>JACXTT010005292.1_pt1 | contig 18802 bp, 15 predicted proteins | sample 9270951 | NCBI WGS metagenome assembly JACXTT01 (sample SAMN15532306, study PRJNA645909) | rock metagenome | isolation source: weathered quartz diorite | place: Puerto Rico | collected 2017-06-21 | reverse complement strand
TGACACGCATGGTGACTCGAAGAACCGCGCTGGCCGTGGCCGCAGCCGGCGCCGCGGCTTCCACTCGCGCGATAGCGGCGCAACAACCACGGCAGCAGCAGCCGGAGGACGGCTCCATGTACACGGGCGCGCTCGACGGGTTCGAAAGCAAAGTCGCGCTGCCGGATTTCGACCCCGTACAGTGGTCGAGGAAACGCTGGAAATCGGCGCCACTGCGCTTGACCTATCCCGAGAAGATCGCTACCAGGAAGCAGGCCGCCTCGTGGCAGACGAAGCTCCGCCCCAAGGTCCGCGAACTCATCGGCGGATTCCCCGCCACACGGGTTCCACTCGCGGCTGTTTTGCTCGAAAAGCGCGACTTCGCCGAGGCCGGCTACACGCGCGAAAAGTTCGTCTTCACGTCGCAGCCGGGCGTGCAGGTGCTGGCATACCTCCTGACTCCAACGGCGGCGAAAGGACCCCTGCCCGTCGTAGTGTGCGTCCCTGGTCACGGGCGAGGCGTCGATGACATCGTGGGAATCGACGCCAAAGGCCGCGACCGGACTCGCAAAGACGGTTATCAGCGCGACTTCGCGATTCAAACCGTCGAGTCGGGTATGGCTGCGCTTGCGATCGAACCCATGGCGTTCGGTTGCCGCCGCGATCCTGCAAACAAGAAGAAAGGGCTTGGAACTTCGGCGTGCCAGCCAGCCGCGGGCGCGGCTTTGTTGCTCGGCGAGACCATGATCGCCTGGCGTGTGTGGGATGTGATGCGAGCCATTGATTGGATCGAGACCCGGCCCGCGCAACTCGATGCCTCGCGCGTCGGCTGCATGGGGATTTCCGGCGGCGGAACCTGCACCGTGTTTGCGGCGGCGCTCGAACCGCGGATCAAGGCGGCGATGGTTAGCGGTTATCTGAATACGTTCCGCGACAGCATTCTGAGCATCGCGCACTGCATGGACAACTATGTTCCCGGGATTCTGAACTGGTGCGAGATGTACGACGTGGCGGGATTGATTGCGCCGCGGCCGCTATTTGTCGAATCCGGCGACAAGGACTCTATCTTTCCAGTCGAGGCAAGCCGCACGAGCTTCGCCAAGGTTCGGCGTGTTTATGAAGCGATGGGCGCCGGGGATTCAGTGGCGCAGGAAGTCTTCGAAGGCGAGCACAGCTTTTACGGCAAACAGGGGATCCCGTTCCTCAAGCGCGCGCTTTTGAGCTGAAGGCGCAGTCAGACTGCAGAGGGCACGCTTCACAAGCGGGTTTATTCCACTTGCAAAGGGTCTGGCCGTGCCGCTTCAACAATAGATAGGCGCGCATGCGGGCGTCGAATTCTTCTGGAGTGGACTGCGCAAGTATGAGTTGCGCTTGCCGGTACACTCTGTCGTAACTCATGCCCGCTACATTGCCAATCAGGATTCGCAACAGAACGTTAGGCACATTCGAGGGAACCGCTGCGATTGGCGCGATGCCTCCAAACAACAGAATGCGATCGGCGCCCGGACCTCCGATGCCGGGGTATTGCCGCAGCGCCTTGCGCGCCTCCGCCACGGGACGGCCAGCCAACCAAGTGCGCAAATCGCCGCCGCAGTCTTCCAGGACTCGGGTGGCGATCTCCTGCAACCTCTCCGCTCTGCGCTCCGGAATCATGCCGCCGGCGCCGAGCGCCTGCGCGAGGCGGAGGGGGTTCGTGCGCGCCAGCCGTTCTGGTTCGATTCCTCCCAGGTCCTTGCGCAAGGCAGTCCAGCCCTTTTCGCAAGCAACATCGCTAGCTGGATAACCGCAATGCCACCACACCAGGAATTCGTATGGATCGGTTGGCCCGATTGCAGTTTGACGCCCGTGGAACGTTTCGAGCGCATCCATTAACTCCGAAAACTCCAGCATTGGCTCTAGAATAGAGCAGTATGCATGTAATCGGAACCATAGAGAGCGCCTGGCGGTATCCCGTGAAGGGAATGCGGGGCGAGTCACTACAGTCGGCTTTCGTGGGTTTTGCGGGAGTCTTCGGCGACCGCATCTACGCGATTCACAGCAAGGGTTCGCAAAAGGGGTTCCCGTACCTCACGCCGCGCGAGCAGGGACCGATGCTCCAATACCAGCCCGTGTTCCGCGATCCCGCGCAGATGACGGCGCCTCCGAACCTCGCCGAAGCGGACGCTCTCGGCCCCGGCATCACGCCTGTCTATCCGGAACTTTCGAGTTGCGCGGTGGACGTCCGGCTGCCCTCGGGCGAGCTCTTGCCAATCGATGACCCGGCGCTGCTCGAAAAGCTTCAGCAGGGACTCGGAGACCGGCACGAACTCTCGCTCATGCGATCCGAACGCGCGCTCACTGACTGCCGGCCCATCTCTCTGTTTTCTCTCCAGACCGTTGCCCAGCTTGGCGAGGAGGTCGGCGTTCCTCTCGACAAGCACCGCTTTCGCGCCAACTTTTACGTGACCCTTGCTTCGGAAACCGGCTTCGGAGAAAACGAATTGCTCGGCAAAACCCTGCGAATCGGGGCGAAGGCGACCGTCGCCGTAGTGGACCCGATTCCGCGCTGCAAGATGATCACGCTCGACCCCGGCACGAGCGAGGCCAATCCGAACATCATCAAGAAGGTCAAACACTCTCATGACGGCAATGCCGGCATTTACTGCGCGGTGATCGTCGAGGGCGTCGTCCGTCCCGGCGATGAGATCGCCGTGTTGAATTGAGCCGGCGGCGCCGGACGCACGCGGGAGCGATATAATCGGCCCACTCTATATATGACGAGATTCTTCGCCGCATTCGCCGCCGCCGCTGTTCTGTCGTCCGCACAGCAGGACACCGCCGCCACGATCGAAAAACTGGACGCCGCCTGGGGTAAGGCGATTGTCGCCAAGGACGTCGCGCAACTCGACAAGCTGCTTGCAAACGACTTGATCTACGGCCATGCCTCCGGCGTGCTCGACACGAAGAAGGATTATCTCGACAAAATCCGTTCCGGGCGTCAGGTCTACGAGACGCTCGAGCGCAAGAAGTCCATCGTGAGGCTCATGGGAAACACCGCAGTGACCCATTCCTGGATGCACGTCACCGGAGTCAATCCGCAAGGCCGCTTCGACGACAAGCTGATGCTGCTCCACGTGTGGGCGAAGCGCCCCGGATCCCCGGACTGGCAACTCGTCGCGCACCAGACGGCCAGGGTCGACAAGATCCCGGATTGACGCCCATATTTTGCCAATGTTCACGAAAGATGCTATGTTCACAATATCGTGAACATGCACTCTGGCGTGAACATTCCAGTGTCCAACCCCGCTGCAATCGAGCGCCAACTCGCGAGCATGTTCAAGAGCATCCTGTCACGCGCGAAGTGGCTCGAAAGATGGACCGTCCAGCCGGCGCGCCGCTCGACCTCCGTCGCCGGCGCCGGCTGGGACTTAATCGCAAGCGGACCTTTGCCAAATGGGAAGAAGGCTGTGCTTTTCATCGAATGCAAAGTTCCCCTCCAGGCCCGTCGGTTCGCATCCCTCGCTGATCGGCCTTGCTCAACGAGCTCTTTGGCAGGGAGCGCCCACCGAGTCCTTGGTATGCCTCGTATTTCGCCCCGAATGGCCTCGCTATGCGAAGAGAATGGTTGGAATTGGTTCGATCTGGCTGGAAACTGCCGCGTGGAAATCCCGGGCGCCGCGCTGATCGAACGATCCGGTCAAGAATGTGTCCGGATCAAGTCCCCTACTGTTACGAGCCTATCCAGTCCCGAGGCGGCGAGCGTCATTCGTGCTCTTCTGGCGCCCGAGCACGCAGATAAACGTTGGACGCAACGGGGCATCGTAGCTCACTTCGTCCATCTCAACCCGGCGTTAGTGCAGCCAAGTCTCGCGCTCGTTAACAAAGTCGTCCAACACCTGAGGAACGAGGCATTTCTCGAACAGCTGCCAAACCGCGGCTTCAAAGTACGCGATCACGAGGCGATGTTAGAGCTCTGGCGCCAACACTATCGATTCGATCTTTCCACGCGTCGCCGCTATTTCACCCTCCTGCAACCCCGCGCCCTGAGCGACCGGCTGCGGGCGCTTGGCGTCGCTTCCCCGGGCAGCATCGCCTATGGCGTTTTCTCGGCCGCCGAGGCACAAGCGCTGAATGTCAGGCAGCCGCGAACCTGGTTGTACGTCGACTCCAATAGAGAAGATGAGGTCCAAAAGGTTGCCGAAGCCAAGGAAGTCGACTCTGGCGAGAACCTGGTTGTCTTGATTCCGCACGATCCAGGCATCTTCTACCAGCTCGACGCAACGCACTCAAATCGGCTGGCTTGTACAAATCCTGTTCAGACCTATATCGATCTCACACATGCCGGCGGCCGTGGTGAGGAAGCCGCCGAAGCCGTCCTCCAGCAGTGCCTGAAACCTGCGTGGAAAACGGGTGCGGAGAAGTGAACACTCATCCACCGCGACGCGAATCCGATTACGAAAGTAGACAGATCGACGCAGCCCGCCGCGTCCTGGTGGACGCCGGTCAGGTACTGGCGTCTTTTCATGACTCGATCGTGGTGGTTGGCGGTTGGGTTCCGGATCTTCTTCTCCAGGATCAAGAGTCGCACCACATCGGAAGTATTGACGTAGATATCGCCCTCGATGCAGCGAAGTTGACTGACGGCCGTTATGCGGAACTGCTGAAACTTCTGCTCGACACCGGCAGATATCGCAAGGGCGAAAAGGCTTTTCAGTTGGTTACAGATGTCCGCCTCGAAGCTGGCGAACCCTTTGTTACCGTGGAGCTCGAGTTCCTCGCCTCTTCGGACGTCAAGCTAAAAAGAAACCGCGCCAAGTTGGTAGACGGCTTCCGGGTCTTGCAATTTCCCGCGTGTGCGGCCGCGTTTCAGGCCCCGATAGACACCGAGATCAAAGGGCAAATGATTTCGGGCGCTTCAAATAACGTGCGTCTTCTGGTCGCCTCACTTTCCGATTTCATCGTTATGAAGGCACATGCCTTGTCGGGGCGCGACAAACCGAAAGACGTTTATGATCTCTGCTATTGCCTCGACGCCTATCCCAATGGAATCGAATCCATTGCCGAAGATTGGCGTCGTCGTCAAGAAGATCCACTCGTCCACCAAGCCATCCAAATCCTTCGCCAGAAATTCGAAACCGTCAATCACTATGGGCCAAGTCAACTCGTGATTTTTCACGATGTGCAAGACACCGAAGAAGCAGCCTTACACGCCCGCCGAGCTTACGAACTTGTTCAAAAGCTGATCGGTGCGCTTTCGCGAACTACCTAGACGCCCAACGCCAAAATCTCCGCCAGGATCGCTTCCAAAGCCACCTGAGTTCCGTCAGCGCTTGGATCCATATCGCTGAAGAATTCGCGAAGGCGAGCGTGCTGGTCGTCGTATCGTCGATCGAAGGCCACAGCCGTGTGTTTGTGGCGGTGCGCGAGGAGGTCCGCCATTGAGTTGTATCCCGCGCCGGTCACGACGCGCCGGGCTCTCGCATACAGGTTCGACGCCGGATAATACTCGACCACAGCGCTTCCCTGCCCCGGCCATGGCGAAATCACCGTGTATGGCGGTTCCGCGAGCGCCGTCAGTTCGCGGACCTCTGCTTCAGGTCCGCTATGAACCACGAGCGTCATTCTGTCGAGATCGAGTTCCTGCGGGACCGCCGGGCAGCCGATTCGTCCGGGAGGCAGCCGGATCGGCCCGGGAAGTGCGAGGCAGCAGTGTGCGGCAGCGCAGACCGTGGCATGGTGCTCCAGCGAAAGAGGCTCGGCCTCCACGATCAGCGAAAAGCTGCCCGGCCGCATCGGGAACGGTTTCTTCAAACGTCGTGCGATATGGATACATAGACGCTCTTCGCGGAACTCATCCTCGAGTCCATAGGGAAACGTGTCCGTGATGATCGTATGTGGATTCATCTCCTGAACCCAGGCCTTCGCCGAATCCCGCCAGGATTCGCCAGTCAGTTCCACGACGGGGCAACGCGACAACGCGGCAATGCCCGCGGCAAATGGCGAATTCGTCACGATCCGTGCGTCTACGCCCTCGTCGCGTAGCGGCAGGCAAATCGCGAGCGCGCGATTCAGATGTCCGAGTCCTGCGCCTGGCGCGAAGTAGGCAACCAGCATGTCTTGCGCCCCTCAGTCGAATCCAATCAGATGCGCCAGCGCATCGAGTTCGCGATCGAGTGAGAACTCAGTAGTTACGTGCTGGCGTACCCGATCCGACATGCGCGCGTATTCCTCCGCCGGGCAAGCGAGCGCGCGAGCCGTCGCCTCCCCCGCCGCGAGCCGATCCTCGCCGGCAAACATCCATCCAGTCTCGCCATCCACAATCACCTCGCGCATGGCGCCGGCATCCGAAACCAAAGGCACACAGCCACACGCCATTGCCTCCAGCAAGACGTTAGGCATGCCGTCGAACATGGACGGAATCGCGACATAGTCCGCAGCCCCATACAAGCCGGCCAACTCGTCCGGCGGGCAAAATGGAATCCGCACGCTACGCGGCGCGATGGCAGGATCGTCGAGGATCGCCGCGGTCGGCGCATCGACTGTACCCACCACCAACAATCGAATCCGTTCCAGCAGCCCGGCGTCGCGAACGGCTTCGAGCCAGAACGGAATCCTCTTCTTTGCTTTCAACTCGCCAAACAACCCAATAACCCTCGCGCCTCCGCTGCACTGCAGCAAACCGCGAACCTCGTCGCGCCGCTTGCGGTCGGCGGGCAGCAGACGCCAACGCGCTGCGTCTACGCTGTTGGGAGTCCAACCAATGCTGGAGACCTTTTCGGGATAGAGGGCGCGTAATCGCGCGACCTTCTCCATCGTGACGGCGCCCAATGAATCCGCGCGCGCGAACGCCTCGCGCACCAGACTGCCTCGCTGAGACAGAAACCAGTCGCGATCCAGGTCATTGCCCCGAACGAGCACCGTGGACTTGCATCCCAGCCACGCCGCGAAGGTCACCGCATGAAACCCTCCCACGGCCGCGCCGAAACCAACCACATGCGTATAGGGCCCGCGCACCAGCACCCGGGATTGGACGGCGATCCACGCCTGGTTGGAGGCAAGTCCGGGCTCCGCGTCGGCAGGGATAAGAAGGTCCGCATTGCCGCCGTCGCGTTCCACCACTCGGGGCTCATGGACCTCTGCCGTGCCGGGCACGAGGACGTCCACCTCGAGGCCTCGCCGCCTGCGCAAGCCGCTCACCTGCCGCGCGCAACTGACCGACATGCCGCCCCGATGAGGGGGGTAACGGTCCGTCACCCAGAGGAGCTTTCTAGGTATCACTCGAATCGTATTCTTTCTTCTTCTTCTCAGGAGGCCGGTTCATCCCCGAAGCCCTCATCGCGGAACCCTCCCTGCCGGAAAAATAGCCGCGATCCCCAAACGCCGCGGGGCCGCCATACGGGCTGTAGTAGGTATTTCGCGCATCGGCGAGCCGCGTTTCGTCGTTCGGTTCGTAACCCCCGTGGGTCGATGCGCATTGCGGGCATGAGGGTCCTGCCGTTCCCATGACGGTATGCGTCATGCACATGGGCCTTCCGCAATGGCTGCAGATCGAACTCGCCGGTTCGTTGCAGGAACGCATCACCAGCATTCCGATTGGCGTTTCACAGATCATTTCGATGATGCTCCCTGAGCTGGACGCATGGCTACAAGCCGCACGAAGATGCTCATGATCTCGCCTAGCGGCGCAAGGTCAGTGGGCCTTACGGTCGGCGACTTGAACTTGAAGGAGCGATCGATGCGCGCGATGGTCACCCCATCTTTTTTGACGAAAGACATGATTTCCTGCTTCGGGTTGAGGAACGGCCGGATGCGCGCTTCCTGCCAAACCACAGGTTCCGGAGGAATCAGGATGCCAGTTACCGCAGACATCTTCTTCCACTTCAGCTTGCTCTTGAATTTGCCGGACCTGCTGCGCTTGTTCTTGACGACCTTGTGATAAACATTCGAGATTCTGAGAATCGCAGAGCAGCCATCGGCAAGCGGCAGGCGCAGGGAACCAAGCGGATCCTCATAAATGGTGAGATTCGCGGGCGGCGCCGGCTTGCGGCTCTGCGGATTCGCTTTGACCCCATCTTTCGTAGGCTTGAGCTCAAAAGAGCGCAGATCGAGGTTGACCCGAATCTTGCCGCCAGGCTCTATGTCTCCACTCAACTGCCGCAAGAAAGGACGAATCGTGAGGCGCAATTCGTCGGGCAAATCCATCCCGGCGGCAGCTTTGACCTTGTGGCGTCCCAACAGCAAAAGTCCAATCGAAGCTGCCACGCCGGCAAGCATGTACGCTACCAGATCGAGGCTCTGCGCGACGATCAGCATCAGGACCAGCATGACGATGGAAACCGTCGTGGCGATCTTTCCTGCTGTGCGAAGCCCTTCCGCGCTCTGCTTGCGAGCCTCCGCAGTCAAGTCCCAGCGCTCGAGTTCATCGAAGAGCCGCAGCAAAGCGCCCAACTCCCAGGCGCCGGCAATGGCCTTCCTGGCGATCGCCTCGCGCGCTCCTGCGGATAGATCCTTTGATTGCATGTGTCAAATCCGTCTAAGTAGTTTACGCCGTTTCATCGTGACAGGCGGCGGAAAACACGCCGTAAGTCTTCATGCGCATTCGGCTGCCCGAAGCGCTCATGGGCAGTCCGTTTTGCCTCCGCGGCAAGCCGATCGCGCAAAAGAGCATCCGAGAGCAATCGTTCCAGCGCGAAGGCCAGCGCGCGATGGTCGCCAGGCGGGACCAACCAACCGTCTTCACCATGGCGGATGAGTTCGCGGCAGACCTCGAGGTCCGAGGCGATCACCGGGGTTCCGGCGGCCATCGATTCGACGATCTTCACCGGGCAGCATCCCTGATGCGTGTTGCGCGGCGTTTCGGCCAGTGGAGCTACCGTGCAATGCAGGCGCGCGATCGTGCCGGCGAGCTCCTCGGCCGCGAGAGGATCGTGCAGAAATACTCGCATACTGAAGTGATGCCGCTGGATCTGACGCTCGAACGGGCGCGTGTCCCGGCTGCCGCTGTGCAGGATGAGCAGCCGCGCTTGCGGAAATCCTGGCGCGATCAAAGCGAAACCGTCAATGAGATCCTCTACGCCCTGCCAGGGTTGCAGTCCGCCAATGTATCCGATCCACTTCGTCCCACCGTCCGCCTCCGTCAATTCCGAACTTGGGCACGGCAATAGCGGGCCATCGAAGAAAACCTGCGCGGCGGAGTTCGCAATCACGCTGATCTTTTGCGGATCCACGCCTTCATTTGCCAGCGCGCGGCGGGTGACCTGCGAGACACAAAGAATCCCGGCGGAAGCACGCAGGCAAGTCCGTTCCAGGTCGCCGAGTTTCGCGGCAAGTGTCGGACTTTCCAGAAAGCCCGGCCGCGAATAGGCGAGTTCCCATGAGGGCAGCGCGTTCACTTCGAAGATCGACGGGCAACCAGCGGCTGCCCGCATGGCCGGAACGCCTCCCCAGGGATCGCGGTAGACGATTAAACGCAGCGATTCAGCCTGCTTCGATACATGCCCTTCGACGAAGCGGGCGAACGCGGTCGCCCGGTCCAGCAAGTCAGGAAACTGCCACGCAGGAAACCGGTAAATCTCTAGAACGCCCTCCCTGCTGTATTCGGGCAAATCGCCGTCCCCAAGACAAATCGCCAGAACGCCGCCAAATTCGTTCTCGAGCGCCTTTAGCATCGACGAAATGTGGCTTGTTGAACCCTTTGGGCGGGGGTAGACATCGAACGCAACATAAAGCGCTTCCGCGGGCATTTTTCCATTATGTATGCATTTGTTGGATGGATGATGCACAGATGTGAAACAGCACGTCGCAGTGGTGGCACTCTAGAAAACATGTTCCAATGAGAACCATCGGGAGTTTATGAAAGCATGTTAAGTATTTGGAGCAAAACTCTACCAATCCTCCTGATCCTGGGTGTGAGCGCAAGCGCGCAAATCACACGCGGATCATTTACAGGCGTAGTATCAGACTCGAGCGGCTCAGTGATTCCGGGCGTCATCGTCAAAGCCAGGAACCTGCAAACGGGCGCTGAGCGCGAAGTGGAAACCAATGACGCAGGCGTGTATCGCCTGGTCGGTATCGACCCGGGCGCATACCGCGTTGAAATGCGTAAGGACGGTTTTGAGGCGTATGTCGTAGGCCGCGTTGAAGTCAACACGGGCGCTGAAGTCACTCTCAACCACTCCATGAAGATCGGCACGGCGGCGACCGTGGTCGAAGTCACCGAGCCGCCTGTCGGCGTGGAACTTTCCAGGTCGTCAGCGACTATCGAACGCACTTTCCAATCCAAGTTCGTCAACGAGATTCCGCTCACCGGCGCCACTCGTGACGTGAACCAGTTGGCGCTGATCGCACCGACCGCCGCCCGAGGTCCCGCTTCCACCGGCATTTCCGCCAATGGCCAGCGCGCCCGCAACAATAACTTCATGCTCGACGGCGTCGACAACAACGACCCTTCGATCACCGTTTCGAACCTTCGCATCATCCCTGAGGCGATCGACCAATTCCAGGTGCAGACTTCTCCCTATTCGGCTGAGTTCGGACGTTCGAGCGGCGCACAGATCAGCGCGATCACCAAGAGCGGCGGCAACCAGTATCACGGTAGCGTCTTCGACTACTACCGCGCCAACTGGATGGAACCCGTCAACCTCATCAACCAGCGCGCCGGCCTGAAGGAAACTCCGCGCTTCAATCAGAACCAGGCGGGCGGATCCATCGGCGGCCGCATCATCAAAGATCGCACTTTCTTCTTCGCGCTCATCGAAACCAACCGCCGCCGCGAGGCGCCGGATGGACGCAACTCGACCAGCGCAACCATTCCAACGCAGACCGGTTTCGCGGCTCTCACCTCGGTTCCGCTTGCGGACGGACAGACCACGGCAAGCCGGCAGGCCGCTCTCAACGGCATCGGGTTCCTCAATCAGATTTATTCGCTGAATCCGAACTACACCAACACCCGCAATGTCGCCGTCAATGGCGTGAATGTACAGGTTGGAACCATCAACATTCCGCTCGCGAACCCCTCGGACTTTTGGTACGGAGTCGGCAAGATCGACCATCGCCTCACCGACAAGCACCAGTTGAGCTATCGCTACATTATCGACGATCGCACGCAGCCCGACGTGATTAGCAACCTGCAGTTCGGTTCGCTGTTCAGCGGCGCGCAGACAATCCGCCGTCAGAATCATGCCGCCAGCGACACCTGGTCGGTGAATTCGAAGATCGTGAACGAGTTCCGTTTCGCTTACGTCAAGAGCGCTCTGGACTTCCCGGAGAACGATCCCAAGACTCCAACTTCGGCTATTGCCGGCTTCTTCACGGTGGGCGGCGCCAGCAACTTCCCGCAAGGCCGCAAACAGGATCAATTCCAGTTCCAGGACACAGTTACTTACAACCTCGGCAAGCATTCGCTGCGCATGGGCGTCAACTACAGCTACCTGAAGCTGTTGAACACTTCGGCCTTTGATTCCAAAGGCACCTACACGTTCGACAACCTTGCGGATTTTGTGAATAACCGCCCGGCGACCCTCGCCGTGGCCTTGAACGTCGCCTCGTTCGACGCGCGCCAGCATCAGCAGGCGTACTTCTTCCAGGATGACTTCAAGATCGCCCGCAATCTGACCTTGAACCTGGGCCTCCGCTATGAAACGGCCAACATGCCGTTCGGCGCGTTCGGCGCGACCGATGCGCAAAGCCTCGGCGCCGGCGTCCCTGGAGCTGTCAACAGCGATCGCAACAACTGGGCGCCCCGCTTCGGCTTCGCCTACAGCCCCAGCGCGAGCAGCGGCATCATGGGCAAACTGCTCGGCCAGGACCGCACCGTGATCCGCGGAGGCTACGGCATGACGTACGACTATCTGTTCTTCAATATTCTGACGGTCACCGCCAGCAACTATCCGCGCGTCAAGACTTCCACTCTCGACCGCAACGCGCTCGTGAACGCCTGGCCCGGCATCCTCACTGGCGCCGCGCCGAACTTCGACCCGCGCCTCGCCTACGTCAATGCCCCGACCGACCTGCAATCGCCCACTTCGCACATCTGGAGCCTCGCCATTCAGCGTCAGCTCGGTAAGGGCTACATCCTGGAGATCGGACATTCCGGTTCGCATTCCTATAACGGCATCCGCCAGGGCCAGTTGAACCCGGGCATTCTCACTGCAGATCAGGCGGCGGCGGTTCGCGCAGCAAACAACGCCAATGCAATCCCCGGCCTGCCCGGCGTGACAGCCGCGGTAAACCCGCTGGCTTCGCGCCGCTTGAACCCGGCCTGGGGCGCCCGCACGACGATCGAATCCACGGCCAAGGCGTTCTACGCCGCCGGCTATATCAAGTTCGATAAACGCTTCTCGAATGGTCTGCTGTTCGGCGGCAACTACACCTACAGCGGTAACTTCTCGGATAACGATGAGTCGCTCGGCGTGGCGGACATCACTGGTTCGAGCCCGCAGGTTCCGCAGAATTTCTTCGACTATCGCAATGAGTTCTCACGCTCGGTGTTCGACCGTCCGCAGCGCTTCGTAGCCTATTGGAGCTACGAGGTTCCTTGGATCAAGAGCAGCGCTTCGTGGAACCGCGTCGGCAAGCAGGTATTCGGAGGCTGGCAGATCAGCGGCATCTTCGACGCTCAGAGCGGCCAACCGTTCACGATCCGCACCGGCGTCGATACATTTGGCATCGGTACTGCCGCTTCGGCCCGTCCGAATGTCAATCTGGGCGGCGCCTTCACGGGCGACCCCGTTTCCGGCGACCTGCGCACTTTCACAACTCCGATCAACGGAACCGGCCTGTACACGACGACACTGAACACGGTGACCGGCATTCCGCTCGCGAACTCGTCCACCCAGTTCGGTAACCTCGGCCGCAACACCTTGCGCGGACCGAAGTTCCTCAACTGGAATGCGGCGGCGTTCAAGAACATCGCTCTCACCGAACGCTGGAAGCTGCAATTCCGCACGGACTTCATCAACGCGTTCAACAACTACAACTTCACCAACCCGGTCGCCACGATGAGCTCGCCGATCTTCGGCACGAATACGTCGAATCCCGGCAACCGCACGATGCTCATGAGCCTGAAAGTTCTTTTCTAAACTTTCGCTCGGAGGTTGAAACCCACAGGAGCCGCTCCCTCACCGGGGGCGGCTCTTCGTGTTTACGCCCAGGGCGCGCTTTCCCTTGGATGTTTCAACTTGCCGATGTCCCTTTTTATCCTCATTCACGCTCCCTATAGATAGTAGTTCTTTGCAATGCCTACAACGGCGTCCCCGCAGCAGTGGCGCATGTCTGTAGAACAAATTTCTTTTCAACCCCAAACACGAGGAGCCAACACAGATGAACCCCGACAGCAATATGCCCAAACGGCGTCCAGCGGCGCACGGAGGCGGCGTCCGCGGTGACCAGGGGACTTCGCGGTCCACCCTTTTTGAAGGACGCTTCGGGCGGATGTTCCGCTCGCTGCCGCCTTCGCAATGGTCTCCGGAGGCGCTGGCAAAACTCGGCAGCGCGATGACATCCGACCCTGAGACGGGTGAGAAGGATCCAACCAAGCCCGCGGCGGCGCCGGAACCCAGCGAACGGCTACAGGACGATGAAGAGAACTCCGGCATTCCGCCAGGCTACACGTATCTTGGACAATTCATCGACCACGACATTACATTTGATCCCGCCTCGAGCCTGCCGCAACTCAACGATCCCGACGCCCTGGTGGACTTCCGTACACCACGTCTCGATTTGGATTCTTTGTATGGCCGCGGACCCGACGACCAGCCCTATATGTACAGCGGCAATAAATTTCGCCTCGGCCGTCCGCTCTTTGAAAATGCAAAAGCCAGTAAGGCCCGCGATCTGCCGCGCTACATCGATCCGAACGATCCTACAGCCGCGCGCCGCGCTCTCATCGGCGACAAGCGGAACGACGAAAATGTAATCGTCGCGCAACTGCATTCGGCCATGATGCAGTATCACAACAAGCTGGTGGACCAGAACCCTACAGCCTCATTCCGCGACATCCAACAGCAGGTTCGCTGGACTTATCAATGGATCGTGGTCAATGATTTTCTGGTGAAGATCTGCGGCCAGGACGTGGTGCATTCGATTCTGCCGCACCTCGGTCAGAGCGATGCGATCTGGAAGAATCTGCCGCGTTTCGCGTTCTACCACCCACGCGAAGATCCCTACATGCCGATCGAATTCTCGGCCGCGGCATACCGTTTCGGGCACTCGATGGTCCGCCCGATCTACCGCCTCAACACCGAACTATCCGGCGGCGCCGACCCCGATCACGCCACGCAGGACGAGATCAATCGAGGACTCGCAGGCCGTTTCTTCATTTTCGCCGGCGTGCAGAAACGCGGCCTCAATGGCTTCGACGAGTTTCCGCAGCAGTGGGCGATCGACTGGAGCCTGTACTTCGACATCAGGTACTCCATCGAGAACGGAGGCATCAAACGTGTGCAGCCGTCGTACAAGATCGACACTTCGCTCGTGAACCCGCTCGGGTTCCTGCCGGAGTTTTCGAAGCCGCCGCTTCCGCCAACGCCCGATCCGACGGTCGCGCAAATGCAAAGCATCCCTGTGGACATGGCGAAAAACCCTTCGAACCTGGCGCAACGCAATTTGCTCCGGGGTATGTCGATGCAGTTGCCGAGCGGACAGGCGGTAGCGCGCGCGATGGGACTCGATCCGATCGCCGACGACAACTTGCGTGTCGGTAAGGCTGTGGTGGCAGACTGGCCGACGAATCCGAAAATAGCGGAGATCGATCCCTCATTCGCCGGCAACGCTCCGCTTTGGTATTACGTGCTCGCGGAGGCGCAGTATGAATGGTTCCAGCGCGCCACCGAGTTTGGAGGAGTCGGCGATGCGGAACCCGTTCGATTGGGAGCCGTAGGAGGCAGGATCGTAGCGGAAACCCTGATTGGCTTGCTCTGGTTCGATGGTCACTCGTACCTCCGCCAGGCGCCCAACTGGCATCCCTTCGGCATCCACACCATGGGCGATTTGATCGACATCGCGCTGAGTTAGCCGGGCCGGGGACGAAGCCACGAGCGTTTGCGATAACCCCGGTCAGCTGTCCATCGCTGGCCGGGGTTCCGCAAACCTTAGCAGATTTCCGCAGATGAAGCCTTGATCGACTCCAACCGAACAGCGGCTTCTTCAGCGTCATGTGCAAATCCCAGAGCCCGAAATCCCGGGATAACTTCCATCTCCAGAATGCGGATCGGCTCATCGAATCCGTTTCCCGGTGCGAGCGGCGAGTTCATGGTCCGTGTCGCGAGAATTTGCGCAAAGTCAGCCTTGGTCACAAGCAGCTCTCTCTCTAGGTCGTGACTTCTGAAGAACTCCATCGCATCTCTTAGCATCCGAAGGGCTTTGCCATAGTGCCCCTTCGCCGCAAGGGCTTTGGCAACGCTAGCCTTCGCGGCCATGAGCGAAGGACCATCGCCGATTCGTTCAAAATCCCCGATGGCAATCTGCCATGTTGCCAACGCATCATCAAGGGCGCCCTTCTGGAACAAAATGTCACCGATCCTAACCAGGCACACGGCGCGGTTGCCCGCATGGCCGGTCGCATCCAAGATCGGAAGCGCCTTTTCACGATAAATGGTAAGCGCCTCATCCACCCGGCCCTGGGACGTCAGAACCCTTGCCACTCGGCCGTGAGCAAGCGCCAAGTCTGCGACTCTGCCATTCGCCTGCAAACGCGGGATGACTTCCTTTCGCAACAGGTCCAGTGCTACTTCGAACTCGCCGCGTGCGTGGTGGAGCTCCGCTATCCCATAAAGGGCTGCCGCAATTTCCAGCTGATCTCCGGTCTTTAGAACCAGAGGCATTTGCTCCAACTCGCTGATTCGAAGGGCTTCGTCCAACTGTCCTCGGGTCAAATAAAAATCGGCGATTCGCCCCAGGCCGGCAGCTTGCGCGCGGACGTCACCCGCGGCCGCAAACACAGGCACCTGTTCCCGCCATATCTTACAGGCCTTTCCGATCTCGCCCTTCCCGGCGAGTACATCGGCAATCTTGCCGAGCACGGTCGCTCTGAGTCCAGCTGTACCATTGGACTCAACTATCGGCAACACTTCCTCTTGAAGGATACGAAGGGCCTGTTCAGTTTCGCCGCGAAGCTCGAGAATCTGGGCAATTCGCTCAAGGACTTCCACTCGATCAAGTTCTCTTCCGGGAATTGGGCATTGTGGAAGCGCCTCATCGATCAGAATCCGCTCCGCGAGGCGGGACGCACCGAGCTTGATGAGTCGATCCGACTGCAAGACGAGGAGATGAACATCTCGCCTAACGGTTTCGCGCAAACCAACGAACATCTCAACCGCCTCTGTAACCAAGCCCGCGGCAGCGAGTTGCAACATGGCCGGATCAAGAAGGTCTCTCCAAATCTCTTCTTCCGCTATCCTGGCGGCGCGTGCGTTGCGTATCCGCTCCGAGGCGTGGTGCGCATGTTCGCGAGCCCCTAGCGGATCGGTGCGTTCCTGAACAGCTAGCGGGTCGGACACAGGCAAGAAACGAAGGTGGAAGGGAGGTACATCGACCGGAACTTCTGTCAGGATGAGCCTGGGTTGGATCCACGAAACGAAGTCGCTTGCACCGTGTAGCAGCCGGGCATATGCATCCGGCCCGGCCCACCAGATGATCTTTGCTGGACATGCTCGAACCTTCTCGCGGAAGAGATTCAAATCTCCAAAGAATCGTTCTGATTGCGGAGCGAGGTGTATCGACAAAACCTCATCAGCCGTGGCATCGACAATTGCTCGCATGATCGACTGCAAAGCTGTTCCATCCTCGGACACTGCAGGATCGAGCGTGAGAACCCTCGACGTACTCAGTTCGGCCTGAAGGCGTCGCATCGCGGTTTGGGCCGCGAAAAAGGATTGGTACGAAACGAGAGCCATCCCCGAAGACGTGTTTGAGGCCCAATGCAACAGTTGAGCGACAACGCTGCCGATCGAACCGGATTCAAAAGATTCAGATCGTTCCGCCACTGGTATTGTCATCGAGTTTCTTGTACTTCTTCAGCAAATCCACGACGAGCGGATGAACTCCGTATCGTCCTTCTCCGTTGAAACGCAGCACGGCGCCAGACTTGAGGAGCGCATTCAAGGTACTGTCATGACGGGACGAGACCTCCGGCGTCTGCTTGTGGATATCCACCAGGCGTTGGACCTTGTCTTCGTATGAAATGGCGTTGAGCTCGAAGGGATTATTGCCAAGGGCTGTTTCATACTTGTTGCGGAGTTCGTAGATCGACTGCGTCACGTCAGCGGATTCGATGCGGGAACGGCCGGCAATTGATGCTAGTGTGGCCGCCTGATTGGTGATTGCGAAGAGATCCCGTAAATTGCCGCCGGAAGCGACGAGCAGTCTGTCCACCTGCCCCTCAGCGAAAAGGTTCAGATTTACCCGCGCATTAAGAACCTCACGCAGCGCCGCCCGCCCAGGGTGGCAGGGCGCGTGATGGGACTCATAAACGGGAACATCTGGCATCTGAAAGTAGTGCGGCCTAAAAGGTAACCGTGTCGAATCCGCAGACCAAACCATCCATGACGGAACGTTAAGTATGATGTGGAGACGCAACGATTCGAGCAAACCCGAATGATCGATGAGAAGTTCGCGAATGGCGGCTGACGATACCCCTTGTTTATCCAGGTCCTCGACTACGATGATCCATTCACGCCGGTCGTGTTTGTCCTCTAGGTAGCGATTCGCGGCATCTGCGAGCGCATTGACTCGGTCTGCAAGGAACGACAGCCGCTGCAGGCGGTAATTCACCACTTCGTCCTTGCGGCCCGAAGCATATTGGATTTCGCCTTTGGCGATCAAGAACGCGCTGAGCTGAAGTGAGGTCTTGGTTTCTTTGGTGTCGGTCGATTTGGCGGAACCCTGTTCCAGGTATTCCACAACGTTTTCCCAAAGCGACTCAGGGACCGCCAACGAAGGAAGGAATTGCGTATTCTGCAATTTCTTCACCTCATCTACAAGCCGCAGAAAGATAAGCAGCAGCAAATCGAAAACTTTGAATGACGATGGATTCAGTTCCTGTGCGACGCTGACACGGACGGGACGAAACCTGTCTTGCAACTGCTGCAGAAGTTTGTTGACCTCTGTGGACTTACCACAACCCTGATTGCCGTAAAGAAGGCAGCGGAAGTGCGTTCCGCCATGCCTACGGGTCAGTTCAAGCGCAAGCCGCTCCGTCGTGCCGTTTGCCCGAACTTTGTTGAGGGCGTCCCGATAGAATGCTTGCAGAAGTTCCGGGGTCTGCAATGGCTGTGGATCGAGAACCGTCCAAAAGTCATCGAGACGTTCCGCCCTTTGAGCCGGCGTTGTTTGCATATTTCTTCGCGCTCTCTCCAGTATCCCATCGAGCCCGAGTCGCAACGGTGGAATGGTCTTACAGCGTGAGCGTGACCTTCTGGATCGTCCGCGGCTGGTCCGGATTCAAGCCCTTCACCGCCGCGAGTCTCCCAGCAAACAGCTGTGCGGGGATGATGTACGGGATCGGCGTGTACAGCTCATCGAGGCTCATCGGCAGCACGATTTCACGCGCCTTCAGCTTGGCGGCTTCTTTGTTCGACTGATCGCGAATCAGCAGCGTCTCCGCCTGCAGCGACGTCAGCTTGCCAAGCATTTCGTTCATGCCCTTCCACGTCACGCCCGACGGCGTGAACAGGAACATTGGGAACGATTGCTCCACCATCGCGATGGGCCCGTGCTGAAAGTCCGACGACGACAAAGGCTCGGCCACTACGTAACCGGTCTCAATCCGCTTCAGGGCGAACACGAACTCTATCGCGTGGGTCAGGCCCAGGCCGTCTACCACGGCGTTTTCCACTGAACAGAATCC
>JACXTT010005291.1_pt1 | contig 18803 bp, 19 predicted proteins | sample 9270951 | NCBI WGS metagenome assembly JACXTT01 (sample SAMN15532306, study PRJNA645909) | rock metagenome | isolation source: weathered quartz diorite | place: Puerto Rico | collected 2017-06-21 | reverse complement strand
GCGCTCGTGTTCGCTCCTCAGCAACTCACGCGGCACGCCGTCCACGCTTGCTTCGCCGACCACCAGGCGCATCTCTCCCGCGGCGTCCGGGGCTGCCCACTGTCGTTCCTGCCAAAGCGCCTCGCCACCTTGCGGCTCGGCGTAGACCGCCAGGACCACCTCGCGTTTCGTGGTTGTCATCTCCGCGGCAGCACACAGAGCGGACAGCAACACAAGTGTGAGGATTCGGCTGAGTGAAAAGAAGAATCGGGAAGACATGCTCGACCTCCTGCAAGTACTACGCCGGCAGCTGCAGCTCGTCCAACCTGAGGAACTCCTGCAGCACGGAGTGCCGGCTGTGTTCCCACTCCGACATCGGGCCGAAGAAGATCGCCTTGCCTTCGTGCAGGAACACCACCCGGTCACCCAGCTTCTTCGCCAGGGCCATGTCGTGGGTCACCACGATGCTGGTGAGCTTGAGCTGCAGCTTGAGCTTCTGGATGAGGTCGCCCAGCAGGTGAGCCATGAGCGGGTCCACCTGCGTGGTGGGCTCATCGTAGAGGATGGCGTCGGGCTGCGCCGCCAGGGCGCGGGCGATGGCCACCGAGCGCTTCATGCCGGTGGAGAGTTCCGAGGGCAGCATATCGCGCATCGCCTTGACGCCCACCATCTCCAGCAGCCCGTCTACGATCTGGTAGGTCTGCTCCTCATCCAGCTCGCCGCGCTCGCGCAGCGGGAAGGCCACGTTCTCGCCCACGGTGAGCGAATCGAAGAGCGCCCCGTTCTGAAAGACCATGGTCACTTTCTTGCGGATGCGCTCCATCTGCTGCTCGTCGTAATCGGTGATGTCCTCGTAGGCCACGATCACGCGCCCCGTGTCCGGCTTGAGGAACCCCATGATATGGTGCAGCGAGACCGACTTGCCCACCCCGCTGCGCCCCAGGATGCACACCGTCTCGCCCGGCATCACGTCGAAGCTCACCTGGTCGAGGACCTTCTGCGCGCCGAACGACTTGGAGACCTCGCGGAACTCGATGTAGGGCTGGAGCTTGAAGGGCATGGGCTATCGCAGGCGCTGCTGGGCCCGCTCCAGGTCGGCGGGCGAGTTCAGATTGTCGAACATCGCCAGGCTGAATGCAAACTTGCGCAGCTCTTCCTCGTCCACGATGCGCAACTGCACCTGCCCGTAGAGCGCGTCAATCTTGTTCTGCCCGGCGCGCAGCGCGGCCTCGGCGATGGCGCCGAAATCCTTGCGATAGACGGCGCACAGCGGCTGCCATCCCCGGCCTACGCGCGGCACCACCACGACGGCCGAAGAATGCTCGGCCTCGCGCAACAGGTAGGTCAAGAACTTCACCTCGAGGAAGGGCAGATCAACCGCCAGCATCAGGCTGCGCTCCGCCGAAGTCGAAGCCAGCGCGGCATGGATGCCCGCCAGTGGCCCCTGGCCGCGGAAGACATCCTCGATCGTCCCTTCGCCGAACATGCTCCGCGGACCCACGATGCCCACTTCGGAGGCGGCCGCGCGGGCCTTTTCGAGCATGATCTCGAGCAGTGTGCGCCCGCCGAGGCGCAGCGTGGCCTTGTCCACTCCCATGCGCTCACTCTTGCCGCCCGCCAGGATGAAAGCCGCGGCGCTCATGGAGAAAAAGTGTAGCAAAGCTGCGCCTGCGGGGAACGGAAGCGGCAAAGCTTTCATGCTACAATCCCGCTGTTTCCTGCCCTGCGGGCGAAGCAGCGATGGAACTTCGCAAACGCCTTCTCTACGCCGTTGCCCTGCTGGCTGCGGTCACCACCATCAGCATCACCGGCTACCTCGCCCTTGGCGGTTCCAACGTCACCCTGCTCGACGCCATCTACATGGCGGTCATCACTCTGGCGGGCGTCGGCTACGGCGAGATCATCGACACCTCCCACAATCCCCTGCTGCGCATCTTCAACATGTTCGTGGTGCTCTTCGGGGTGACCATCACGGTGTACGTCTTCTCGGTCGTGACCGCCTTCCTGGTAGAAGGCGAGATCACCAACATCTTCTGGAGACGCAGAATGGAAAAGCGCATCAGCGAGCTCAAGCACCACTACATCGTCTGCGGCCTGGGCGACACCGGCCGCCACGCCGTGGAAGAGCTGCACAAGACCGGCACTCCCTACGTGGTGGTGGAGTCGCATGAGGACAACATCAAGCGCTTCAAGGACCAGGAAGGCTCCGCCTTCGACGAGATGCTCTACCTCATCGGCGACGCCACCGACGACGTCATCCTCGAGCAGGCCGGGCTGGCCCGTGCCAAGGGCATGATCGTCGCCCTCTCGGTGGACAAAGACAACCTGGTCATCGTGGTCATGGTGCGGCAGAAGAACCAGCACATCCGCATCGTCGCGCGCTGCACCGACCAGAAGTTCGCCGAGAAGATGACCAAGGCCGGCGCCAACTCTACCGTCTCTCCCAACCGCATCGGCGGGCTGCGCATGGCCAGCGAGCTGTTGCGCCCGCACGTGGTCGGCTTCCTCGACCTCATGCTCAAGGAGCACTCCCGCACCCTGCGCATCGAGGAGATCGACATCGGCCGCTCTTCGCGCTGGCTGGGCAAGGCCATCGGCGACCTGAATCTGCGCGGCAACTACAACCTTCTTCCCATGGCGGTCAAGTCCGGCGCCGCCCAGGGCGTCTTCCAGGTGAACCCGCCTGACACCCTGCGCCTGGAAGACGGCACCATCGTGATCGTGATGGGTGACATGAAGGACATCCATCGCGCGCGCAACGAATCGCAGCCCGCGAGCAGCAATTGATCCGGCGCCCTGTGCTGGACACGCCCTCGCCCCGGGCTTAGAATCTCCCGCAACAAGGCTTGCCCGCGCTCGGCGCGGGGATTCGCTGCGATCAAGAACTCCTGGTGGATAGCATCCTGCGATGGTGGAAAAGCCTGCGTCCAATCCAACCATCAGGAGAAGATCCATGAAGAAGAATATCGTGGCCGCGGTTGTTGTCCTTGCCCTTTGTGTCGCCGTCGCCGGTCCGGCCCCGGCCTTCGCGCAACAGAAACCAGCTGTCAAGAGGGCGATGTTCGAAGAGGGCCGCGGGCATCACCCTGAGATCCGCGAGGCCATCCGCGCGCTGGAAAGGGCCAAGGAGCACATGCAGCACGCCGCGCACGACTTCGGCGGCCATCGCGCGGACGCTCTGCGGGCCTGCGACGAGGCCATCCACCAGACTGGGGCTCGCGCTCAAGTACGACAAGAAGTAGCCCGCGGCGCACACGGCGTGGGCGGACCCCAGGGGAGGTTCGCCCCATTCCCTTCTTTCTTTCTTGGTTCTTGATTTACGCCGTTAGGCGCCGATTTTCAGGCCCACGATGCGCCCCAGGGCGTCCATCTCCAGCTCGCCCGGCGCATGCATCACCGTATCGCCGCTCATCCCCGGGATCACGATGAACACGCGCCCATCCACCACCTGCGCGCTTTCTTCCTTGCGCAGCAGGGAGAGCGCCTGCTCGTTGCGGCAGATCTTGGGCAGGATGAAGCTCACGTCCGCCAGGTCGGAGTTCTCAGTGAGCGAGAAGGCCATGTCGGTGGCGCAGACCGCGCGCACCTCGTACTCCTCGTCCCCATGCAGGCTCACGTGATACTGCCAGCCCATGGCGGCCAGGCCGGTCGGCTGAGGAAGCTCCGGCGGCAGCGGTGGCCCTTGCTCGAGTTCGCGTCGTTCGATCTGGATCGCCATCGTCTGCGTGCGCCGTTGTTTCGGCCCAAGGGAAGGCCGGGCCAGAGGGAGGTTACAGGGGAATATACCGCCGGAAGCCTCCCGGCGGCAAACCCTTTCCCGCGACCCGTCCCGCATCCGTCAACCCTCGCGTTTTTTGGGCTGTAACTTTTCCTCGAGGGAAGAATCACAGCACTCGAACGACGTAAAAGGAGAAAAAATCAAATGCCGCAAAACCCTGGTTTCAAGATCGAGAATGCGGGCCGGTTCATGCTGCGCTTCAGCCTGGTGCTGGTGCTGGGATGGATCGGGCTCATGAAGTTCACCACCTTCGAGGCGGAAGCCATCCAGCCTCTGGTCGCCTCCAGCCCCTTCCTGAGCTGGCTTTACCACGGGCTCAGCGTCCGCGGGGTCTCCATGCTCATCGGCACGGCGGAGATCGCCACCGCGCTCTTCATCGCCCTGCGCCCGTTTTCGCCGAAGATCTGCGTGGTCGGCAGCGCCTTGGCGATCTGCACCTTCCTCACCACCACCTCGTTCCTCTTCACCCTGCCCGGATGGGAGGCAAGCCTGGGCGGCTTCCCTTACCTCTCCGGCAACGGCGGCTTCCTGTTGAAGGACGTGGTGCTGCTCGGCGCCTCCATCTGGTCGCTGGGCGAAGCCCTGAACGCACAGGCCTGAGCGCCTTCTCTGTAAGGCCGGTTCGCGCCGGCCTTCTATGTTTTTCACGGCTGTGATGTAAACTCCTTCCGCCCCGCCATCGGAGGTCAAGCATGGCATCAGCCGCGGAGCTCAATACGAAGCACGGCATCGCGGGTGTGGCCGAAGTGGTTGACGGTAACGGCGGCCTGGCCAAGGTCGCTGTCACCACATCCGCGGCCTCGGGTGAGATGTATCTGCAGGGCGGCACGGTCACCTCCTGGAAGCCCGCCGGCGCCGACGAGGTCATCTTCGTCAGCTCGAAAACAAAGTGGGACCCGGCCTGCGCCATCCGAGGCGGAGTGCCGGTCTGCTTCCCGTGGTTTGGAGCAAAGACAGGAGCGCAAGCTGGCGACAAGAGCGCTCCTGCGCACGGCTTCGTTCGCGCAAGAGCCTGGCAGCTCGAGTCCATCGCGCGCCGCGGTGAGCTGGTGGTGGTGAACATGTTCATCGAGAACGATGAGGGCACGCGCAAGCTCTGGCCGGCGAGTTTTCGCCTCACCCAGCGCGCCACCTTCGGCGCCGAGATGGGCATGGAGCTGGTGATGACCAACTCCGGCGACGTGCCGCTGCGCTACGAGGCCGCGCTGCACACCTATTTCCGCGTCGGCGACGTCAACCAGGTCCGTGTCCGCGGCCTCGACGGCGTCCACTACATTGACAAGGTGGATTCCAACCGCGTCAAACCGCAATCCGGCGAGGTCGTCATCACCGGCGAGACCGACCGCGTCTACCTCAACACCGCCGGAACCGTCGAGCTTGAGGACCCGGCGATGCGTCGCCGCATCCACATCGCCAAGGAAAATTCCCTGGCTACCGTGGTCTGGAATCCCTGGGCGGCGAAGGCCAAAGCCATGTCCGACCTCGGCGACGACGAATGGCAGCGCTTCGTCTGCGTGGAGACCTGCAACGTGGGCGATTACGCCGTCACCCTCTCGCCCAGCGCCCAGCACTCGATGAAAGTGATCTACTCGCTTGCACTTGTGTAAGGAAACCTTCCGGCAGCCGTCTGGGCAAGTTCTTCGGCACCACGCCCCACTTCTGGATGAACCTCCAAACCGATTACGACCTCAGGCTTGCTGCTCCTCGCGCTCCGCTGAAGAGGATCAAGCAGAGGTCGGCGGCTTGAACGCCGGGTTCAGATGTGGTGGCCAGGGACGGAATTGAACTTGAGGCGCACTGCGGGCGTAAGCGAAGCGGGAGCCCGCAACCGAAATCCCGACCCGGAAGGGGAGGGACCTCTACCCGCGGAATGAATTTCCAGTTAAGAATGGTGGCCAGGGACGGAATCGAACTTGAGGCGCACTGCGGGCGTGAGCGAAGCGGGAGCCCGCAGCCGAAATCCCGACCCTGAGCTTGGCGAAGGGGAGGGACCTCTACCATCGCGTCGATTGCATCTGAGAATGGTGGCCAGGGACGGAATCGAACCGCCGACGCCGGCCTTTTCAGGGCCGCGCTCTACCATCTGAGCTACCTGGCCATTCCGACCGCTGATGCGGGCTGCTCATGCCCGCGCAGGCAGGATTTTCGCGGGGCGCAACCGATTATAGCAAAGGCAGCGGCAGCCCCGCTGCTCACATTCCTCAACAGCAGCTGTGCTAAACTTTCCATTATCCTCCCCAGAAAAACGGCATGAGATCTACAACGCGGTATCCCGCCAGGGCCCTAAAAGCAGCGCTTGGACTGCTTGTAGTCTGCCTTTTCGTCCCCCTCCTCGCGGCGCAGCAGACATCGCAGCCTGCCAGCGCCTCCTCGGGGGAGAAAAAAGCTCCTCCTCCGGCTGCTCCCGGACGCTTACCGCCCCAGCAGCCCGGCCAATACACGCCCCTTGACCCGAACAAGACGGCAGCGCAGCCTCAGACAGTTCCTCCGCAGCAAGCCGTGCCACAGGGTGATGCGACGACCTTGCCCAAGGACCAGAGTGGGACCGGGCTCCGCATCGGCCCCGGCGACCTGCTCGACATCACCGTCTTCGGCGTGCCCGAGCTGACGCAGCGGGCGCGCGTCACCAACGGCGGCGACATCTATCTGCCGCTGGTGGCCTACGTGCACGTGGCATCGCTCACCGTGGACGAGGCGCAGGCGCTGCTGGAATCGCGCTTGCAGGAGGGCAACTACCTCAAGTCGCCGCACGTCACCGTCTTCGTCGCCGAGTACGCCTCCGGCGTCTCCGTGCTGGGCGAGGTGGCCCGCCCGGGCATCTACCCCGCGCTGGGCTCGCGCCGACTCTATGACATGATCGCCGCCGCCGGCGGCCTGCAGCCCACGGCGGGACGCGTGGTGACCATCGCGCGCCGCGACCACCCGGGCCAGCCGCTCTCGGTCGCCATCTCCAACGATCCAGCCGCCTCCGCTGCCGCCAACATCGAGATCCAGCAGGGCGACACCATCTACGTCACCAAGGCGGGCGTGGTCTACGTGGTCGGCGAGGTCGGACATCCTACCGGGCTGGTACTCGAGCTGAACCAGAACATGACCGTGCTGCGTGCCATCGCGCTGGCCTCCGGCCCCACCCACAACGCCTCACTCGACCAGACCCGTCTCATCCGCAACACGCCCCAGGGACCGGTGGTGACCATCGTGCCGTTGAAGAAGATCTTCGCTGCCAAGGCAGATGATGTGCCCATGCAGGCCGACGACGTGCTCTTCATCCCCTCCAGCGCCGGCAAGGCCGCATGGCATGGCGTGCAGTCTGCACTTGGGATGGCCACGGGCATGGGCTTGCGCGTGGCCTACTAGGTTCCCATCCTCTCCATCGTTTGCATCCACAGGGCGGTTCACCGAGAGAACGCAGGCATGGAACGCGCGGAATATTCCAGGGTTACGGAGTGGTTGCCGGCCGGCACCAGAATCCCCTGAAAGGCGTAGTCGGCCGGGAGGATCCTGGCGGGGACTTTGTCCACCGCGGCGTGCCAGCCGGCGCTGTAGTTGTTGGTGATCACCAGCACGCAGGCGGTCTCGGCGTGCACTTCGAGCTCGATCCGGTCAGCGGCATATCGTTGAACGCGCACATCTCCCTGGCCGCCTCCGAGGACCGCGGGAGCCTGATCCGCCACGTCGCCTCTGGATAGAAACGCAGCCGAACGCAGCGTCTCCAGGTCAGCGGCCTGCATTTCGCGCAGAACCTTCTCTTCGGTGTCACTCCAGCGCACCTGTCCGGCGAGAAAGAAGCGCGGTAGCGCGTCATGGTTCTCGTAGACATAGATCGGTGTCCCCGGATAGTCGCCGCGGACCATCGCGAGCACCTTCTTTGTGAAGCTGAGCTTCTGCCATGCCAGCTGTGACTCCCGAACATTCGAAGCAAGCAAGGACATCGTGGGCGCGTCCAGTGGCTTCGGCGAAAGCACGTAGCGCACATTTTCCAGGGACAGGAGATTGCGATTGAAGTATCGATCGAAGACCACAGGTTCCGCGGACGCAGGATCGCGGCGGGGCACAAAGAGGTAGACGCGATTGCCCCAGCTGAGAAAGCGCTCGAGGGCGGCAGCGTCCTCTTGCTTGAGGGGCGCCAGCACCGCGCTCCAGTACATCTGGTAGCGCAGGGGATAGAGGTTCACGTAACCGTCGGCTGTCTCCAGGCCGTAGGCCCAGGCATATGCCGGATGCAGCCCGTCCGCGGCCACGCTGGCCACGCGGAAAGGCGCGTCGCCGCGATGATCACGAGCCAGCTTGAGGACGTCGTCGTTTCCGTACAGGGCTTTGTAATTCGAGCCTTCGACGACCGCATCCAGCGCCCGCACCTTGGTCGCGAGTGACTGCAAGCACAGCAGCGCGATGACCAGCGTTGCCACCGCTTTCTGTTTTCGAATGCCGTCCGTGCGGGCGATCTGCTCCAGTCCGATCGCGCCGGCCACGATGGCCGCGAGGGGGACCATGAGATAGAAGCGGTCCAGTTGTACGCCGCTCAGCCGGCTCAGGTGGGCGTGGATGAGGGGCTGAATGAATGCGTAGGCCACGAGAAAGAAACAGCAGAGCGCGATGATGCCGGCCAGCGCTACCAGCTGCCTTCTCGCGCTGCGGCGCCAAAACGCCCACGCGGCCGGCGCCAGGGCAGGCAGATTGTCCAGCAGCATCCCGAGCGCAAAGGCGGTTCGCCCGTGCCAGTTCAGTCCGGCAGAACCCGTCCATGCGGCCCGCTGCGAATCAGGCGCGTTTGCCAGCATGGCGGAGAGGAAAGGCGCACTCGATAAGCTCCAGGCGAAAAACAGCACGGCCGGCAACATCCAGAACCGCGGCTCGCGCCTGGGCACGATGAAGAGAAACCAGGCGAGGACGAAGGGCGCGAGATACACCGTGAAGACCAGAGGCGACGTGAGAGAGATGAACACTCCGAGTGCGCTGACCGTCACCACCGCCGGCCAGACTGTCCTCACGTTAAGGCGCCCCACGAGCCAAAGCGCCAAGGGGAGGCCGGGCAGAGAAAGGCCCAGTGCTAACTCGAAACCATTCCACGACTCCGCCAAGGCGCCCTGCGCAAACAGCGAGTACGCCATGGCGCCGTACAGCGAGGGCCCCAGCCCCAGCTTGAGCTGGTCCTGAAACAAGCGCCATGAAAAATAGCCTGCCACCCATCTCTGGAGAAACAGCGCACTTCCATACGCCAGCCAGCTCGGCAGCAAAGCGAACAGGACGACCGACAAGTCCGTGTTCATGGCTTGCGCGAAACGATCCACCCCGGCGCACCAGGGCGCCCACCGAGTCAAGGCGAGTGACGTTCCGTCCATGGATGCCGCGATGCGCGCAGGAACATGGCCGTTGCCCTCGTCAAGCACGCGCACGTAGGAGTTGGGTCCGAGCGCAAGGGAGCCCAGCGCCAGCCACAGGGCCCAGAGCGCGAAGAACAAGCCGGCGTGACGGCTCATGAAGATATGTTGAGACGGCTCAGGCGGGCCTTCAGGCATATTCGCAAGAGGTTCGGTCGTTACCTTTTCGTTGGGTCCTGGGCTTTCTTCCTGGCTCGTTCCTGCTCGCGGATGGCGCGGCGGCGTCCGGCATCCTCGTAGCGCTGCTTCTCTTCCGCAGTCTCCGGGACCACCGGCGGCACCGGGATGTGGTGTCCTTCGCGGTCCACCGCAACGAACGTCAGGTACGCCGAGCTCACATGGCGCCGCGTTCCCGCGATGTAGTTCTCCACCCAGCACTTCACGCCCGCTTCCATCGAGGTGTGGAAGGCGCGGTTCACCGAAGAGCGCAGGATGAGCAGGTCGCCCACGTTCACCGGCGCGAGAAAATCCAGATGGTCGGTCGAAGCGGTCACCACGTAGCTGCGGGCGTGGCGGTGGCAGGCCAGCGCGCCCGCGATGTCAATGAGGTGCATCAGGCGGCCGCCCAGCAGGAAGCCCAGCGGATTGGCGTCGTTGGGCAGCACGACTTCCACCATCTCCGACTGCGACTCGCGCACCGGGCGCGGCGTCATGTCCACCTTGGGTTCCGCCATCGGGCACCTCGCTGCGCGGCATTGTAGCAGCCGACCGGTGTGTTACATTCCCTCCGTGGATCGCGTCGCCATGCTCACCGAGTTCCTCGCCCACAACCCCGGCGACGCCTTCGCACGCTACGGCCTGGCCATGGAACACGCCGGCCACGGACGCCTCGACGAGGCGCTGGCAGAGTTCGCCAGATTGCTGGAGTCGAATCCGGACTACACCGCCGGCTACCAGATGGCCGCCCAGACCCTGGTGCGGGCCGGCCGCGCCGCCGACGCTCGCGCCATGCTGGAAAAAGGGATCGCGTGCGCCATCCGCTCCGGCAACCAGCATGCCCGCTCGGAGATGCAGGCCGTGCTCGACGAGCTCAGTTAGGTTTCTTGTCCTTCGGCTCCGCGCTCTTCCCCAGCTTCCGCAATGCCAGTTTGCCCGCCTGCATCAGGCATGCGTCATGTTGTTTGCGCAGGTCGTCCTCGCTCGGTATGCATTCCACATCCGGGGTCACGCCCTTCTTGTCGATGTCCTCTCCGTCTCCGAACACGACCCTGCCGATGGCCACCTGGGTGGCGTACGGCGAGACTTCGCCCGCTCCCACCTGGTCGAAGAAGTATTTCGAAGCCTTCACGGCGCCCGAGGTGTGGTCGCCGAGGACCACGGCGCGCCCTTTGCGCTGAAAGAAATAGGTGAACATCTCCGCCGCGCTGCCTGTCTCACTGTCCACCAGGATGTACATCGGCGCCTGGATGTTGGGCGTGCGCGACTTGACCTTCACCGGCTCCTGCTTGTCCCGGCGGACGATGTTGGCGATGCTGGTCGGCTCTGCCTCGAATAGGCCGGCCATGTAGGCGAGGGTGTCCACGGCGCCGCCGCCGTTGTCGCGCAGGTCGACGACCACAGCTTTGGCCTTCTCCACCTTGTGCGCCAGCGAGGTCATGATCGATTCCGACATGTCGAAGTCGCGCAGCTCGATGTAGCCGATGCCCTCCTCCGTCAGTGAGTAGCGGTACTCATGTTCCCGGCGGCTTGCTTCCGTGCGCGGCGATTCGAAGTCGCGCACCATCTGGTTGATGTTGCCCGAGTCCAGCGTGTTCATCACCGCCGGACCGATCTCCCGGTCGGCGGTGAGCTGTACTTTCTGAATATCGCCATTGCGCGCGTAGAGGATCTCCAGGTCCGGACGCGGCGCGTACAGCCGCAAGTACGCGATCAGGTGCTCCCAGCTCTTGCGCTCAGCGCGGAAACCATTCAGCAAGAGGATCTGATCGCCTGGCTGCAGCCCCGCTTTCTCCGCGGCCCCCTTGTGCTTCACGTCCCAGATGCGGATCTCGTCGCCGAAAGGTTTGGCCTGGAACCCGAAATAGAATCTCTCCTGCCATGGCGGCGGCACGAACCTGGTGTGCGCGTCGCGCAGATGCTCCACCAGTTGAAAGATGGCCAGGATCATCTCCCCGTAAGAGTTGGCGTGATTGATCTTCTCCTTGGTAGCAGCCACCAGCGCTTTCCAGTCCAGGCCTTCCAGCTTGGGGTCGTAATACTCCTTCTCGATGTGATAGGAAACGATCTCCAGCATGCGCCGGCATTTCTGGCGTTGCAGGTCGATCGAAGTCCCCGCCGGCGAGCCCGGCGTGAGCGCCAGGATCAGAATGAAGATGTATAGGATTCGCTTGCCTAGGGGGCCGAGAGCCACGGTCTCTCCTCTCGTCCCGGTCTGCGTGGAACCAGACTGCGGAACCGATGCGCGAGAAACTACTGAACCGCTGGCTCGTTTGTCAACGAGACTTTTCAGGTCGCCGGCTTGTTGCGCGCCGCGTCGGAAAGCACCTCCGCCGCCGGGCGCAGCCTGCTCCGCATGAATGCCTCCACCACGCTGGGCAGGTGGCGGTAGAGATTGATGACGATGCGGTCGTGCCACGGCACCACGATCTCGCGCGACTGCTTGATGTATCCCCGCATCACCGCCTGCGCCACCCGCTCCGGCGAGATGCCGCGATTCGACCGGTTCATGCGCACCGCGTTCGGCCCGCGCACCGCATTCAAGGCGAAATCGGTGGCGATGTAGCCCGGGCACACCGTCATCACGTGGACCCCTGAGCCTTGCAACTCCACGCGCGCGCCTTTGCTCATGGCGCTGAGGGCGTGCTTGGAGGCGCAGTACGACGCCATCCCCGGCACCACCAGGTGGCCCGCGATGCTGGAGATGTTGATGATGGTCCCGCCGCCCTGCCGCTTCATCACCGGGATCATCATCTGCATGGCGTCCACCGCCGCGAACAGGTTGGTCTCGAAGAGCTGCCGGAACTCCTTCTGCGGCATCTCTTCCACCACGTCCATCAGGCCGTAGCCGGCGTTGTTCACCCAGACGTCCACCCGTCCGAAGCGTTCGGTGGCCGCCAGCAGCAGCCGCTCCAGCTGGTCGTGATAGCGGACGTCGCAGGCCACCGCCAGGGTGCGCTCGGCGTGCCCGATGCGCTGTCGCGCCTCCTCGGCGCGCTTCTGGTCGCGCGAGCACAGCACCACGCTCGCCCGGTTCTCCGCGAAGACCCTGGCGATCGCCTCCCCGATGCCCATGGAGGCGCCGGTCACCACTGCCACTCTGCCCTGGGGTTCCATAGCGCTGCTTGTATTCGCTCGCGCGGCGGGTGTCAATAGCATTCACGAGTACAATGGCCGCGTGGGACGCCTCCTGCCGCTCTTCCCGCTCGAGCTGGTCCTGCTTCCCGGCGAAAGCCTGCCGCTGCACATCTTCGAGCCGCGCTACAAGGAGATGATCGGCGAGTGCCTTGAGCTCAAGCAGCCCTTCGGCCTGGTGCGCGCCAGCGAGAAGGCGGGGAAGCAGGGGATGGCCCGCCTAGGCTGCTCGGCCGACATCATCAACGTCTCGAAGACCTACGACGACGGCCGCATGGACATTCTCACCCGCGGCCAGCGCCGCTTCGAGGTGCTCGATGTGGACCAGACGCGCGACTTCGTCCAGGCCGAGGTCTTGTACTTCGACGACGAGCCCGGCGATGCGCCCATCCTCGACGACTGCAAGCGCGCTCTCAAACTCCATAAGGAGCTTCTGGCCCTCGGCGGGCTCGACCAGGTGATGGATGAGTCTCATCCTCAGCTCTCCTTTCACCTCGCCGGCACCGTGCCGCTCGACCTCGATTTCAAGCAGATGCTGCTCAGCGTCCGCTCGGAAAAGGAGCGCCTCGACGCCCTCATCCATTACTACGAGAGGCTGCTGCCCCGGCTGCGCCGCGCCCTCAAGGCGCGCGCCATGTCCGGCGGCAACGGCCACGTCATGTGACCTCGACTTTCATCTTGCAACCTGCCGTTGCCCGGTTCAGAATGCACGCCGGAGGAACTGCATAATGTCGATCGGGAAATGGATCTTGCGTGCCATCGTTGTGTTCATCTCCGCCAACGTCATGGGTTTTCTGGGCCATGGACTCTGGCTCCATCGCTACTACGAGACCCTCGGGCCCATGATACGGAGCGAGGCCGAGCAGCAGACGCACTACCCCTGGCTGTTGCTGGCCTTCCTCTTCTATTCCTTTGCTCTGGTGTGGATCTATGCCCAGGGAAACAGCGGCAAAGCGTGGCTGGGACAGGGCATCCGTTTCGGCATCGCCGTCTGGGCCCTGGCTTCGGCGCCCACGTATCTCATCAACTACTCGGTCGCGCCCTGGCCGGGAGAGATCATCGCGAGGCAGATCGCCTGGGACCTGGCCGCGTCGGTTGTGAACGGCGTCGTCATCGCCGCGCTCTCGAAGAACGACGCTGCCGCGCGCGCCGCATAGCCTCGCCGGCACAGCGTATAATCGGCCCAGAGGCCTCCTCTTGATGGAACTTCCCCGCACCCTAGGTGAACTGCGCCGCAGCCCGTTCAGCCAGGAGCGCCTCCGCCGCCGCCGAGTGCGCGATGAGCTGCGCGAGAACCTGATCGCGCGGCTGGCGCAGCAGAAAAAGGGCGGGCCTCTCTTCCCCGGCATCATCGGTTACGACGACAGCGTCCTGCCGCAGATGACCAACGCCATCCTCTCGCGGCACCATTTCATCCTGCTGGGACTGCGCGGACAGGCCAAGAGCCGCATCCTGCGCGCCCTCACCTCGCTCCTCGACCCGCAGCTTCCCTGCGTCGCCGGCTGCGAGATCCACGACGATCCCTACGCGCCCATCTGCCGCCGCTGCCGGGAGCGCATCGCAGCCGAGGGTGACGCCACCCCTATCGCCTACCTCACGCCCGATGAGCGCTACGTCGAAAAGCTGGCCACGCCCGACGTTACCATCGCCGACCTCATCGGCGACCTTGATCCCATCAAGGCGGCGCGCGGCGGCCATGACTTGGCCAGCGAGCACACCATCCACTACGGATTGCTGCCCCGCGCCAACCGCGGCATCTTCGCCATCAACGAGCTGCCCGACCTCGCCGGCAAGATCCAGGTCGGCCTGTTCAACATCATGCAGGAAGGCGACGTGCAGATCAAAGGCTACCCTGTGCGCCTGCCGCTCGATGTCGCGCTGGTCTTCAGCGCCAATCCCGAGGACTACACCGCGCGCGGCAAGATCATCACTCCGCTCAAGGACCGCATCGGCTCCGAGATCCGCACCCACTATCCCGCCACCCTCGCCGAGGGCATGGCCATCACCGCGCAGGAAGCCTGGGAGCAGCGCGACGGTGTGCCGCTCATCGTCCCCAAGTACGTGCGCGAGGTGGTGGAGCGCATCGCCTTCGCCGCCCGCGAGGACAAGAAGATCGACAAGCGCTCCGGCGTGAGCCAGCGCCTTTCCATCTCCTGCATGGAGAACGTCATCTCCAACGCCGAGCAGCGCGCCCTGCGCCACGGCGAGAAAAGCATCGTGCCCCGCGTGGGCGACGTCTACGCCGCCCTCCCAGCCATCACCGGAAAGCTGGAGCTGGAGTATGAGGGCGAGATGCGTGGCCCCGATAACGTCGTGCGTGAGCTCATCCGCACCGCCATCGCCCGGACCTTCGACAGCTACTTTTCCGGCGCCAACCTGCAGCAGGTGGTGCAGTGGTTCGATCTGGGCGGCGAGATCAAGATGGCCCACTCCGCTTCCGCCGCCGAGGTCCTGGGCGCGATGAAGAACATCCAGGGACTGGACGAGCGCCTGGGTGCGCTCGGCATCCGCGGGCAGGAGCCGCCCGAACTGCGTGTCTCCGCCGCCGAGTTCGTGCTGGAAGGACTCTACGCGCACAAGCGCATCGGGCGCAGCGAAGAGCGCGTCTTCGCCGCCGGCGAAAAGCAGCCGGTGCGTCCGGAAAAGATCGAGCGCGGCGGTGACGAGCCCCCCGTCCGTCCCCGCCGTCCTTATAACTAGGAAACAACTTCAGGAGGTCGCCGTGCACTCCGTCCGCTTCCGCAGCATCGCCGCAGCTGTCGTTCTCGTTCTGCTTCCGCTTCAAGCGCAGCAGCCCGCGCCCGATGCCGATGCCACCCCCGCCATCCGCGTCACCACGCGCCTGGTGCTGGTGGACACCATCGTCACCGACAAGGACGGCAAGCCGGTCGCCGACCTCAAGCCGGAAGACTTCACGGTGGAGGAGAACGGCAAGAAGCAGAAGCTGGCCTTCGTCAAGCTCGAGCAGCCGGGCGGCGCCGCCACCGTGATGCCGCAGCAGCTGGGGCCGAACATCTACACCAACCGGCCTGAGTTCAACATGCCCGGCGCGCGCGGGGCCGCGCTCACCATCCTCATCGTGGACGGCCTGAACAGTTCGTTCCAGGACATCAATTTCGGCCGCTCCAAGCTCATCGAGTACGTGCGCACCCAGCTCAAACCGGGCCAGCAGGTCGCGGTCTACGCCCTCGCCAACCACCTCTACAAGCTGCAGGACTTCACCAGCGACCCCAAGGCGCTCATAGATGCCCTCGACAAGTACAGTCCTGCCCTGACCAACATGAGCCGGGGCACCGTTCCCTCGCTGCACGGCTCGCAGGCCATCGCCACCGGCGGCGCGTCCAGCCCGAACGGCGGTGGCGGTCCCTCCATGGCCGCCATCGGCCAGCAGATCATTCTCAACAGCATCGCCCAGTTCGAAGCCGAGGCGGCGGCGCCGGCGCTCCAGGTCCGCATCCAGACCACCCTGCTGGCGCTGCGCGCCATCGCCCGCCAGACCGCCGGCCACCCAGGACGCAAGAACGTGATCTGGGTCTCTTCGGGATTTCCCTTCAGCCTGATCCCCGAGGTCAACGAGACCACCTATGTGCCCACCCGGCCCAACAACGACCCTACGGCGCCGCCTCCCCTGCCCCAGGACCAGACCATGTCGTCCTACAGCGAGCAGATCCGGCAGGAATCGGTGGCCGAGATCCGCCGCACCGCCGCGTTGCTCAGTGACACCCAGGTGGCGGTGTACCCGGTGGACGCGCGCGGTCTCTTCGGCTCCAGCCTGGCCGATGCCAGCAACAGCGGCCTGAACTCGCAGGGCCTGCTGCGCATCGGCGCCGACTACGGCAATGCGGTGAGCTCCGCCAACAGCGTGGCCCTTTCTTCCCAGGCCGCCATGCAGGACATCGCCTCGCAGACCGGCGGCCGCGTCTTCAAAAACCGCAACGACATTGACAATGCGGTGGCCACCGCCGCTGCCGACGGCTCGGTCTACTACAACCTCGGCTACTACCCGGAGAAGAAGAAGTTCGACGGCTCCTTCCGCAACATCAAGGTCCAGGTCGCGCGCCCCGGCCTCACGGTGCGCACCCGCAAGGGTTATTACGCCATCGATCCCTCCAAGCTCACCTCCAAGGAGCGCGACTCGGAGATGGCGGCGGCCATTAACAACGAATCGCCCGCCACCATGGTCGTCTTCGATGCGCGCGTGGTGCCGCCTCCGCCGGGCGACAAGGTGACCGTGCCCATCCAGTTCCGCGTGCGTCCCGATACCATCACCAGCGACGACACGAGCCAGGGCCGTCACCTCAACCTGGAGTTTTATGCCGCTGCCATGGGGCCGGACGGCAAGATCGCCGCCACCGGCGGCAAGACCGTGGACACCACCATCACTCCCGAGCAGTTCTCCGACATGCAGCAGCGCGGGCTCTCCCTGCCGCTCGAAGTCACCCTCGCGCCCGGCGACTACAACCTGCGCCTGGGCGTGCGCGACAACCGCACCGGCTACATCGGCACCATCAACGTGCCGCTCATCCTGCGCAAACCCGGCTCATGAAGTACACACGCTACACCAAGTACGTCCCCGACCCGGCGGGCGAGATGAGCATGGAGGACCTGCTCAGCGCTCTCTCCGACTACTTGCTCCAGAGCGGCTTCCAGGACCCCTATTCCAGCTTCTACCAGCTCGACCAGCGCACCATGGAGGAATTGCGCCGCGCCGTGGAGCAGGCGCTCGAAGGCGATTGGCCGGAAGATTCTCTGCGCGAGCAGATCGAGCAGATGCGCGCCGAAGGCAAGCTCGATGAGCTGATCGAGAAGCTGATCCAGCGGATGCAGGAGCAGGACTTCATCACCGTGGACCAGCCTCACGATCCGGCGCGGCAGAGCGCCGTGGGCGGGCAGACCGGCGAAGCCCGGCCGGCGCGTTTCGAGGTCACCGACAAGAGCCTCGACTTCCTCGGTTTCAAGACCCTGCGCGACCTGCTGGCTTCGCTCGGCAAGTCCAGCTTCGGACGCCACGACACGCGCGACCTCGCCACCGGCATCGAGACCAGCGGCGCCGCCAAGCCCTACGAGTTCGGCGACACCTTGAACCTCGATATCACCGCCACCCTCTCCCATGCCATCCAGCGTGAGGGCCTGGCCATGCCGCTGAACCTTGAGTACTCCGACCTGCGCGTGCACCAGTGCGAGTATCAGTCCTCTTGCGCCACGGTGGTGATGCTCGACTGCTCGCACTCCATGATCCTCTACGGTGAGGACCGCTTCACTCCGGCGAAGAAGGTCGCCATGGCGCTCTCGCATCTAATCCGCGCGCAGTACCCGGGTGACTCGCTGTCGCTGGTTTTGTTTCACGATTCCGCCGAGGAGATCCCGCTCTCACAGCTGGCGCGCGTCCAGGTCGGCCCGTACTACACCAACACCCGCGAGGGACTGCGGTTGGCGCAGCGCATCCTCGAGCGCCAGCGCAAGGACATGAAGCAGATCGTGATGATCACCGACGGCAAGCCCTCGGCCCTCACCCTGGAAGACGGGCGCATCTACAAGAACGCCTTCGGTCTCGATCCGCTGGTGGTGAGCCAGACCCTGGAAGAAGTTTCCAAGTGCAAGCGCGCCGGCGTCCTCATCAATACCTTCATGCTGGCCAGCGAGTACGGCCTGATTCAGTTTGTACAGAAAGTCACGGAGATGTGCCGCGGCAAGGCCTACTTCACCACGCCCTACACCCTGGGCCAGTACCTGCTGATGGATTACATGTCGCGCAAGACCAAGACGATCCACTGAGCACAACATGGGATTGGATGCGATCGAGATCGTCATGGCAGTCGAAGAGAGATTCGCGGTATCGATCCCCGATGAAGACGCAACCAAGGCCACGACGCCACGCTTACTGGTAGATCGCGTGATGCGCAAGCTAACTTCGTCTCAATCACATAAGGCTTGGTCACGCGAACAGGTCTCGGAAATAGTCATGGGAATAATTGTTGAGCAGACCGGCAAGACTGACTTTACGGAAGATTCCAGCTTCGTGAATGAAATAAATATCAGCTAGAGATGCTGTGGGGTGGCCACCCAAGCGCTGGGTTCCGACACCGCGACGGTAATAAGCGATCTGCCTCGGAGAAGAAAAAGAAAGATTAGAGAAAAGACGGAGTAAAGCCTTTCTTACAACCTACCGCGGATGCGAAACAGATTCTTATTGCTGGCTGTTCTCGGTATCTTGATAGCCTCCTCTATTATTTGGGTAAATGCCCGTAGGAGGCAGGAACTAGATCGCTTATACGCCGAGGCATCCGGGGATCTGCGTTATTACCGTACGCACACATGATCGACTGAGGCAGTGGAGACACTCGGCGTAAACCATAGCGCCCGAAGCAAACTCA
>JACXTT010005290.1_pt1 | contig 18806 bp, 16 predicted proteins | sample 9270951 | NCBI WGS metagenome assembly JACXTT01 (sample SAMN15532306, study PRJNA645909) | rock metagenome | isolation source: weathered quartz diorite | place: Puerto Rico | collected 2017-06-21 | reverse complement strand
AGTTGACGTTGTCGGTGAGATCCTTCCAGGTGCCGGCCACGCCGGGCACCTGGGCCTGGCCGCCGAGCTTGCCTTCGGTGCCGACTTCGCGCGCCACGCGGCTAACCTCGCCGGCGAAGCCGTTGAGCTGATCGACCATGGTGTTGATGGTGTTTTTCAGCTCAAGGATTTCTCCCTTCACTTCGACGGTGATCTTGCGGCTCAAGTCGCCGCGCGCAACGGCGGTGGTAACGTCGGCGATGTTACGAACCTGCGAGGTTAGGTTGTTGGCCATCGAGTTGACGTTATCGGTGAGATCCTTCCAGGTGCCGGCAACGTCCCGCACCTGGGCCTGGCCGCCAAGCTTTCCTTCAGTACCGACCTCGCGGGCCACGCGGGAGACCTCAGAGGCGAAGGCGTTGAGCTGGTCCACCATCGTATTGAGGGTGTTCTTCAGCTCGAGGATTTCGCCTTTCACGTCGACGGTGATCTTTTTCGACAGGTCGCCGTTGGCCACAGCCGTGGCCACGTCGGCGATGTTGCGAACCTGACCAGTGAGGTTCGAGGCCATTGAGTTGACGTTGTCGGTGAGATCCTTCCAGGTGCCGGCCACGCCGGGAACCTGGGCCTGGCCGCCAAGCTTGCCTTCCGTACCGACTTCGCGGGCCACGCGGCTGACCTCGCCCGCGAAGCCGTTGAGCTGATCGACCATGGTATTGATCGTGTTCTTGAGCTCGAGAATCTCGCCGCGCACGTCGACGGTGATCTTTTTGGAAAGATCGCCGTTAGCCACGGCCGTGGTGACCTCGGCGATATTGCGGACCTGCGAGGTGAGATTGGTGGCCATGGCGTTCACCGAATCGGTGAGATCCTTCCAGGTACCCGCCACGCCGCGCACTTCGGCCTGTCCACCCAGTTCGCCCTCCGTGCCTACTTCGCGGGCGACGCGAGTAACTTCCGAAGCGAAGCCGTTGAGCTGAACCACCATCGTGTTGATGGTGTTCTTCAGCTCGAGAATCTCGCCCTTTACGTCAACGGTGATCTTCTTGGACAAATCGCCGTTGGCCACCGCGGTGGTTACCTCGGCGATATTGCGGACCTGGCCGGTGAGATTGGAGGCCATGAAGTTCACGTTGTCGGTGAGATCTTTCCAGGTCCCGGCAACGCCAGGCACCTGCGCCTGGCCACCCAGTTTGCCTTCGGTGCCTACCTCACGGGCGACGCGAGTGACCTCCGAGGCAAAGCCGTTGAGCTGATCGAGCATGGTGTTCATCGTGTTTTTCAACGCGAGGATTTCGCCCTTGACCTCGACCGTGATCTTGGAAGAAAGGTCGCCCTTGGCGATGGCTGTAGCTACGTCGGCAATGTTACGGACCTGCCCGGTGAGGTTAGACGCCATGGAATTCACCGAGTCGGTGAGATCCTTCCACGTACCGGCCACGCCAGGCACCTGGGCCTGGCCGCCGAGCTTACCCTCAGTGCCGACTTCGCGGGCCACCCGCGTAACTTCCGAGGAGAAGCCATTGAGCTGGTCGACCATCGTGTTGATGGTTTCCTTCAACTCCAGAATTTCACCCTTCACGTCGACCGTAATCTTGCGCGAGAGATCGCCGCGCGCCACGGCCGTGGTCACCGTAGCGATGTTGCGAACCTGGGCGGTGAGGTTGGTCGCCATGGCGTTCACCGAGTCGGTGAGATCCTTCCATGTCCCGGCCACGCCGGGCACCACCGCCTGGCCTCCCAGACGGCCATCGGTCCCGACCTCGCGAGCCACACGGGTCACTTCCGAGGCGAAGGACCGGAGCTGATCCACCATCGTGTTGGTGGCCTCCTTGAGCTGCAAAATCTCGCCGCGCACGTCGACGGTGATCTTCTTGGAAAGATCGCCGTTGGCCACGGCGATGGTGACGTCGGCGATGTTGCGCACCTGCGCCGTAAGGTTCCCAGCCATCTGGTTGACGGAGTCGGTGAGATCTTTCCAAACGCCGGACACGCCCTTCACCTGCGCTTGTCCGCCGAGCTTACCCTCGGTACCCACTTCGCGGGCTACTCGTGTGACTTCCGACGTGAATACCGAGAGCTGCTCGATCATCGTATTCACGAGCTTCGCCGACCGCAGGAATTCGCCCTTGAGCGGGCGGCCGTCCACCTCCAGGTCCATGGACTGCCCGAGGTCGCCCTTCGCCACCGCGCCGATCGTCCGCGCGATTTCCGTAGTCGGCCGCACCAGATCGTCGATGAGCGTATTCATGGCTTCCGCCTCCGCCGCCCACCCGCCGATGGCCCCAGGCAGCGTGATGCGCTGCTTCAGCCGGCCCTCCTTGCCCACCGTCTCACTAAGCCGCGTGACCTCCCCTGAGATACGCTGCTTCTGCGAAATCACCTGATTAAATGCGCCGGCGATCATGCCTTCCGTATCCGACCAATCCGCCGGCAATCGCACGGAGAAGTCGCCATCGCGAAAAGCAAGGATGGCCCCAAGAATCTGCCGTAAACGCGCGTCGTCAGATTCCTTCGGGTAAACGTTCAACGCTTTCGGCGCGGCATGCTTGCCATTAGACGGCGTAGCTGCGGACCGGGATTTTCTAGGGAGGAGCGTACTCGTGGTTTGGCTCATAATTCAGCTCAGGGTAGAAGGAGGGGGGTTGAGCTTCGCGTCGTCGGATTCGAACATTTCGACTCTTGGCTCCGCCACGCGGGATTATCGCTCTCTATCGTTGAATTTATAACTAAGATCCTGAGGGCGTCAAGGTCTTATCGTTGTCATAACGTTGGAGGGTCCGGAGAAGGGCATTGAAAGTCGCAATCATTACATCAATGGCTGCGGGGCCCTATCGGCTCGCCGGAGCCGCTTGGGGGGCGTTCAGGGAGCATTTCCTCATTACGTCGTATTCCCGCATCGTCTTGCACGCCTGACAGGAGCGTAATACACTGATCGTATGAGGACTCTGACGGTACGACTGCCGGAGCCGCTAGTAGCCGAGATCGAGGCGGAATCGCGCGGACGCCACTGTTCGAAGTCGGACGTCGTTCGCGAGCGCTTGCAGCGTGCCGATCCACCCACGCGGCATCAGGCCGCTCCGCTAGATGCTATTGCCGATCTCATCGGCTCGGTGGACGGCTTGCCGGCCGACCTGAGCGCGCGAAAGAAGCGATACTTGAAAGCTACAGGCTATGGCGAGAAACCCGCTCGTTGACGCGGGTTTCATCGTGGCCTTGCTGAGCCGCCGCGACTCCCATCACCAGTGGGCCGTGACGCAAGCGCCAGACCACGCTCCACCGTGGCGCACTTGCGAAGCCGTCCTGTCGGAGGCCTTCCACCTTCTCGGCGCGCCCGGCACGCCGGGGCTCAGCGCGCTGCTTCTCCGCCGGGCTGTGATCTCCGCTTTCGACCTCGACAGCGACATGGCGTCAGTACTCAAGCTGTTGCAGAAATACGCAGACGTGCCCATGAGCCTCGCCGACGCCTGCCTTGTGCGCATGACCGAAACGCTTCCCGACCCGGTCATTCTCACCACCGATTCCGACTTCCGCATCTATCGCCGGCATAGCCGGCAGATGGTTCCTTGTAAGGTGCCATCTTAATCACGGGCTACTCGACAAGAAGGGATTCCGCTTCCACGGTTGGGCGATGGTCAGGCCGTCACTCGGACGCGGGGGAGTGAGGCGGTCCGCTGCTTGACGGTGCGCAGGATTTCGCGGGCGCGGTCGCGGTATTTGATGTGGCCGTCGAGGTGACGGCATTCGCGGTCAACGCCCACGCGCTCGCCGGACAGCAGCGCGAACTGGAGGGCGGTCCAGCAGCGGTATTCGGATTTCTTCACGTGTTCGGCGGCGGTCACGAGGCGGGCGGCTTCGGTCAGGTCGCCGCGGCGGTAGGCGGCCAGGCCGGCCATGAGCAGGCCGCTGGGCTCGGATGGTGCGCCGGCGAGGATTTCGCGGGCTTTCGATTCGGCGCCGCGGAAGTCGCCGGCGTCATAGGACGTGAAGGAAGCTTCCAGCAGAGGGAGGAACGTTTCCTTCTGGGTAAGCGTCGCGCGGAGGTCTTCCTTGTCCAGCTCGGGCGTTGTGGCCAGGTCAGCGAACGCCGGCGCGGAGAAATGGTGGACTAGTTTCGGCGCGACTCCGATGACCACCAACGCGGCGGCCGCGGCGGCGACCAGGGCCCAGCGGCGGCGGGGCATCTCGACGACATTGGAAGGCGTGGTGCGGTTCAGCCAGTCCAGGTCTTCGCGGCACGGGGCGCAGGCTTCGAGGTGACGGGCCAGTTTTTCGCGCTCGACGCCAGCGAGCTCGCCCGCCTGATAGGCGGACAGCGTTTCGGGCGGGGGGCAGACGGCAAGCACGTGCGCGTCTTTCCTCGCCAAGGCTTCGTTGAGACGCTCGAAGCTGTCCTTCAGCTCGGAACAATGGCGGCATTCGGCCAGGTGTGCCAGCAGGCCCTGCGGGGAGTCCGCCTTGCGGACGTGTTCCCAAAGCACCTCATGGCGGACCTGTTCGGCCGTCTCGAGTCCGGCTTGCCGGCGCTCCGGGGTCACGTCGTAGAAACCTGGATTCTTACAGTCCATCAATTGGTTAGTGGCCACCGGCCACCCCTTTCTTCCCAGCTCCGGAGAGATTTTTTTCGCCTTCGCCGGGGGTGCCGGGCGGCGCTCCGAAGAACTTCGCCAAGTGCGCCCGGGCCTTGAAGATCCGCGTGGATACGGTATTGATGGGGGCCCCTGTTATTTGCGCAATCTCTTCATAACTAAGCTCTTCCGCGACCCGCAGGCGGAACGCGGTGCGGAGGGGTTCGGGCAGGAGGGCGTAGAGTCGCTCAGCCGTCGCGCCGGCGTCCACCTCTTCGTACTGGTAGTCGGTGATGGGCAACTCGCGCTCCCGCTCTTCCCCGTCCATCTGGATGGTCAGGCGGACCATGCGGTCCTCGCGGTCCACCCGGGCGCTACGTCTTTTTTGCAGGATCGCGATTTGCACGATCCGGTAGACATAAGTATGTAGCCTGGAATCGCCGCGAAATTCCGACTTGGAGCGGATGAGGGACAGGTAGGCGTCGTGGAGGACGTCTTCGCGGTCGGCGGGATTGCCGATTTCGCGGCTGAGCAGCCCGCGCACCTGCTTGTTCCCGGAGAAGAACTGGACGTAGAGAGTCTCGCGCGCGGAGCCGTCGCCTTGACGGGATCGCTGGAGAAGCGTAACTTCCTCGGCCGGAGACATTCTCTGTTGGATTATCTTCCCACGAAGTGTGGGGGCTGAACCCGACGCTCAAAGCTCGGCGTCGCCGTCGAGGCTTCTCCAGAGATACCAGGAGGCTACCGAACAATAGGGACGCCACTTCGCGGCCAGCTCTTCCATTCGGGCGGGATTGGGGAGATCTTCGAGCCCGTAGGCCGAGCGAATGGCAGCGCGGATGCCGTAATCGCCCACGGGAAGCACATCGGGACGGCGCAGGGCGAAGATCAGGAACATGTGCGCGGTCCAGCGTCCGATGCCTTTCACGGCGGTCAAGCGCTCGACCACGGTTTCGTCGTCGAGGGATGCCAGCTCGGCGAAATTCAAGCGGCCTTGAGCGGTGGCGGCGGCAAGGTCGCGCAGGTAGGTCAGCTTCTGGCGGGAGAGTCCGGCGGCGCGGAGCCGGCGGGGAGTGAGTGCCAGGATTCGCTCCGGGGTCAAGTCACCGGCGGCGGTTTCGACACGGCCCCAGATGGTAGCGGCGGCCTTACCGTTGAGCTGCTGGTAGACAATAGCCCGGGCCAGGCTGGGGAAATCGGGCTCCCGGTAGCTTATTTTGCAGGGGCCGGCGCGCTCGATTAACCGGCGCAGCACCGGATCGTTCTTCTTCAGGTGAAGGATGGCCTTTCTCATCGCCGAAACGCGGGGCGCGCCGATGCGTCCTTATTGAGTGTACTGTGAAGATATGATTGGACGGCGGGCGGCTACGAAATCCCTGTTGGGCGGCTTGCTGCTGGCGAGGACGGGGTTGCCCCAACAGAAGGCGCCGCAGCAAAAGCCAGATGCCGACGAACCGCTGGCCACGATCAAAGTGGACGTGGATGTGGTCAGCGTGTTCTGCTCGGTTCGCGATAAGAAGGGCGGCTTCATCGGGAACCTCGGCAAGGACGATTTCCAGGTCTTTGAAGACGGCCGGAAGCAGGAGATCAAATACTTCACGCGCGAGAGCGATCTGCCCTTGACGATCGGCTTGCTGGTGGATGTTTCAGGCAGCCAGGCGCGGCTGATCGAGGATGAGCGCCGCGCGGCGCATGCATTCTTCGCCCAGGTTTTGCGCAAGAAGGACATGGCTTTCCTTATCAGCTTCGGGACCGATTCGGAGCTGCTGCAGGACTTCACGAACTCGGCTTCCTTGCTGAGCGCGGGGCTGGACAAGCTGCGGCTAAACGCAGCGGTCGGCGGGCTGCATCCGGGGCCGGTGCCCACTGCCAGCCAGCCGCGCGGGACGGTCCTGTTCGATGCGGTCTATCTGGCGGCTACCGACCGGCTCAGGTCCGAGGTGGGGCGCAAGGTGATGGTGGTGATCACCGACGGCGTCGACCAGGGCAGCCGGGTGAGCCGCGACAAGGCGATCGAAGTCACGCAGAAGGCGGACACGATTATCTACAGCGTCTATTACGTCGACCGCGAGGCGTATTACGGCGGCGGCTTTTACGGCGGGGTCAGCGACGGCGATCTGCGGCGGATGTCGGATGAGACCGGCGGGCGCGTTCTGCATGTCGACCGGAAGCATACGCTGCAGCAGGTGTTCGATGAACTGCAGCAGGAGATGCGGACGCAGTACGCGATTGGTTATACGCCGGACCGCGCCGGGAAGAACGGGGATTTCCGGAAGCTGGAGATCAAGACGTCGGATCCGAAGTTGAAGGTGCAGGCGCGGAAGGGCTACTACTCGATTTCGAAGGACAGCGCTTGAGGGTGCGTACCACGGCGATGCCGTGGTACACGCCGGAGTTGGGTGATGGGTGTTGGGTAGGGCCGACGCCACGTCACGGTAGGACGAAGGGGACGTCTACGGTGATGGTGGACGATTCGTGCCAGAATTCGTAGCGCCATTGTTTCACTGCTTCCATTGCTGCGGGGACCAGCAGCGGGTGTCCCGCTACCACCTGGACGCCGGCAATCTCGCCATCGGCTCCTACGTTTAGCTTCAGCCGCACGACGCCTTGAAGGCGGGCCTGAAGGGCCAGGGGCGGGTAGACGGGGTCGGTTCGATGCTGTAGCCGTGGTACGGGCGCGGCTGTGGCGGGCGCGGATTCCGGGGCCTGGTCCAAGCGGAATGGTATTTCTACCGAGGCTGTACGCTCGCGGTCGTTGAAAACGTAGCGCCATTGCTTGACCGCCTCCACTGCTGCGGGAATCAGTAGGGGGTGACCCCCTTCCACGGCTACGGCGGCAACGCTCCCGTTTCTGGCAACCGTTACTTTGAGCCGTACGACCCCTTCGATGCGCGATTGTTTCGCCAACGCCGGATACACGGGCTGGACCTCATGCATGGGTTTGAGAAATATGGGTGGATCTATGCCGGCTCGCTCTGCGATGCGCCCGGCAAGGCCTGGATCGAACATCGCGAGAGTCCGCACCGCCTCGCGGGCGACGATCTGGTTGTTCGTGGTTTCCAGCGCCTGGCGGGCGTGGGCGGCGAAGGGTGCTTGAGGATTATTGACAATTGCACTGATGTAAAGACCCGCCAGGCGGCGCGAAAATCCGGGATCGGCCGGCTGCTCGGCGAGGGCGCGCAACAGCAATTGCTCGGCCTGGTCCCGATCGCCGTTGCGGGCGAGGAAGTCCGCCGAGGTAGCCCATACGCGCGAATTCGAACTGGACTGAGCCGCCTTCAGCCAGAGCTGTTTCTCGGCCTCTTCCGTGCCGTAGTAAGGTTCGGTGCTGGTGACTCGCGACGTGAACACTTCGGCATCGGGATGATGTTCGATCAGCCAGTGCACGTGTGGCACACGCCTGGCCGGCATCGCGTTGACGAAGTAGTAACTGATCAGCCGCGTCCGCGAGTCGAGATCGTCGGGGTTGGTTTTGAGGACGTCTTCGAGCTTTTCGGCTTCCGGCGCAGTGAGGCGCGTGCCGGCCACCATCAGCCGCAATTCGTAAGGAAGCGTCTCGGTGAAGTCGGGCTGTGCCGGAGCACGGGTCACCTGAAACGCCGCCGCGGTGTAGAGAATCGGGGCGGCGCAGGCGGCAACCGCAAGAACGGCCCCTTGCGTGAGCCCGGGGCTGAGCACGCGGCCGGCGTCGAGGATACGTTCCACGCGGGCGGTCAGATGAGTGTTGCGGGCCATTGGCACGGCGCTGAAGGCGATGCGAGCGCCGCTGGCGGGCAGCGCCGCGGCAACGTCGAGCAGCGCTTCGGCATAGGTTTGGCGGTCTCCGATAACCAGAATCGAAGCGTCGTCCGCGGCGTGTTCGGCGAGGCTCGCGAGGTGACGCTCCAGCCACCAGGCGAGGGGATGGAACCAGAACAGACAGAGGTTCAGGGCCGCGAGGACAGCGATCAGCGGATCGCGACGGCGGACGTGGGCGCGCTCGTGTTCCAATACCGCCCGCCGCTTCTCCAGGGACCATTCGGTGGAGTTCGCGGGCAGCAGGATCAGCGGATGAAGAATGCCTACACTTACCGGGACGGTCACGGCGGCGCTGACGCGTACTTTGTCATCGGTCTCGATGCTGTCCCGAACCACGCGCCGCACTGCAATCCAGCCCGCCGCCATACGAGCGCCGAGAAGCAACGCACCGGCGGAGTAGATCGCGAGCAGCAGGCCAGGCGTCCAGTTTGTTTTCGCCGGCTTTGGGGGCGCGGGCCGGGGAGTAGCGCCGAAGGCCGGACCATCGAACGGCAGCCGCGCTACCGGAACGGCTCGCGGCGCGGGCGGAAGCAGCGTCAGCTTCAAGGGCGGCAGGAGGGCGGCCCCGGCGTAGAGAAACAGCATCCCGGCCAGTACGGCGGTCCAGACGGCGTGCCGCGCCGCCGTCCTTCGGACGAAGAGGGACAACAGGCCGGCGACAGCGGCCAGCGCCAGGGCGCGAACCGACGCCTCGGCGAGATGAGTCAGCAGGGTCATGCCTAGTTCTCCTTTCGCGCCCGCGAGATCTTCTGAGCCAGGCGCTGGAGCTCGCCGCGGTCCACCAATTCGCCTTCCACCATCCCGACCAGGAGCTGTTCGACGGAGCCGCCGAAGAAGCGGTCCACAATCTGGCGCACTGCGCCTGCGGCTACGCGGTGCGGGGCTTCGACGGCTCGGTAGAGGAATGTCCGGGAGTCGACGTCGTGGGTGAGATAGCCCTTTTCTTCGAGGCGGCGCAGGACGGTGCGGACGGTTGAGTCCTTCAGCGGGCGGGAGGGAGCGAGGGCTTCGCGAACCTGGTCGGCGGTGGCCGATTTGCGGGTCCAGACGAAATCCATGACGTCGTGTTCGAGGGGGCTGAGAGGTTTGCGGCGCGTTGTGCGAAACATTGTAGCGTTACAGCAGTAACGTTACAATATGTAGCATATAGAAGGCGCGCCAGGCAAGCGTTTTTTTGGACGCCGCCCCTTTTTCAGGCGGCGCGAAAGATGCGGTAGTCGATTTCGGGGAAGGGGCAGAGGCGCTGCTCCAGCCGCTCGACGGATCCGGCGCAGACGCGGTGGCCCCGGATCGCGCGCTCCAGCTCGCGGAAATTCGCCTCGTGGCGGCGGACGCGGCCGGCGGCGTAATGCGGAGCGCCGCCGCGGCGGATGAGGAATGGCCAGTCGCTGGCTTGGGCCATCAGAAGCTCGCGGACGCACTGATTCAGCGCACGGCGGGTGAGCGGAGCTGGATTGCGGACGCGCGCCATCTCGGCGGCGGAATCGGCCATGCGGTGGAGGGCAGGGTAGATCCAGTCGGTATCCGGATTGACCCACACGTCGCCGTAGCCGTGGTCGCCCCAACTGGAAAATCCGAGGCGTGCGGTGTGACGGGGAGGATGCTCGGCCAGATACTCGGACGGGGTAACGGTGCGAATGCGGCCGGGGGCCAGGCGCAGGACGTGCTCCAGCCAGTCCGGCCCTTCGAACCACCAGTGGCCGAACAACTCGGCATCGTAGGGCGCGGTGAGCACCGGGTGCGGCGCTGGAGAGTCGCGGAGCTGGCGGGCGCGCTCCCGGACGAAGTGCGCGGCGTGGAGGCGCGCGCGGTCCAGGGCGCGGGCGCGATCGTAGAGCTTCTTCGATTCGCCGGCGGAGGTGATGCGGTGGTATTTGAGTCCCGTGTCGAAGCGGATTCCGGCGGGCAGATGCGGGCGGATGTAGGTCAGGTCGCGCGAGTGTCCGATGTCGCGGTAGAACTCGCGATACCAGGGATCGCCGGGGTAGCCTTCATGGCTGGACCAGACCTGCCTGGCCGAAAGGGTGTCTCGGCCGAACGCGGCGAGGCCGCCGGGCGTGAGGACGGGGGACTGCGTGCCGTAGGCGGGCTTGGGATCGGCATGCTGGATGCCGTGCGACTCGACGACGAACCAGCGCAGGCCGTGGGCGGCAAGAGCGGCGTCCATCTGCGGGACGTAGGCGCATTCGGGCAGCCAGATTCCGCTGGGGTCGCGACCGAAACTGCGGCGGTATTCGGCGACGCCAACGGCGATCTGCGCGTTCAGCGCGTGCGGCGTGGCGGCGAGGAAGGGGAGAAATCCGTGGGTGGCGGCGCAGGCGACGATCTCGAGAACGCCCAGATTCTGCAGTTCGCCGAATGCGGCGGGAAGGCCGAGGGTGCATTCGCGGTACAGCTTTTCGAGGCCTCGCAGGCGGGTGCGGTACATGCGGGCGAGACGCTGCTCGCCGCTGCCCGCGCCGCGGCGGGTCAGCTCCTTTTCGCAAAGCTCCAGCAGGTTTTCGATTCGGCGGCCGAAGCGTTCACTGAGCAGGCGGTCCTGCATCATGGCGAGCAAGGTCGGCGATAGATTCAGGGTTACGCGAAAACGGACGCGATCGGCGGCCAGCTTGCGGAAAACGCCCAGCAGCGGAAGATAGGTCTCGATCATCGCCTCGTAAAACCAGTACTCTTCCAGGAACTGGTCGTGCTCGGGGTGGCGCACGTAGGGAAGATGGGCGTGGAGGACGATGGCCAGCGATCCGCGAGTCATGGCAGGTTGTGGCTGGAGGGCGCCGGCTCGGGGGGCAGCTGCTCGCGGGTTTCGGAATCGGGCGGCAGCTCGACGGTGTTGGAGCGCGCGACCACGCGGCCTTCACAGCGCAGCTCGAAGATATAGATGCGGCGGCTTTCGAGCGAGTGGAAGTAGTGGCCGCCCCGCGCCGCAACCTCGGGGACTTGCTGGGTGCCGCAGACGCTCACCAGGCCGAGCCGCCCCCGCGCGGGCGATGGTACATCCCAATAGACGTACACGCGGTGCGGGTCGACCGGCAGCAGGCCAACAAAAGGGCGATTCATTGGACCAAAGGTCTACAATTGTACTCATGTTTCGATTGCCGTGCACGGCCTCGCTGGCGGGGCAAGAAAAGGCGGCGAGGTCAGGAGATTGATTTAGTGGAGCTCTGCATGCCGGCGATGTCTCCGAGGAATTGCCGCGCCGTCACAATCCGAGCCTTTCCCCAAACTTCAGCGGGGAAGGGGCTTGGTTGCCGGTCACCAGATATTGAGCTTCGGCGGCTGCGGCGCACTCGAGGAAGATGTTGTCGTCAGGATCGGTGGCGGCGGTCACAGGCATGGTGGGAGTGACGAGCAGTCCGTCTTCCCGGATTCGGGCAAGCGCGGTTGTCACTCTGCCCGTGTGTATTTTGAGACGAGGACGGTGCAACACTTCTTCGTACTCATTAAGGATCGGTTGGGAGATGCAGAGCTGAACGAGCCGATCCAGGCCAGGTTGAAAACGGCCTCGGGCAAACCACCGGAGCGGAGCATCGCCGAAACGACGATGTTGGTGACGTGTTGGTATCAAGGACGACCTGAATCACCAGGCGCGTTGCTTCTTGCGTTCACGGCGGCCGCTGCAATCTCGGCGTCGATTTCGGTCATCGTGAGCTTGTCCAGTCCCTTCCGTTTTGCATCGGCCTGGATATCTTTCAGCCAGTCCGGCGGCGGGGCCAGCGTCTTTATAAAATCCACCACACTCATGATGAGCACGGCGGGTTCTCCGATGCGCTCCACCAAAAAGCGGTCGTTGTGCTCAACGGCCCGGTCCAGGATCTGGCCGAATTGGGTTCGGGCGGTAACGGCGGTAAATTTTCTGGTCACGGTGACCTGGTCTGATTGATCGATCGATCAATCAGTGTCTAGAGACCGATCTGGAGCGCGTGTCAAATGTGGGGAAAGGGCGATTCATTGGGCTAAAGGTCTACAATTGTACTCATGTTTCGATTGCCGTGCACGGCCTCGCTGGCGGGGCTTTGGGTTTTGATGGGCATGGGGCTGGGGCCTGCAGCGCTGGGACAGGACGCGGCGGCCGCGAAGGAGAAGGAGAAGGAAAAAAGCGAAGCCCTTGTGATCAAGCCGGAACGCACGGTGGAATTCGACACCGACGAGGCCACGTGGATGTCGGTGGACGCGTCGCCGGACGGCAAGACGCTGCTGGTGGATCTGCTGGGCGATCTCTATACACTTCCGGCCGCGGGCGGCGAGCTGAAGCCGCTGACCACGGGCATGGCCTGGGATTATCAGGCGCGCTACTCGCCGGACGGGCGCTTCATCGCGTTCATCAGCGACCGCAACGGCGGTGACAACATCTGGATCATGAACGCCGACGGCACGGGGGCGCGCGCGGTGACGAAGGAGAAGAAATTCAACTTTGGCTCGCCGGGCTGGTCGCCCGACGGCCAATACGTGGCGGCGCGGCGGTGGGGCGCCTATCCCCTGGATTCTTACCTGCGGCGGACCGAGTTGTGGCTGTTTCATCGCGAGGGCGGCGGCGGCGTGCAGTTGACCAAAGGCGAGGGCAAGACGGCGCGTGTCTCGGGCGCGGTGTTTTCGCCGGACGGCAAGTACATTTATTTTTCGGCCATGGCGGGGCGGTTCAACTACAACGCCGAGCTGGGAAGATGGCAGGTGCATCGACTCAACCGCGAGAGCGGGCAGGTGGACGCCATTACTTCAGAGTATGGCGGCGGGCTGCGGCCCGCGCTGACGCCGGACGGCAAGAGCCTGCTCTACGCTTCCAGGCGCGACGCGATGACGGGGCTGCGGTTGCGCGACCTGGCGACGCGGTCGGAGCGCTGGCTGAGCCGGCGCATCACCCGCGACGACCAGGAAGGCTTTTCAACGGAAGACGTGCTGCCGGGCTACGGAGTGGCGCCGGACGGCAAGAGCGTCGTCCTGGCGGTGGAGGGCAAACTGCAGCGCATCGACCTGGCCTCCGGCGAAGCGCGCGGCGTTCCTTTCACGGCCCACGTGAAGCGTGGGCTGGGCAAGCTGATCAAGTTTGACGGGCGCGCGGCCGAGGGGCCGATCGACGTCAAGCAGATGCGCTGGCTGCAATCGAACGCAGACGGAAGCCGCGTCGTCTTTAGCGCGCTGGGCAAGCTGTGGACTATGGCGGCGGGGTCGGCGCCAATAAGGCTGACAGACTCGGCCGATCGCGAATACGCGCCGGCGCTATCGCCCGACGGGCGGTGGGTGGCGTATGTTTCGTGGAGCGATCGCGACGGCGGGAACCTTTGGAAAGTTCCGGCCAGCGGAGGCGCGGCGGTCAAGCTGAGCCAGGCCGCGGCTTTCTACAATTCGCCGGAGTGGTCGCCGGACGGCGGGAAGATCGCTTTTCTGCTGGCTTCGTCGAGCGGCTGGCTGCAGGAAGACTCGAGCGACCTGTTTGAGATCCGCGTGATGGCGTCGGCGGGCGGCGCGGGCGAATTCGTGACGCAGGCCAAGTCGCCGAACGCCAAGGTGAGCTGGTCGGCGGATGGGAAGCGGCTCTACTACAACGAGGCGCAGCCGCCGGCGCAGCCGGGGAGCGGCCAGCAGCCGTCCACACTGCTGATGTCGATCCGCATCGACGGCGTCGATAAGAAGACCCACGCCAAAATCGACAGCCCGGTGGCCGTTCTGCCTTCGCCTGACGAGCAGTGGATGCTTGTGCTGCGCAACGCCAACGCCTACCTGGCGGCATTTCCGAAGAACTTCGGGGAAACCGTCACAATCAACCTGGACACTCCGGCGGTGCCGCTGAAGCAGGTGTCGGCGACGGGAGCGCTCTATCCGCGATGGCTGGACGGCGGCGTGTTTACATTGGCCTTCACCAATCACCTGTACCGGTTCAATCGGGAAGACGTGCTGAAGTCCGAGAAGGCGGCGGAGCTGAAACCGGCCGTGACCGAAATCAAGATGACGGCTGCGCGCGCCGCGCCGCGGGGACGGCTGGTGCTGCGGAACGTCCGGGCGGTGACGATGAAGGGCGACGAGGTCATCGAGAAGGCCGACATCGTCATCGAGAACAACCGGATCTCGGCGGTGGGCCCGCGCGGAACAGTCACGCTGCCGGCGGATGCCAAGGTGCTGGATCTGGCCGGCAAAACCGCGATCCCAGGAATCGTTGATATCCACGCGCACTTGCGGGCGGCGGGCGATGTCTTCCCGGACAAGAACTGGACCTACGCCGCCAACCTGGCCTACGGGGTCACCACTGCGCGCGATCCGTCGTCGACGTCGGAATGGGTATTTCCTTACGCCGAAATGGTGGAGGCGGGTGAAATGCTGGGCCCGCGAATTTACTCCACGGGCGCTCCGATTCTGAGCACGAACGCCAAGATCGAAACCCTCGATGACGCGCGGGATATTGTGAAGCGCTACAAGGAGCAGGGCGCGACTTATCTCAAGCAGTACATGCAGCCGCGGCGTTTGCAGCGGCAGTGGCTGGCGCAGGCCGCGGCCGAAAACGGCATGAACATCACGGCCGAGGGCGGCGGCTTCCTGAAGGAAGACCTGGCGATGGCGATCGACGGCTACACGGGCGTGGAGCACTCCTTCCCGTACAAAATCTACAAGGACGTCGAGGAACTGGTGGCGCAGTCCGGGACGGTCCACACTCCGACGCTCATCGTTGCCTACGGCGGCTGGTTCGGGCAGTTTTACTGGCGGCAGCGCAAGAATTATCACGAAGACGAGAAGCTGGCACGGTTCACGCCACACGACGCGCTGGACGAAAAAACACGCCGCCGCCACCTGCTGCTGGACGACGAATATTTCTTTCCGGAGCTTTCCGCCGGTGCAGCGGCGATCATGCGGCGGGGCGGAAGCGTGGCGCTCGGCTCGCACGGGGAACAACAGGGGATCGGCGCGCACTGGGAGCTGTGGATGCTGGCCATGGGAGGGATGAAGCCGATGGAGGCTTTGCGCGCGGCGACGTTGCGCGGGGCCGAAGCGATGGGTTACTCGCGGGACCTGGGGTCGCTGGAAGCAGGGAAACTGGCCGACCTGGTGGTGCTGGATAAGAATCCGCTCGACGACATTCACAACTCGGAAGCGATCCGGTATGTGATCAAAAACGGGGAGGTCTTCGAGGGCGCGACGCTGGACCGCGTCTGGCCGGACCAGCGAAAGTTCGGCCGTTTTTACTGGCAAGAATGACGTTCAGCGAGCGCGCGTTCCTGTGCGGGTTCGGCGCGATCCTGGCGTGGCAGATCCTGTTGCCGCCGGCGGCCGGGCTGGCCAACAACGGCGACTTCAGCAAGGTCAGTGGAGTATTCGACCTGGCCGCGCCGGCCGACGACGAATTCGTCTTCGCTTCGACGCGATACACGTTCGATCCGCGGAACCACTACTGGGCGGGCTTCTATTCGCCGGAGATCCCGCTGGCCGCAATAGCCGTTGGACTAAGCCGCCTGGTGTCGGGTGGAGCGACGTTCGATATCCGCTTTATGGGCATGGTGCATGGCGTGCTTTACGTCCTGGCATTTGCGCTGGCGGCGCCGTTGATCCGCGGGTACGGGCGGTATGCGCGGAGCGTGCTGGCTCTGGCCGCCGTCCTGATTTTCGGCGACGCGATGTACGCCACCATGCTCAACACATTCTATATGGATGCCGGCGCGATGGCCTTCCTCATGCTCGGACTGGTTTTCCTGGCCCGTGCCGCCGTGTGGCGCAGGCTCGGCGACTGGGCCGGCATGCTGGCGTGCTTCGTCCTTCTGGAGACGTCTAAAGCCCAGCACGCTTTGCTGGCGGCGCCGGTCGTGCTGCTGCTGCTGTTCGGCGGGCGCTTTCTGGTAACCACGAGAAGAGCGTGGATGCATCCGGCGGCTGCGATGGCGGTGCTGGCCGCCGGCGCGTTCAGCTTTTTTCTTACGCCGCCGGGCTACGCTCCCAAAGCGCTGTACAGCGTGGTCTTTTACGAAGTGCTGCGCCACTCGCCGAATGTGGATGCCGACATGGCTGAGCTCGGATTGGACGACTCCTACCGCTCGCGCATAGGCACTCACGGCTACTCGCCCGGCGTCGATCTGGACGACCCGGAGGTCAGCCGCCGGTTTCAAGCGCGGACTTCCTACGCGCGCCTGGGGTGGTTCTTCGCGCGGCATCCAGCGAGGACGCTGCAGACGATTCTGGTTTCGCTCGACGTGGCCGGACGGCAGCGCCCGTGGATGGGCAATCTGGATCGCTCCGCGGGCCAGCCGCCGCGCACCGAATCCCAGCGGTTCTCACTGTGGAGTTCGTGGAAGAGGAGCGGGTTCGAGCAGCGAGGACGGGTTTACTTTGCATACTTTCTGCTGCTGGTTGGAGGGAACGCCTGGCTCTTGGCGGTTTTTCGGAAGCGCATTGCTCCTGGCCTGATCGCGGCGAATCTGCTGGTGATGGCGATGGCGGCGGTGGAGCTATTGGTCTGCTCGTTGGGCGACGCGGTGGAGATCATCCGCCACTTCTTCCTGTTCCACGCTTTGTTGGATGTGCTCTTCCTAGCGGCGCTGGGTCTGGTGACACAGGCATTCCTGCCGGTGTCCGCTGAGCGATCGTATCCGCGGGCCATTTAATCCAGGTCGATATCGCGCTTTGGCGGCGTGAGGTCCGGATTCTCTTTGGCCTGCTTGAACAGCTCGTCGAATTTCTTCTCCAGCACCTTGCCGTGCTGCCGGTGCTCTTCGAAGTTCTTCTTGAAAATCTCTTCACGCCTACCCGAAGCGCCTTTCAGTTTGGCGACCTCCGCGGCCAGATCCTCGATCGGCTTGGGTTTTTCCGGAACGCGGTGCGTGATCACGGCACGCGTCTCAGCATCGATTTTGAGGACTGCGTCACAGCACGGACACACGACTTCAAACTGGCCTTTGAGCATACTGTTATGCATATTGTTATACTATCCCGCAAATTGGAAGGAAGCTGCCACCGGCAGTGTTCATCGGCCACTTCGCGGTCGGATTCGCGGCCAAACGCTTGGCGCCTCAAGCCTCGCTCGGCGTGCTGCTGGCCGCGCCAATGCTTGCCGACCTGCTGTGGCCGATTTTCCTTGCCGTCGGCTGGGAGCAGGTGCGCATCGAGCCGGGAAATACTGCCTTTACCCCATTGGCTTTCGACTCTTATCCCTATTCTCACAGCCTGCTGATGCTCGCCCTTTGGGGCGCGGCGGCGGGGCTGGCCTACTGGATGCGAGTCCGCGACCGGCAGGGCCGCGGTTGTGATTGCGGCCGGCGTCCTGAGCCACTGGGTATTGGACGCCGCGTCGCACCGTCCGGATATGCCGCTTTGGCGGCGGCCCGAGGGTGGGCCTGGGCCTGTGGAACTCGGTGGCAGTGACGGTAGCCGTGGAATTGCTGCTGTTCGTCCCAGCGGTCTGGCTCTATGCGAAGGTCACGAGGGCGGCGGACGGCGTGGGCCGCTGGAGCTTTTGGATCTTTCTGGCAGTCGTCGCGCTTATCTACTCGGGCGCGGTACAGTCGGGCGCGGTACAGTCGGGCGCGGTACAGTCGGGCGCGGTACAGGGCACTCCACCGACCAGCGTCACGGCACTGACGGCCACGGCCTTCTGCACCTGGCTCTTTCCAATGTGGGCGTCCTGGTTCGACCGGCACCGCGCGGTGGCGGAATTTGCGAAAGTGCGATGAGTAAACCGACTTTCGTCTTTTGTTCGCCACGGGCGCGGCGCCGCTCGGCCGTTTATTTCCTTCTCCCCCTCAGGGCATCTCGCCGAGCAACCGATGTATAATTATGCGCATAATAGAGGGCGTGATGACGGGCAAGTGGCTCCTTGTCGTGTTGACGGCCGGCTTGGTCGCTTGCTCAGGCTCGAAGGAGCCAGCCAAGCCGCCTGAACCCCCAAAGCCCCAGACTTTCCGTGGTTTCTTCATTTCTAACGGAAAGGTGAATCAATTTCAGACCTGCGGCGCTCCACAGGTTCTCTGGGCAGTGGACAAATCGGGCGAGATGAATGCCGTGTATGAGAAACTGCACAGCCGCCAGGGATCGCCAATGGACGTCGAAGTGGTTGGCATTGTTGGCCCCGCGCCCGCCGAGGCTTTGGCGCTGCAGTTGACTCAGCAACTCACCATCACCAAGCTCCGGCGCGCTTCATCGGAAGGCAATGGCTGCACCGAGGATCTGGGCCCGGTGGAATTCCGGTCGTTTGGCGCGGATCCCAAGTGGTCTTCTGAGATCTATCCTCGCGGGGGCATCAGCCTGATCCGGGCCAGCGAATCCCGCACCGAGTTCCCCTACGAGCCCCCCAAGGTTACCGGCGCGGCCCGTGTCTACTCATCCAAGAACAAAGACCATACGTTTGAGATCACGATTACCGAAGAGCGCTGTGTGGACCCGTCAACCGGTAACCTCTACGCCTATTCGGTGGCTGGCCTTCTGGACGGGAAGCCCATAAAGGGCTGCGCAGTGGACAACTGGAAACTTCCGAAGTAAGCGGCGACGGCG
>JACXTT010005289.1_pt1 | contig 18811 bp, 15 predicted proteins | sample 9270951 | NCBI WGS metagenome assembly JACXTT01 (sample SAMN15532306, study PRJNA645909) | rock metagenome | isolation source: weathered quartz diorite | place: Puerto Rico | collected 2017-06-21 | reverse complement strand
CCGGGCTCCGGTCCAGCAGGGCCCGGGTCGCCTCGTCCACCGGCACACCCTGGAACAGCCCGTCCTTGCGCACCCCGCCGGCCAGCACGACGTGGCGGATGCGCTCGCCGGCCAGGACCTCGAAGATCGGCCCCACTTCTTCCAGGCGGCACGGCACCAGGCGGTCGGCCACCCGGCCCAGCTCACCGGATTCGCCGAGGGCGAAGGCGACGACCCGCCAGCCGGCTTGCCGCGCCTCCCGCGCCATGAGCGCGGGTAGCGTCCCGGCCCCGCCGACGAGTCCCAGGCTCTCCGGCATGGCTAGCAGACCGTCCGAGTCATGGTTCCGAGCAGCTTGCTCCCACCCTTCGAATATCCCTCCGAGCGGCGGCTTTGCCGGCGCAATTTCTCCTGGGGGGAGAACTCGGAGGGGGCCCCGAAGGGCGAAGCCCGTCCGATCAGAGGCCCCCTCCGACGATTACTTCGGCGGCCAGCGGAGGTGCGGCCGGCCGTCCTGCAGCATCTCCTCGACGGACAGCGCCACCGCCAGGGAGCGGACGTCGTCGTGCTCGCTGAGCTCCACACGCCCGGTGCGCTGGGCTTCCCGGACGGCGCCCAGCAGGTGGAGGATCTCGAGCTTGAGCGGATTCTCCTTGTGGACGAACAGGTGCTCGACGAAGGACTCCTGCCGGTAGCGGATCGACTCGCGGTTGAGGATGTACTCGGTGGCGGCGCGCCGGTGGATCTGGAGGTCCTGGTCGGTGTAGTTGAGGAAGATGTAGGCGTCGGGCTGGGTGATGGCGAGCGTCCGGATCTTCTGCTCGGTGGCCCGACTGCCCGTGATGTTGGCCAGAGACCCGTTCTCGAAGACGATCTGGACGTTCGCGACATCGGCCCGCGGCGAGTGTACGCGAGCGCCGGTGGCCATGATCTCGCGGATCTCGGCGTCGACCAGCCCCAGCACGATGTCGACGTCGTGGATCATCAGGTCCATGATCACCGTGTCGTGCTGCACGCGGGGAACGAACGGCCCCAGACGGCGCGACTCGATCAGGATGGGGTTGACCACGATCTTGCGCAGCTCCTGCACGGCGCCGTTGAACCGCTCGACGTGGCCGACGTGGAGGACGACGTTGTTGCGGCGGGCGATCTGGAACAGCTCACGCGCCTCGGCCAGCGTCGGCGTCAGCGGCTTCTCCACCAGGACGTGGATTCCCGCCTCCATGAGGTCGCGGGCGACCTGGAAGTGCAGAGGGGTCGGCACCGCGATGGAGACGACGTCGACCTTGCCGAAGAGATCGTGGTAATCGGTGAACCCCTGGGTGTCGTACTGGGCGGCGAGCCGGCTGACCGCGCTGGCGTCGCTGTCCACCAGCCCGACCAGGTCCACCTCCCACAGCTCGGCGTACACCAGGATGTGGTACTGGCCCATGTGACCGGTGCCGATCACGCCGGCCCGCATGCGTTTGTTCTGGTCTCGCTTCACCGTCCCCGTCCTTTCAGAGAATGCCGCGCTTGGAGCTCTCGATGAACTCCACCAGGTGCTTGATGTGCGGCGACGGCTGCAGCTCGGCCCGGACGCGCTCGAGCGCCTGGGCCGGCGTGTGCCCGGACCGGTACAGGAGCTTGTAGGCGCGCTGCAGCTCGAGACGGTCTTCGGCCGGGACATTGGCCCGACGCAACCCGACGATGTTGACGCCCCGCACCTCGGCCGGGTTGCCCTCGACGATGAAGTAGGGCGGGACGTCCTGGGGGATCCGGGAGCAGCCGCTCAGCAGGGCGAGCGTGCCGATGCGCACGAACTGGTGGATGCCTGTCAGGCCCGAGATGAAGGCGCGGTCGCCGACCTCGACGAAGCCGGTCAGGCCGGTGTAGCTGGTGAGCACGACGCCGTTGCCGACCCGACAGTCGTGGGCGACGTGCGAGGTGGCCATCAGGAAGCAGCCGTCGCCGATCAGGGTCCAGCCGTCCTCCACCGACGAGCGGTGGATGGTCACGTGTTCCCGGATCACTGTGTCGGCGCCGATGCGCACGCCGGACGGCGTGCCCGGCTTCCACTTGTAGTCCTGCGGCGGATAGCCGATGATCGCGCCGGCGAAGATGCGGCAGCGGGGGCCGACCTCGAGCCGCCCTTCCAGGATCGCGTGCGGGCCGACCTCGGCGCCATCGCCGAGGCTCACGCCCTCCCCGATCACCGCGTACGGGCCGATGCGGACGCCGGCCCCCAGCTCGGTCTTCGGGTGCACGACCGCGGTCGGGTGGATGTCGGGCAGCGCGCCGGCCTCGCCCGCCACCTCAGGAGCCCGTCCCGGCCCCCGTCCGCCGCTCGAGCTCGGCGAGCCGGCGCTCGATCGCGCGCACGGTGCGCACCAGCTCCGGCAGCCGCGGGAGGGCGGCCATCGTGCGCCGAGCCTCGCCGGCCGGGAGCGCGGGAGTGCCGAGCACCTGGGTTCCGGGGGGGACGTCGCGATGCAGGCCGGACTGGGCGCCGACGCGAGCATCGTCGCCGACGGTGACGTGGTCCGCCACGCCGACCTGGCCCGCGAGGACGACGCGGCTGCCGATGCGACACGATCCGGAGATCCCCGTCTGGGCCACGATGATGCTGTCCGCGCCAACCAGGGTATTATGGCCGATCTGCACGAGGTTGTCGATCTTGGTGCCGTGCCCGATCACCGTGTCTCCGAGGGTGGCGCGGTCGATGGCCACGTTGGCCCCGATCTCCACGTCGTCCTCGATCACCACCCGACCGACCTGGGGGATCTTCTGATGCCGGGTCCCGTCGAAGACGTAGCCGAACCCGTCGGCACCGAGGACGGCGCCGGCGTGGATCGTGACCCGCTGCCCGACATCGACGTCCTCGCGGAGCACCACGTGGGCATGGAGGACGCTTCCCTCGCCGACCCGGCACCGGGGCCCGAGCACGACGTGGGGGTGCAGGACGGCGCCGGAGGCGACGACGCTCTCCGGGCCGACGACGACGTAGGCCATCACCGCGGCGTCGCGGGCCACCCGGGCCGACTCGGCGACGACGGCGGTCGGATGGATGCCGGCCGGCGGGGACGGCTCGGGGTGGAAGACCCGGAGCAGTCGTGCGACGGCGACTAGGGGCTCGGCGACGCGGATGACCGCCCGACCGGGCAGCGGGAGGTCGGGTGGGGCCAGGAAGGCCGACGCCCGGCTCTGGATGGCGGCGGCCCGGTGGCGCGGCCCGGTGACGAAGCTGAGGTCGCCGGGTTCGGCCCGGTCGAGCGGAGCGAGGCCGCGAATCGACGTCCCGGGGTCGCCGGCGAGCTCGCCGCCGACCAGTCGGGCCAGCTCGCCGAGGGGCCGCGGCCGAACGGGCGTCATGGGGTCTCGCCCCCCTCCCCTCTTACGGCTTCTTCTCCTTGGCCTTCTCCTGGTCGTACACCTTGATGATGTCCTCGGTGACGTCGGCCTCGACGTCGCCGTAGATCACGCTGGCCCCGCGCTTCTCGAGGATCATCAGGTAGCCGCGCTCCTTGCCGTAGCGCTCGATGACCCCGGTCAGGTCCTGGAGGATACGCTGGGTGAGCGCGTTCTCCTTGCGCTCCAGCTCCTTCTGGTAGTCTTCGGTCAGACGACGGAGGTCTCGCACCCGCCGCTGAAACGCCTCCTCCTTCTCCCGCTTCGCCTCGAGGGAGAGGAGGAGCCCCTTCTTCTCGAGCTCGTCCCGGAGCCGCTCGACCTCGACGCGCCGCGTGTCCACTTCCTTCTGCATGGTCACCTTCTCTCGATCGAGCTGCTCCCGGGCCGCCACCCCGGCCACTGATCGAACGAGCACCTTCTGCACATCGACGTAGGCGATCTTCGTGGCCGGCTCCGCACTCCCGGTCCCGGCCACCATCACCAGCGTCCCGACCAGTACGCCAAGCGTCCTCATGTGTGCACCTCTCATCTGCGCTTCGCGCTCCCCGCCACCGGCCTCAGAATGGGGAGCCGACGGCGAACTGAAACTGGCCGGCCTGCTCGCCGGGTTGACGATCGAGGTTGAACCCGTACTCGATCCGCAGCGGCCCCAGCGGCGAGAAGAACCGGAAGCCGGCCCCCGCGCTGAGCCGGAGGTCAGAGGGATCGAAGGCCTTGCCGCGCCCATAGGCGTTGCCGGCGTCGAAGAAGAACACGAGACGGAAGCGCGGAAAGACGGGAACGAGTAGCTCGACGCTGTAGAGCAGCTCCGTGTCGCCGCCGATCACCGCGCCCCGGGAGTCGGTCGGGGCCACCGTGCGAGTCTTTTGCCCGCGCAGCGTGGTGGAGCCCCCGAGGAAGAACCGCTCGAAGATCGGGGCGTCCTCGCCGCCCCACCCCTGTATGACCCCGGCCAGCGCCCGGGCCGCGAACACCCAGTCGAAGATGGGCAGCGGGAAGAAGTGCGCCGTCTCACCGACGACGCGATAGTAGCGTGTGTCACCGCCGAGCCCGGCGAAGGCAAGCTCCAGCGTGCTCCGGCTGCCCGTCGTCGGCTCGAAGAAGTTGTCGCGGGTGTCACGCGCCAGCGTGAGCTCGATCACCGAGTTGAGCTTGTTCCCGATCTCCCGCTTCAGGTCGTCGCTGGCCTCCTCGCTGACATTCGTGATCTCCACGTTCTCGAATCGGTAGGTAGCCCCCACGCTCACGTACTCCGTGAGCGAATAGGTGGCACGCACGTCGCCGCCCAGGCGCTCTTCACTGAAGTCCGAGAAGTCGCGCTGGCGGTCGTAGACGTCGAAGCCGGCCCGGACCGGATAGTCGAGGAAGTAGGGGTCGGTGAACCCGATGAGGCCGAGCCGGCTCTGGGAGCCGATACGGAACCGGCCGAACGCCTCGTACCCGCGGCCGAATAGGTTGCGCTGGGTGATGTCGAGCACCCCAAACAGGTTGTCGAAGGAGCTGTAGCCGGCGCCGAGGCTGACGAGACCGGTCGAGCGCTCCTTGACGTCGATACGGATGACGATCTTGTCGGCCGTGCTGCCGGGCTCGGCCGTCACGTTCACCTCGTCGAAGAACCCGAGATTGAACAGCCGCTGCCGGCTGCGCACCAGTTTTTGATAGGTGAAGAGCTCGCCCTCGGCCACGCGCATCTCCCGGCGCAGCACCTTTTCCGAGCTCTTCGTGTTCCCGGTGATGTTGATCCGCTCGACGTAGACCTCGGGGCCTTCCTTGATGGTGAAGGTCACGTCGACGCGACGGTCCTCGGCGTCGACGTCTGTATTCGGCGTCACCTCGGCTCGGGCTCGCCCGATCTCGGAGTACCGGTCGGCGATGGCGCGGTTGGAGCTGCGGATGAGGCTCCGGTCGAAGACGGCCCCTTCCTTTAGCTTGATGAGCTTCCGGATCTCGTCGTCCGACAGGATCTCGTTCCCGCTGAATGTGACGGTGCCGACCCGGAACTGGGGACCCTCTACCACCCGGATACGAAGCGTCACCTTGCTCCGCTGGAAGTCGGGGACGATCTCGTGCGACTCGACCCGGGCCTGGATGTAGCCGTGGTCGGCGTAGAGGTTCAGGATCCGCTCGACGTCCTCCTCGAAGACCTTGCGGGTGACCTTGGAGAAGGGCAGGATCCAGAAGAGCCGCTCCTTGGTCCCCATCGCCTCCTTGATCTGCTTGGCAGTGAGCGCCTCGTTTCCCTCGACGACGATCCGGTCGATGTACATCTTCTTGCCTTCGTCGATGCGGAAGGTGACCCGGAGGTCCCCCTCCGCGGTACGCTCCGTGCGGGGCGAGATCGTCACCCCGAAAAACCCGTCTTCCTCGTATTTTTCCCGAATCGCCTCCTGGGCGCGCTGCACCTCCACTGGATTGTAGAGCACGCCGACCCGGATGGCCGCCTTCTCCCTCAGCTCTTCGGTCTTCACCTCCTGGTTGCCCTCGAAGCTGAGTTCCCGCACCAGCGGGCGCTCGACGACGACGAAGATCAGACGGACGCCGCCCTCGAAGTCCTCGACGCGCACCTGCACGTCGTCGAAGAAGCCGAGGGTGAAGATCGACCGGACGTCCTCGCGGACGCCGTTCGTGGAGAACGGGTCGCCGATCTTCGTCTGGACGCGGTTGAGGATGACCGGGGTCTGGACGCGCCGGTTCCCCTCGACCGCGATGTCGCGCACGGTCGGGGTCGGAGGAGCGGAGGGAGTCTGCCCCTCCTGGGCCCGCAGGAGGCCGGCCCAGCCGAACAGGACGATCAGGAGCAGAACGGGGAGCCGCGTGCCTCCGGCGATCACCGGACCCCTCCCGTGGCTCTGGGAAGGGTTGTCCCGAACTCCGCCCGCGCGGCACAGCGTGCGCCGCGGAGTCCGGCCACGGCCCTCCCGGCGCGCCGTTACCCGCCTCGGGGTACTGACGGCGGGAAGCTCAGCGCTCCGCCAGGTTCAAAGACGGTTCGTCGAGCGGGGCGAACACGAAGTTCTCGCCGTTCGCTCGCACCTCGATCCGGGCACCCTCGTGGATCTGGCCGCTGACGATGGCCTCGGCCAGCGGGTCCTCGATGTGCTTCTGGATCGTCCGGCGGAGCTGGCGCGCCCCGTACGTCGCATCGTAGCCTTTCCGAAGGAGCAGGTCCTCGGCCTCGACCGTCAGCTCGATCCGGATCGTCTTTTCCTCGAGCTGCTTGTTCACGCGGTCGACCATCAGGCGGACGATGCCTCTGATGTGGTCTTCGGACAGCGAGTGGAAGACGATGACGTCGTCGATCCGGTTGATGAACTCGGGCCGGAACGCCCGCTTCAGCTCTTCGAGCACCCGCTCCTTCATCCGCTCGTAGTTCTCGTCGGAGGACTCCTGCAGGAAGCCGGGGCTGGTCCGCTTGCCGATCAGGTTGGTCCCGAGATTCGAGGTCATGATGAGGATGGCGTTCTTGAAGTCGACCACGTGGCCGAGCGAGTCAGTCAGGCGCCCGTCATCCAGCACCTGGAGCAGCATGTTGAAGACGTCCGGGTGCGCCTTCTCGATCTCGTCGAACAGCACGACCGAGTACGGTCGGCGCCGGACCTTCTCGGTGAGGTATCCGCCCTCCTCGTAGCCCACGTAACCGGGCGGCGCGCCGAGGAGCCGCGATACCGAGAACTTCTCCATGTACTCGGACATGTCGATCCGGATGAGAGCGTTCTCGTCGCCGAACAGGAACTCGGCGAGGGCGCGGGCCAGCTCGGTCTTGCCCACCCCGGTGGGGCCGAGGAAGATGAACGAGCCCACCGGCCGCTTGGCGTCCTTCAACCCGGCCCGCGAGCGGCGGATGGCGCGCGCGACCGCGCGGACCGCGTCGTCCTGGCCGACGATGCGGCCGTGGAGCGCCTCCTCCATGCGGGCGAGCTTGGCCGACTCCTTCTCCTCCAGGCGCGAGAGCGGGATGCCGGTCCAGCGGGAGACGATGTACTCGACATCCTCCTCGCTGACGACGGAGGTTTGCCGACCCTTGTTCTTCTCCCACTCGCGCTTGAGATCCTCGTCCCGCCCGCGCAGCACCTTCTCCTTCTCGCGGAGCGAGGCGGCCTTCTCGAACTCCTGGGCCTCCAGGAACATGTCCTTTTCGCGGACGACCCGCTCGATCTCCTTCTCCAGCTCCTTCATCTCGGCCGGCGGCGTCATCGACTGGAGCCGCGTCCGGCTGGCCGCCTCGTCGATGACGTCGATCGCCTTGTCGGGGAGCTGGCGCTCGGTGATGTGCCGGTCGGCGAGCTTGACCGCGGCGTCAATCGCCTCGTCGGTGATCTTGACCCGGTGGTGCGCCTCGTACTTCGGGCGCAGGCCCTTGATGATCTCGACCGACTCCTGCACCGACGGCGCCCGCACGATGATCGGCTGGAAGCGGCGCTCGAGCGCGCCGTCCTTCTCGATATGCTTGCGGTACTCGTCGAGCGTCGTGGCGCCGATGCACTGGATCTCGCCCCGGGAGAGGGCGGGCTTCAGCATGTTGGACGCGTCGATCGCGCCTTCGGCGGCGCCGGCCCCGATCAGGGTGTGCAGCTCGTCCAGGAAGAGGATCACGTTCTCCGACTGCCGGATCTCCTTCATCACGGCCTTGAGCCGCTCCTCGAACTGGCCGCGGTACTTGGTCCCGGCCACGAGGGCGCCCAGGTCGAGCTGCAGGAGCCGCTTTCCGACCAGCACGTCGGGGACGTCGTGGTTGACGATCTTCTGGGCGAGGCCTTCCACGATCGCGGTCTTGCCGACCCCCGGCTCGCCGATCAGCACCGGGTTGTTCTTGGTGCGGCGGGAGAGGATCTGGATGACCCGCTCGATCTCCATCTCGCGGCCGATCACCGGGTCGAGCTTCCCCTCGCGGGCGAACTGGGTCAGGTCGCGGGCGAACTCGTCGAGGACCGGCGTCTGACTGCGCTTCTTGGGCCGGGGATAGTACTGGTCGCCGAGGAGGGCGAGGGTCTCCTGCCTCACCTCGTCGAGCCGCGCCCCGAGGGACTCGAGGATCTTGGCGGCGATCGACTGGCCTTCCTTCATGATGCCCAGCAGGAGGTGCTCGGTGCCGATGTAGTTGTGGCCGAGCTGACGGGCTTCCTCGATGGACAGCTCCAGGACCCGCTTGGCCTGGGGGGTGAACGGAACCTCGCCGAAGGTCAGCGTCTTGGGGAACCCGGCCAGGGCGCGTTCCACCTCGGCCTTGACCGTCTCGAGCCGGAGTCCGAGCCGCTGGAGCACCGCGGTGGCGATCCCCTCCCCGTCACGGATCAGCCCGAGCAGGATGTGCTCGGTGCCGACGAAGTCGTGGCGGAACCGCCCCGCTTCCTCCCGGGCCAAAATGATGACGCGGCGCGCTCGCTCGGTGAATCGCTCAAACACGCTGTCCCTCCAGCCCGCCCTTCATCCACGCCCCGCCAGCGTCCGCTATGCTTTCGCCGCCGGCCGCCGCACCATCATCATACCCTACGTTCCCCGGATGTCACGGAAAAAATGCCCAAATGCGACGCAACTTAGGCGTTGGCGTCGTTGCGTCGCGGAGATGACACCGGTCACGATTCCATCACCGCGCGCCCGTCGACGAGGCGAACGACGCGATCCGCACGGCGGGCCAGCTCGAGGTTGTGCGTCGCGATGACGAAGGTCACGCCCCGCTCTGCCTGCAGCCGCGTGAACAGCTCGAAGACGCCCTCGCTGGTCTTGGGGTCGAGGTTGCCCGTGGGCTCGTCGGCGACGATGACCGCCGGACGACCGACCAGAGCCCGGGCCAGCGCCACCCGCTGCTGCTCGCCGCCGGACAGCTCGCCGGGTCGATGATTCATCCGTTCGGTCAGACCCACCTCGCGGAGGGCGTCGAACGCGAGGCCACGGGCCTCGGCGAAAGGCCGGCGCTGGATGAGGGCGGGCAGCAGCGCGTTCTCGAGGGCCGTGAACTCGGCGAGCAGGTTGTAGAGCTGGAAAACGAAGCCCACCTCGTAGCGGCGGAAGCGGGCGAGCTCGGAGTCGGAGCGGGCGAAGAGGTCCTGGTCCCGGAACAGCACCCGCCCCGCCGTCGGGCGGTCCAGGGCGCCGAGGACGTGGAGGAGCGTCGACTTGCCCACGCCCGAGGCGCCTACGATGGCGACCAGCTCGCCGGCGTGGATGGTGAGGTTGACGCCCTTGAGGACTCTCAGCGGCTCGCTCCCGGTGCGATACTCCTTCTCGACCTGCTCCGCCACCACCAGGGCCGGCCGGGCGGCCGGCGCGGGGACCTCACTCATAGCGCAGGACCTCGACGGGGTCGAGGCGGGCCGCCTGGCGCGAGGGGTAGAGCGTGGCGAGGAACGACAGGACCAGCGCGGAGACCGAGATCAGGGTCAGGTCGAGGGCGTACATCCGCATCGGCAGGACGGAGAGCTGGTAGACGTCCCCGGGGATCTTCACGATCTCGTACGTCTCCTGGATCCAGCCGATCGTCACGCCCAGCGCGGTCCCCACCAGCGTGCCCACGAGCCCGATCAGCACCCCTTCCGCCATGAAGATCAGCATGATGCTGCGAGCGCCGGCCCCGAGCGCCCGCAGGACCCCGATCTCGCGCCGCTTCTCGGCGACCATCAGGATCAGGTGGCTGATGATGGCGAACGCCGCCACGAAGACGATGAGCGTCAGGATGACGAACATGGCCGTCTTCTCGAGCTGGATCGCCGAGAAGAGGTTGCGGTTCATCTCCATCCAGTCGCGCGTCCAGTACGGGAACCCCAGGGTCTTGCCGAGGGCCTGGCCCACCCGGCGCGCCCGGTAGGGATCGCCCACCCGCACCTCGATGCCCGAGACCCGGGTGCCGAGGTCGGCGAACTGCTGGGCCGTCTGGAGCGAGGTGTAGGCGAGCGCCGAGTCGTACTCGTAGAGGCCGACCTCGAAGATGCCGACCACCCGGAACGGCCGCATCTTCGGGATGGTGCCGACCGCGGTCACGGCGCCGCGGGGCGAGATCGCCATGACGGTCGTGCCGACGAAGGCCCCGAGGTTCCGGGCCAGCTCGCGGCCGATCACGATTCCGGGCTCTGGCCCTGTCCCCGGCTGCAGGTCGGCAAGGCTCCCCTGCTTGAGCCGGCGCTGGAGCTCGGCCTGACCGATTTCCGGGTCGATCCCTCGCAGGACCACGCCGGTGGCCGCCTGATCGTGGGAGAGCAGTATCTGCTGGAGGACGAAGGGGGCCGCCGACCGCACCTCCCGGTTCTCGCGGATGAGCTTCAGGGCGCCCTCGGGGTCGGGGATGCCCTGGCCGACCGTGTCCAGCACCAGGACGTGGGCGGTCGTCCCCAGGATCTTCCCCCGCAGCTCCTCCTCGGCGCCCGACATGACGCCGATGACCACGATCAGCGCCATGACCCCGAGGGCCATGCCAGCCATCGCGATGAGAGTCAGGAGCGAGAGCGCGCCCCGGCGGCCCTTCGAGCGGAGGTAGCGGAGTCCGACGAACAGCTCGAACGGGAGCGCGGAGCGGCGGATCATTCGGGACCTCCCGCCCCCCCCCCAACCCCCCCTCCCCACCCTTCGACGGCCTTCGGCCTTTGGCCGGGGGGAGGGGGGGCTGGGCCGGTCGCGACGAGAGAAGCTTCGGGGGGCCTCATCCGGTGTCCTCCGGGGTCTCGGGGCGGAGGAGCGGAAAGAGGATCACCTCGCGGATCGAGGGCTTGTCGGCGAACAGCATCACGAGCCGGTCGATGCCGATGCCCTCACCGGCCGTGGGCGGGAGCCCGTACTCGAGCGCGCGCACGTAATCCTCGTCGAGCTGGTGCGCCTCCTCGTCGCCCAGCTCGCGCTCGCGAAGCTGGGCCTCGAAGCGGCGACGCTGCTCGATGGGGTCGTTCAGCTCGGAGTAGGCGTTGGCGAGCTCCATCCGGGCGATGAACAGCTCGAACCGGTCGACCAGTGCGGGATCGTCCTTCTTCTGCCGGGCCAGCGGTGAGACCTCGACGGGAAAATCGACGACGAACGTGGGCTGGACGAGCGCAGGCTCCACGAAGTGCCCGAACAGCTCCTTCCAGAGCATCGCGCGGCTCCCGCCGCCGTGAACGAAGCCGCGGCTCACCGCGGCCGTCAGCAGCCGATCGTCCGGGGTGTCGGCCGCGACCGGCATGCCGAGCGCGTCGGACAGCCCGCCGAAGAACGCCAGGCGGCGCCAGGGCGGCGCGAGGTTGATCGTCTCGCCCTGGTAGCCGATGGTCAAGCCGCCGCGCAGGGTCTGGGCCAGCTCCCCGAACAGCGCCTCGGTCAGCTCCATCAGGTCCCCGTAGTCGGCGTAGGCCTGGTAGAACTCGAGCATGGTGAACTCGGGGTTGTGCTGGGTGGACACGCCCTCGTTCCGGAAGATGCGGCCGATCTCGTAGACGCGGTCGAAGCCCCCCACCACCAGCCGCTTGAGGTGCAGCTCCAGCGCGATGCGCAGGTACAGGTCGAGGTCGAGCGCGTTGTGGTGGGTTGCGAAGGGGCGGGCCGCCGCGCCGCCCGGGATGGCGTGCATCGTCGGCGTTTCGACCTCCAGGAACCCGCGGGCGTCCAGGAACGCTCGGATCGCCTGGATGGCGCGCGTCCGGGTCCGGAAGACCTCGCGCGGCTCGGGATTGACGAGGAGGTCCACGTACCGCTGGCGAAAGCGCGTCTCCACGTCCTTGAGGCCGTGCCACTTCTCGGGAAGCGGGCGCAGCGACTTGCCGAGGAAGCTCCAGGCCTTGACCTGGACGGTCAGCTCGCCGGTGCGGGTGCGGAACAGCTCCCCGGTCACGCCGACGAAGTCGCCGACGTCGAGGTCCGTGAAGCGGGCGTAGTCCTCGCCGAGCACGTCGGCCCGCGCATAGAGCTGGATGGTCGCCGTCCGGTCGAGGACGTGGGCGAAGCACGACTTCCCGTGGTGGCGGAGGGACATCACCCGGCCGGCCATGCTGACCGGCCCGGCGGCCTTGAGGTCGTCCTCGCTCCCCGCGTCCCACCGGGCGTGGAGTGGCCCCGCCCAGTGCGAGACGGGAAACCGGCTCCCGAACGGATCGACACCGGCCGCCCGCAGCGCTTCGAGCTTCTCGTGGCGGCGCCGGATCAGCTCGTTCGCCGGCGGCTCCCCGGCCCGGTGCTCGCTCACGTCTTCCCCTTGCCGAAGAGGTAGGCCTCGATGAACGGGTCGATGTCCCCATCCATGACGGCGTCGACGTTCCCGACCTCGACGTTGGTCCGGTGGTCCTTGATGAGCTGGTAGGGGGCGAAGATATACGACCGGATCTGGCTGCCGAAGGCGATCTGCATCTTGTCGCCGGTCAGCTTCTCCAGCTCGGCCTTCCGCTCCTGATCGGCGATCTGATAGAGCCGGGCCCGCAGGACGCGAAGGGCAGTGTCGCGGTTCCGGAGCTGCGAGCGCTCGTTCTGGCACGACACCACGATCCCCGTCGGCAGGTGGGTGATCCGCACCGCCGAGTCGGCGGTGTTCACGCCCTGGCCCCCGGGGCCCGACGAGCGGAACACGTCGATCCGGATCTCCTCGTCGCGGACCACCACCTCGACGTCCTCGACCTCCGGCATGACGGATACCGAGGCGAACGAGGTATGACGCCGGCGCGCGGCGTCGAACGGCGAGATGCGGACGAGCCGGTGGACTCCGGTTTCGGCCTTGAGATACCCGTAGGCGTACTCACCGCTGACGGTGAGCGTCGCCGACTTGATCCCGGCTTCGTCGCCCGGCAGCATGTCGACGACCTCCACCTTGTAGCCATGGCGCTCGGCCCAGCGGGTGTACATGCGCAGCAGCATCTGCGCCCAGTCCTGGGACTCGGTGCCGCCGGCCCCGGCGTGAATCGAGAGGATGGCGGTCTTCTGGTCGTGCTCGCCGGAGAGGACCGCGGTCAGCTCGAACTCGCGCAGGCTCTTCTGGAGCCGCCGCAGCCCGTCCTGGATCTCGGGCTCGAGGCTCTCGTCGCCTTCCTCGAGCGCCATCTCCCACAGCAGGCGCAACTCCCCCAGCTCGCGGGTGAGCTCGCCCGCCCGGTCGACCAGCCGGCTCAGCTCGTTGCGCTCGCGGATGAGCCCCTGGGCGCGCCGGGCGTCGTCCCAGAAGCTCGGCGCCGCCATCTCGGCCTCGATGGCGACGAGGCGGGTCCCCTTGGCGGGGAGGTCAAAGATGCCCCCGGAGGTCCTCGAGCCGGCGCTCGAGGTCGGTGAACTCGCGCCGAAGGTCGCCGAGCACGCCTATCTCCCCCGCCCGCCGAGCGCCCGGGCGGCCAGAGCCGCCGCCGTCACGGCGCCCATGGCGTACGCGAACACGTCACCGTACCGCGTGTAGAAGGTCTCGCCGGCGCGCAGCGGGACGCCGACGCGCAGGACGCCACGGCGAAAGAGGCCGAGCTGCGGCTCGATCCGACCCGACGGGTGGATGAGCGCCGACACCCCGGTGTTGGCGGCGCGGGCGACGGCGACGCCGTTCTCGACGGCGCGGAGGGGCACCATGGCCAGGTGCTGGAGCGGCCCACCCGAGTCTCCGAACCAGGCGTCGTTCGTGATGTTCACCATGAACCTCGCCCCTTCCCGGACGAACCCGCGGAAGAGCGCCGGGAAGATAACCTCGTAGCAGATGACGGTCCCGAAGGGCGCGCCCTGAAGGGGGAAGATCACCCGCTCGCGACCGGGCGTGAAGTCACCGATCTCGGCGGCGATCGCCTCCACGAAGAACAGCAACCCCTTCAGAGGCACGTACTCCCCGAAGGGCACGAGGTGCATCTTATCATACCGAGCGCGCAGGCCCGACGGCTCCACGAGAAAGGCGCTGTTCAGAAAACGCGTCGCGCGGTCGTCCTCGCGGGCATCCGGGGCGCCGACGAGGAGCGGCGTCCCGACCTCGGCCGCGAGCCGGGAGAGCCAGGCGAGCACCCACGGCTCGTAGTGGACGTAAGCCGGCACTGCCGCCTCCGGCCACACGATCAGCCGGCTGCCGGGCGCCGCCCGGCGCGTGAGGTCCGCGTAGACCTCGAGGGTGTCCTGCTGGTAGACCGGGTCCAGCTTGATCGCCTGATCGATGTTCCCTTGCACCAGCGCGACCGGGAAGCTCGCCGCGGTGGGCGCCGAGTGCGCGACCCCGACGGCGAGCGCGGCGCCGGTGCTGGCCGCCGCCACGAGCGCGCTCGCGACCACGGCGCTCGTCGCCCGACCCAGGAGCGCCCAGGCGACGGCCGTGTTCACCAGCGCGAGCAGGAACGAAACGCCATAGACGCCCGTCCAGGCGGCGATCTGGATGACCGCCAGTCGCCCGGAGGGGACGTACCCGAGCAGGCCCCACGGGTAGCCGGACAGCGCGTAGGTCCGGGCCAGCTCGCCGGCGACCCAGAACGCGGGCGCCAGCCACACCGCGGCCGGCCCGAGCGGCACCCGGAGCCACGCCACCGCGCCGGCCACCCCGCCCCAGTACAGGGCGAGGTACGCGGCCAGGCCGACCAGAACCAGGATGGCGAGCGGCCAGGAGAGCGTCGCGAACGTCGTCATCGAGTGCGTGATCCAGCGGAGGAGCGGCAGGAAGAAGGCAACGCCGGCGACCCACCCCTCCAGGAACGCCCGGCCGGGCGAGCGCGCGGTCGCGGCGAGCGCCAGCACCGGTGCCAGGCTCACCCATCCCAGCAGATCCCACCCCGGCCGCGGATACGCCAGGTGCAGAGCGAACCCTGCGACGGCCGCGACGACCATCCGACGCCGCAGACTCATGACCACGCGCCGGAACGACTCTTGCCGCCGCGCCGTTTCGGAGCGCTCCGAGCGGCGGCTTTGCCGCCGCAACGATCCTGGGGGAGGTTTCGGAGAGGGCCGTTGAGGCCCCCTCCGATGCTCTTAGCGACCACGAAGCAGGCGGTCGCCGAGCAGCTGCGGTAGGCCGGCTGCGTGGATCCGCCGACGGGCTTCGGCGACGTCGTAGGCGATGCGCCGGATCTCCACCGACCCGGCGTCCAGGTCCCACACCGCGTAGGCGGCCGCCGGATCGCCGTCCCGCGGTTGGCCGACGCTCCCGACGTTGATCACGCACTGGGTGCCGGGCTGGAGAGCCAGCCGCAGGGGGCCCGAGGCGAATTCGACCCGCCGCGTCTCCCCCAGCACCCACGCCGCGGGCAGGTGCGAGTGGCCGACGAAGCAGACCGACGTCGCGAAGGTTCCGAACACGCGGGCGCCGTCGGCGGCGGTGACCAGGTACGTCCACTCGCCGGGGTTCCGAGGCGAGGAGTGGACCAGAGTCGCGCCGGCGTGCTCGGCGACCAGCGGCAGCGTGGCGAGAAGGCGCGACTGCTCGGGCCGGAGCTGCCCGGCCGTCCATTCGGCGGCGGCGCGGGCGAACGGGTTGAACCACTCGAGGTCGAGGAGACCCGCCGCCGCGTGATCGTGGTTGCCGGCGACCATGACGGCGTCCTGTCCCACCATCAGGTCTACCACGACGACCGGATCGGCTCCGTAGCCGACGAGGTCGCCCAGGCAGAGAAAGCGATCCACGCCGAGGCGGCGACCGTCGGCGAGCACGGCCGTGAGCGCCGGCTCGTTGCCGTGGATGTCGGAGAGGACGGCGTACCTTACGGGACGAGCTCCCGGCGGACCCGGTCGAGCAATCCGTTGATGAAACGCGTCGACTCCTCGGTCGAGAACTTGCGCGCGATCTCGAGCGCCTCGTTGATCGCCACCTTCGGGGGCACCTCCCCCCCCCACAGGAGCTCGAAGACGCCGGCCCGGAGGATGTTCCGGTCGACGACCGCCATGCGGTCGAGGTCCCACCGTTCGGCGAAGCGGGCGATCAGCTCGTCGATCTTCTCCTGGTGCGCCTTGGTGCCACGGACGATCGCGTCGGCGAACGCGCGCACGTCCTCCGGGACCGCCGGCTGCCGCCCCCAGAAGGCGTCGCCGGTCGGCCCGGGGTCGGTCTCGCCCCGCAGGTCCAACTCGTAGAGGAGCTGGAGGGCCAGCTCGCGCGCCTTCCGCCTACGTCCCACGTCGCTTCGAGCCTCTCCGACCGGGGGCCCGCCCGTCGAGGCTCTGGAACAGCGCGACCAGCTCGAGGGCGGCGAGCGCCGCCTCCTCGCCGCGGTTGCCCACCCGGCCGCCAGCCCGCTCCACCGCCTGCTCGTTCGTGTTGGCGGTGATCACACCGAAGGTCACCGGCAGCCCCGTCAGCCGCGCCACCTCGGCCAGACCCCGCGCGGCCTCTCCGGCCACGTACTCGAAGTGCGGCGTCTCGCCCCGGATGACGCAGCCGACGCAGACCAGGGCGTCGACGAGCCGCCGCCGGGCCAGGGCCAGCGCCGCCTGCGGCAGCTCGAAGGCCCCCGGCACCCACACGACCAGCACGTCCTTGTCGGCCACGCCGTGCCGCCGGAGCGCTTCCCGTGCCCCCTCCACGAGGCGCTTGCCGATCTCCTCGTGGAAGCGCGACGCCACCACCGCAAAGCGGTGGCCGCGGGCGGTGAGGCCGCCCTTCGCCCCGGGGGCTCGTCCTGCCATCGGCTCAGGGGAGCGACGAAAAGAGGTGGCCGAGCTTGTCCTGCTTGGTCTTCAGGTAGAGGCGGTTCTGCTCGGACGGCGGGATCTCGATCGGCACCCGCGACACCACGGTGAGCCCGTACCCTTCCAGCCCCACGATCTTCTTCGGGTTGTTGGTGAGGAGCCGCATCGACCGGACGCCGAGGTCGACCAGGATCTGGGCGCCGATGCCGTAGTCGCGGAGATCGGCCTTGAAGCCGAGAGCCTCGTTGGCCTCCACCGTGTCCTTGCCCGAGTCCTGCAGCTCGTAGGCGCGGAGCTTGTTCAGAAGGCCGATACCACGCCCCTCCTGTCGCATGTAGACGAGGGCGCCCCGCCCCTCGCCGGCGATGATCGCCAGCGCCTTCCGGAGCTGGTCGCCGCAGTCGCAGCGGAGGGAATGGAACACGTCGCCGGTCAGGCACTCCGAGTGGACGCGGACCAGCACGGGATCGCCCCCCCGCACCTCGCCCATGACGAGCGCCGGCACTACGCGGTCGTCCACGGTCGTCTCGTAAGCGATCGCCGTGAAGTTGCCATACGGCGTCGGGATGACGGTCGTCGCCGCCCGGCGCACGAGCTTGTCCTTCTGGATGCGGTAGCGGATCAGATCCTTGATGGTGATGACGTGAAGCCCGTGCTCGACGGCCAGCGCCAGGAGCTGGGGCATCCGGGCCATCCGGCCCGCTTCATCCATCACCTCGCAGATGACGCCGGCCGGCTGGCAGCCGGCCAGCCGGGCCAGATCGATGGCGGCCTCGGTGTGCCCGGCGCGCCGGAGCACGCCGCCCGGCATCGCGCGCAGCGGGAAGATGTGGCCGGGCCGGGCCAGGTCTTCGGGCCGGGTCACCGGATCGACCAGAGCCCGGATCGTCAGGGCCCGGTCGTAGGCGGAGGTGCCGGTGGTCACGCCGCGCTTGGCGTCCACGCTCACCGTGAAGGCCGTGCCCATGGTCGCGGTGTTCTCGCTGACCATCATGCCAACCTGGAGCTGGTCGAGGCGCTCGCCGGTCAGCGGCATGCAGATGATCCCGCGGCCGTGCTTCGCCATGAAGTTGACGGCCTCCGGGGTCGCCCGCTCGGCAGCCATCACGAGGTCGCCCTCGTTCTCCCGATCCTCGTCGTCGACCACGACGAGGATGCGCCCCCGACGCATCTCCTCGATCGCCTCCTCGATGGAGGCGAACGGCCGCGGCCGTGACTCGTCCTCGTGCTCGCTCATGTCAGGCCTCCCGCGCCGTCAGGAACCCACGCCGCTCGAGGAATGCACGGGCCTCGTCCCCGGCCGACCCGGGGAGAAGCGCCCGGACGTACTTGCCGATCACGTCCATCTCGAGGTTCACGCGTGCACCGACCCCGCGGACGCCGAGGGTCGTCGCCGCCAGGGTGTGGGGGATGAGCGCCACCGTGAAGGTAGCCGGTCCCAGCTCGGCGACGGTCAGGCTCACCCCGTCGACCGCGACCGAGCCCTTCGGGACGAGGAGCGGCATCAGCGCCGCCGGCGCGGCTACCGTCAGCCGCCGCCCGGCGCCTTCCGGCTCCACCGCTGCCACGCGGCCGACCGCGTCGACGTGGCCCAGCACCAGGTGGCCGCCGAGCGGCATCCCGAATCGAAGCGGGCGCTCGAGGTTCACGGGATCACCGGGGCCCAGCTCGCCCAGCGTGGTGACGGCGAGCGTCTCGTCCGCCAGGTCGAAGCCGAGACGCCCGGGCTCGAGCGCCACCGCGGTCAGACAGACGCCGTTGACCGCGACGCTGTCGCCCCGGCTCACCTCCCGTCCCCACTCGGGCGGCGCCCGGAGCTCGAGCCGCCGCCCGGCGCCCTCCCGGCCGAGGCGCTCCACCGTGCCTTGGGCGTCCACGAGCCCGGTAAACATCAGTTCGTCTCGGAGCGGGAGCGCCGGCTGCCGCT
>JACXTT010005288.1_pt1 | contig 18811 bp, 14 predicted proteins | sample 9270951 | NCBI WGS metagenome assembly JACXTT01 (sample SAMN15532306, study PRJNA645909) | rock metagenome | isolation source: weathered quartz diorite | place: Puerto Rico | collected 2017-06-21 | reverse complement strand
CGCGATCCATTCGTTCACCAGAATCCGGCGATGCTGCGGATTGTTCACGAATTTCACGACATAGAAGTGACCGTCGTCGCATTCGAGCAGGTGGGCCTGAGCGCCGCCGCGCATTTTCCGGATCAGCTTTTTGGCTTGGATCGGCATCAGTCGAACTGCGAAGACTTCATTCTACAAACCAGCTTTCGAGTATGGCAGAGTAGGAAATGAAAACTCTTCTTGCCCTTGCCCTGCTAGCCGCGCCTGTGTTGGCCCAGTTAGACCCCAACTACCAGGTGCGATCTTTGCGAGTTCAGGTCCTTTCCACCATGCTCGCCTCTGACGACGGAATCGGAGAATGGGGTTTTGCAGCAGTGGTGGAGGTGGATGGCCGCCGGATCCTGTTCGATACCGGCGCTCGGCCAGACACTGTGCTCATCAATGCCAAAGCGCTGGGTGTCGATCTCACGAACATCACCGATGTCATCCTCAGCCACAACCACGCCGATCACACCGGCGGCTTGATGACCCTACGCCGGGCAGTGGTGGATAAGAACCCGAAGGCTTTGTCCCAGGCTCACGTCGGCCAGGGCATCTTCGCCGTTCGCCGGACCGACCAGGGAAGGGCTCTCGATTTCATGCTGAAAACGCGCCACGACTATGAAGGGGGCGGCGGCCATTTCACCGAATACGATCATCCAGTTGAAATATGGAATGGAGTCTGGCTCACTGGACCCGTTCCGCGCAAGTATCCCGAGCGCAATTGGAGCGGTCATGTTGAAATCCAGACACCGGACGGCTGGAAAGAAGATACGCTGCCCGAAGACATGTCAATGGTGGTTAATACCAGCCAGGGATTGGTAACGATTTCTGGCTGCGGTCACTCAGGAATTATCAACACGCTCGACTACGCGCGCAGCAGCATCAAGAATGCACCCATCCACGCGGCCTTGGGCGGTTTTCACCTTTATCAGTTGGACGACGCCAAGCTCCAATGGACAGCGGGCAAGCTGCGCGAATTCGGTCTGGAGAACTTCCTGGGAGCGCACTGCACCGGAATTGAAGCAGTCTATAAGATCAGGGAACTAACTGGTCTCAACCGCCGCCGCGGTTCAGTGGGAGCGGTTGGGGCAGTGTTTGAGCTCGGTAAAGGACTGGACCCCGGTTCGATCGCCCGCTAGGATAATTACTTATGGCTGAGGAAAACCAAAGCAATCTCTTGACTGCGCGCAGCGCCGACGAAGTCGCATTGGAGATGATGAAATTCATCGCCGTGACGACTGGATATGGAAAGGGTTCGAGCGCCGCCGGCTTTACTGGCAAGACCACCAAAACACCTGAAGAGTATGCCGAAGCACTACTCCAGTTGTTCGAACGTTGCCGGGCCGTGATTGGGAAACAGAAAGATTAATTCGGGCAGGTTACGGATACATTCGCCTGCCCGTCCGGAATTCTACTTCTTGCGAGCAGCCTTCTTGCCGCCCTTCTTCTTGGCGGCCTTCTTGGCTGGTTTCTTGGCTTTCTTAGCGGGCGCCCGTTTGGCCTTTTTGGCCGATGACTTCTTTAGGGCAGCTTTCTTGGCGGGCTTCTTAGCGGCTTTCTTTGCGGTAGCTTTCTTCGCTACCTTCTTAGCCGGAGCAGCTTTGGCCGGAGCTGCTTTGGCTGGGGCTGATTTCGCCGCTTTCTTCACCGGCTTCTTGGGCGGCGCCTCACTCGCGGACGCGCCGGGCGGCGTTGATGGCGAAACCGCGTGAGCGGGCTCCGGCATCGGGGGCTGGTGCGGTTTGATTAATTCGTCCTCGTCCTCGTCCTCTGGTCCATATTCGCCGACCTCGGACTGGACGTCCAGGTGTTCTTCCTCGTAGCCAAAATCGTCCATGTCATCATCGGCGGCGAAGCGGAAGGTTTCAAACATTATTCAGGCCTCCTGTAGGGCTAACCACACCTTAGAATAACTCGTTTTCTTCCGAAGGCAATAGCTATGTAGCGACTTTTTGAAGTACTGTTTGTGCCCTATTCGGGCCCTAATTGGCCGCGGAGCGATGTTTCGCTGCAAGGCCCGCGGTCTTGTAAGCGGCCGCCGTCCGGTGAGCGGACACTGTGACCGTGCGCGACCGGGCGACGGGCGCCAAATTCTTTCGCCGCGCCTTGGCTTTGCTGTGCGTGGGAGCGCGTTCGCTCTGGTAGCCGGCGGGAATGATCAGCAGTTCCCCCACCTCGGGTGGCGCACTCATGCTCCGATTGGCGGTTGATATCGCAGTCACTGGCGTGGAGTATCTGCGCGAGATCTCTGCCAAAGTCTCCCCGTTGTTCACCCGGTGGATTCGCCAATTCGCCCGGTGCGCGGGAGGAACGATTTCCAGGGCCATTAATGCTGTCGCCGAAGAACCCTTCGGTACTCGAAGCTGGTAACCTGCCGGGGCAACGGACTTGAGCAGCGCCGGGTTCAACTCGCGGATTTCCGTCAGCGGATGGTCCGTCACGTCAGCGATCAACGCCAGGCTAGTGGGCGAATCGACCGGGATGGAATCATATTCGATCGGGACGTCTTGCTCCACATTCTCCAGGTTATAATCCTTCGGGTTCTTGGCCATGATGGTGATCGCCAGAATCAGCGGGACGTAATTCCTGGTATCCCTGGGCAGTGCGTTGCGGTCCCGCAGCTCCCAGAAATCCGCGAACCCTGTCCGTTGCACGGCATGATCGACGCATCCTGGACCGCAATTATAGGCCGCCATCGCCAGATACCAGTCACCGAACGTTGCATAGAGATCGCGCAGGTGCCGCGCTGCCGCCCGCGTGGCCCTTTCCGGATCCATCCGGTCGTCGGTGGCCGCCGTCTGATTGAGCCCGTATTCCCGTCCCCGGAATTGAACGAATTGCCACATTCCCACGGCGCGCTTATAAGACCGCGCGTGCGGCAGAAAACCCGATTCCACTTGAGCCAGGTAGATCAGTTCCTGCGGTACGCCTTCGTCATCAAGAATCCGCTGTATGAGCGGCCGGTAACGCCCGGCGCGCCGCAGCCCCGCCATTAGCGTTTTTCGGCCGCGATCCGTGGACAAGTAGTGAATGTAGCTCAGAACTGCGTCGTTTTCTTCCAGCGGCAATTGCGAGACCGTCGCTTCCAGTTCTTCTTTGACTTTGGGCCGCAAGTTGGGATCGGTCGGGAACGTCATCTCCAGAATGCCGCCCAACGGTGGCTTGTCGTACACCACCTCTTGTGATGTTTCTCCAGAGCCAAGCTTTTCCAGGTCGTAGCGATACACTCGGTCGACGATTTGATCCAGCTTGTGCTCTAACTTCTGGCGGTCCGGCATGTTCTCTGGAGCCGACAGCAGTACTTCCACTGCGGCGTCAAACTCGCGCCGCGCTCCCGTGAAATCGCCGGCCAGGTACAACTTCTTGCCCGCTTCGAATCGATCCTCAGCCCGCACGATTCTGCCGTCCACCTCCGGCGTGCGGGGGGCAGTAGCTAGAGCCTTCTGGATCGAATCGGGCGTTTCATTCGAATAGAAGTGCGAAACAATTTGCGGTGGCTCCTCGAAGGTTGGCGTGACGGCAATAGGAGTTGAAGGAAGGAATGAGAGCTTGAAAGCCTGTGGCTTGCTGGAAATACAGCCGGTCAGCAGCAAGGCTACTGTTGAGACGACAAAAGTTGTTAAGAACCAGGAGCGTTGACTGGGGGTCATCCTTGTCCTTGACAGACGGATCAAAAGATCGAATCTCTGACTCTATAATAGCCGTGCAACCGGGTCAAGTTACTTGAATGTAATGTAACTAACATACCATTACTTCCCAGTGCTTTCTGATTATCGGAAGTCTGGGGTGATTCCTTTAGTCCTACCGAGTCGCCTCGGTCTACTCCACCCTCTTAGGACGGCGCCTGCGCTACGATTCTACATGATGGCCTTCATCAGTGTGTCGGGGGAGGCGGCCTGCCGTCACGAGGAGTTGGCCCGCATGGTGACGCAGCGGCTCGGCTGCGAATTGGTGACGGAATCCCGAATCGTGGAGATGATCGCTACTGAATTTGGAGCGCCGGAGGGAGTTCCCGACAAGGCCTGGCCCCACCTGGCGACCTCAATCCTGGCCAAGTTGGGCGCCGAGCAACATTTGGTCATTTCGAGTAATGGATCGGAGCTGTTGTTTGGCAACCTGCCCGGTGTATTGCGGGCGCACGTGGTAGCGCCTGAGTCACGCCGCCTGGGAAACCTGATGGTCGACCGCAGGCTGGAGCGACCGGATGCCAAGGCATTACTGCGTCAAATCGAAGCCGACCAGACTGCGGTGAGGAAGAGGCGCTTCGGGAAACCCGGAACGCGGGCACTGCATTTCGACCTGGTGTTGAATGCGGAAGCCTTCACTATCGAGCAAATGGCCGATGTGCTTGACTCCGCTGTCAGGGCAAGAGGTTTACTCGAATCGGGCCTGCTCTCATTGGCCGCAGAGGCACAGGTGCAATTTCAGGTTCGCCTGAAGCTGGCGCGCTATGGTATTGTGCCGCCAGATCGCGTCAGTATCAAAAGTAAAGAATTCGGTCACCCCAGTGAAGAGGTGTTCGCCAACTTGCTCGACTTTTACCGCATCGCGTGGGATTATGAGCCCCGCAGCTTTCCCTTGCAATGGGACAAGGACGGCAGGGTGCTGGAGGCGTTTACGCCCGACTTCTATCTCCCCGAGTTCGATCTTTACGTCGAGCTGACCACTATGAAGCAAGCTAATGTTACAAAGAAGAATCGGAAGATCCGGTTGCTGCGCGCTATCTATCCTCATGTGAACATCCAGGTCTTCTATCAAAAGGATGTGCAAGACCTGGTAATTAAGTACGGCTTGCCAGAGCGTCTCGCGCAATGAGCGAGCCAGCCATCGAAAGGGTTCTGTTCACCGAAGAGCAGATCGACCAGCGGATTCGCGCCTTGGCCGCGGAGATTTCGGAAAAATACGCCGGCCGGGAGTTGAAGCTGATCGGCGTACTGAAAGGCTCCATTTTCTTCCTGACCGCGCTGGCGCGGGAGCTAACTGTCGCCACCAAACTTGATTTCCTGGGCATCTCCAGCTTCGCCAACAAGAGGAGCGGGCCTGGAATGGTACGGATCGAGAAGGATCTCGATGACAGCATCGAGGGCGAGGACGTGATGCTGGTGGAAGACATCGTCGACACTGGTTTCACCGCCCGTTATTTGCTTCAGAACCTGGCTGGACGCGGGCCGCACTCGCTGGCTTTGTGCACCCTGCTCGACCGCACGTCGCGCCGCATCGTCCAGGTGCCGATCGATCATCGCTGCTTTGAGATCCCCGACCGTTTTGTAGTGGGCTTCGGGCTGGATCACAAGCAGTTGTACCGGAATCTCAAGTACATCGCAGTGCTGAACCTGGAAACGTGAGCTAAGTCCTGCTTCAGGGCCGTAACCGGGCTCGTATTCTGCGACATCGTGTCGATGAGCAGATTGTGAGCCGATTTGCATTCGCGGCCGGATTGGCAGCCCTGTGTCTGCTGCCGCGCCTTGGCCAGGCTACGGACAGCTCTGAAGAGAAAGGCACAGCGTCGCCTTCAAAACCGGAGTCGATTCTTTTCGAACCACTTCCGATGGTGGAAGCCGCCTCGTTGCACGCGCAGACCTTGCTCGAAGCACCTGCCAGCGTCACTGTAATCACGGATGAGGACATCCGGCGCCGCGGATATCGAACGCTGGCGGAAGCTCTCGCGGACGCACGCGGTCTATATGTGAGCTACGATCGCGCCTACCAATTTGTCGGAGTACGAGGCTTTTCGCTTCCTGGCGACTACAACACGCGCTTCCTGGTCATGGTGAACGGTCATTCTCTCACCGAGAACGTGTATGGCTCGGCTGGTTATTTTGGCGAGGATTTCGGGCTCGACATGGAGCTCATCAAGCGGATCGAGATCATACGCGGACCTTCTTCGGCGCTGTACGGATCGAACGGCATGTTTGCCACCGTCAACATCGTGACCAAGTCCCCGGTCGATTATGAATCGGCGCGCGTCTCCACCGAAATCGGGAGTTTTGGCTCGAAAAAGGCCCACTATTCCACTTCGCAGTATCTGGGCCGCGGCGCGAATCTTCTGTTATCGGTGTCGCTGTTCAACAATTCCGGACAGTCGCTCTACTCTCCGCGCTTCGACTCAGCGCAAACCAACTACGGCTGGGCCGAGAATGTCGACGGTGAGAGGGGTTACCACAGCTTCGCCAACCTGATCTGGCGCGGCTGGAGTTTCCTGGCTTACTTCAACGACCGTGAAAAGCTCGTTCCCACTGGATGGTACGGCACGCTTTTCAAAGGGCACGGCAAAAAAGGCTTGGACGGCCGTGGATTCTTGGAATCCGCCTACCAGCGCAACGTGGGAGCCGAGGGGAAGCTGCAGTGGCGTGTTTATTACGATCAATACCGTTACACCGGGCGCTACGACGAATTGGAAGGCGATGGGGTAACCGATGACCGGGATGGGGCGAAAGGGGACTGGGTGGGAACTCAGCTCACTTATCGGTTTCGCGTGCCGCGTGTTGGTTTCCTGACGATCGGGAGCGAGGCCAGCTGGGACCTGCGTGCGGTGCAGCTCTATTCTGAGATCTTTCCTATTTATGACGAAATGCTGCATATCGATCGCAGGGACCGCTCCTTCGGAGTGTTCTTTCAGCAGGAGTGGGTTCTTTCGCCGAAATGGAAGGCATACTTGGGTGGCCGGCTGGATGAATCGCGTTTTCGTCCGCGCTCGCTGACGCCCCGGATCGCTTTGATCTACCAGCCGTCGGATGCGACCGCATTGAAATTTCTCTATGGACGCGCGTTCCGGAACCCCAATTCGTTCGAGCAGTTCTATGACGACTCGGGAGTATCGCAGATCCCCAATCCTACGCTTCGGCCCGAGCGCATGCAGACTCTGGAAGTGGTCTTCGAGCGTCAGCTGTCGAAAAAATTCGAGGCGCTTGCAAATGTGTATCACTACCGTCTTGACGACTTGATTACAGCGGTTCCCGTCATTGACCCCATTCAGCAGTTTCGAAACTTGGCCTTCGCTCGCAAGACCGGCTTTGAATTGGGGGCTGTGGCGCAGTTCCGACCGGGGCTGAAGTTGGATGCGAACCTGGCAGTCGAGGGAGCGAGCCACATCAGCAGCAGGTCTCACGAGGTCAATGCGCCGTCGCGCGTTGGCAAGCTGCTGTTCGAGATGCCGCTCGCTAAAGACTGGCTGTCGCTCTCAAGTGGACTCCAGTACTTGAGCCCGCGTGAGACCACCTCGGGCGATCAGGTGCCCGCGGTGTACCTAGTCAATCTCACAGTAGCTAGCCGCCGGTTACCTGGGGGACTCGAATTCCAGTGTGGTGCTCGTAACTTGTTCAATCGCCGCTATTGGGACCCAGTCGGCATCGAACACGGAGTCGATCGGCTTCTCGAAGATGGGCGCAATTTTTTCATCCGGCTCTCCTGGTCCTCTCAACCGCCTCGACATGAAGAAACGCAGCATCGATTGGGGCGTGAGCCTTAGACTTATGCGCGCCTATCGCGTTGCCATCTGCTGCATCCTGCCGCTAGGCATTGCGCTCAAGTCGGCAGATGGTCCCGTTCCGCAGCCTGTGGTCGCGATTGTCACGACCTCCGCCGTGCCGGCTTTTGAAGACACTGTGCAAGGGATTCGAAGAGGTTTGGGACCGGAGCCCAAGGTCGTGATGGTTAATCTCGACTCGCACCCGGAACCGCTCGCCATCCAGCTTGAGGGGAAGGCCGTACGGCTGGTAATCGCGGTTGGCAATAATGCCCTGGACGCGGCCGAGCAATTCGGCGCCGCTCCGATTATCGCCACGATGGTCATGCGGACCGATCTTGCCTCCACACGCCGGCGGGCGCCGGCCGGCGCTGTTGTATTGGACCTGACTTTCGCCGACGTCTTGGCCGGGCTGGCGAAGGCATTCCCAGGCAAGCTGCGCGCCGGAATGATCCGCAGCCCCGGCGTGGACAAAACGCCATTGGCCGCTCTGACCGCGCAGGGGAAGACAGCCGGAATTCTGTTGAGAATCGTGGACTGCCCGCGCCCGGAAAAGCTGATCGAATCGTTCTTGTCGCTGCGGGACAAAGTGGACTTTGTGTGGTGTCCGCCCGATGCCGCGCTCTTCAACGGCACCACTGTAAAGCCGCTGGTTCTGGCATCGATCGAGAACCAGTTGCCGGTGGTCGGATTCTCCGCCAGTTTCGTTCGCGCGGGCGCGGCGGCCGGCATTTATCCGGATTATGTCGAAGTTGGCGCGCAGACTGGCGGGATGGCGCGAAAGTACTTGGCGGGTTCCGCCATTGCTTCCGAGCAGACGCCAAGTAAAATCCGGGTTGCCACCAATCCTCGCATCTCCCGGCTCTTAGGCCTGCGATTGCCGCACGCCGACGCCGCGACCGGAATCGTGGTGATTGAATGAGGCTGCTGGGAAGAACGAAGCCGCGGCGCCGCACCAGCTTACTGATGCAAGCCTCCATGACGAACATTGTCGTTATGAGCGCGGCAGCGCTGATCAGTGCCAGCCTGGCACTGTGGAAGGAGAGCTCCATCCTCCGCCAGCAGCTCGAACTTCGCGCCCGCCTGTCAGCGGATTTCCTGGTCAGCCAGGCCGAATTCCCGATTCTGACCGGTGATCGGAGCGAGCTGCGCCGAATAGCCAAGTCGACCGCCGCGGTCGAGGATGTCCTGTACGTGGTAATCAATGACGAAACCGGACAGACTCTAGCGATGGGGGGCGAGGCTGGCGAGTTTAAAGATCGCGAGCCGGACCGTCCAACGGCCGGTCGCGAAAGTACCGATAGCATCCGGGATATCGCTGCGCGGCCAGGTCTGCCACGGCACATTCGCGTGTCGCGTGGCATCGAGGAAGTTGCTGGAAGGGGTTTGCTGGACTGGGAAGGAGATCAGGGCAGACACAAGCGACTCGGTGAAGTTCGAATCGGCTTTTCCATGGACAAGCAGAGTATCTTCCTGTTTCACGTCGCTCGAGACTTGGCGGTGGTAGCGGGACTCAGCGCGATCATCATCATCGTGCTTCAGTATTTTCAGATGCGCCGCCTGCTGCGTCCATTGGCAAACTTGATTCAGTTCGCCAGGCGTGTTGCCCGCGGGGATTTGACTCAGCGCGCGCCATTAGGGGCCTGGAACGAGGTAGACGACCTGACATCCGCGTTAAATGACATGGTCGAGCAACTCGACGCCTCGCGCGGGAAGCTGTTGACGTTGGTGGACCAGGCCCAGGAAGCCAGCCGCATGAAGAGCCAGTTCGTCGCCAACATGAGTCACGAACTCCGAACGCCCATGAACGGGATTCTCGGCATGACGGAGCTGGCTTTGGAGACTCCGTTGAACAGCGCACAGCGGGAATACATGGATGGCGTGAGGGATTCCGCGCGGTCGCTGCTGGCAGTCATCAACGACGTTTTGGATTTTTCCAAAATCGAAGCCGGGAAGATGGAACTTGACTTGGTCCCCTTCGATGTTTGGGAACTATTGCAGCAAACGGCGCGTGGACTAGCGTTGCGGGCGCACCAACAGAAGCTGGAGCTCATCCTGGAAATAAGCCCGGGCGTGCCCAAGGTAGTAGTGGGCGACGGCCACCTGCTGCGGCAAGTGCTGGTAAATCTGCTCGGAAATGCCATCAAATTCACCGAGCGTGGCGAGGTGGTCCTCACCGTGATCCCTTCGTCCACGACAGCCGAAGAAGTAGAACTCTGCTTTGTGGTGCACGATACCGGCGTCGGCATTCCTGCCGACAAGCTCCGGCCCATCTTCGATGACTTCACGCAAGCAGACGGTTCCATGACGCGGAATTACGGAGGAACCGGACTGGGTCTGGCCATCGCCAAAAAGTTGACGGAACTGATGGGTGGACGGATTTCCGTCGAAAGCGAACTAGGTAAAGGAAGCCGGTTCGAATTCAGTGTACGTTTGAAGCGAGTAGATGCCGATCCAGCAGAACGCCATCCCGAAGTGCATCCGCTCCTGAACGGATGCCGGGTGCTCGCCGTGGATGACAATGTGTCGAATCGCCGCGTTCTTTGTGCCATGCTGGCGCGCGAAGGGGTGGAGGCTAAGTCCGCCGAATCAGCCGTCGACGCTCTGCAGCAGTTGCGCCAGGCCCGCGAGGAAGAACGGCCTTTCGACTTGATGATCGTGGACGCGATCATGCCTGCCGTTGATGGATTCGAACTCGCTGCTGAAGCCGGGCGAGATCCGGCCGGACGGCCGCTCATCGTCATGATGCTGAGCTCCTCGAATCTGGCTAGCGGCATACCACGTTGCCGAGAATCGGGCATCCCATCCCACCTCACGAAGCCGGTATGCCAGGGCGAATTACGACACGCAATGTTGCGCGCGCTTGCGCCGGAGCCCGTAAATGCCGGAGACCACGAACCGGATCTGGGCACGTCGCTGCGCCGGCTTTCGATCTTGCTAGCCGAAGACAATCCGATGAATCAGAAGCTGGCAATCCGGCTGCTGGAAAAGCGCGGCCATACGATCACGACAGTCAACAATGGCCGGGATGCAGTCCAGGCGATCGGCCAGCGCGACTTCGATGTGGTGCTTATGGACGTACAGATGCCGGTCATGGATGGCTGGAAGGCTACTGAAGCCATTCGTCACCAGGAGCAGGCCACAGACAGCCATGTTCCAATCCTGGGCTTGACCGCGCATGCGACCAAGGAATATCAGCAGCGCTGCTACCAGGCCGGCATGGACGGTTTTCTCGGCAAGCCGTTCCTGCCGGCGCAACTCTACGAAGCCGTCGAGTCGGCCGTGGTGGACCGGTAAACCTGGCGCCCGCCCGCGTACGTCTCCAGCACTTCGACCTCCCGCTTGTGGTCAGAATAGCGGAAGCGCACCAGATCGGCGCGCTCGCCTACATTCAAGCCGCGTTGGCGCGAGGCAATGCGTCCTACTCGCGCCGGATTGCGCGTGGCCATAGTGACGGCTTCGCGCAAGCTTACACGGGCCATTTCGATAACATTTCCGAGCGCGCGATCCATGCGCAACGCTGAGCCTGCCAGCCGGCTCCCGCCTTGCATCCGCACACTGCCGTCCAGGTGCAGCTCCACATCCACTTCGCCCAGCTTGTACTGTCCCGGCGCGCAGCCAGCAGGCATCACGGCGTCGGTAACAAGTAGCGACCTCTCGACGCCCTTCGCACGAAGCGCCGCAATCAGAAACGACGGGCCCAGGTGGATGCCGTCGACGATAAAACTAGCCGCCAGCCGATCGTCGGCGAGCTGATCCCAGATGTAGTTTGGATGACGGGCCAGCACGGCGTGCGCGCCGTTGCCCAGGTGAGTGGAGAGTGTCGCTCCGGCGCTCACTGCCGCATCGATTTCAGTCGCCGACGCGCGTGTATGCCCGATGCTTACTGCCACGCCCTCGCGCACCAAGCTTTCTATAAACCGCGGCGCGCCGGGCCATTCAGGCGAGAGCGTCATCAAGCGAATATTTCCTCGGGCGGCTTCCTGAAAACGACGAAACTCAGCAACGTCGGGCGGCCTCACCCAGCGCGCTGGATGCGCTCCGCGCGGTCCATCTTCGGGAGAAATGTACGGCCCTTCCACGTGGAAAGCTTCCATGGCCGGACCCTCGGGGATCGTCTCCTTGGCGCCGGCCAGGTTGGTTAACGCGCCCATCATCTGTTCCGCCGATCCGGTGATGACAGTCGGATAGAATCGCGTCACTCCGGTCGCGAACAGCGCGCGGATCGATCGAGCGATCTCTTCGTGGCTGACCGAGGGTGAGTTGTAATCCACTCCCGCGAAGCCGTTCACTTGCAGATCGATCCAGCCCGGCGAAATATAAACCGAATCCCGAAATCCGGCGAGCAGTGGATCGACTGCGGCAATTAGATCGTTGAAGGACACCTCCGACTGCTCGCCGGTCGCCACATCGATGCCGCTACATTTCATCCAATTACCGGTTTATGCACAAGTTTCCCACAGGGCGCCCGGGCTAAACGCAAGACACATTATGGGGAAAAAAGCTGTTGAAAAGGGAAAAACTAAGTACATATTAATCTGGCGTTTCCCCGGTTCGCCTGTTACAACAGAATGCATGATCCCCTGCGAGTGCGATTCGGGCGGTTAATCTCGGGGGAGGTGGCTGTCGGAGTCGCACTTGCGGATCGTCCTTCCGCGTTCTTTCACATCGTCCGAAAGGACCCCATGAACCGGCGGTCTTACACGGCCACCGGTTCATTTTTTGTGACCGGCATGAGCCAGCCGAAGCGATCGGGCCCGTTGCCGTTGACGATTTCGAAGAAGGCTTTCTGGAGCTTCTCGGTGATCGGTCCGCGCGCGCCCTGGCCCACCACGATGCGATCCACCGAGCGGATGGGCGTAATCTCAGCCGCGGTTCCCGAGAAGAATACTTCGTCGGCGATGTACAGCATCTCGCGCGGAACCAGAGTCTCGACCAGTGGAATCTTCAGCGATTCGGCCAACTGCATGACCGTATCGCGCGTGATGCCCGGCAGCACCGAGGCGCCTAGCGGCGGCGTGAGAATCTTGCCGTCCCGCACCACAAAGATATTCTCGCCCGAGCCTTCGCTCACGTACCCTGCTTCATCCAGTGCAATGCCTTCGGCGTAGCCGTTGGTCTGCGCTTCCATACGAATGAGCTGAGAATTCATGTAGTTCGCGCCCGCCTTGGCAAGTGCCGGCAGGGTATTCGGCGCGATGCGGGTCCAGCTTGAAACACAAACGTCAACTCCCTTCGCCAGCGCTTCTTCGCCCAAATACTTACCCCATTCCCAGCAGGCAATGTAAACCTCGGTCGGATTGTTGTGCGGAAGCACTCCGATATCGCCGTAGCCTCGCAGCGCGATCGGCCGGAAATAACAAGACTGCATGTGATTGACCCGCACCAGCTCGACCATGGCATCGGCCAATTGGTCCGTGGTGTACTGCATTTCGATACGATAGATCTTGGCCGAATCAAGCAGCCGGCGAATATGATCGCGCACACGAAAAATGGCGGGGCCGGATCGGGTTTGGTAGCAACGGATTCCTTCGAAAACCGAGCTGCCGTAGCTGGTGACATGAGAAAGAACGTGAATCTTGGCATCATCCCAGGCGATATAGCGGCCGTTGTGCCAAATCTTCTCGGTGGGCTTCAACATATTGTCAATTATAACGAACCCGGACAGAGCTTCTTGCGCGCCCCGGCGAAACACGCCTGGCTCGGGAAGCATCTGAGGATTATGCGCAGGTTCTACAGCTGGTTGATGGCGGTTGCACTTCTTGCGCCGAACGGGGCGCTCGCGCAACTCAAGGAACTGCGTCCGGGCTGGAACCTCTTCAGCGTCCAGCAGGACGTCCAGTTGGGGAAAGAGGCCTCGGTCGAAATGGAAAAGCAAATGACCGTGGCGCACAACCGGGAAGTGGATGACTATCTGAACACACTGCTCCGCAAACTCGAGCGTACGAACTATGCACGCACGCTCAATCGCGATGGGTCGCGCGGTGACCTGTTCCCGTTTGCAATTCATGCCGTCGCCGACAAGAAAATCAATGCGTTTTCGTTACCGGGCGGACCGGTTTACGTCAACACCGGCGTTTTCCAGGCAGCGGACAACGAAGCGCAACTGGCAGGCGTGATCGCGCACGAAATGTCGCATGTCGTTCTGCGCCACGGAACCAAACAACTTACCGCACAGAATCTGGTCCAGATCCCGCTGGTGCTGGCCAGCGCCCTAACCGGTCACAGCCTATGGGGCCAACTGGCGCAAATCGGAATCGGACTGGGCGCGAATTCGGTCCTGCTGAAATTCTCACGCACCGACGAGGCCCAGGCCGACTACAACGGCGCGGAGATGATGGCCGAGGCCGGCTACAATCCGATCGAGCTGGGACGTTTCTTCGAAAAGCTGGAAGGCCAAAGCGGCCGCGGCGGCGCCATCGAGCAATTTTTGTCCGATCATCCCAATCCGGGCAATCGCGTGACGGCCATCGAAGAAGAGATCCGGCAGATGCCGCGGCGGTCTTACATGGACGATCAGACCGGCCGGTTTCTACACTTCAAAGATGTCGTTCGCCGCATTCCGGCCCCGGCGAAAGCTCGTATCGCCCCAGGAGATTCAGCGGCTGCGGTGTCAGTTCCCACCGAACGGCCGAGCAGCCAATTCCGCTCCTACCGCGGCCGGTCCTTCTCGATTGAATATCCCGGCAACTGGCGCGTCCAGAGCGATCAACAGCCGAACGCCGTTACCATCGCGCCCGCCGACGGCGTCGTCCTGGGAAGCGCCGGACAAACGCAGATTGGATATGGCCTCCAAGTGAACTACTATTCGCCCCCGAGCCGCGGCGTCGATTTGAATCGTGATACGCAGGAGCTGATCCAGCAGTTCAAGCTGTCGAATGTGGAAGTACGAATTGAGCGGGATACGCGCAGCATTGCAGTCGCCGGCGAACCAGCGCTCCTCACTACGCTGTATTCGCGGTCGCCCTATCGTGGCGAACAGGAAGTAGACGCGGTCGTTACCGTGGCCCGACCTGAAGGCTTGTTCTACGTGATCTTCATCGCACCGCAGAGCCTCTTCGATCAGATCCAGGGCACATTCGAAGAAGTGCTTCGCACGATACGATTCTGACGGCTTGCTTCCTCCGTCGAAGGAAGCTGCTCCCAAAAAGGCTGGCTCCCAGGCCGAATAAACCGAGGGTTGATGGCTCCGGAATCACAACGAGTGCACCCCGAATCTCGCCGCCGCCAAACTGAGTCGTGTGGAAATTGATGTACGCGTGTCCTGACAGGATGTTCGGCAATTGTGCCGCGAGCGTTGTGCCATTGCCTTCTGGCGCATCCCACTTCCCGCTAAACGTACCGCCGACACCGGTCGCAAACGGAGTAAACACGAAGTCGTTAGGATTGTTGTCATTGAAGGGCGCGCCGAAGAATCCCCACACTACCCCGGCGTTGGTTGTCGGCGTAACAGTCGCCGAAGCGTGAATGTGGGCCGCCACCAGGTTATCGTTTACGTCCGCTGTTTGTGAGCCCGTGACATCGATGTTGAAGATGGTTGCGGTAAACGTCATCGAGGTCATGGCATCGTTAATGAAGAAACTCGCAGTACCGAAGGAGGCCGGCCGAGGCGCGCCGGTAGTCAAAGTTGGAACCGTCGGCGGATTCTCCTGGGAATTCGTCAGGTTGGCGGACAGTAACACACTAGCTTTGGCGCTGCTCGCAGCCAGCGCGAAAAACGAAAATGCAACTACATATCTCGACCATCGTTTCATCAGAAGCTCCCCCCTCCGTGGCAGTCTGGCAGGCGACCGCGCTTCAGTTCGATTCACTCCCGTCGAAAAAGGTTACAGAATACTAAGAAGATGCGGGACTCGCCCCTGAGCGTCAACACTGCCGAACGTTTGGCAAACCTGGCGCTGGGTTGCATCCATCGCGAGTACCCGAACAAGCTCGGCCACCATGTCCTGCAATCTGATGGCGACGTCAAACCGCCACGCCAACTTACTCCGGCGTTCTATGGGTGCTATGACTGGCATTCCGCGGTCCATGGCCACTGGATGCTGGCGCGATTGGCTCGCTGTTTTCCGGATGCCCCCTTGGCAAGCCGGGCGCGGCAGGCTCTCGGGCGCAGCCTGACTGCTGAAAATCTCGGGTGCGAAGCCGACTACATGCAAAATGAAGGGCGCGCCAGCTTCGAGCGACCCTATGGCCTGGCCTGGCTGCTACAGTTGGCCGCGGAACTAGCGGAATGGTCAGATCCTGACGCGGGGAACTGGTCGGCCGCATTAAAGCCATTGGAGAACGTCGCGCTCGAACGGCTGGAACCGTGGCTCGTAAAACTCTCCCATCCGGTTCGCTCGGGCGAGCATAGCCAGAGCGCATTCAGCTTGGGGCTCATGCTCGATTACGCGCGCTCCAGCCGAAAGCCCAACTTCGAGAAACTGCTCGAGTCTAAGATTCAGCGATTCTATTGGAACGACCGCGGTTGCCCACTCAACTACGAGCCTTCGGGCGAAGATTTCCTTTCTCCCTGCCTAGCCGAGGCGGACGTGATGCGCCGCATCCAGGGCAGCCGCGAATTCTCGGCATGGTTGTACGGATTCGCGCCCGGCATTCCTAGCGATGGGCGAACCTGGATCGAGCCCGCTGAGCCGATTGACCGCTCCGACGGGAAGCTCGCCCACCTGGATGGGCTGAACCTGAGCCGTTCCTGGATGTTACAGGGGATTCTCACGGGTTTGGCTCCAGGCGACCCGCGCACGGCTTCGCTGGAGAAGACCGCTGCCGAGCATGCCCGCGCAGGGCTTGCCGCCGTCACTGGCGAACATTACGAGGGCGCACACTGGATCGCAACCTTCGCCGTTTATTTGCTTACTGCCCGCGGCATGCGCTCGAGTACCATGACGTGAGAAGATAGTACTGACGTGGCAGTTAAGGTTCAGGTCCCCAAGAAAGCCTCCGCGGTTCGTTTTTTCCTCCATCCGGCCGGGAAGACGCTTTTGGCAGTTACGGCGTTCTCACTGGCCACAGCCCTGATCGTCTTCACCTACTACTACGTGAAGTACTCGCGGCTGATCGAAGCCAAACTGGCCGCCGGACCCTACGCCAACACTTCCATGTTGTTCGCCGCCCCGCGTACGGTTGGCGTTGGCGACTTGGTCACCCCCCTGGAGTTGGCCAGTGAGCTTCGGCGCAGCGGCTACAACGAATCCCGCAACAACCGCATGGGCTATTTCAAGCTCAAGGCCGATGAAATCGACATTTATCCGGGGCCCGACTCCTACTTCAAGCGCGACGAGGGTGTCGTCAAGTTCCGCGCCGGCAAGGTTGCGCAGATCATCTCGCTGGCCGACAACACCGAACGCACCGAATACACGCTCGAGCCCGAACTGATTTCGAACCTGTTCGACAAGAACCGTGAGAAGCGCCGCCTGGTTCGCTACGAGGACATCCCGCCGGTCCTGGTTCATGCCGTGGTCTCGGCCGAGGACAAACGCTTTTTCCAGCACTCCGGGTTTGACCCTATTCGCATCCTCAAAGCAGCCTATGTGGACGTCCTGAAACAACGTTATGCACAGGGCGCCTCGACACTCAGCCAGCAGCTTTCACGCATCCTGTGGCTCGACAACGACAAGACCTGGCGGCGCAAGATTCCGGAACTGCTCATCACCATGCACATCGAGCAGAAGCTGTCGAAGGAGCAGATTTTCGAGTATTACGCCAACCAGGTGCCGCTCGGAAACCGGGGCAGTTTTGGTATTCGTGGTTTCGGCGAGGCTGCCCAGGTCTATTTCGCCACCGATGTCACGCGCCTCACCATCCCTGAGGCGGCCACGCTGGCCGGTTTGATCCAACAACCAAGTTTCACCAATCCGTACCGGTGGCCTGAGCGCGCCAAACAGCGGCGAAATGTCGTGCTGAAGCTGATGCACGAAAACAAGTACATCAGCGACGAAGAATTGGACCGGTCGCTTCTGTCACCGCTGGTGCTGGCCAGGCAGGGCAGCATGGAGTCGACCGACGCGCCCTACTTCGTGGACCTTGTCAACGACACTCTGCTCGACAAGTTCTCCGACTACAACTTCCAGACCAATACTTATCGCGTATACACGACGCTCGATCTGAACTTGCAACGCGACGCCGCCGAGGCGGTACGGATCGGTATGGAAGAAGCCGACAAACGCATCAAGAACCGGAAGAAAAAGGATCCAAACTACCCGGATCCTCAGTGCGCCCTGGTGGCCCTCGATCCGGAAACGGGCGAAGTGCGCGCGCTGGTGGGTGGGCGGAACTACGGAACAAGCCAGCTCAACCGCGTGCTCGCGAAACGTCAACCTGGGTCGTCGTTCAAGCCTTTCGTATACGCGGCAGCGTTGAATACGGCGCTTTCGGGCGGCAACCTGTTGCTGACTCCAGCAACCATGATCAACGACGAGCCGACTACTTTCTGGTTTGACGGCAAGCCCTACGAGCCGAGCAATTTCGAACACAAGTTCTACGGAAGTGTCTCGCTACGGGACGCGCTCGCCCACTCTTTAAACGTCGCGACCGTGAAGGTGGCCGAGCAAGTCGGATATGGCCCGGTGGTCGACCTGGCGCGGCGGGCTGGTCTTAATCTCGATATTCAGCCGACGCCAGCGGTCGCTCTAGGCGCCTATGAAGTGACACCTCTTGAAATCGCCGGTGGCTACACCATCTACGCGAACCATGGAATCTTTTCCAAGCCGTACTTTATCTCCAGCATCTCCAACGACCATGGCTCCAACATGTTCGACGCCAAGCCCGAACATCGCGCCGTTCTCGATCCGCGCGTGGCGTTCCTGATGGACCAACTCCTCCAGGAAGTGGTCCGCAGTGGTACCGGAGCGAGTATCTGGTCGCGGGGAATCAATTTTCCGGTCGCGGGCAAAACCGGCACATCGCACGACGGATGGTTCGCCGGATTCTCATCCAGGCTGATTTGCCTGGTATGGGTGGGGTTCGATGATAACCGCGAGCTGAATCTGGAAGGCGCGCATTCGGCGCTGCCGGTATGGACCGAGTTCATGCGGCGCGCTCACCAGCACCGCGAATACCGCAACGTGACGGATTTTCAGGCGCCGGCGGGAGTGGTCAGTGTGCAGCTCGATCCGCAATCGGGCCAGATCGCAACGGCGGCCTGTCCCAAAGTGCGGACCGAGTACTTCATCGAAGGTACGCAGCCAGTGGAATTGTGCCGTCTGCATGGCGGAGGGGGCACACAGGTCGCCGGTTGGGAGACACAGCAACCGGTGCAGCGGCGCGACGACCAGCTTGCGCCCAGTCAAAATACCTACCCCCTGCAACGGGCAGCTCAAACTGCTC
>JACXTT010005287.1_pt1 | contig 18816 bp, 15 predicted proteins | sample 9270951 | NCBI WGS metagenome assembly JACXTT01 (sample SAMN15532306, study PRJNA645909) | rock metagenome | isolation source: weathered quartz diorite | place: Puerto Rico | collected 2017-06-21 | reverse complement strand
AGGCTCGAGTCGGCGAGCAGCGGCAGCAGCGCGGGCACCGACGTCGAGTCCTGGAGCCGCCCCACGGCCAGCGCCGCCCGTGCCCGCACCGCCGCGTCGCGGTGCCGCAGGAAGGCGCCGAGCCCGTCGGCGCTCCATCTTCGTTCGTCCTCGGTGATGGCGATCGCCCGCAACGGATCGGAGTCGGACACCGAGAGGCTGGCGGCGCGCGTCGCGCCCGGGACGGCGAGCATCGCGACCACACACGCACCCCAACGCGCGGCACTCCACATGCCGGGCCCCACGCTGCGGGGGGTCATGCGCATCCCTCCGATGGCGTCTTGCGGGACGGCCGTGCGGTGGTCAGGGCGAGGTGCCGGTGGTCGGTTCGACGGCGCGACGCGGGCGACGCAGCCTGATCAAGCGCCCCTCGAACACGTCGGACGAGGAGCCGTTGCTGGCGACGAGACGGTAAATGTACATCCCATTGGCGATTCCCGCATTCTCGGCGTCCCCGCCCCACCAGGGCAATTGATGGTACCCCGGCAGCAAGCCGTACTCGGTGCGCTTGTAGATCAGCCGGCCGGCCACGGTGTAGACGCGGATCTGCACGTCGGCCCGCGTCGCCCCCACGAGTCGGAAGTTCAGCGTCGTGCCGTTGTCGTCGAACGGGTTCGGGAACGCGTACGCGTTGCGGATCCCCAGTCGGTCCTCGCCACCCTCGACGACGAACTGATGCGCGCTCGTCGCCCCTCCCGGGGCGCTCGCCGCGACGCGGTAGTCGCCCTCCGCGAAGTCGGCGTGCGGCAGGGCCAGCGTCCACTCGCGCCCGCTCGTGTCGCCGCTCGCGGCGACGAAGGTGTAGGCCACGGGGGCGTTGTTGATCGTGACGCTGAGGCCGCCGGGAAGCGCCAACGGCGCGGGCGACAGCACCCCGAGCGTGAGCGCCGCGTTGCGGCTGATCTTCTCCGTCTCGCCGACCGTCGCGCCGTTGGCGCGCAGCACGGTTTGAAACGGGAACACCGCGTCGAACCGTCCGGTGACGCCGTAACGATCGGTGGTGCGAAACGTGAACGTGTACGAATCGGGCGCCAGCGTCGCGCGGTACGTCAGATGGAACCGCCGCCCGCCGTAGCTCGAGTCGCTGCTGTCCGGGAACACGGGACTCAGCGTGTAGTCCGACGCGGGCAGCGTCGTCGTCGCTCCCGCCAGCGTGCGATCCAGCGCGATCGAGGTCAGGCGCACGTTCGACACCAGATCGGCCTCGAGCCGCAGCGTGTCGCCCACGGTCCGCAGTCGAACGGGGTCGCCGCTCGTCACCGGCTGCGCGTTGGCCGTCACCACCGAGAGGGGCGCGCCGATGGTCAGCCGCGTCGTCGGATCGCCCAGCAGCTGATAGCTGATGCCGACATCGCCTTCCAGTGAGGACGCATGGTCCACGTGATTACGGAGCAGTGCGGTCTCGATCGCCTCGCCGAGCACGACGCGCGCTCCGCCCATCCCGAGGTAGGGATCCCGCGGCGAGTCGACGAACAGGGCGCGGGCGAAGTGGACGGTCAGGTGCGTTTCGAGCTGGTAGTCGGGCGGCAGCAGCTCGTAGCCGCTCGACGCCCACGACGCGATCGCCCCCTTGGCCGGCAGGTTCACCATGTCCTCCCCCAACGACGGCCCCCGCAGCAGATCGCCCTCGGTTACGGTGCCGAACGCGTTCGGGTGGCAGGAGAACGCGCTGAACAGGAACGGCTTGTCGACGTTCATGAACTTCCCCTGGTCGTCGACGAACCCCAGGTTGCGGTACAGGTCCTCGTGGGTCAGCACGTAGGGATTGGCGTGTCCTTCGAAGTTCCACCACACGCGACCGTCGTTCAAGTGCTGGAACATCACCGGGGTGACGTATTGATGGCAATAGTCCTGAGTGCCGTGATAGTCCTTGCGGCATGTTCGGCCGCTTGGGTCCTGCTCCGTCTCGATGCCCGCAAGAAACTGGCCGAGATCGAAGATCTCGATATCCGAATCCTGATACCCTCCCTCGGACTCGAGCTTGAAGCGGGTGAGCTGGCTGAGATCGAGGAATACCGCCTCTTCGGGCTTGTAACATTCCGCTAGGGTCCCCGACGGGTTGCCGCCGAAGAACGACTCCGTCGAGTATTGATCGTCGGCCAGCAACATCATGCGGCGACGCCACGTCTGGTCGGGTCGCACGTCGTCGTACTTGATGAGCTTGTCCACCACGTCGGACGCCTGCTGCGGCGTTCCCACGGGCAGGCGTCCGATGAACATGTCGTGCAGGAACGCCTGCGTGTCCGGGGGGGCGCACGTCAGGCACCACACGTACCACGGATCGCTGACGACCGACTCGTACACCGTCACGCAACCCCCCGTCTCCGGGATGCCCACCGGGGCCGCGATCCGCTGGGCGGGAATCAGATCGGGCCCCGCGGTGCCCATCTGATTCAGCGGGTCCTCGCTGCCGTCGCCCAGCAGCGTCACGAACTTCGATCCCCACGTCCCATACGCGTACTGCAGCAGCCGTCGAATCGCGTGGCTCGACTTGCGCCCGCCGTTGAACTCGTCGTACACCGACTCGACCGGGCACTCGAGCACGCGCAAGCCCTGGGCTTGGCGTTGCGCCGCCAGCCGGTCGGCCGCAGGCAGGAACGCCTCGGGCGTGAGGATCAGCGCGTCGGCGGGGCCCTGGCCCGCCAGACCCCGCCGCGTCACGGCGGAGAACTTCGCAGCGGGCAGGATCGTCGGGAAGTCGAACGCGACATAGCGATGGATCGCGCCCGTGGGGCTCGAATCCTGGAAGCGGACGGTGTAGGGGAACGAGCCGGTCGAGATCAAAGAGTCCGCTAGACTGAGCCGCTCGGGCGCGAGCGAGTCCGTCACGTCCCACACCCGGACGTTGCGCGTGTTGAATCCCGTGGCCGTGATCTGGAACGCCCCCGCGGCCGAATCGCTGTTGCATCGGAGCTGTCCCGCCATCGCCTTGTAGCGGCGGGCATAGGTGACGTCGAACCAGTTGAGTCCCGCGTTCAGGTAGGGACCGCTGCCGACCGTGCGCCCGAAGGTCCGCAGGGCGTTCGTGCGACCGTTGGACAGGGCACCCGGGGGCAGGTCGGCGCCCACCGTCTCGGTGGTACGCCCCGGCCACGACGCCGAATCGACCACCGCGGTCCACTGGTTCGAGGCGTTACGCACCTCGGCATAGGCGATGTGTACCCCGGTTGCGCAGTTCACGCTCGCTTTGAGCCCTACCCATTGCACCGTGACGTTGCTGGTGCGCGCCGGGTCGAGGTCGTTCGTCTCGAATGGGTAGACGTCCTTGAACGACGGGTCGTTGCGGTCGTAGAGCCCGAGTCCCGTCCACAGGAACTGGTCGGTGTTCGTGTCGGATTCCGCGGGCGTGTTCGGCGGAGACCCCGCGGTGGGAAGCAGGTTGAAGACGTTGACGTAGTACGTCGTCTTCTCGTATCGCTGCTTCGTGCGATACGACGCGAGCGGCGTCATGTCCGGCCCTGTCCAGCCCGATCGCACCGGCAGGCGCGCGGGGGGGCGGCTCGTCAGGTACGTGGCGTAAACGACCTCTGCGTCGCCCCAGGCGCGCTGGGCGATCGACGCGCGAGATCGCTCCGCCCAGTTCTGCACGAACACGAGGATGCGATCGGTGCCGTTGAAGATGCCGTCGTTGTTGCGGTCGTCGACCTCGATCGGCAGCTCGATCGTGACGTAGGCGGGACTGGCGTTGGGAATGAACTCGTGACGGTGCACGCTGAGCTGGGACACGGGGATACCCGCCGGGAACCCGTTCGTGGACAGGTTCGCGTAGGTCAAGCCGAAGACGCCGGTGGTGTCGATCACGCACCGCACTTCGACGTTGTCCTCGTCGAAGGCGGCAGTGCCGAGCGTGCCGGGATGCGCGGATGCGAGCGGCCGGCCGGCGCTCGTGCGCCGGACGCGATCGAGCGCCGAGCCCGCCGCCGGCGTGAGTGGAGCGCGCCATGCGCGCGCGGCATCGAAGTTGAGCACCACCTGTTGGAGCACCGCGTCCCAGTGCCGGTCCTCGCCGGCCCACCCGGCCGTCGCGCGCAGCGGCTCGGGCTGCCCGCCCAGAAAATCGACGCGCACGGTGAGCGAGCGACGCGACCACAGCGTGCCGGCGCCCTCGTCGTAGCGCAGCGGCCGCACGCGCACGGCGACCACGCGCATGCGGCGCAGGGTAAAGGGCGCCCCAAGATCCACGGCCGACGCCGGCCATGGGCCATCGGCCCGGGCGGGCACGGGCACCACCGTCGGGACGAGGCCGAGCTTGCCGCCATCGTCGCGGAACCCGGGCTTGCCCAAGACCACGAGCCGCACGGAGCGGACGTCCTCGGGGCCGGCGTCAACCACGCGTGCGCTGGCGTGGGCGCCGGGCGGCAGGGCGATGAGCGTGGATGCGATCGGCAGGCCCGGCCGTCCGGGCTCCCCATCGGAGTCGAGGCCTGGGACGGTGACGCGCGACCGCCCATCGCTGCCCGGCGGGGTCAACACGGGGGCCTGGACCTCGAGGCGTAGGGTCACGCCGTGGGCGTCGGTCGTGAGGATCTGGAGGCCACCGGCGTGCGCCGGCCCTGCGGCCGCCAGAGCGAACAGGACCCACGCGAGGCCCGAACGGACGAACCGGCGCGACAGCCGCATAGGAGGCTCGAAGTTTACGGATCGCGCGGGAACAGGGTCAAGCGACGGGGGTGCTAGAGTGACCGGAGACAGGGGTCTGGACCTCGCTGCAGGAGGAGCATGCTCGGAACAAGCTCGTTGATCTGGATTTCGGCCGGCCTGGTCCTCGGCTCCAGCCCCGGGCCACGGACCCACCAGGACGCCGACCCGAGCCCTGCCCTTGGGACGCGTCGAACGGCGGCCGTAGCTCGAAATTGGACCCCTGGAGTGCGTTCCGCGAAGCCCGGGGGATCCTCCGGGCGGCGGCCCGCGGGAGTCTTGCCCGACAGCGTCCTGATCCGGATCGGCGACCACCGGGACGTCGTCCGGTCCTTCGCGGTCCGACGCTGGCGCGAGCAGCACCCTGCCGCCGATTCCATTACCCCGGCCAAGCTCCGCGAGTTTCTCGATCTTCTGACCGACGAGGCCCTGCTGACGGAGGCCGCGGTGCATGAGGGCGCCGCGTGGAGCCCGGCGGACAGCGCGACCCACCGTCAGGTTCGCGACCAGCGGGTGCTGGCGGTGGCGCTCGATTCGGTCCTGGCGGCCACCCGTGACGCGACCCCGAACGGTGCGGCGCTGGATGGGGACTCGATCGGAACCCTGGCGCGCGATCGCGTGGTGGCGCGTCTCGGGGCCACCTACGACGAGGCCGCGCTGGCTCGCCTCGCGCGCTCGTTCGCGGCCCTCCCGCGACCGTCGGCGGACTCCTCGGTCGGCTCCCAGCTGCGCGTGCTGGGGGTCCTGCCGCACCTCAGCGGCGTCGATTCGAGCGCCGTGCTCGCGCGCTCGCAAGCGGGCGACGTTCGCGCGGCCGAGGTCGTGGCGGCTTGGGGGAGACTGAGCCTCGCCTACCGGCCGCGAATCGACACCCCTGAACAAGTGCGGGACCTCGTGCGCAACCAACTGTTCGAGCGCGTGCTCCGGGCCGCCTCGACGAGCCCGCGATTCGAGCGAGATCCGCGCGTCGTGGCGGCGCTCACCGACGACGCCGAACGCGCGTCGCGCCGCGGTTACCTCGAGCGCAACGTGCTGGCCGGAATCGTCATCGACTCGGTCGCCGTGGCCGCCTATTGGAATCGGCACGCGGACGAGTGGCGGCTGCCCCTGCGCGTGCGCGGCATCCGGCTGGTGCTCGGCGATCGGGTTGCCGCGGTGCGGATGGCGACGACGCTGGCCGAGGCCGGCGCCGCGGAGAGCCTGGCCGTGCGCGCCGCGCGGCGCGGCGTCGATTACCGGTTCGTGGTCAGCGCCGAGAGCGATTCGGCGCTGTTCCGAAGGGCACTCGCCGCGGGGCCGGGCGGAGTGCTGGGACCGATGCCGCGGGACGGCTCCTGGTGGGTGGCTCGCGTCGGCGAGGTGATCCACGGTCGAGTGCGCTCGCTGGAGGAAATACGCGAGCAGGTCACCGGCCGATGTTACGCCGAGGAAGCGGAGCGTCGCGCCCGCGCGCTGGCGAGTCGCCTGAGGGACTCGATGCGCGTCGAATCCAACGGCGCTGCCGCCGAGCTGTTGGCGCGCGAGCTGCGCCGCCCACCCGGCGACGCGGCAGCGACCCCGCCGTGACGTGCATCGTCAGGGAGTTGTCGTAAACCTCGCGTCGGGCTTGACGGTGCGCGACCGAGCCCCATAGCCTTGTTGGCTCGTGAGGCCATGGCAAGTCGCGCCCCGCACGCGCCTCCCGAATCCCGGAGCCATCATGACGCGATTCTGCACGATCCTGCTGCCCGCCTCGGCGCTGCTGATCGCCGCTCAGGGGGACGGCGCGCCGTCGCGCTCCTCCGCCCCGCCGGCGACCTCCTACCTCGCCGACAGCGCGGTGCTGGCGCGCGTCGACGACCGCGTGATCCGCGTGCGCGATTTCTGCGTCGGCTACTTCGCCACCGGCCCGGACACGCGACCAAGCATGGACAGCCTGGGACGAGTGGAGCTGCTGACGACGATGGTGGACAAGGAAGTGATGGGGCTCGAGGCGCGCGCTTCGGGGCGAACGCTCGAAGCCCACGACGAGCTGCTGCTCAGCCAGTACGAGTACAAGCTGCTCGCGCTGGGGATCTACCGCCGCCGCGTGGACGATTCCGCCGTGGTGACCGAGAAGGACCTGCGCGACCTCTACGCCGAAGGCTACTGGGAGCAGCGGCTCCGATACCTGTTGTTGCCCGATCGCGTGACCGCCGAGTTCGTGCACGATCAGCTGCGGAACGGCCGCATCACGTGGAAGCAAGCCGCCCGGCGCTACTCGCTCGGACCCGATTCGCTGGCGGAGGGGGACCTGGGCTGGAAGTCGCGCTCCGACCTGAGCGGCGAGCCCGTGCTGCAGATCCTCCGGCTGCGTCCGCCTGGCGTCTCCGACCCTCTCAGGGACGCCGATGGCTACAAGATCTGGCAGTGCTTAGACCGGAGGCCCGTGCCGAGCATCCCGTACCCCGCGGCTCGTCGCCTGCTGTACATGGAGATCAGCCAGGAACGGAAGCGCCCGCTCCAGGAGGCGTTCTTCAACGAGATGCGTGCGCGCGTGAAGCCGACGTACGACACCGCGAACGTGGCGTGGCTGGCCCAGCGGTTTCAGCAGGTCAATCAGGGGCTCGGGGGCCCCGATCCCTCGGGAGTCGACCTGCGCAGCCGCGTGCCACAGCTCATGGTGTCCGACACGAGTCGCGTGGTCGCGAGGGCGCGCGGCGAGATCTTCACGGCCGGCCGCCTGGTCGAGACCTATCGCGACACGCCCCCGCTGGGACGCCAGCGCATCGTGACGACCAGCGCCGTGTTCGACATGCTCGAGCGTATCGTGCTCGAGCCGACGATCGTCGCCTACGCGCGCGAACAGGGGCTCGCGCGGGCCCCGGACATCGTTGCGGAGATGGATCGCCAGCGCGAATCCATGTTGGTAGACCAGCTGTACCGGGATTCGGTGGATGCGCGCATCGACGTCACTCCCGCGATGCGCCGGCGCTACTACCAGGATCACCAGCACGAGTTCAGGACGCGGGAGCGCGTTCGCTACGCGCTCATCCCTCGCGTGAGCGAGGCCGGCGCCGATTCCGTGATCGCCCGGCTCAGGGCCCATGAAACACCGCAGTCGATCCTGGCGGCTGATTCGGTGGGGGGCATGCAGCGCGGCTCGATCCGCGAGCTGCTGGAGGGCCAGCCGCACGTGTACCGGAGCCTGTTGTTCGAGGAGTTGCACACCGGCGAATCGACGAAGCTGTACCTGGGCCGAGACAAGCTGTGGGTGGTGTTCTACATCCTGTCCCACGAAGTATCGCGACCCATGACGTACGATGAGGTGGCCGAGACGGTGGCGGAGTCCGTCGAGAACGTGGCCGCCGAGCAGTTGCTAACGGGGATGCTCAAGCGGCTGCGCCGACGCCACCGCGTCGAGGCGCACCCCGAGTGGGTGATGCGGGTCAACTTGCTCAACCCCGGAGCCGAGTTCAACGTGCCGTCCGGCGACTGAGGGGACGCTTCGGGGCACCCAGACCGCCACTTGCGGCGCGCCGACACCTCGGCGTGAGTCGGGCGATCAGTTCCCCGAAGACGCCGGGGAGGGCGGCGTGGCGAACGCCCTGAGCTGCAGCGCGGCTCGGCTCGACGGGGCGAAGCGAGGGACCCAGGTCACGATGGCCGGCCCCGAGCGGCGCACGTTGACCCCGCTACGGGGGGCGTTCCAGGTCACGCTGTGACCCGGCCCCGTCACGGTCGTGAGCTCCTCGCTGCCCGGCCGGTGTGAGCGGAACCGTCCGCCGACCCAGGTGATGCGCATCGGTCGCTTGCAGCCGTCGAGCTCTGAACGGTTGTGTCGAATCACGACGCGCGCGAACATGAAGCACGTGTTCGGATTCAGGTTCTGCGCGTCGGCCGCCGCCACGTCGGCCGAGAGATCCAGGCGACCTCGCTGACCCACGCGACCGTAGCCGACGCCGGCGTCGACTTTCCCCCGCCACGCGCTGAGGCAGCCGGCGGCGTTCCTCAGGTTGAAATCCACGGCCAGGCTGCCGGCGTTGCGATCCTGGCGCTCGAAGAACCAGAACGGTCCGAGCGTGTCGCCCGCCTCCGGCTCGAACAACAGTGTTCCGCTGACCCCCGTGAGCGGCAGGATGTTGCGCGGCGACTCGAACGTGAGGAACAGCAGGTCGACGCGACTGGTGTCCGCGCAGTCAACGGTGAGGCTCGAGCTCGCCAGCGAATCGCCCCATGGGGCATTCCAGGTCAGATGGACGCGCGGCGCGTCGATGGGCTTGAGGCGGGGAACCTCTCCGGCGGAGCCGGGACTCGCACACCACGGGCCGCCGAGCGAGATCAGCAACAGGGCGAAGCGCCTGAGCGTCGGCATGGAGTTCGGTCGCGCGGGCAGTCCGGTCACAGGGGTCATCCGTAAAGCCTAACACGATCGTCCGGCGTGGCGCGGACCAGCCGCCGCGGACCGGAGCAGTCCTAACGGTAGAGCGTCTTCAGTCGACCCCAGGTCACGCGCCGCACGGGGACCTGGCTGCAATCCGCCTGCGTCGACTGCCAGGTGACGTGGTTCGAACCGATCGCTCCCGGCGACTCCAGCAGGACGTCGCCCCCAACGGCCCCCGGCACGCGAATCAGGCGAATCGAGTTGAGAAGCATACACGCCGCGAGATCGCACCCGGAGCACGCGCCAGTCGAATCGTTCTGGAACGCAAGCCGGGCCGCGTAATACCGGGTCCCGGCGGCGAGGCTGAGCCGCTGCGACGACGGCACCGCGAACGATATCAGGATCCTCGCCTGGTTGGGTCGACCCCGCGCAGGAATGGAATACACCGGAGGGCCGTCGAATGTTGCCTGTCCCTGCCAGAAGTCCACGCACGCCGTGCTGCCGAGGAACGCCGCGCTCGCGATCAGCTTGCCGTACCGGCAACCGAGGGTCGAGTAATCCCACCATGGCGGCAGCACGGCCGCCGCGCCTTGAACGTCGACGACGGCCTCGAGCGCGATGACGCTGTCCACGGGGGAGGCCAGCTCGAGCGACGCGATCAGTTGCTCTTGCGCGCCGTTCACGCATGAGCCCATCAGGGTCGCGGCACTCGCCGCCGAGAGCGGGCAATCGTTCCAGGACAGAAAGATCCCGGCGCCCGCGCGCGCCCCACTCGAGGCGAGGGAAGCCAACAGGGCCACGACGACCACGCGAAGCGGAATCAGGCGGCGTCGCCTGGGCATGTCTCCTTCGGGGTTCCCGGTGCGGAAGCGGGGCAGAAAACAATCCGGGGTGGTCGTCGAACGACAACCACCCCGGTCGATGGTAACCGCAAGAACTACCGATACAGCGACTTGAGCTGGCCCCAGGTGTGACGCCTCGTCGGCACCACGGTGCTGAGCGATCCACCGTTGCCCACGACGCCAGGAGCGGCCGTCAGCGACGGATTCGCGAGCTGAGTCGCATTCGGATCGCCGCCCGCCGACGACGGATCGATGCTCTGCAGCAACATAGCAACAGGCGCCGTGCTGCAGCCGGTGGCAGTGCCCAGGCCGGACTCTGCCGACGTCGAAGCGTCGATCGTCATCTGGGCGCAGAACTGCTTCGAGTTCGCGGCGACGACCAGGTTGGTCGGGCGCGCGACCACGATCGCGATGCGCTCATATTGGTAGTTGTTCTTCGGGAACGCGCCGATGCCGAACGCCGCGTTCGCAACGCCGAACGTGTTGACGTACCCCGTGCAGCCCGTCGCCGGGCGACCCTGGGCACCGGCCAACGCGGCCGGGTTGCCGACCGAGAACTCCCAGAAGTTGTTGGTCGTCTGCATGTTCGGTACGGTGAAATCGACGACCGCCGACGCCCCGACGAGGTCAGTGAGCGGGTTCGCGGGCTGGAACGTGATGAGGCCCACGAGCGTGCCGCCGCCGGCGCAATCCAGCACGCCGGTCATGTCCTGAGTCGTGCCGGCGTTGCCAGGGCAGGCCGTCAGCGTGAAGTCGCAGCCGATCGCGAAGGCCGACGTCGCGTACAGCGACAGCGCGGCGCAGACAATCAGAATCTTCTTCATCGTTGCCTCCAGACTTCCACAAGGGGGGTTAGAAACGACTTTCCTTGGAGTCATTAGAAACCTTTTCTTGACCGGGCCACCACCGCCTTCCTTGATTGAACGTGTCCATCCTGACGATTGCCCGCACCTCGCTGGCCGGGCCTATGGGCAATACGAGCCAGTGTTTCCGGATCCAACGCCTCCGGCCGACCGCGTGCCGATGTTCACGGCCGCGCTCAGGTCGGCGGCATCGAGCTTGTTGAGGCTCGCGCCTGTGTGGATGTAATCCTCGCGCGCCCGGCTGATCGACGTCGCGCCACCGGTCAGGTTGAGCAGGTCCTTGATGAAATTGGAGAGGTCGGCCGGAGTCACGCCGCCCGACGCGTTCGCGTCAAACGCCGCGGGAACCAGGTTTCCGACCAACACGCCGTTGGCGTACACCGCGACGCAAGCGGTTCCAGCAACCACGCCGGGACCGGGATCGCACGGGGGCGTCACGCACGGATAAGTGGCAGGAACGCCGGCGGCAGCACCGATGTCATAGATCGTGAAGTTGCCGGCCCCGTCCCCCGTGGTCTGCACCTTCAGCCCGGGCAGGTTCGACCCACCGAGGAGCTGCGTGCAGGAGACCCGGAAGTCCGGAGTGCAGGCCGAAAAATCGACGACGATCGTCGCGTTCCCGACCGGGTTACCGGCGAAGTCTCTGACGGTTCCCGTGTAAGCACCATTAGCGTCCGGGCACAGAGTCGCCGCAGGGCAAAGCGTACCGGTCCCGCCGTTGTTGTAACCCACGACGTTGACATAGGGCCCCGCCAGCGTCGTGTGGCCGGGATCCGGCACGCCCGCAACAGCGGCGGAAGCCACGAGAATGCCGGCAACGCAGAAGAGCGCGGCATTACGTACAACACGAGTCATTGTTGCACCTCCAGAGAAATGAATGAGCAATGAGGCATGCACTGGATTGCTGACGCACAGTTGCAAGGACTCGGGTCGGGCTACCAGCCACCTCCTTTCGGCGCTCTTATGAATCAAGAAAATCCAAAAGTCTGGGTGGAGATGAGGGTAATTGGAAAGACGGCAAGGTCTTCCGAGCCGAAGAAAGTCTAGGCTCCGCAATCAGATGTTGTCAAGGAAGTTCTTGCCGGCCAATCCTCGTTCTAGCACCCAGTTAGCTAAGTCCGCATGGATCATGCCTGACGCGATCTGGCGCTTGACGAAAGCATGACCCGAAGCGGGCGGTTTCGACCAGCCGCACGGAAGATGGTGGGCGAAACAGGGCTCGAACCTGTGACCCCTTGCTTGTAAGGCAAGTGCTCTACCGCTGAGCTATTCGCCCGAGGTCTTCCCTCTGCCGAGCAGGATGAGGGCGGCGGGGATGACGACGACGTACCCCGCGACAAGGAGCACCGGAGCCAGAGTGATCGAGCCTTTGGACAGCGCGAGATAACCCGCCACAATCAGCACCAATCCGAGCGTCAGCAAGGCCGTATTCAACAGCCCCCAGCTGAATCCCAGATCGGTCTCCGCAGGCTTCCGCTGGCTGCGGGGTCGAACGACCGGTTTGCTCTGGCCCATCCTCGTTGCCTCCATCCTCACGGTAGCGAGAAAACGAAACGACCGACGCTCTCGGGCTCTCGATACGAGCCGGGCGTCGGCGTTGGGACAGCCAGCGATGGGGCTGGCGCACAGTGCCGATCCCAGCGAGGATCGAGTGTAGTGCCACCGCCTCCGTGGGGCGTGCCTGATATACCCCCCGGAGTCGCGGCAGGGTTCCGGGATTATTCCCCCATCGGTGCGGTGCCCTCCGGCGGAATGCCCCCCCGCGCGGCGGTCGCCGTGGCGCGCTCCTTTGGGTGGAACCCGTCCAGCGTCTTGAGGCCCGCGTTCAGGCTGCCCGAGCGGAAACCCTCGAGGTCGAGCGTCACAAACAGGAATCCCAACGCCTTGAGCGCCGCGACGGCAGCGCCGCGGGCTTCGGGATCGGCCAGCCGGACGATGTCGGCGGCCGGGACCTCGATCCGAGCCGTGTCCCCGAGGTGCCGCACCCGCAGCTCCCGAAAGCCCTGTGCCCGGAGTACCGCTTCGGCGCGTTCGACCGCGTCCAGCTTGGCGCGCGTGATCTCGGAGCCGTACGGGATCCGCGACGCCAGGCACGGCGAGGCCGGCTTGTCGTGGCTCGCGAGACCGAAATGGGACGCGACCGCTCTCACATCCGATTTGGTGAATCCCAGCTCCGCGAGCGGCGACTGGACTCCCGCCTCGCCGGCCGCACGGCGTCCGGGGCGCCAGTCGGCGAGGTCGTCGCGAATCGTGCCGTCGATCACGGCGCGGGCGCCGGTGCGATCGGCCACCGCACGCAGCTGGCGGTAGAGCTCGCTCTTGCAGTAATAGCAGCGGTTCGCCGGATTCGAACGGAAGTTCGGATCGGCGAGCTCGCCGGTCGTCACCACCTCGATGCGCGCGCCGAAGCCGGCCGCCTGCTCGAGCGCGAGCTCGAGCTCGCGGGCCGCGTAGGAGTCGGAGCGGCCGATCACGCCGACGGCGCGGTCGCCGAGCGCCCCGTGGGCGACGCGCAGCAGCACGCTGGAGTCGACGCCCCCCGAGTAGGCGACCACCACCGATCCCAGCGACGCGAGCTGCTCGCTCAGGCGAGCAAGCTTGTCGCGCCACGGGCACGCGTCACCGCCGTCGATCGCGACGGCCGGGGTGATCGGGACGAGGTCGTGGGGCTGCATGGGCGAACGAGACTAGCACAGCGCCCGTGCTCGCGGCGCCCTCGCGAGCAAGGGTCTCAGCGCTTGAGGGTCGTGGCCGTGTCGCGCGGGCTCACGCTCACGGACTGACTCTCGGCCCGGGCGGCGATCATGGCGCGCGCGGTCTGAATGTTGCGGAGGTGCTCCTTGTACGTTCGCGCGAACAGGTGCCGGCCGTCGCCCCGCGACACGAAGTACAGGTCGGACAGCCCCTCGGTGGGGTTGAGCGCGGCCTCGATGCTCGAGCGACCGGGGTTGCAGATCGGGCCCGGCGGCAGACCGTCGTGCAGGTAGGTGTTGTACGGCGACGCATGCTGCAGGTCGCGGAGGTAGAGCCGCGTGCGCGGAGACCGGCCCTCCCCGTAGGCGACCGTGGGGTCTGCCTGGAGCCGCATGCCGACCTGCAGCCGGTTCAAGTACGCGCGTGCGATGCGGGCCCGCTCGTCGGGCCGCTGGGCCTCGGACTCGACGATCGACGCCAGCGTCAGCAGCTGGGTCAGCGACAGCCCGAGCGGGAGCGAGTCGCGGCCCGCCGAGGCGTCGAGCAGGATGGCTTGCGTCCGCTGCACCATGGTGCGGAACGCCACCTCGGGCGATGTGCCCGGCAAGAACTCGTACGAATCGGGCGCCAGGTAACCCTCGATCGACGGCGCCGTGATGCTCAGCGAGTCGAGGAACACGCGGTCGTGAGCGAGGGAGTCGAACGCCGCGACCGGCACGCCGAGGTGGGCCGACAGCAGCGCGCTCACCTCGGCCGTCGTCAGCCCCTCGGGGATCGTCACCAGGTTCAAGCCGCTCATGCCGCGCGCCAGCGCGCGCAGCATCGCCGGCACCGTCGTGCCGAGGCGGAACGCATACTGTCCGGCCTTGATGCTGCGGTCGAGCCGCATGATCCTCGCCAGCGCCTCGAAGCCGAGCGTCCCCTGCATCAGCTCCACGCGCACCAGCTCGGTCGCGATCTCGTGCAGGGTCTCGCCGCGCTGAATCAGCACCACGCGGCGCTCGTCGGGCGGGAACAGTCCGGCTGGCAGGAACAGGTGCCAGGCGACGGCCAGCGCGGCGACGACGAGCAGCAACAGCGCCCAGCGGCGAGGCCGGAACGGCCGCCTTCGAGCGGAAGGTGCTCGGGATCTGCGCGGCACCCTCAGGCTCCGGGGTCCCTGGGGCCGGCTTCGCGCGCGCGCGCGGCGAGCCGAGTCAGGTACGATTCCAGCAGCGCGATTGCCGCCCCCTGGTCGACTCGGTCGCGGGCGTGCCCCGTGCGGACGCCCGCCTCACGCAGTCGGCGCTGGCTGAGCGTCGTCGTCAGCCGCTCGTCGTACATCTCGACGGGCAGCCCCGAGCGTCGACCGAGCAGCGCGGCGAAGCGCTCCGCGGATTCCGCTGCCTCGCCGCGCTCGCCCGACATGAGGAGCGGCAGGCCGACGACGATGCGCTCGGCCTCGTGCTCGCGCGCCGCTTCGGCGACGCGCGCGATCCCTTGCTCGACACCCGTCACCTGCAGGGTCGTGAGACCGATGGCGATCACTCCCTGCGGGTCGCTCACCGCAAGGCCGATACGCCGCTCGCCCCAATCGACGGCGAGGACGCGCGTCACGCGGTCACCGGGAGGCGGCCTGGGCCTGGGGCAGGCGCTTCACGAGGTGGCAGATGGTGCCCGAGTCCGAGAATTCGAAGTCGACCGAGTCCATGCAGCTCCGCATGATGAAGATGCCGCGGCCGCGCGCCTCGAACAGGTGCTCGGGCGACGTGGCGTCGCCGTTCACGGCGTCGGGGTCGAAACCGGCGCCGGTGTCGTGCACCGAGACCTCGAGCCGGTCCGAGAACAGCCGGAAATCCACGTCCACGAGCCGGGTCGCGTCGCGCTTGTGGCCGTGCTGGATGGCGTTCGTACCCGCCTCGATCACCGACATCGAGATGAGCGACGCGGTGTCGACGTCGACGTGCAACCGTTCGCACACCGAGCTCGTGACGCCATCCAGGAGCGCCAGCAATTCGAGGCGGCTCGGAATGCGGACGGTGATGACATCGGGCGCGGCGGACGCAAGCATGGTGGGTTCAAGCCGACCGGCCACGGACGAATTCCCGAAGCCGGGCAAGGGCCAGACGCAAGTCCTCAGGCATCGGGGACGTGAACGTGCGCTTGTCACCCGTAACCGGGTGGGTGAACGCCAGCTCGACGGCATGCAGCGCCTGCCGGGGCAGGCACCGGAGCAAATCCGTTGCGAGGCTACGCTCGCGCTCACCGGCGCTCAACTGCTTTTTCGGCCGGCCGCCGTAGGTCGGATCACCCACGATCGGATGCCGGGCGTGCGCGAGATGGACCCGGATCTGATGGGTGCGCCCGGTCTCCAGGCGCACCTCGAGCAGCGTGGCCACGCCGAAGCGTTCGCGCACCCGCCAGCGCGTCAGCGCCGGGCGGCCACCTCGGGCGACGACCGCCATCCGCTGGCGATGGCGCGGGTCGCGACCGAGCCGAGCCTCGATCTCCCCCTGATCGGCGGACGGGTCGCCCCACACCAGCGCGAGGTAGACGCGGCGGACGGCGCGGCGGCCGAGCATGTCGACCAGCTTGCGGTGCGCGAGCGTCGTCTTCGCGACGACGAGCAGCCCCGAGGTGTCCTTGTCGAGACGATGCACGATGCCGGGCCGGTCCGGGCCGCCGACGCCGCGGATCGAAGGCACTCGGTGAAGCAGCGCGTTGACGAGGGTGCCGCTCCGAGCACCCGCCCCGGGGTGAACGATCATGCCGGCCGGCTTGTCGATCACGAGCAAGTGGGCGTCCTCGAACACGACGTTCACGGACAGCGGTTCGGGCTCGAGCCCAGGCGCGTCCAGCACCGGCGGCAGCGCGACTTCGACCGCGTCTCCGCGATGCAGGCGCTGCGAGGCGCGCGCCGGCCGCCCGTTCACGGACACATGCCCTTCGCGGATCAACGTCTGGAGTCGGCTACGCGAGAGGTCCGTCTGCGCCGCGGCCAGGAAGCGGTCCAGCCGCTCCCCGCTGCCCGGCGCCGGGACCGTCAGCTTGAGCGGCGCGGTCATCGGGCGCTCCGTGGGCGTCGCGGTGAGACTCGGTGTGGCGCAGCCAGGTCAAGGCGAACAGCGCCACGCCTACCGACACGGCGGAGTCCGCGACGTTGAACACCGGCCAGTACCACTGGCGCCAGCCGATCAGGATGAAGTCGACGACCTCGCCCGTGGACAACCGGTCGACCAAGTTGCCGAGCGCGCCGCCGAGGATCAGCGACAGCGCGATCTGGCGCGTGAGGGCGTGCGTGCGATGACGCACGAACATCAAGAGGATCACGACGACCGCAGCGACCGAGAACAGGTAGAACGGGAACCGCAGGCCCGCGCCGAGCCCGAACGCCACGCCCGAGTTGCGAGTGTAGGTGAGCCGCACGAGATCGCCGATCACGTTCACCGGAGGACGCGCGATGAGCGTCTCCTCCGCCCAGTTCTTGGTCCACTGGTCGGCCCACAGCACCAGGCCGGCGATCCCCGCGAGCAGGGGAAACGAGCGTTTCAAATGACGCCCCGTTGCGCCCGCTCCTCCTTCTCCTTGCACGAAATGCACAGCCGCGCCTGGGGCATCACTTCGAGGCGGGCCCTGGCGATCGGACTGCCGCAGTTCTCGCAGCTGCCGTAGTTGCCGCGGTAGAGCCGGCGCAGCGCGTCGTCGATCTCGAGCAGCACGCGACCCTCGGCCGACGCGAACAGGAACGCCTTCTCGCGTTCCATGGCGTCGGTGCCGGCATCGGCCATGTGGAACGAGTATCCGGACAAGTCGCCGGAACTGTCCCGCTGATTGACCTTGAGCACGGTCGATTCGAGGTGCCCCATCTCCTTCAGGATGCGACGCCGCTCCTGCAGCAGCCGGTCCTCGAACTCCTTGAAGTCCTTCTCGGTCACGCGCGGCGCGCCCTCGGCGCGGACGGGCTCCGCATGGGTCCGCACCGGTGCGGCGGCCGGCGCCGGTCGGGTGGGTCGCGCGATCGGCCGGTGCGAGGCGCGCGCGAGCGACTCCGGCGGCAGCATGCCGATCGGGCGCACCTGCTCGGGGGACGCACCGCGGCGCGGCGTCAGGGCCGGGCGCGACTTCCCGGCGGCCCCCTTCATCCCCTTGGACCCCGGGAGCACGGCTGGCTTGACCGGCTTCGCCCCCGCCTTGACGGCCACGGGCTTCTTCGCCGCGACCACCTTAACCGGCCGGTCCTTGGCGATCACGGGCTTCTTGGCGACGACTTTGCCCCGCGCCGGCGCGGCCTTCTTCGCCGGTTTCGGCTTGTGACCGGCGTGTCGCGACGACTTGGACTTGGCTGCGCTCTTATTGCGGGGTGATGCCATTGAACTTACCTCCGTTGAATTCAGCGCGGACGCGGGCGTTCAGTTCGCCTCGTCGAGCCGGCGGACGACTTCGGTGATCGCGCCCATCAGCCGCGGCGCGGCCGTCGCCGCGACCCGCAGGATCTCCGGGATGTCCACCGGGTGAAGGTTATCGGGCAGGCAGGCATCGGTCACCACATTGAATGCGAGGACCCGTTGCCCGCCGTGAACGGCGACGATCGTTTCGGGCACGACCGACATGCCCACCACATCGGCCCCGATCCCGCGAAGGAATCGGTACTCCGCGGCCGTCTCGAGCGTCGGGCCGGCGACCGCCACGAGCACCGCGCGCCGGAGGATCCATCCCTGCTCCATCGCGACGCGCTCCGCGAGCTGGATCAAGCGGCGCGAATACGGCTCGCTCATGTCCGGGAACCGCGGGCCGAGCTCGTCGTCGTTCGGCCCGATCAGCGGACTGTCTCCCATCAGATTGACGTGATCGCTCGTCACGACGATCGATCCGGGCGGCATGTCGGGGCTCATGCCGCCGACGGCGCTCGTGAGGATCAGTGTGCTGCAGCCCAGCTCGCGCAACACCCGCACCGGGAAGCCCACCTGTCGCATCGCGTAGCCCTCGTAATAGTGCACGCGGCCCTTCATCACCGCCGCCGCGCGCCCCGCGAGCCGGCCGAGATGCAGCTCGCCCGCATGGCTCTCGACCGTGGAGACCGGGAATCCCGGGATGCTCGCGTACGGGATCACCGTTTCCGTATCGAGCGCTCGCGCGAAGTCGCCGAGCCCGGTCCCGAGGACCACTCCGACCTCGGGTTCGAGCCGCGTCCGCGACCTCACCACCTCGGCCGCGTCACGAACGCTCGTGAGCAGCTCGCTCGCCATGGTGTTCAAGACTCCCTTTCCGCGGCTCGCACGAGCCGCGACTCGACGTCGGCCGCGGCGAGCCCGTCGATCTCGATCCACTTGCTGCGCGACGACTGCCCCGCGGCCACGCGCAGCGCGCCGCGGCTCAGCCCCAGCACCTCGGCCAGCAGCCGCACCACCGCATCGTTGGC
>JACXTT010005286.1_pt1 | contig 18818 bp, 22 predicted proteins | sample 9270951 | NCBI WGS metagenome assembly JACXTT01 (sample SAMN15532306, study PRJNA645909) | rock metagenome | isolation source: weathered quartz diorite | place: Puerto Rico | collected 2017-06-21 | reverse complement strand
CGGTGATGCGATCCAGGTCGTAGGTCGGATGCGAGCGCGTGAGCCGCTTTGGTCCGTCGCGCCAGGCGAGCAGGCGGCGCGGGACGACGTCGATCGCGTGGCCGGCGGCGAGGAGCCGCAGCACCAGGTCGTAGTCCTCGGGCCACCCGGCCTCGCGGTACCCGGTCGCGCGGAGCACGTCGCGCCGGATCACGAGGGTGGGATGGACGATCGGCGACTCGACGAACGCCTCGGCGCGCACGCGCGCGGGCGAGTCGATGCCGCAGAGCCAGCCCTCGTAGGCGCGCATGCCGTCGGTCATTCCCCGGCGCGGGAAGACCCGCACCCACGCGCCGACGGCGGCCACGTCGGACGCCCGGTCGAGCGCCGCGAGCTGGGCTGCCAGCCGGTCGCGGTGCATCACGTCGTCGGCGTCCATGCGGGCGACGATCGGCGCGCGGCATTCGGCGAGGCCGGCGGTGAGCGCTGCGACGAGGCCCGCGTGCAGCTGGGTCAGCACGCGGACGCGCGGGTCGCCGCTCCTGCGCGCGACCGCGAGCGTGCCGTCGGTCGAGCCGTCGTCGACGAGCACGCACTCCCAGTCGGGCTCGGTCTGACGGGCGAGGCTCCGGAGGCAGGCGGGCAGCGTGGCCTCGGCCTGGTACGCGGGCAGCAGGATCGAGACGCGCGGGGCCACGCCCACCGCGTCTACCGCAGATCCGCGGCGCTCCCCAACCGGCTCACTCCGGCGAGTGCCGGATCGCTTCGATGAGATGGTGGCGGCCGGGCGAAAGGTGCCAGGCGAGGAAGCAGCGGGGATGCTCGCGCAGCAGCGACGCGGTGCCGTGGCTGTCGAGGCTCACGGTGCGGCTCGTCGTGCGCTGATAGAAGCGTTCCAGCAGCTCATCGTCGCTCGGCGACGACGGGACCGGCGCGCTCGACCCGACCAGCGCCGGCGCGAGGGCGCCCGAGAGTCGATCGTGGAACGTCGCCCAGTGGTGCGCGCGGAGGACACGCGCCAGGTCGCGGCTCCACTGTTCGAGCACGTCGTCGGCGACGTCGGGATCGAGGCCGCCGAGCTGCCCCAGCACGTTGCAGAAGAGGATCGCGTGCGCGGGGAAGTCGGCGGCGAGCGCCGACAGGCGGCCCGAGTGCGGCTCCAGGTAGTCGGTCGCGTGCCAGCGCGTGCGGCACCCGAGCCGGCGAAGGCGCCGGCCGAGGAGCAGCCAGGCGAGCGGATCGGGCTCCAGCACGTCGATCTCGGTGAAGCGCTGGAAGAATGCGTCGGGAAGACACCAGCCCGCGCTCGGACCGACGAGCAGCAGCGGCCGCTCGCCCGGCTCCCACTCCGCGAGCCAGCGCGCGAGTGCCCGTCGGAACGGGCCCCAGAGCCGGCGCCCGTGCCCGAGCGCGCGCATGTGGTAGCGCAGACCGCCGCTCGGAGTGACGAGCGCGTCGATCGTGTCCCGCAGCCCCCCCATTGCCCACGGGACATGATTCCGAGCCGCCGCTCGGGTGACAAGCCGCGCGCCTAGCGCGGGACGATCGCGTCGGGCGGCGGGATGGGACCGCCGGGATCGCCCGGCGTGCACACGGGCGGGCTCGGAGCGCCGAGGGCGGGCGCAGGCAGCACCGGTGGCTCGAGGAACGCGGGCGGGTGCCGGAAGTCGAGGCTGTCGAGGAGCGCGTCGGCGTTGGCGTCGCGGAACGTCAGCGCGGGGAGGTTCCACTTGGTTTCGATCAGCTTGAGGATCGCGGTGTGGTCGCGGACGCGGTGCGAGACGTGATCGCGGCGCGCGTACGGCGACACGACCACCGCCGGGACGCGGAAGCTATAGCGGTCGTAGCCGCCGGGGAGATCGGGCGGGACCATGATGTCGGGCGGGATGTCGTCGGGCTTCACCGCGCGCGGCGGCGGGACGTGGTCGTAGTAGCCGCCGTGCTCATCGTAGCACCAGATGAGCACGGTCTTCGACCAGCCGGGCCCGCTCATCACCGCGTTGATCACCCGCGCGGCGAACGCTTCGCCCTTCCGGATGTCGTCGGGGTTCTCCTCCGACTCGCCGCCCCCCGCGAAGATCGGGTCGACGTAGCTGAGGAACGGCAGCGCGCCAGCGGCCGCGTCGGTGAAGAAGTGGTCGATGGGGGAGAGGTTGCTCTGGTGCTGCTGCGCGTACGCGAGCAGCACGCCGACGCCCGGGAGATCCGAGTAGTAGTTCCGCCACGAGATACCGTGCGCGTCGAGCCGCTCCATGATGTTGCCGTTCGGCGGGGGCGGCGCGGCCAGCGCCGCGAGCGACGTGCTGACGATTCCCGCGGCGGTGCCGGCGAGCAGGAAGCGGCGGTTGGGGTACGTCTGCCCGAGGCAGGAGCCGAACCAGCGGTCGCAGAGCGGGAACGTGCTGGCGAGCCCATAGTAGAAGGGGATGTCGTCGCCGGTCCAGTAGCCCATCGCGACCGGGCCGCTCGCGCGCACGAAGCCGTCGTTGTGGCCGTGGTCGTACTGCGTGTGGCTCGCGTTCCAGTTCTGACCCGGGTGGCCGTCCTGCTGGCACGCGCTCGGCATGTGGAAGGCCCGGATCAGGGTGCCGTCGGCGTCGCGGTTGGCAGCGGCGGGGCGGCCGTTGCGAAGGCGGAAGCCGTCGCCGCGGCCGAGCATGCCGAGGTAGTTGTCGAAGGAGTGGTTCTCCATCATGAGCACGATCACGTGCTCGATCTGGGGGATCTGATCCGTGCCCTCGGGATGCTTCGGATTCGGCAGCGAACCGGGCTTCCGGTGCTGGCGCGGCGCCGCATCCGCGGCGAGCGGCAGGCCCAGCGTGAGACCGAGGCCGAGCGCACCCGCACCGCGTAGCAGCGTCCGGCGCGACAGCGCGCTCAGGTCGATCATGCCCCCCGCCGCCATACGGCGACGTCGACGCGGCCGTCAAGCCAACGTTTGGTGACGGGTGGCGCCCGTCAGGAAGTCGGCCAGGATCGCCGCCAGCTCTGCCGGCCGCTCGAGGTGCGGATGATGCGCGACGCCCGCCATCGTCACGCGCCGCGCACGGAGCGTCCCCAGCCGATCGTCGACGTCGGTCGGATCGAGGCGGAGCGCACTGTCGGCACCTTCGACGTAGAGCACGGGGCAGGTGACGCGTCGCCAGAAGGCGCGGGCCTGGGCGGTGTAGTACGGCTGCGGCGTGCGCGTTTGATGGAGCGGGTCGAATTTCCACACCCGCCCGCCGTTGCCGTCGGGCCGGGTGCCGTGCTCGGCCATGCGGCGCGCGGCGGCCGCCGGGAAGCGCGGGAAGCGGTCGGTGAGACGCGCCGTGGCCGCGTCGAGCGACAGCGGAGGGCGCGGTCGGGCGGCGGCGCGGCCCAGATCGGCGACCCACTCGGCGAAGCGATCGGGCGCCACGCCCGGATCGTTGTCGGGGGGACCGAGCGCCTCGATGCAGGCGAGCGCCGTGACGCGCGCCGGCTCGGTACCCGCATAGCCGAGCGCCGCCGCTGACCCCATCGAGTGGCCGACGAGCGCCGCGTGTCCGCCGAGCTCGCGGACGAGGAATGCCAGGTCGGCGGTGTAGTCGGCGAAGTGATAGTAGCCGCCGGCGCCGACCCACTCCGAGTCGCCGTGCCCACGCCAGTCGAGCGCGAGCACGCGAAAGCCCGCGTCGACGACCAACGGCGCCACGTCGTCCCAGGCATGCGCGTGCTCGAGGAAGCCGTGCAGCAGCAACACCAGGGGGCCGTCGCCCCCCCAATCCAGAAGATGATGACGAAGACGGTTCGCGACGATCGTGCGGTCGGTCGGCGTCACGGTGCCCACGGCGTAGTGACGCCGCGAACCTGATGCAAGGCAGAGGTGGGCGTTCCGCGAGGGCGACGCCCTGCACCCCCACACGACCGCGGCGCCGCGCGATCGCCTCAGGTTGACGGCTTCGTTCGCGGCGCCTAGGTACGCCGGACCGTGATGCCCGCCGGCCAACCACCTCGCGATCGGTATCCATGGTTGGTGCTCGCGGTGCTCACGGTGGTCTACGTCCTCAACTTCGTCGACCGGCAGATCCCGTCGATTCTCGCGGAGCGCATCAAGGGCGATCTCGGGATCTCGGATGCGCAGATGGGCTTCCTCTACGGGACGGCGTTCGCCGTGTTCTACGCCGTGTTCGGGATCCCGTTGGGTCGATTGGCGGACGCGTGGGTGCGGACGCGGCTGATCGCGCTCGGGCTCGGGGTGTGGAGCTTGATGACGGCGGCGTCGGGGCTGGCCGGGAGCTTCACCGCGCTCGCGCTCGCGCGCATCGGCGTCGGGGTCGGCGAGGCGAGCGCGTCGCCGGCGGCGTATCCGCTGCTGGCGGACTGGTTCCCGGAGAAGCGACGGGCGACCGTCCTCGCGATCTACCAGGGCGGGATCCACATCGGGTCCGGGATCGGGCTCGGGATCGGCGGACTGATCGTCAATCGGTGGGATGCGGCGTGGGCGGGGGCGTCGGCGCCGTTCGGGCTCCGCGGGTGGCAGGTGGCGTTCTTCGTCGTCGGGCTCCCGGGGCTGCTGCTGGCGCTGGGGGTCGGCGCGCTGCGGGAGCCGGTGCGCGGACAGTCGGACGGGATCGTGACCGAGCCGGAGGCGCATCCGTTTCGCGCGTTCGGGCGCGAGCTGCGCGCCGTGGTCCCGCCGTTCGGGCTCCTGCGCCTGTGGATCGAGCAGGCGGGGAGCGCGGCGCTCGCGCTGAACCTGGTCGCGGCGGCGGCGATCACCGCGCTCGCGTGGCTGCTCACGGCGTGGCTCGGGACGGCCGTGCAGTGGATCTGTCTCGGCGTCGGGCTGTACGCCGCGGTGTCGTGGGCACAGGCGCTCCAGCTCCGGGACCGGGTCGCGTTCGCGCTGCTCTTCCGGACGTCGTCGCTCAGGTGGGCGGCGTTCGCGTTCGCGGCGCTCGCGAGCGTGCAGTACGGGCTCGGGTTCTGGATGGCGCCGTTCTTCATCCGCATGCGGCACGTGCCGGAGGCGGAGGCGGGGCTCATGCTGGGCGCGATCCACGCGCTCGGCGGGTGGATCGGCGTGACGGTGGGCGGCTTCCTCGGCGACCGGTGGCGGCGCTCGCGGGCGGCCGGACGCATCCACGTGACCATGCTGACGGCGACGCTCCCGATCCCGCTGGCACTCGGCGTGCTCACGACGACGAGCACAGCCATGGCGTACGCGCTCTACTTCCCGCAGTCGATCCTGGCGGCGCTGTGGGCGGGGCCGGCCGTCGCGACGATCCAGGACCTCGTGCTCCCGCGGATGCGCGGGATCGCGTCGGCGGCGTACCTGCTGCTCGTGACGATCGTCGGGCTGGCGATCGGGCCGTACCTGATCGGTCGGCTGTCAGGGGCGTTCGGGGATCTGCGGCTCGCGATGCTCTGCGGGCTCGGTGCAAACCTCGCGGCCCTCGCGTGCGCGGCGGCGGCGGCGCGTCACTTCCAGGTCGACGAAGCGAGTCTCTTGGCGCGGGCGCGCGCGGCGGGCGAGCCGGGCGTGTGACTAGAGGAGCAGCTGCGTGAGGACGGTCCTGGGATCCGCGATCAACCCCTCGAGCGTCGTGCGGCACGTCTCCGGGGTGTGCTTGGCCTTGCCGACGCGCTTGCCCAGCCCCGTGAGCATCTTGACGGCCTGCTTGACGCGCTTCCGCCCCTTCTTCGACGACGGGTCCGAGACCTTCCCGAGGAGCCCGCGCGCCTGACCGACGCGGGCGACGAGCGTCTTCGTCAGCCCCTTGTCGATCGTGTCGCCGCCGCATGCGCCGGGCGCGACGACCAGCCCGAGCCTGCAGTCGGCGAGCGCGACCCCGACGAACGGCGTCGCCACGCAGCGGCCGGCCTGGCAGTCCTTCGTCGAGCACGCGTCGCCGTCCGGGCAATCGGTGGGCGCCGTACAGCTCGCGGTCGGCAGCGTGGTCGACGTGGGCACCGTGGTCGGGAGCGTGGTCGTGGTGCTGGCGCAGTGCTGTGGCACCAGCGCGCTCCCCAGCGCGGGAAGGCTGCCGTCGCAGTGGAGGTACGGGAGCGCCGGCTGCTTGTCGACGCGCTCGGTATCGGTGCAGGCGTTCAGGATGTCGACGGGTGTCCTCGGGTCGGTGACGCAGCCCGGGAGCGGATCGGTCGCGCGTACCGAGGCCGTGACCAGCACGGCGCCCGCCGCGAGCACCCCGACGAGGAGACGGTACGCGCGCACGTCAGCGTGCCTCGCAGTAGCCGCGACGGCAGATGCCGCTGCGGCAGTTCCCGTTGCACGGCTCGCACCCGGGGCCGGGCGTCCCGACCGTGGCGTCGAAGAAGCAGCTGCACGGGGTCGGATGATCGAAGTGCAAGAGGTCGCCGCCGTTGGTGACGCGCGCGACCTGCATCGCGCAGACCGGCACGAGCCCCGTGGCGGCCACGATCGTCTCCACGAGAAAGTTCGGCGTCGGCGTCGGAACGCTGCCGGCGAGCAGCGTGAGCAGGTAGCCGGTGTCGCGGCTCATGGGCGTTCCGTGCTCGTCGACCGGGGCGACGAACGTTCCGCGCGCCCAGAGGGTGTAGTGCCCGTCGCGGACGTTGCGGCGGTCGTGCCCGTCCGGGGTCGAGTCGGGGTAGTAGGCGCCACGCTGATGGAACGCCTGGAAGGCGAGCGGCACCAGCGTGCCCGCGTGCGCCTCCACGTCGGCCGTTCCGAGAACACCGATGCTCCGTGCGGGCGCGGTGCTGGCCTCGAGCGCGCTCACGACGTCCGCCGACTTGTCGGAGCGCACCCCCAGCCACTGCGCCGGCGGCACCATGATGTTCGCGCCCGTCACGATCGTCGGCACCTTGGTGGCGGTACGCACGAAAAGCTGCGCGTCGCTGGTCCACGGCGTCGTCGCCGACGCCTGGCCGAACCCGAAGACGAAGTACGCCTCTTCGGCGGTGATGGCGGTGGCCGCGCTCCCGACCGGGACGGCGAAGTCGTAGGACGAGATCGGACCCGGGAAGTCCGCGAAGCCGGTGTCCAGCTCGACCCCGCAGCCGTCGAGGAGCATCGATGCGCCCGCGACGTCGGGGACGACACCGCCCGCGTCGGGCGTACACGTGAGCGGCACGCTGCTCGGGGTCCAGTTGGGATCCTCTTGCGTGGAGGGGATGTACTTGAGCGCGTGGGTGAGCGGAACGGCACCCGTGACACTCGCGATCGCGGTGCAGGGGCCAGTGGTATCGTAGACGATCGTCAGCGGCTTCGGCGTGTTGTCGCGCAGCGCCCGCGCCAGGCGTCGCACGAGGTCTTCCTGCTCAGCGTCGATGTTCAGGTAGATCGGGTGCTCGAGCGTGCTGCACGATGCGGCGATGGTCCGTTGCGCCGCGAGCAGGTTCGCGACGACGATCGCCGCTGCAGCCCATCCGGTTCTCCGTGAAGCAGTCATGAAACGGCGGGGAGCGTACTATGTCTGGATCGGATCCGCGATACGACAAACGGTCATTGACGGCTGCAAGGCTCCGCCCGATAGTCGTAGAGCATGGTGAAGCTCGTCTTCTGCCTCCGCCGGCTGCCACCCCTCTCCCGCGCCGAGTTCCAGCGCTACTGGCGCGAGCAGCACGGCCCGCTCGTCCGCCGCCACGCGACGGCGCTCGGCATCCGTCGCTACGTGCAGACACACATGGATTTCGAGCGGCTCTCCGCCGCGCTCGGGGCGACGCGCGGCGCGCCGGAGCCGTACGACGGCGTCGCCGAGCTGTGGTGGGACTCGACCGACGCCCTCGCCGGCGCCACCGCGACGCCGGAGGGTGCCGCCGCCGGTCGCGCGCTCCTCGAGGACGAGCGCCGGTTCATCGACCACGCCCGCTCGCCGATCTTCCTGGCGACCGAGCACCCGCAGATCGGAGGCTGACATGCGCCTCTACGCGATGACGACGGGCTGGCTCACCGGATCGCTCGCAGGCTTCCTCGCGGGCGGGAAGGGGCGCATCAAAGTGCCGATCCCGTGCTACCTGATCGATCATCCGAAGGGCCGCGTGCTGTTCGACAGCGGGATGCACCCGGACGTCGCGATCGATCCCGCCGGTCGTCTCGGGCTTGCGGGGTCGTACTTCGAGCCCGACTACCAGCCGAATCAGGACGTGCGCGCGCGGTTGGCGACGCTCGACGTCGACACAGGCCGCATCGACTTCCTCGTCAACTCGCACCTGCACTTCGACCACGCCGGCGGCAACGCGTCGGTGCCGAACGCGCGCCTGGTCGTGCAGCGACGGGAGTGGGAGGCGGGGCAGGACTCCGATCTCCGCGCGCGCAACTTCTTCGATCCGCGCGACTACGACCTGGGCCACGATCTGCTCCTCGTCGACGGCGAGCACGACCTCTTCGGCGACGGCCGCGTCGTCTGCGTGCCGACGCACGGCCATACGCCGGGGCACCAGTCGCTGCGCGTCCGCCTCGACGGCGGGGAGATCGTACTGGCCGGCGACGCCTGCTACCTCCGCCGCACGCTCGACGAGCTCCGACTCCCGAGCGTCGTCTACGACGAGCCGCAGATGCTGGCGTCGCTCCATCGCCTCCGCGCGCTCCAGTCGGCCGGCGCCCGCATCTTCTACGGGCACGACCCCGAGTTCTGGGCGACGGTGCCGCAGGCCCCGGAGGCGATCGGCTAGCGGTCGCCCTTCGCGGCCAGCGCGACGAAGCGGCGGAGCGTCGCGCGCACGGCGGGGAGGCGCTTGCCGGCCTCCAGCTCCTGGAGCGCCGCCTCCGACGTCATCGCGACCAGGAGCCGCGCGGGAATCGCCGGGTTCCGCCACCCCATCGCGCGGGCGCTGGGCTCGATCAGGCGCGCAAAGAGCCGCTCGCGCTCGGCGATCGTCGTGGTGAGGTTCGCGTCCGAGCGGGTCTCGATCAGCAGCGCCTTGATGCCGCGATCGGCGAGGCAGGCGTCGAGGTACGCCTCCATGCCAGTCGCGATCCGCTCCTGCCCCTCGGGAACGCCGTCGACCGCGCCGGCGATCATCTCGGAGACGCGGGCGTAGAAGCGCTGGTGGAGCGCATCGACGAAGACGCTGCGGTCGGCGAAGTGGACGTAGAAGGTGCCCTTCGCGAGCTTCGCCTCGGCGACCACGGTGTTGACGCTCAAGCCCTCGAGGCCGTGGCGCTCGGCGACGACGACCCCCGCGTCCAGCAGCGCCTCCCGCGTACGGAGCCCGGCAGGCGTGACGGCCCGGCGCGGCGGGCGCGTGGTCGTCCTGGGCACGGGCCGGGAGGGTACACGCGGCGGCCCCCGTTGACAAAACATGACCGATCGGTCATTACGCATGACCGATCGGTCATCTCAACGGGAAGGAGCTGCACGTGTCGACGGAATCCGAATCGCATCGCTGGCGCTCGCCGCTGCTGGGCGAGGTCGGGGAGATCGCCCTGCCGCTCGGGCGGCTCGAGTACTTCCGCCGGGGGCGGGGACCCACGGTGGTCTTCGCCCACGGGTGGCTCGCCAACGCGAACCTCTGGCGGCTGGTCGTCGACCGCCTGGCGGAGCGCTGCTGCTGCATCGCGCTCGACCTGCCGCTGGGATCGCATCGGGTCGCGTGCGCGGCCGACGCCGACCTCACCCCGCCCGGGATCGGCGCGACCATCGCCGGCGCGCTGGAGGCGCTCGACCTGCGCGACGTCACGCTGGTCGGTAACGATTCCGGCGGGGCGTACTCGCAGATCGCGACGGCCCGGCTTCCCGATCGCATAGGCCGCCTGGTGCTCAACTCGTGCGAGACCCCGTACGACGCCTTCCCGCCGCCGCCGTTCGACGGCCTGCCGGCGCTCGCAAGCGACCCGGAGGCGGTGGCGCGGCTGACGGCCGTCCTCGGCGACCGGACGCTCCGGACCGCGCCCCAGGCCTACGGTCTCCTGATGAAGCGCCCGATCGACGAGCAGGTCTTCGACTCGTACTCGTTCCCCTGCGTGCGCGACGCGGGCGTGCTGCGCGACGTACGGAAGGTGATCGCGTCGGCGTCGACCGAGCGGGTGCACGAGGCGGGGCAGCGCCTGATCGCGGCGTACCACCGGCCGGTGGTGCTGGCGTGGGCGCCCGAGGACCAGGTGTTCCCCGTCGACCATGCGCGGCGCTACGCCGCCGCGCTCGAGCGGGGCAGGCTGGCGCTGATCGACGACGCCTACAGCTTCACGCCCGAGGATCAGCCGGCGCGGCTCGCCGAGATCATCGCGGAGGTAGTGCCGTCCTGAGCGACTCGACCACCTTCGTGCCGGCCGGCGGGTCGAGATCGATCGCCGTCGTCTCCATGAGGCGCGCGACCGTCATGTAGAAACCGACGGCCAGCACCAGCTCGACGATCTCGCGCGACGAGAAGTGCTGCTGCATCGCCGCGAACGTGTTGGGCGACGCGCCGACGTCGCGCACGACCTCGGTCGTGAAGCGCAGGACGAGCCGCTCGACCTCGTCGAAGCAGGCGGGGTCGATCTCGCCGCGGCGGAGCGCGGCCACCTGGGCCTCGGTGACGCCGGCGCCGTGCGCGATCGGCACGTGCTGCACCCACTCGTACTCGGCGCCCGAGAGCCGAGCGACGCGGAGAATCGCCAGCTCGCGGAAGTTCCCGGCGAGCTGCTGCTGCGCGAGGATGCTGGTGCCGAGCCGGAGGAGCGGCCGGAAGTTGGTCTCGGCGTGCGCCATCAGCTTGAAGATGTTGAGCTTCACCGGCAGCCGCTCGAGCACCTCGCGCACCGCGGGCGGCGCGGTGGCGGGCTCGACGTAGGGGATGCGGGCCATGCGGATCTCCTTCAGGCCATGTAGAGGCCGCCGTTCACGTCGAGCGCGACCCCGTTGATGTAGGAGGCGTCGTCGGACGCCAGGAACGCGATCACCGCGGCCTGCTCCTCTGGCGTCGAGAGCCGCTTGATCGGCATGAACCACCCGTAGGCGGCGATGCGCTCGGCGCGGGCCTTCGCCTCCGCGTCTGAGCGCGCCGCCTTCACGCCGCCGGCCCGGATCATCGGCGTGTCGACGCCGCCCGGACAGATGGCGTTCACGCGCACCCCCTTCGGGCCGTAGTCGAACGCGAGGTGGCGCGTGAGGCCCAAGAGCCCCGCCTTGCTGGAAGAGTAGGCGAGCCCGCCGTTCGCGCTCTTCGAGCGCCCGGCGAGCGAGGAGACGTTGACCACGGCGCCGCGCCCGCGCCCGGCCATGCCGGGAAGCAGCGCGCGGCACCAGTAGAAGGCGCCGCTCAGGTTGACGGCGAGGACGAGGTGCCAGCGCTCATCGTCGAGCGTCTCGATGCCGCCGAGACCGGCGGTGTCTCCCGTGCCGGCGACGTTGGCGAGGATGTCGGGCGAACCGAGGTCGGCTGCTATCTTTGCCGCGGTGGCGTCGACGTCGGCACTCTTGGCGATGTCACAGGCATAGGCGCGGGCGGCGGCACCGATCTCCTTCGCGGTGGCCGCTGCACCGTCGCCGTTCCGGTCGACGCAGGCGACGCGGGCGCCGTCGGAGGCCAGGCGCAGCGCCGTGGCCTTGCCGATGCCGGAGGCGGCGCCGGTGACGACGGCGGTGCGGGAGGCGAAGCGCGGGGATGGGATGGCCATCGACGGCGCAACCTAGCCCCGGTCCGCCGTCGGGTACAACACGGCGCTGGTGCCAGGTCGAGCTCTGTCGAGGCTCGACGACGCGCTGGTCCGCGAGGTAACGGGACCGAGAGAAGAACGATGTCCTGTCCACCAGAGCTTCTCGTCGACCTGGCCGACCTCTTCGCCGAGCTGCGCACCTGGTCCGGCGTCGTCGAGAAGCACGCGGGGGTCTTCTACGTCGGTACCCAACCGTTCCTTCACTTCCACCTTCTGGACGGGGGAAAGCGGCGCGCGGACGTGAAGGGACAAACCGATTGGTTCCAGTTCGACCTGCCGTTCCCGGTCTCGGCGACGAGACGACGGAGCCTGCTCCGCGCGCTTCGGCTCCGTCACGCCGAAAAGCGCACGGCTCGCATGCCGAGACGATGATCGGGGCGGCATCCATCGACGGCGCACCATCGATGGCGGGACGCGTCCGCGAGGGCCCTTGCGAAATTCGGTCGGTATGTGAGGGTCGGTGGCATGCTGGCGGCGCGCGTTGACGAGTTCGGCGGCGAGACGCTCGCGCGCGCCTTCGCGTTGCTCGGGCGGGGCGGCGTGCTCGCGTCGTCGGCCGCGGAGCCGGATCAGCGTGAGGCCGAACGCCGTGGCGTTCGGGCGCGGTTCTTCCTCGTCGCTGTCACGACCGAGCGGCTGAACGCGCTGGCGTCGCTGTTGCAGTCGGGCAGCCTCCGGACGCACGTCGGCGAGGTCCTCCCGCTCGACCAGGTGCGGGTCGCGCACCAGATGCTGGCCGGCGTCGGCAAGGTCCGGATCGACGCGTCGCAGGAGGGTCAGGAGATCCAGACCGCCGACACGCTCGCCTGCTGCCGGTCGCACCTCTCCGTCGCGATGACGACCGACGCTGGCGCGACCACGAGGCGAGCCGGCCAGGTGCTGACCGTCTACCGCAAGGGCGCGGACGGCCGGTGGCGCCTCTTCCGCGACGCGAACCTCATGCTCGGTCCGCCGTGAAGCTCACGGTCTGCGAGCTTCCCGACGAGGCGGGCCGCCACGAGCGGGCGTGGAACGACGTGGTCCGCGTTCTCCGCGCCGCTCCCACCGACGTGCTGGTCCTGCCAGAGATGCCGTTCGTGCAGTGGCGGGTGTTCGCGGCGGGCACCGTCGACCCGGTCGTGGCACGCGACGCTCGCGGCGCACGACGCGATGCACGCGCGCTTCTCCGAGCTGGCGGCCGACGTCGTCCTGGGCTCGGGGCCGGTCGAGATCGGCGGCACGCGCCTCAACCAGGCGTTCGCCTGGACGCGCGGCGGCGGCTACCGCGTCGCGCGCGCCAAGTACTATCTCCCCGACGAGCCCGACGGCCGCGAGACCGTGTGGTTCGCGCGCGGCGACCGCGACTTCTCCCCGACGCTCGTGGGTACGCTCTCGATAGGCTTCCAGCTCTGCACGGAGCTGCTGTTCGCCGACCGGTCGCGTCGGGCTGCTTCGTCGCGTCCGCGAACCGGCGCTCGTATGAGACCGACGCGTTCGCTGGCCGGAGCTGGGTGGTGTCGCCGGAAGGGGAGACGCTGGCGGAGACGACGCCGGACGAGCCCGTCATCACCGTCGACGTCGACCTGGCCGACGTCGAGCGCGCGAAGCTGAGCTACCCGCGCACCCTGCCGTCGACGTGAGCCGTGTCCTACGTGATCCGTCTCGTGCGGCCCGATGACCTGCCGGCGCTCGGCGCGATCGAGCGCACGCTGGCCCGCCGCGGGTTCCGTCGGCGGCGGCAATCATGATACGCAAGCGCCCATGCCGCGCTCACGCGTCCTCCTCTGCGTCTTCTACGCCGCCGTCGCAGTCCTGGCGTTCGTCGGCACCTGGAGCCAGAACGTCGCCTACTTCCATCCCGAGGACGGGGCGGCGGGGTTCGCGCTCGCCACCGCGCGGTTCTGGCCCGACTCGCTGAAGACGCCGGCCAGCGTGTCGATCACCGTCGACATCGGGCTGTTCTTCCTCGCGGCGGCGGTGTGGATGGTGCTCGAAGCTCGTCGCCTCGGAGTCCGCTTCGTGTGGCTCTACGTGATCGGCGGTCTGCTCATCGCGATCAGCGTCACGTTCCCGCTCTTCCTGATCGCGCGCGAGCGACGGCTGGTCGCCGGCGGCGAGAGCACCGCCGCGCTCGGGCTGACCAGCGGCGACACCATCGGGCTCGTGGCCTCCGGACTCGCGTCGACGATCTTCACGCTCTGGACCCTCGGCTAGGAGCGGCGTACAGGAATCCGTGATGGAGCCGATCCCGTTCCTCTCCTCCGAGCGCGTGCGCGCAATCCAGCGCGAGTTCGGCACGCCCGTCTTCGTCTACGACCAGGCGACGCTCGAGGGGCAGGCGCGGCAGGTGCTCGCGTTCCCGAACGCGTTCGGCCTGACTGCGCGCTACGCCATGAAGGCCTGCCCGACGGCCGCGGTCATCCGGGTGCTCGCCGACGCCGGGCTCCACATCGACGCCAGCAGCGGCTACGAGGCCGAGCGCGCGCTGCGCGCCGGCGTGCCCACTGCGCACATCCAGATCACCGCCCAGGAGACACCCGCGAACCTGCGCGCGCTGGTCGAGCGCGGGGTGCTGTTCAACGCGTGCTCCATCGCACAGATCCGCGCCTACGGCGCGCTGTTCCCGGGGCGCTCGCTCTCGATCCGGATCAACCCCGGGCTCGGCTCGGGGCACAGCAACCGCACCAACGTCGGCGGACCGTCGTCGAGCTTCGGGATCTGGCACGAGCATCTCGCCGACGCGCTGGCCACCGGGAAGCGGTACGACCTCACGATCGATCGCGTCCACACCCACATCGGGTCGGGGACGGATCCGGAGGTCTGGGCGCGCGTGGCCCTCATGTCGCTCCAGATGTGCACGCGGATTCCCGACGCCAAGGTGTTGAGCCTCGGCGGTGGCTACAAGATCGCGCGTGTCGCGGGAGAGCAGGGGACCGACCTCCAGAAGATCGGCCTCGGGATGGCCGAGTCGTTCCGCGCGTTCGCGGCCGAGCACGGACGGAAGCTCCGTCTGGAGGTCGAGCCCGGCACGTACCTGGTCGCCAACGCGGGCGCGCTCGTCGCGACCGTCATCGACGTCGTCGACACGGGGAAGAGCGGCTACCGTTTTGTCAAGATCGACGCCGGCATGACGGAGATCCTGCGCCCGAGCCTCTACGGCGCGCAGCATCCGATCGCGGTGGTGGCGTTCGACGGCGGCACGCGCGCGCACGGGGAGTATCTCGTCGCCGGGCACTGCTGCGAGAGCGGCGATCTGCTGACCCCCGAGCCCGGAAATCCCGAGGGGCTGCAGACCCGCACGCTCGCCGCGCCCCGCATCGGCGACGCGGTGGTGATCGGCGGCGCCGGTGCGTACTGCTCGGGGATGGCGGCGAAGAACTACAACTCCTTCCCGGAGGCCGCCGAGGTGATGATCGGGCGCGACGGGAACGTGCGCCTCATCCGCAAGCGGCAGACGTTGGACCAGGTGCTGCAGAACGAGATCGTCCCGGCCTAGACCGCCGAGTACGCGATCGCCCGCACCTCCAGCACCTCCTCACCGCGCGCGACCCTGAGCGTCGCCGAGTCGCCGACCCTGAGCCCGAGGAGCGCCTGCGCGATCGGGGCGACGAACGCCACCCGACGCTCCGCCGGCGCCGCTTCGTCGACGCCGACGATCTGCACCTGTCGCTGCTCGCCGGGCCGCTCGCCGTCCACGACGACCAGCGTCACCGTGGCGCCGAAGCGCACCTCGTCCTGCGGCTGCGTCGGCGGGTCGACGACGACCGCGGACGCCACGCGCGCCGAGAGCGCTTCGATCCGCCGGCCGACCACCGCACACTCGCGACGGACGCCCGGGTCGTCGCCGTCCCCGGCCGCGAGGCGACTGCGCGTCGCCGACAGCTCGACGAGCTCGGCCCGCAGCAGCATGAGCCCGCGCGGCGTCACGTAGTTGGGCGTGCCCGGCGGCAGCGGCGCCCGCGGCGGGACGACGATCGGATCGTCAGGACCGTCGTCCTTCGTGAAGGCCTTGCTCATCGCGATGCCAGTCTAGCAGGGATCGGCCCGAGTCTCGTCATGGGGACGAGGGTTCTGGTAGAGAGCGCCCCATGATCGTCGTCCACCATCTGAACAACTCCCGCTCCCAACGCGTCCTCTGGCTGCTCGAGGAGCTGGGCGTTCCATACGAGGTGAAGCGCTACGAGCGCAACGCAGACAGCATGCTCGCGCCGCCCGAGCTCAAGAGGGTCCATCCGCTCGGCAAGTCGCCGGTCATCAGCGACGGCGACGTGACGATCGCGGAATCGGGCGCGATCGTCGAGTACCTGGCCGGCAAGTACGGCGGCGGGAAACTGGTGCCGGCGGCCGGGACGCCCGAGCACCTCCGCTACCTCTACTGGTTGCATTACGCCGAGGGGTCGGCGATGCCGCCGCTGCTGCTGGCGCTGGTGTTCAGCCGGGTCGAGACCGCGCCGATGCCGTTCTTCATCCGCCCGATCGCCAAGGGGATCGCGCGCACCGCGCGGACGTCGTTCATCGAGCCGCAGATCAAGACGCACTTCGACTTCATCGAAGGGGAGCTGACGGCGCGACCCTGGTTCGCGGGGAACGAGTTCAGCGCCGCCGACGTCCAGATGAGCTTCCCGCTCGAGGCCGCCGCCGCCCGCGCCGGCCTCGACGCCGGGCGGCCGAAGACCATGGGCTTCCTGGAGCGCATCCATGCGCGCCCGGCATACCACCGCGCACTCGCGAAGGGCGGGCCGTACGAGCTGCTGAAGTGAACGCCGAGCCGTCCATGTTGGGGACCGCCAGGATCGTCCCGTTCGTCGCGACCACCAAGGCCGATCAGGCCCGCGCGTTCTACGAGCGGACGCTCGGGCTCCGGCTCCTCGCCGACGACTCGTTCGCCCTCGTCTTCGACGCGAACGGGGTGACGCTCCGCGTGGCCAAGGTCCAGTCGCTCGAGCCGGCGGCGCACACCGTGCTCGGCTGGCAGGTCGACGACGTCGCCGCGACCGTCGCCGCGCTCAGCGCCAAGGGGATCGTCTTCGAGCGCTACCCGGGGCTCCCCCAGGACGACACCGGCGTCTGGACGTCGCCGGGCGGCGCGCGGATCGCGTGGTTCAAGGATCCCGACGGCAACGTGCTCTCGCTCACCCAGGGGTGAGCGGTCTATCGCCGGAAGTCGGCCGACCGGAGCGCGTAGTCGACGAGCTCGGCCCAGCCCTTCCGTACCAGCCGCTCGCGCGTCATCCCGAGGCGCTCGAGCACGCGCACCGACGACACGTTCGGCAGGTCGGTCTGGGCGACGATGCGGTCGAGCCCCACCTGGTCGAAGCCGTGGGCAAGGACGGCACGCGCCGCTTCGGTCGCGTACCCCTTGCCCCAGAACGCGGGCGCGATCGCGTAGAGCAGCTCGACCTCGCCGGTGTCGGCGACGCTCCGGAGCCCGCAGAAGCCGATGACCGCGTCGCTCGTCGCGTCGACGACCAGCCAGTGCCCGTAGCCGTGCGCCGCGAACGACGCTGTGCCGTCCGAGATCACGGTCTCGACGGTCTCGCGGGGGATCTCGTCGCCGTCCCAGAGCCAGCGGCGCACCTTCGGGTCGGTCCAGAGCGCGAGCAGCGCATCCGTGTCGTCCGCGGCGGCGGGACGGAGCCGGAGGCGCGCGGTCGTGAGCGTCGTGACGTCCATGGATGCTCCGACCAGCCTAGCGGCCGGCCGGTTCAGGGTACAGCATGATGTGCTATGGGGGAGCCCGATGGGCGCGGTCGAGCTGATCGTCTACTCGGACTACCTCTGTCCGTGGTGCTACAACGGCGCGGTCCGGCTCCGTCGCATCGAGGCCGAGTTCGGCGACGACGTGCGGCTCGACTGGCGGTCGTATCTGCTGCGGCCGCGCGTCGACCCGAACCGCACACTCGAGCAGTTCCGGGCGTACACGCGCTCCTGGCTCCGCCCCGCGGCGGAGCCCGACGCCGGCACCTTCCGCGTCTGGGAAGGCGCCGCCGGGCCGCCCACGCACAGCGTGCCGCCGCACCTGGTCGCGAAGGCCGCGGCGACGCTCGGCCCCGACGCGTTCGACGCCATCCACGAGCGTCTTCTGCATGCGTACTTTGCGGAGAACCGCGACATCACCGACCCCGACGCGCTGTACGACATCTGGCAGGAGGCCGCGCTGCCTGCGAGCGCCTTCGACCGCGTCGAGGATCCCACGCTCCTGCGCGCCGTGGTCGACGAGCACAATGAGGCCGTCGAGCGCGGCGTGACCGGCGTGCCGACGGTGTGGATGGTCGGCCGTGACGTCCCGCTCACCGGCGCACACCCGATCGAGCTCTACCGGCGCTGGATCCGGCGCACGATCGAGGAGCGCACCGGGACGTGACCGACTGGTTCCGTCAGGCGCGATTCGGGATGTTCGTCCACTGGGGACACCCGAGCCGGCAGGGATGGGAGCTGTCGTGGCCGCTGGTCGGCGGTATGGCGGCGCTGCCGCGCTGTCAGGACGTTCCAGTCGAGACCTACCATGCGAACGCGGCCGGCTTCGCGCCGCGGAAGGGCGCGCCACGCGAGTGGATCGCGGTCGCCAAGAGCGCCGGCATGCGCTACGCCGTCCTCACCACCAAGCACCACGACGGCTACGCGCTCTGGGACACGCGCGCGTCCGACTTCTCGATCGCGCACGGGCCGCACGGCGGCGACGTGGTCGGCGAGTACGTCGAGGCGGCGCGTGCGGCCGGGCTGCGCGTCGGGCTCTACTTCTCGCTCTGCGACTGGCACCACCCCGACTACCCGCCGTTCACCGACGCCGACCGGCCGTACCGCTACGGCATGGCGCCGCGCCCGACGCCCGAGCAGTGGGCGCGCTACACCGAGTTCCTCCGCGCCCAGCTCCGCGAGCTGCTGACCGGCTACGGCCGCATCGACCTCCTCTGGTTCGACGGCGGCTGGGAGCGCACCGCCGACGAGTGGCGGTCGTGGGAGCTGGAGCAGATGATCCGCGAATGGCAGCCGGGGATCCTCATCAACGATCGCCTGCCCGGCGTCGGCGACTTCGACACGCCCGAGCAGTTCATCCCGCCCGAGCCGCCCGCCGGCGCGTGGGAGACGTGCCTCACGATGAACGAGAGCTGGGGCTGGAACCCCTCGGATGCGGGCTACAAGTCGGCGCGCGACCTGGTGCACGCGCTCTGCGAGGTGGCGGGACGCGGCGGCAACCTGCTGCTCAACGTCTCGCCGGCGGCCGACGGCAGCCTGCCGGCGGTGCAGCTCGAGCGGCTCGACGCGATCG
>JACXTT010005285.1_pt1 | contig 18820 bp, 14 predicted proteins | sample 9270951 | NCBI WGS metagenome assembly JACXTT01 (sample SAMN15532306, study PRJNA645909) | rock metagenome | isolation source: weathered quartz diorite | place: Puerto Rico | collected 2017-06-21 | reverse complement strand
GCTGCATCATCCAAAGCCAGCCCCTTACCCCCGCGGGAAGTCCCTCATTCACTATTCACTATTCACCATTGACCACCGGCATTTACCCCCTTTCCCGCAAAGCCCCCGACGCCTTCTCCCACCTCAAAAGCAATAACTATCTTCCCTCCGCTATGGCCGCCCGCTATGCCCGTGAACACAAGCTGGACGACATATTTTTACTCAATGCTGCCGGCAGGATCTGCGAATCGGCCATCGCCAACGTATTCACCGTTCACAACGGCCACGTAACTACCCCTCCCCTGGAAGAAGGCTGCGTAGCCGGCGTCATGCGCCGCTTTCTGCTGGAGCAGCTGCCCGCCTGGGGCTACACGGTAGAAGAAACCCCGCTGACCGTACCCGCCCTGCTGGAAGCCGACGAGGTTTTTCTCACCAACGCCCTCCACCTGCTGCGCCCGGTAGCCAGCTGCCTCAACCGCCAATACGGCTCTCGCCACGCCGCCGCCATTTTCCAAACCCTGCAGGAAAAAATAATCTGGTAACACCGCAATCCGCGAACCGCGGTAACCCGTAATTTTCACATTTTCATATTTCCCCCATTTTCACATTATACCATGCCTTCCCTCATCAACATCTGCTGGTTCCGCCGCGACCTCCGCCTTACCGACAACGCCGCCCTCTACCATGCCCTCAAAAGCGGCCGCCCGGTACTGCCCCTCTTTATTTTTGACCGCAACATACTCGACGATCTGGAAGAGAAAGCCGACCGCCGCGTAGCCTTCATCCATGCGGCAATAGAAGACCTGCAGCAACAGCTCCTGGCCCTGGGCAGCAGCATGGAAGTGCAGTACGGTTTTCCCGAAACCGTATTTAAAACCTTGCTGGAACAGTACAGCATTGAAAACGTATTTACCAACCACGATTATGAACCCTACGCCATAAAACGCGATGCCGCCATTGCCGCCCTGCTCAAAGCCCATGGCGCGGGTTTTCACAGCTACAAAGACCAGGTGCTGCTGGAAAAAGAAGAGGTCATGAAAGACGACGGGAAGCCCTACAGCGTCTTCACCCCCTATTCCCGCCGTTGGCGCAGTACCATCAACGGGTTTTATCTTAAAAGTTACCCGTCCGAAAAATACGCGCAGCATTTTATACAGCAGCCGCCGGGCAAAATACCCTCGCTGGCATTTATGGGATTTAAACCCACCGGCAAACCCTTTCCTTCCCGGCAGTTGGAAGAAGCCATTCTAAAGCACTACGATAAACAGCGCGATTACCCCGGCGTCAACGGCACCTCACGCCTGGGCGTACACCTGCGCTTTGGTACGGTCAGCATCCGTGCGCTGGCGCGCAGGGCAGCCGCGCTAAACGATACCTATCTGAACGAATTGATATGGCGCGATTTCTACCAGGCGGTCCTCTGGAACTTTCCGCAGGTAGGACAGGGCAGGGCCTTCCGCCCTGAATATGATTTTATTGTATGGAGAAACAACGAAGCCGAGTTTGAGCGCTGGTGCAATGGCGCTACAGGCTATCCCATAGTAGACGCCGGCATGCGCGAACTGAACCAAACCGGCTTTATGCACAACCGGGTGCGCATGATAGTGGCTTCCTTTCTTACCAAACACCTGCTCATCGACTGGCGCTGGGGCGAAGCGTATTTTGCGCAAAAGCTGCTGGACTTCGACCTGGCGGCCAACAACGGCGGCTGGCAATGGGCCAGCGGCAGCGGCTGCGATGCCGCTCCCTATTTCCGCATCTTCAGTCCTGCGCGGCAAACCGCCACCTACGACAAAGACCTGCTATACATCCGCCAATGGGTACCCGAACTGGACAGCTTCAGCTATCCCCAACCCATGGTAGATCATAAAGCCGCCCGGAAGCGTTGCCTGGAAGCATACGGAAAAGCGTTAAAGAAGTAAAAAACCGGGGTGTGTAACTAATTTTTTTTCGCACAGAGCTAAAAGAGAAAAAGAGATGAAGCGCAAAAAACTCTTTTTCTCTTTTAGCTCTCCACACTCGCTCGCCTCTGGCGAGTGAGCCACACACTCGCTCGTCTCTGGCGAGTGAGGCTAATAGCTTACGCAAAAATCTCCTCTTCCTTAAACCTCTTTCCCGGGTGCAGCTGCCTATACAACTCCAGCAGCGTCATCACCGCGCGCCGCCCCTCTTCACCCAAATCGAGCGAGTAATTGTTTACGTATAAATCAATATGTTGCCGCATCACCACCTCTTCCATTTCCTGCGAATGTTCCTTTACATAAGGGGCAATAAACGGGTAATGCGCAAACGCATACTCAATGCTGTTGCGGATAAGCGCATTCAGCTGCCGGCGCAGCGGCGCATCGAACGATTGCCTTACCACGATGCCGCCCAGCGGGATAGGCGATTGTGTTTTTTCTTCCCAGTATTCGCCCAGCTCCGCCAGTTTAACCAGCCCCTTTTTCTGGTAGGTAAACCGGTTTTCATGAATGATAACGCCACCGTCTACCTGCCGGTTGATAACCGCGTCTTCAATACCCGAAAACAGCATGAATTGTTTATTCCCCGCCTCCGGGTAAGCCAGCGAAAACAGCAAATGCGCGGTAGTATTCTCGCCGGGTATGGCCACTTTTTTCTGCTGCACTCCTTCGCTTTCTGCCCAGGGCTCCGCGGCAATCAGCAGGGGGCCTACGCCCTTGCCCAGCGCCCCGCCGGCATTAATAACCCGGTAATGGTCCAGCACCAGCGGCAGCACCCCGTAGCTGAGCTTGGTCATATCCAGCCGGCCGGCAATGGCCCATTCATTAAGTGTTTGTACATCTTCCAGCACCACGTCAAAATCCAGCCCTCCGGTAGCTATTTTCTTATTCACCAGCGCATCGAAAATAAACGTGTCGTTCGGGCAGGGCGAAAAGCCAAGTGTCAGTTTCATTGTTATATAGTTTTAGGAAGTCAGAAGTCTGAAGTCGGATGTCAGAAATCCGACTCCGGATAGCATAGCAAATGTTCAGACTTCGGACTTCAGACCTCAGACATCATTCTTCCCAGTACCTCATTCAAATTAATGATCGCCTCCTTCATCCGCCACTTCGCCTTATTCCGCTCCCCGATATAATTGCTCAGGCTGCGCAGCTGCACAAAAGGCAGGCCTTCCATCAGGCAGGCATAATGAAAAGCGGCGCCTTCCATCGATTCGGTTACCGCCCCGTATTTATCTTCCAGCAGGGCTATCCGCGCCCGCCCGGTGGTAATTTCATTGACCGATATACTTTTTACCGCCTTCAGCCCCGTTTTTTTCAGTAGCTCCCGGTGCGGGTTAAGCAGCCAGCCTTTTTTGTAGGGGAGACGGTTTTCCGGCGCCAGTTTCATATCAAATACTGTATTAAACTGTTTGTTTTCCAGCACCCCCTGGTCGGCAATCGTATCCCGGCCGATACTAACAACGGAGCCCGGCGGAAGTTGACGGTCAAAACAACCGGCTATACCCGCCTGGATGGCCCAATCGTATTTTTTCAATTGTAACTGCCTGGTAATGGACCAGGTAGCTGCCGTAAGCCCAATGCCGCTTACCAGCACATCCAGCCCCGGCAACGGTGGGTCACCCTTCAGGGGTGGCTCACCGTTGCCGGCTGACCCACCGCTGCCGGCCCCCCATTTTTCGAGAAAAGGCCCAATTTCAAAAGGAGTGGCGGCTACCAGTAAACAATTCATGGTTCGGTCGGTTTAGCAGGGAGCAAATGTCGCAATTCCCCGGCTAATCCGGGGGATATATTAACTTTGCGAAAATTTTTTGGAGGCCAATGGTATATCTCACTCGTTTGGAACATTTTAATGCCGCCCATAAGTTGTACAACCCGGCGTGGGACAAGGAACGGAATGACGCGGTTTTTGGGATCTGTGCCAATGAAAACTGGCATGGGCATAATTACGACCTGTACGTAACCATCAAGGGGCAGGTAAATGAAGACACCGGCTTTTTATTTGACGTAAAAAAGCTGAGCAGCATCATAAAAGACCATATTATCGAAAAACTGGACCACCGGAACCTGAACCTTGACGTAGACTTTATGCGGGGAAAAATGTGCAGTACCGAAAACCTGGCCAAAGCCATCTGGCAGCAATTACAACCCTTGCTGCCTGCGGAAGTACAGTTGCATTGCATCAAACTGTACGAAACGCCGCGCATTTACGTAGAGTATTTCGGGGAATAGGAACCATAAACTCAAACAATGCCCAGGGTAGCAGTATTCAGGAAAGAGCATTTCAACGCGGCGCACCGTCTCAACAACCCCGAATGGGATGCGGAGCGCAATGCCGCCGTATTTGGCAAATGCAACCGGCCCAACTACCACGGTCATAATTACGAACTGGTAGTGCAGGTTACCGGCGAGCCCGACCCCGCCACCGGTTATGTGATGGACCTCAAACTACTCAGCGATCTGGTAGCAGAAAAAGTCCTCGTGCGGTTTGACCATAAAAACCTGAACCTGGATACCACGGAGTTCAAAAACCTGAACCCTACAGCAGAAAACATCGCCGTTGTAATCTATAATCTCCTGCGCCCGCATATCGGCAGCCAGTACGACGTAAAAGTACGCCTGTATGAAACGGAACGCAATTTTGTAGAATACCCGGCTTGACCAATTAATAATTATGAATTATGAATGCCGGGCAGCCCGCCAAAACACATAATTCTTAATTCATAACTCATAATTCTCAACTAATGGCCTATCAAAAAGTAGAACAGTACGAAGATAAAATCACCTCTCACCTCGTGCAGAGCTATAAGGAAACGCTTAGCCTGCTGGGCGAAGATCCGGCCCGGGAAGGTCTGTTAAAGACCCCCGAGCGCATGGCCAAAGCCATGCAGTTCCTTACCCAGGGGTACCAGATGGATGCCAAAGCCATTCTTAACTCCGCCAAGTTTGTGGAAGACGTTCAGCAGATGGTCATTGTAAAAGACATTGAGCTGTACAGCATGTGCGAGCACCACATGCTCCCCTTTTTCGGCAAAGCGCATATTGCCTATATTCCCAACGGCTATATCACCGGGCTGAGCAAGCTGGCCCGGGTAGTAGACGTCTATTCCCGCCGCCTGCAGGTGCAGGAACGCCTTACCACCCAAATCATGGACGCTATCCGCGATACGCTCAACCCGCTTGGCGTGGCGGTGGTGATAGAGGCTTCGCATCTCTGCATGATGATGCGGGGGGTGCAGAAGCAGAACTCCGTTACCACTACATCGGCCTTTTTTGGCGAATTTGAGAAAAACGAAACAAGAAGCGAGTTTATCCGGCTTATCGGATCCAAACTGCATTAGCAGCCGGAAGTCCGAAGTCCGAAGTCAGAAGTCAGAAGTCCGAAGTCTGAGGTCAGAAGTCCGAAGCCCGATAGCGAAGCAAACGATCAGACCTCAGACTTCTGACTTCAAATAAAAACACCCCCCCATACAATAAAAGGTTTGTTTGAACTAATCATAACATTCAAACAAACCTTTTATATTTGGCGCATCAACCACTGATTTTATCCTGTGCACCCCCGACCACTAAAAAACAAATGATTAACGGATGAAACATGCATTTATATTCCCCGGGCAGGCTTCGCAGTACCCCGGCATGGGTAAAGAGCATTACAACAGCAATGCCTTTGCCAAAAAACTATTTGAACAGGCCAATGAAATACTCGGCTTCCGCATATCAGACATTATGTTCACCGGTTCGGAAGATGATTTGAAACAAACCAATGTAACCCAGCCCGCAGTTTTTTTGCATTCCGTTATTGCCTACAAAAGCATTGAAGGCGCAAGGCCCGATATGGTAGCCGGTCATTCGCTCGGCGAGTTTTCCGCCCTCGTTGCCAATGGCACCCTGAGTTTTGAAGACGGGCTGCAACTGGTAAGCGTACGCGCCCGCGCCATGCAGAAAGCCTGTGAGCTCACCCCCTCCACCATGGCCGCCGTACTGGCCCTGCCCGATGAAAAAGCAGAAGAAATATGCCGGGCCGTACAGGAAGAAACCGGCGAAATAGTAGTGCCGGCCAATTACAACTGTCCCGGCCAGCTGGTTATCAGCGGAAGCCTCAAAGGAATTGACATTGCCTGTGAACGTATGAAGGCGGCCGGCGCAAAAAGAGCGCTGGTGTTGCAGGTGGGCGGCGCTTTTCACTCCCCCCTCATGGAACCCGCCCGCGAAGAACTGAAGGCGGCCATCGAAAAAACCGATTTTCACCAGTCTACCGCGCATGTATACCAGAACGTGGTGGCCAAAGCCGTGCACGACCGTGAAGAAATAAAACAAAACCTGGTTGATCAGCTTACCAGCGCCGTACGCTGGACGCAAAGCGTACAGGCCATGATTAAAGACGGCGCCTCCCGCTTCACCGAAGTAGGGCCCGGCAAAGTATTGCAGGGGCTGGTAGGCAAGATTGATAAAACAGTGACTACAGATGGCGTAAGCTAGTCAATAGTGAATGGTCAATAGTGAATACCGCATTCGTAGCAAAAGATTCACTATTGACTATTCACTATTCACAAATCCACCGAGCAGTTGATCCACTCCGGGTCAAGATGCGCATGATAATATTTCTTATAAAAATTAATGGCGGGCTCGTTCCAGTCCAGCACCTGCCATACCACGCGCTTGAATTGTTTTTCCCGGGCTTCCTGCATTACCCGGTCCAGCAGCAGCTTGCCTGTTCCCCTGCCGCGCATGGCTTCGGTTACCAGCAGGTCTTCCAGGTACAGTGCCTGCCCCTTCCAGGTAGAATAGCGGATATAGTAAAGGGCAAAACCCTGCACAACGCCGTTGGCCTCGGCCACAAAGGCCCACCATACCGGGTTGGGGCCAAAACCGCTTGCTTCAAAATGGGCTAAACTAACGGTTACTTCCTGCGGGGCTTTTTCATAATCGGCCAGTTCCTGTATCAGCGTCATCAGCCGGGGGCAATCTTCTTTTACGGCATTGCGAATGGTAATAGTCATCCGCAAATTTATAACTTAATGCTGATTCCCATTTGCAGGCCGATGCTGCTGTAGGGAAAGCTGAACGTAGGCTGCTCACTGGCCTGCCCCGCGTTGACATTAGGGTTAGGGGTTTTCTTTACATAATTGACTTCCTTAAAGCTGGTATAAAACGCGCCTATCTGTTCTACGCCATTGATGGTATTGCTGGTAAGGGTAGCGTGCCTGGCCAGTATGGAAAGCGCCTGGATGTTGATGGCGGCAAATAAAGCAACATGCTTATTCAGCGCGGGCGCAATGCCCATCGATGCCGTATAGCCCAACGTATTCTGTAACCGGAACGTTCTTTTATACGTGCCCCTGGTGCCGGGAGGAAATAAGCCGGACGAGCTCCAGTCGGTCTCTTCTGTAAGATGCGTGTATACCGGCAGCACAGCGCCCAGCCGGGCATAGGGGTTTAATTTGCTGCCGGGTAGTTTCAGTGCAATGCCTGCCATGGCAAGCGCCATAGAGGATTGCCAGGTATAGCGGGAGCTGGTATAATAATCTACTGCAAGTCCATTGTAGGTATTATGTCCCGTTGCGTCCGGCAGCGTGCTGTTGTAACTGCCGCCGGCGGTAATGCCGAATACAGGGTTAAGCCACCAGGTAGCATCGGCATGTACACTGATACCCTGCCCAAAACTGCTGGTAACGGAATGGGTAAGGCCATTGCCATAAACCGGGTTATCAAGCGTATAATGAGAACCGGCCGAAAAACCATACCCTGCGCCTAAGCGCAGTTCCATTTTTTGTTGCGCCCTGCCGGCAAGGAAAGAACTAAAAAAGCAAACGACAAACAGCGTGTGTTTCATATTGAGGTTTTCCCTCCTGACACAGCCGGGAAAGAAACCGTTGCATTACCGCCACATTATTGCGGTGTACCCCAAGCCCCATCAGGGCGATATGTTAGTAGCAGCAGCATCAGCGCAGCGCCTGTTCCAAATCGTTCAGTATATCCTGCACATTTTCAATACCAATGCTCATGCGTATAAGCCCGTCCGTAATGCCAAAGGTGGCTCTTTCCGCTGCAGAAAGCCCGAAATGCGACATACTGGCCGGGTGCGATATCAGCGTATCGGTAGTGCCCAGCGATACAGCGCGGGTACACATCCTGAGCCGGTCTATAAACCGTTTTCCCGCTTCCTGCCCGCCTTTCAGTTCAATGCTCATCATGGGTCCCGGGTGCCGCATCTGTTTGGCGCAAACGAGATAATGCGGGTGCGAAGCCAGCCCGGTATAATTTACACCCGCCACAGCGGAGTGTCCTTCCAGGTAATGCGCTACCTCCATAGCGTTATGGCAATGGCGCTCCATGCGCAGCTCCAGCGTTTTCATGCCCAGCGTAAGCATAAACGCGTCAAAGGCGTTGGAGTTGCCGCCCAGCAGCCGGTGCCATTTGGTCACTTTGGTATGCATCAGTTCTATATCCCTTCCTATCAGCACACCACCGATGGCGGTGCCATGCCCGTTGAGAAACTTGGTGGTGGAATGAAATACAAAATCCACCCCGTAGCGAAACGGCTGCTGCAGGTAAGGCGTGGCAAACGTATTATCCACCGATACGCCCATACCGTATTTGCGTGCCAGCAGCGTAAGCTCTTCAATGTCTACGCACTGCAGGGTAGGGTTGGCCGGCGTTTCAAGATGCATCCAGCGAAGACCGGGATTATTTTTAATCGCCGTTTCGGCAGCATTCAAATCGGCCAGGTCGGCAATGACTACATCAATGCCCAGCGGTGGCAATACTTTATGCAGCAGCTCATGGGTGCCGCCGTACAACGAATAATGGGAAAGCACTTTATCGCCCTGTTTCAGGTTGGCCAGGAAGAGGGTGGTCATGGCTGCCTGCCCGCTGGCGTGCAGGAAAGCTTTCAGGGGCAGTGGTCCGCCGTTGGGACCGCTGATGTCAAACGCTTCAAATGCACATATCTTTACTTCGGCTTCGGTAAAACTGGGATTGCCCCAGCGGGTATAGATATAACCCGGCTCCTGCCCGGCAAAGCGGCGCATGCCCTGGTCGGCGGTATCGAAGGTAAAGGTAGACGTAGCGTAAATAGGAGTGAGATGGGAGGACAATGGATCGTTTTCATGACCGGCATGAACGGCCAGTGAACTAAAACCGGTCAGCGGAAAATTTTTATCGCTCATGTACTAAAAAGGATTTTAATTTGAATGATAAAAATAAGTCAATTACATGAAGGAACTCCTGCAGCAATATGCCGCTTATAATGTTTGGGCCAACCATCAAATGACGGATCGCATATTAAAACTGCCCGAAGAGCTGCACAGCAAAACCGTTGCCAGCAGCTTTCCCAGCCTGCATGGTACCCTCCTGCATTTGTGGGATGCCGGCAGCACCTGGTGGCAGCGCATGAAACTGCAGGAAGTAATTGTTCCGCCTTCGGTGCATTTCAATGGCAATACCCGCGATGCGGCCAATGGCCTGCACGGGCAGGATAAGCTATGGGAGAATTATGTCAATACTATCAGTGAAGCGGCATTGCAGCATGTATTTGCCTACCAGAATTCCAAAAAGGAGCATTTCAAGCAACCCATGTACCAGGCATTGCATCACCTGTTCAATCATTCCACCTACCACCGCGGGCAGCTGGTAACGATATTGCACCAGCTGGGCGCAGATAAGATTCCCAACACCGATTATATAGGATGGAGCAGGAATAAGAAATGAAGTCAGAGGTCTGACCTCAATACGCCCATTTCACCAGCGTCGCCCCCCACGTAAACCCTCCGCCAAACGCGGCCAGCACCAGGTTATCGCCTTTTTTAAGTTGCTTTTCCCAGTCCCAGAGGCAAAGCGGTATGGTACCCGCCGTGGTATTGCCATAGCGCTGTATGTTAATCATTACTTTTTCGCGCGGAAGTCCCATCCGGCTGGCGGTGGCATCTATAATACGCAGGTTGGCCTGGTGGGGCACTAGCCAGGCAATATCATCGCCGGTCAGGCTATTGCGTTCCAGCAGTTCGGCGCTTACATCGGCCATGCCTTTTACGGCAAACTTAAACACCGCCTGTCCTTCCTGGTAGGCAAAATGCTCCCGGGCGGTAACGGTTTCAATAGTAGCGGGCTTTTGCGAGCCGCCGGCCTTCATGTGCAGGTAGCTGCGGCCGCTGCCGTCGGTACGTAAAATGCTGTCACGTATGCCATAGCCATCGGTATCGGGCTCCAGCAATACGGCGCCGGCGCCATCGCCGAAAATGATACAGGTGGCGCGGTCGCTATAATCGATAATCGCGCTCATTTTATCGGCGCCCACTACTACTACTTTTTTGTAACGGCCGCTTTCAATATAGGTAGCGCCGGTGGTCAGCGCAAACAGGAAGCCCGAGCAGGCGGCGCTCATATCATAGCCCCAGGCGTTAACAGCGCCTATTTTATCGCATACAATATTGGCGGTGGCCGGAAATACCATGTCGGGGGTAACGGTGGCCACAATCAGGCAGTCGATTTCGGAGGGCTGGATACCGCGTTTGCGGCAAAGTTCCAGTACGGCGGGCACGGCCATATCGGAGGTAGCCTTGCCTTCGCCCCGGAGGATCCTCCTTTCTTCAATACCGGTACGGGTGCGTATCCATTCGTCTGTGGTGTCTACTATTTTCTCCAGGTCAGCATTCGTAAGCCTGTCTTCCGGAACATAGCCGCCTACGGCTGTAATGGCGGCGCTAATTGGTTGATTCATTATACGATCAGGATTTTGAAATTTTGGTAAAAGTAGGTATTAAATCGGAAGTCGGAGGTCGGAAGTCAGAAGCCTGAGATCAGAAGCCAGAGACATAAAGCTGAAGCCTGAAATCAGAAACAGGAAATGATTGGCGTAGCAAACGATCAAACTTCAGACTTCAGGCTTCAGACTTCTTTTTCCTGTATTTTCGTGTCTATGATAGCCTTCCTGAAAGGAGCCTTCGTTCACAAAACCCCCACCATGGTGCACGTAGAGGTAAACGGGGTGGGGTACGAGGTGCAGATAAGCCTGAACACCTATACGCAAATTGAGGCCCTCTCCTCGGGCCTCCTCCATACCTACCTGCACGTACGCGAAGACGCCCAGGTACTCTACGGCTTTTTTGAGCCCAAAGAAAAAGAAATGTTTATCCAGCTCCTGGCCGTAAACGGCATAGGTGCAGCTACCGCCCGTATAATGCTGTCCAGTATGCAGGCCGGCGAAATTGCCCGTGCTATCATGGCGGGCAATGTCAAGCTCCTGGAAAGCATAAAAGGCATCGGCAAAAAAACCGCCGAAAGGGTGGTATTGGAGCTGAGAGACAAGCTGGTGCGGCATTCCACGGACCCGAATATATCTCCGTTGGTAAACAATACTTTAGAGTCCGACGCGTTAAATGCTTTGCTCGCTTTAGGCATCGGGAAACCGGCTGCCGAGCAGGTAGTAAAAAAGGTGATGTCAGCTTCACCTTCCCTATCCAAAGCAGAAGACATCATCAAACAAGCATTGAAAATTTTATAAGCCTATCGACGCAAGACTTCTACCTAACTAATTCCTGAGAAATCCGCTTGGCTGCTTTACATCGTTCAATACTGAAAACTACGGTACTAACCTATGCCGCTGTGTTCGCCCTCGTACTGTGCGGCGCCACGCAAGTCATGGGCCAGGCCAAAGCACCCGACTCCACAGCGGCTAAAACCAAACCAACCGATTCCATCCCGGCCCACCCGGGCGATTCGCTCAAATACCCCATCCAGGACCGCCGGGGCGACAAATATTCCAACCCCACCCGCAGCTCCATCGATCTCAGGGACCCGAAAAACCTGACCGATTCCATTGAATATGATCCCATTACAAAGCATTATTATATCATGGAGAAAATAGGGGGGATGTATTACCGCAACCCCACCTACCTCACCTTTGATGAAGTAATGCAAATCCGCTCCCGGCAAATGGAAAACGATTATTTCCGCCAGCGGGCCGATGTGCTGAGCGATCTTAACCGCAAACTGGTCATGCCCAAACTGAGCGTAACGGATAATTTATTCAACCGCATCTTTGGCAACGGCAAAGTAGACATCAAACCGCAGGGCAACGTAGATATTACCGCCGGCTACCAGGGACAGAACATCAGAAATCCCACTCTCCCCGAACGGGCCCGTAAGAGCGGGGGCTTTGATTTTAACATGGATGCCAACCTGAACGTCATCGCCAATATCGGCGATAAACTGAAACTGCCCATCAGCTACAATACCCAGGCCACCTTCGATTTTGAAAACCAGCTCAAACTGGACTATACCGGCGGCCCCGATGAAATCATTAAACGCATTGAAGCGGGCAACGTATCGTTTTCCACCAAGGGCTCACTTATACAGGGTGCGCAACAGCTGTTTGGTATAAAAACCCAGTTGCAGTTCGGCCGCCTGTCGGTAACCGCCGTACTGGCCAACCAGCGTTCGCAAAAGCAATCGCTCAGCCTCTCGGGCGGGGCCTCTTCCAGCCTGTTCGATTTCAAGGCCGACGATTACGAAGAAAACCGGCACTTCCTGCTGGCGCAGTATTTCCGCGGTAACTACAACAAAGCCATGGCCAACCTGCCGGCGGTGACTTCGCCGGTGCAGATATTGCAGATAGAAGTATGGGTCACCAATCGAAACGGCGCTACCACCGATACCCGCGATGTAGTGGGACTGATGGATTTGGGCGAACGCGACCCCTACCTCACCTCCGTGGTTACACCCACACCCGGCAACAGCAATAACCTGCCCTATAACGCTGCCAACAACCTGTACAGCACCGTTATCGGCTACCCCGACAGCCGCAGCTCTTCCTACGTTACCTCGCGGCTCAATACCCTGGGCCTTACCCAGGCACAGGATTTTGAAAAAACCTATGCCCGCAAACTGGCATCCACCGAATATTATTTCGATCCGCAGGTAGGCTTCTTATCGCTCAACCAACCCCTGCAATCAGACGACGTGCTGGGCGTAGCCTTTCGCTATACCCTCAATGGGAAAATATACCAGGTGGGTGAGTTTTCGCAGGACGTTCCGCCCGATACCACCGCCACCATTGCCTCGGGCACCCAGAAAGTGATCTTCCTGAAATTATTGAAAGCCACCTCGCAGCGTACTAACCTGCCCATCTGGCAGCTGATGATGAAAAACGTGTATGCCCTCAAAACAAAAGACGGCAGCTACCTGAGCAATGTATCGGCCACCGATTTTTCGCTGGATGTACTGTACAATGTACCCAGCGACGGTACCAAGCGCTACCTGCCCGAAGGCGATAAAGCCGGCCTGCCGCTGATATCAGTGCTCAACCTGGACCGCCTCAATACCCGCAACGACCCGCAACCCGATGGTATATTCGATTATATTGAAGGCAAAACCATCCTGTCGCAGCAGGCCCGGATTATCTTCCCCCTGCTGCAACCCTTTGGGCATGACATGGATTCCATTGCCTTCAAAAACAGCCAGGGTGTAAAGGCCAATTATATTTTCCAGCCACTGTACGATACCATCAAGGCCATTGCCCAAACCTATGCCAACCTGGACCGCTACGAAATCAGCGGCCGGGCAAAAGGGACCAGCACCTCCGAAATACAGCTCGGCGCGTTCAATGTGCCGCAGGGCTCGGTATCGGTTACCTCGGGCGGAACGGTATTGAAAGAAGGTATCGATTACTCGGTCGACTACAACCTGGGTACGGTAAAAATATTAAACCAGGCCATTATCAATTCCGGTGTACCGGTCAACGTGCAGTTTGAAAACAACAGCAGCTTTGGCCTGCAGCAACGCAACTACCTGGGCCTGCGGCTGGATTACCAGGTAAAGAACACCGCTAGGAAATCGTTTACCATCGGCGGCCAGCTGGTACGCATGGGCGAACGTCCGTATTTCTCAAAAGTAAGTATCGGCGATGGCGACCCCATCCGCAATACCATGTACGGGCTGGACTTCAACTACCGCTCCGAATTTCCCAAGCTCACCCGCTGGCTCGATAAACTGCCGGGTTACCATACTACCGAAATGAGCAACATACAGGCCTATGGTGAAGGCGCCCTGCTCAAACCCGGCCACCCGCCGCAAATAGGCAAGGGCACCAGCGGCTCTATTTATATTGACGATTTTGAAGGTTCTACCAGCAATATCGATCTCCGCTTCCCGCTTATCAGCTGGGTAATGGCGTCTACCCCGCAGGGTGATGGCCTCTTCCCCGAGGGATCCCTCAGCAATGACCTGAGCTATGGTTATAACCGCGCCAAACTGGCCTGGTATAATATTGAGCCCAACCTGCAGGACCCCAAGGGTACCAATAACCCCGTAAAAGGTTACCAGGATTTTTCGGACCCCCGTATCCGTGCGGTATTGCAAACGGAAATTTACCCGGCCAAGACGGTCGATTACGGCGCCTCGCAGCTGGTTACGTTTGATATGGCCTATTACCCTACCGACAGGGGCCCCTATAACTTTGATGCACGGCCGGGCTATGTAGACAACAACGGTAAGCTGCTCAAGCCCCAGACCCGCTGGGGCGGTATCATGCGCGCCATTGACCAGACCGATTTTGAAAGCAGCAACGTAGAATACGTACAGTTCTGGATGCAGGACCCTTTCCTGCTCAAACCCAACAGCACCGGCGGCCAGTTTTATCTTAACCTTGGTAACGTATCGGAAGATATATTGAAAGACGGAAGGCGGCAGTTTGAAAACGGGCTGCCCGGCGCCGACGGAAAAGCGCTGGTAGACAATACCTCTGTATGGGGCAGCGTACCCGCCAACCCCATACAGGTTACCACCGCCTTTAGCAATGACCCGGCCGACCGCCCTTTCCAGGACGTGGGCCTGGATGGCCTGGGCGATGCAGCAGAACAAACCAAGTTCAGCGGCTACCTGTCGCAGTTAGCCACCCTGTTCGGCGCCGGCTCACCGGTATACCAGGCAGCCCTGGCCGACCCTTCAAACGACGACTTTAAAAACTACCGCGATGCCAGTTACGACAACCAGCAGGCTCCTATCCTGGCGCGGTACAAACAAATCAATAACCCGCAGGGCAACTCACCGATAGCCGATGCCAACGCCTCTACCACCTCGGCCTTTACGCTCTACCCCGACCAGGAAGACCTGAACCGCGATAATACGCTCAACGAACTGGAAGAATATTTTGAGTATAAAGTAAACCTGGTGCCCGGCCAGCTACAGGTGGGGCAGAATTATATTACCGATATCCGCACGTTTACCCCCAGTATTGCCAACGGTAAACCCGAAAGATGGTACCTGTTCCGCATACCGGTAGCCGATTACCAGAGCAAGGTGGGCAATATACCCGATTTCAAATCCATCCGCTTTATACGGATGTTCCTGACCGGTTTTGAAGACTCCGTAGTATGCCGTTTTGCCGCGCTGGAACTGGTGCGCAACCAATGGAGAAATTTCTCGTTTAAAATTGATACCAGCGGCATCTACAATACGCTGCCTAACCCAGACCCTACCACGCTCAATGTACTGGCCGTAAACGTAGAAGAAAACAGCTCCCGTTATCCCGTGCCTTATGTAACGCCACCGGGAGTAGACCGCCAGCAATTGCTGAGCAATAACAACGTCAACATCCTGCAAAACGAACAGGCCATGAGCCTGCAGATATGCAACCTGGCCCCGCGCGACAGCAGGGGCGTGTTTAAAAACTTTAACCTCGACCTTCGCCAGTACGGTACCCTGTCTATGTTTGTTCATGCAGAAGGCGCCGGTACGGTAGACCTGCTGCAGGTGGGTGCGCTGGAAGCGGTAATACGTATCGGCAGCGATTTTGTAAGCAACTATTACGAAGTAAAAATACCGCTGCTCAAAACAGACTGGATGGCCCCCGGCAGCGTTGCCGATCCCAATAAAGTATGGCCCGCCCAAAACAACCTTAGCCTGAGCCTGCAGCGCCTGATACAGCTGAAGGTAAACCGCAATAAAATAGGCAATAACAGCCCGTATTATAAAGAAACCGATGCCAGCGGCACCAGCTATGCCATTCTGGGAAACCCCAACCTGGGCGAGGTAAGCGGCATGTTCCTGGGCGTGCAAAACGTATCCAACGAATCGGTATGTACCGAAGTATGGTTTAACGAACTGCGCCTGAGTGACCTTAACGAAAAAGGCGGCGGGGCCGCCCTCGGAAGGGTGGATATTAAGCTGGCCGACCTGGGTACCATGACATTCTCCGGCAGTTATAAAGGAATTGGCTTCGGTAACCTTGACCAGAACGTAAACCAGCGTTCCAAAGAAGTGCTTACGCAGTTTGACGGCGCCGCCAACCTGGAACTGGGAAAATTCTTTCCCAAAAAAGCCGGCATCTCCATTCCTACGTACGCCAGCTATTCGCAGTCCATCAGCACCCCGGAGTTCGATCCCTACGACCTCGATATAAAGCTGAAGGACAAACTAAAAGCGGCGGGCGCCAATAAAGACTCCATCCGCGAGCAGGCCATCGATGAAACCACCATACGCACCATCAATTTTACCAACGTAAAAAAGATCAATACCACCGGCAAAAAGCAAAAGCTATGGAGTATTGAAAACTTTGACGTAAGCTATTCCTATACCCGCTCGGAGCACCATAGCCCGTTGGTGTCAAGCGATGAGCTGATAGTGCACCATGGCGGCCTGGGCTATAATTTCTCGCATACGCCCAAATACATTGAACCGTTTAAGCGGCTCATAAAATCAAAATCGCCCTGGTATAAGGCGCTGAAGGACTTTAATTTCAATCCCTCGCCCACCACGCTGAGCTTTAGAGCCGATGCCAAACGGCAGTTTGGCGCCTACCGCCCGCGCGAAATAGGCGTGGCCAAAGGCCTTACGCCCGAAACCTATAATAAATACTTTACGTTTGACCGCTATTATGTGATGCGATGGGATTTTACCCGTTCGCTCAACCTCGATTTCTCGGCTACCAACAATGCCCGCGTGGATGAAGCCCCGGGCCGGCTGAACGCCTATGAACGGCGGCAAATGTGGAACCGCTTTTTCGAGGGCGGCAGAAGCACGCAGTACCAGCATACGGCCACCTTCAGCTATGTATTGCCTACCAGCAAACTGCCGTTCCTGGACTGGACTATTATGCGGGTAGGCTATGAGGCCAAGTTTAACTGGGTGGAGGCTTCGCAGGATTCCCTGTCGCGCTTACTGGGCAATTTCCTGAACAACGCACAGGCAAAAAATGCTTCCGCCGAACTGGACTTTACCCGGCTTTACCAGAAAAGCCGTTTCCTGCGGGCCATCGATTGGGAAACGCCCAAACCCGTACAGAAACCGCCGGGCGCTGTAAAACCCGGCATGCGCAGCGATACTGCCGCCGCCAAAACCAAAAACGGCAAAGAGAAAAAGATAAGAGATCCAAACGACCTGCCACAGTATGGCACAGCCGTAAAAGTAATCGGCCGCCTGCTTACCTCGGTCAAGAAAATGGGCTTTACCTATACCTCCTCCGGCACCACCAGCCTGGCGGGATATACAGACAGTACGGGCGTGCTGGGCATGGACCTGCGCAGCATGGCGCCGGGATGGAGCTTTGTGCTCGGCGCACAGCCGGACACGTCTGCTATCAATAAATTTGCCCGAAAAGGTTATTTTACCCATAATCCATTGCTCAACAACCTCAACCGGCAGGATTATAACCAGCACATCAATGTTACCGCGCAACTGGTACCGCTGCGCGACCTGGTCATAGATGTAAACCTCGACAAGACCTTTGGCAAAACCTATTCGGAACTGTTTAAGGATACCACGCAAAACGGTACGGGCGACCTCCTGCATCTCAGTCCTTATACCGCCGGCAGCTTCAGTGTAAGTTATATTTCGTTTAAAACCCTGTTTGAAAAAATAAATCCCAACGAGGTGTCCAATGCCTTCATCCGTTTTGAAAACAACCGCCTGATATTATCGCAGCGGCTGGGCAAGCTCAACGGCTATTCTACCGGCACCGGCGCCGACGGCTATTCCGACGGGTACAGCAGGTACTCGCAGGATGTGCTCATACCGGCCTTTATTGCCGCCTACACCGGCAAGGACCCTAATTCAGTGGCATTGATCAAACAGGGCAATCCCAATATTACCTCCAACCCCTTTAGCGGCATCAAGCCCATGCCCAACTGGCGGCTTACGTACAATGGGCTTACCCGCATACCGGGCCTGGAAAAGATATTCAGCAACGTTACCCTCATGCACGGGTATACGAGCAACCTGAGCATGAACAGCTTTAACTCGGCGCTGCTCTATGAAGACCCGCGCGGTCTTGGTATGCCGGGCTTTAAGGATTCGGTATCGGGCGATTTCATCCCGTATTTCCTGGTGCCCAACGTCACCATTTCAGAGGCCTTTGCCCCCCTGATCAGCATCGATATGCAGATGGTCAACCAACTGGGCGCCAAGTTTGAATTTGCGAAGTCACGCCAGCTGGCCCTTAGCCTGGTCGATTACCAGCTGAGCGAAACGCGGTCTACCAAGTTTACCATTGAAGGAAGATGGCGGAAAAAGAATTTCCCGCTGCCCTTCCGTGTGCCCTTCTCCAAGCAGGACACCAAAAAGCTGCAGAACGATATCACGTTTACGCTCTCCTTTGGCCTGCAGGATGATATTACGTCCAACAGTCGCCTGGACCAGGCCACCTCCCTGCCCACCAACGGGCAAAAGGTCATTACCATATCGCCCAGCATCGACTATGTGCTGAACCGGCGCGTAAAAGTGATCCTGTATTTTGACCAGCGCCGCACCGAACCCAAGATTTCCACCTCGGCGCCCATTACCACCACCAAGGCCGGCGTGAAAGTGAGCATATCACTGGCGCAGTAGGTGGGGAGGCGAGCGAGTGTAAAAACTCTTTTTCTCTTTAGCCTCTGTGCGCAAAAAAA
>JACXTT010005284.1_pt1 | contig 18821 bp, 17 predicted proteins | sample 9270951 | NCBI WGS metagenome assembly JACXTT01 (sample SAMN15532306, study PRJNA645909) | rock metagenome | isolation source: weathered quartz diorite | place: Puerto Rico | collected 2017-06-21 | reverse complement strand
CACGACCGCTTCACTCCGACAATGCGGACACTGTACCGCTGCCTCGGCCATCGTCAGCTCCTCCTTCCGGCTCCACAATAGCCATCTTTTCTTCCATCAACAAATGGGAGACATAACCCCAATTCTGCTCCTCCGGGGTGTGTGAGCGATTCCCGAAGTTGAGATTTGGCACGGTTGAAGCAGGCATTGGCTGGTTGGCCTGGACATTAGCGGCAATGGACGAAGGGTATACGAAGCATCATTTTTGGGTGTCGCCGAAACTGCCGATGTTGCCGAGCGACTATTTCCGTCGCCAGGGATACGCCACTTTTCAGGAAGATCCCATTGGGTTGGAGACGCGGAAGTGGGTCGGCGTCGATAACCTTCTCTGGGGTGACGATTATCCGCATCACGAAGGGACTTGGCCCCGTTCGGCTGAAGTCATTGAGCGCACGATGCACGATCTCACGGAAGATGAGCGACGCAAAGTGCTGGGACTGAATGCGGCGAAACTCTATGGGTTTACCGTCCCACCGGAGGAAGCCTAACCATGGTTGAACAACTCGCCATTGATTGGGGAGAAACAGACAAGGAGCCAGGGGACCGGAAGCGCTGGATGGGGAGCTGGGTCGTCGCTCGCGACGGGGAAGAAGGCGAGTATTTTTACGAAGGACCGGGGGGACACGTCACTACCCATCCGGTCCCGCCTGAGGCGATTGGGATTTGCCTACGCTGGTGGCCATCAGAAAACGAGGGGCTTGGGCAAACACCGGTGGGCGCCATGGCCAATCTTATGAAGCCCTATTTCTTCCCCGAGGGAGCCCAAGGGACCCTCGCCGTTACGGCGCTGAGCTTGGCGCGCTAGCCCGAACGTTATAGGGCGTACGCTGCGCGCCGATAAATGCGTGTGAGACGCGCCCTACAATTACTTTTATTTTTTCACATTCGAGAATTTCCTTATGTCATGGTGGATTACAACCAAAGGGCCACGCGGCAGGAAATACCTCTGGAGCATTAACGCCGATGGGTTGCTGTTCGCACTGCTATTCGTTTTGGCATTGCTTGCCGCCCTTGTTGTTCCTCATTTTATCAAGTCTTCTTCTAACAGAAAAAATCCTCCGCTCAGCTCTGGTGACACAAAGGGAAAAGAACCGAAAATGTCGAGCGCAGACAATCTTCATTGACGGAAATAAAGCCAATTGCACCATTCTTTACCGCGTAGACTTCACGCAGCGAAACCCTACATTGGAGGAGCCTGTGCTCGGCTCGCTTTTGCCGCGACTTCCGACTAAATAGCGTGAGCAGTAACGATCACTGCAGAGGTACGAGCCCCCGCGGGTCACTCGCTTCTGCACGTCGGGTTCGCCTGGATCGAAACTACTTTCCGGACCTTGGGGATTCTGGACGAGCTGGTTCCCGGCGGCGTATTGCCGATAAGTATCGGGTCTATACCAATCAGAACACCATTGCCACACGTTGCCGCCCATGTCGTAGAGACCATAGCCGTTCACCGGAAACGCCTGCACTGGCGAGGTCCCTCGATAGCCATCTTCGCCTCTGTCCTGGTTGGGGAACCGCCCCTGCCAAATGTTCGCCATCCATTTACCGCCAGGTGTGAGTTCATCCCCCCAGCTGTAGTGTTTCCGGTCGAGCCCGCCACGAGCCGCGAGCTCGAACTCCGCTTCCGTTGGTAGCCGTTTGCCCGCCCACTGCGCATACGCCATCGCATCGTCCCACGCGATATGCACCACGGGGTGTTGCTCGCGTCCGTTCAGGTTGCTGCCTGGACCTTCAGGCTGTCGCCAGCACGCGCCTTTGACGTAGCTCCACCACTCATAATGATTGTCCAGCGATACGTCATGAGCGGGCGGCGAAAAGACGGCGGCGCCGGGCACAAGATTTTCTGCCGGCGCATCGGGAAAATCCTTCGCGTCGGGCGCACGCTCGGCCACGGTTACGTAGCCCGTGGCTTCCACGAATTTCTCGAACTGTTCATTGGTGATTGGCGCGGCGTCCATCCAAAAGCCGTCCACCGCAACTTGATGGACCGGGAGAGCATCGGGCATTTCGCACCCCTCGCACCCCATCCAGAATGTTCCGCCTGGAATCCAGACCATTCCCTCTGGTGTGGGGCGCTGCCCTCGATTTCGGGAGACAGCAATCGAGACAATCAGTACAACAATAAGAACTGCACTATAAGTGAGCCAGCGGCGCAAGGGTGTCATATTAACTTCGTTGTCACTTTCTCTAGCAGGCAGAGCTTATTCCGCCGTCTTCACTGCTCTCGCGCCTTCCTCGATCTCCTTCTGGTCTTTGGCGGTCAATGTCTGAGGCGCGAGGTCAACAGTGAGCTTCGTCAGCGCGCCGGTGAATTTGAACGGCATCTGCGCCGCGTAGTCTTCAATCACTGGCGTGCCGGTGTCCTCTCCTACGTCGAAGGTTTCATCGAGCGAGAACCTGAAACGAATCGTGCGCTCGACGCGACCTTGGGCTACTTGTTGTCCATCTACCAACAACGTGCCGATTCCACCTTTGCCAATGCCGCCGCCATCATACTGAAAGTCGAAACGCACAGCGTGTTTGCCGGGGCTCAATTTTTGATCCGCCGCGATCCGGTACTTATGTTGCTCTTGGTTCGAGAACGCATGCACAAACGTCGGCTTGCCATCTAGGAGCAGCAGGCCCCAGCCTCCGAAGCGCCCACCTTGGGTTACGAGCACCCCGCTTGCGCCACTCTCAGGAATCTCGACTTCAGCCGTCACACTGTACGACTTGTTCCTGACGTTTGGCGCGCTGGCCTCGGGAATACGGACCATACCTGGATAGTAAGTAAATACCTCACGCCCGCGGGTGAGGCTGGGCCGGCTTGCCGGGTCTAATCGACTGGCCAATGAGGCGTCAAGTGGATAGACATTGTACTTCTTCGCTTCGCGGTCAAAGACGTCCTGGAGTTCCTTAAGTTTTGTGGGGTTCCGCGCCGCCAGATTTTCCGCCTCGGAAAAATCTTCCGAGACGCGGTAGAGTTCCCACTGGAACGCGTCCGGGTCCGTATTCGTACTGAATACCCACGGCAAGCGGAGCGGTGTCGTGGCCGCCACCCAGCCGTCGTGATAGATGGCGCGGTTGCCTAGCATTTCGAAGTACTGCGTTTGATGTGGGGACGGCGTCGAGGCGTTCGCGAAGCTGTACGCCATGCTCACCCCTTCGATTGGTTTCTGCTCTACCCCGTTGAGCATCTTGGGAAACTGCACGCCGGTGGCTTCCAGAATCGTTGGGACAATGTCAATCACATGGTGGAACTGGGGGCGAATACCGCCCTTATCCTTGATCCGCTTGGGCCACGAGATCACTAAGCCGTTGCGCGTGCCGCCGAAGTGCGAGGCGATTTGCTTCGTCCACTGAAACGGCGTGTCTAGCGCGTGCGCCCAGCCGACCGGGTAGTGGTTGTAGGTCATGGGGCCGCCGAGTTCGTCTATGATAGATAGTAAGTAGTCGGGACTTTCGGGAACGGCATTGGCGATGATGCCTAATTCGTTCGAGAGGCCCTGTAAGGTGCCTTCAGCGCTGGCTCCGTTGTCGCCTTGGATAAAGATGATCAGCGTGTTGTCCAACTCGCCCATCTGCTCGATGGTCTGAATCACCCGGCCGATTTGATAGTCACAGTGTGCTAGCGCGCCGGCGTACACCTCCATCATGCGCGAGTAGAGTCGCTTTTGATCGGGGCTCAGGCTGTCCCACGCCGGAATGTCCTGCGGTCGCGGCGTCAGCTTGGCGTCAGCCGGAATAATGCCCATCTGCTTTTGGCGAGCATAGGTTTCCTCACGCAACTGGTCCCACCCCTGATCAAATTGACCCTTAAACTTGGCGATCCACTCTTTAGGTGCATGATGTGGGGCGTGGCTCGTGCCTGGGGCATAGTAGACTAAAAATGGTTTGTTCGGCGCCACCGCGTGCTGCATACGCAACCAGGCGATGGCATGGTCGGCCATGAGCTGGTCAAAGTGCGCCGGATGATCCCCGCGTTGCTCTTCGGCTTCAATTGGCCGGGTATTCTCATAGATCGCCGTATGCCATTGGTTCGAATCGCCGCCGAGGAAGCCGTAAAAGTACTCGAAGCCGAGACCCGTGGGCCATAGATCAAACGGACCGGCCTGGCTGGTGTGCCAGTCAGGGACATTGTGGTTCTTGCCATACCAGGACGTGTTGTAGCCATGCTGCTTCAACACCTCAGCGATAGTGCCGCTGCTCTTCGGCATCAGCGTATGATAGCCGGGATAGCCCGAGCCGAGCTCCATGACCACGCCGGACGCGTTGCTGTGGTGGTTGCGGCCGGTGATCAGCGCCGACCGCGTGGGCGAACATAACGCGGTGGTGTGAAACTGCGTGTAACGCAACCCATTCGCCGCCAGGCGATCGAACGTGGGCGTTGCAATCGGTCCGCCAAACGGACTGCTGGCGGCGAAACCAACGTCATCGGTCAGGATCAGCAAGATGTTCGGCGCCCCCGAGGGAGCCGAGACCTCCTTAGGAAAGTCGGGTGTGGAATCCTTGACGGTCCGGCCGATCTTCCCCTTGAACGGCTCAGGGGATTGGGGTAGGACCTCCTGCGCTGCAGCCGGCAGAGTCGCGACGAGCAGCATGGCTAGGAGCACGCTGGCGGTTCTCGTGCATGGCTTCATTGTAGTTTCCCTCCTTGTTGCATCTATGTAACCAAATGGATACATTTGCGTTCTGTAACCGATTGGTTATGATCTGTCAAGAGTTGGAGGACAGGAAGGAAGCGGGAAGAGTAAGCGCTATGGAAACACAACAGCCTAAAAGCAGACGAGTCGCCATGCAGGGGCGTACGCGCAGGTCAGGGCCTGATGGGCTACGCAAGTCGCGCAAAAGCGAGGAGGGAGTGCAGCGACAGCAACCGCGAGGACGCGAGGCGGTCATGGCGGCGGTGCTCGATGCAGCTACGACCCTGTTCGCGACCCGCGGCCCCGCTTCCGTCTCGGTGCGGGATATTGCGGCGGCGGCGGGCGTCAACCATGCCCTGGTGCATCGGCATTTCCGTACAAAGCACGACGTGTTGCGGGCGGTGCTTGAACAGACGGTGCAGGAAATCGCGATCATCGCCGCGGAGATCACTGACGTCCGTGCTGGTCTGGGGCAGCTCTTTGCGGCCAGTGCGGTGCATGAGACCCACTGGCGAGCGCTGGCCCGCGCGCTTCTTGATGGTGAGAATCCGCGTGCGCTTCAGCGCGACTTTCCTACCATACGCCGCCTTATCACGCTGCTCGAGGTGGAGCGCCAACAGCGTCGCCTCCTTCCGGCCCAGCCCCGGCCCTCGCTTTCCTGCGAGGTCCCGGTAGTAGTTGGGACGCTCTGTGCGTTGATGTTGGGCTGGTTGGTGTTCGAACCGTTCCTCCTTACCGCTACCGGACTTGAGCAGTATGACCGAGAGGAGGTCCGTGCGCAGGTTATTCGTATGCTCCAGACCATGGTCGAAATCACCCACTGAAGGGAACACTGGACACGCTTCCGCGCAGCAGTAATGATTTTGTTCACCTTTCTATTGGGCTTTGAGGATTGACCGGACAAAAGCCCAATAGAAAGGACGCGGGGGGAATACGAGCCAATCGAGGCGGGGCGGCAAGCAGTAAGAATATGACAAGCGCACCGCACCGCTTCTGTATCAAGCCAAAGTCTCTTTATTCCTGCGGCTTAGCGACTAGCCATCGTAGCCCTATGAGCCGCTGCTTCTAACTGCTCTACGCGCGCCGCCAAGGCCGCATTCTGCTGTAGGAGCGCCGCCTGTAACTGCTTGTTCTGCGCTTTCAGCGCCGTAATCTCTTGCTGCTGGTGTTGGTACTCGTTGAGCAACATCGGGACCAGCTCATGGTACTGCACCGTCTCCACTGTCCCATCCGCCCGGCGCACCACCAGCTCCGGATACACTTTGGCCACTTCTTCAGCAATCAAGCCATACTGTTGCACCCCTTGCGCATCCTGATTGTAGCGAAAGGTGACGGGCCGCAATTGCCGCAACTTCCGACTGCTGCCCCCCATGTCGCGGATGTCGTGTTTGTAGCGCGCGGAAGAGGCCAAGATGCCGAGCTTCCCTGTGCTGGTAATGAGCACCTGGCTGCCGCTCACTGGGACTCCGGCGACGCCTGCCATGAAGGTTGTCGTTTGGACGCTGCCGAGACGCATGGTGTTGGATTCAGTGGCAGCGCCCGAGTTGCCCAGGTAAATGTTGTTGTCGCCGTTCGTCATATTAGAGCCAGCCCCGAGGCCGAGGGCAATATTGTTGTTGCCTATGCTATTCACAAGTGAGTTAAAACCGACAGCCGTGTTGCTAAAGCCTGTGGTAGTGTTCTCTAGTGCGCCGCTTCCAAGGGCAGTGTTGTAGGAGCCGGTGGTGTTTTTAAAGAGTGTGAAGACGCCGCTTGCCGTGTTGTAGATTCCATTGGTGTTACTGAAAAGCGAAAAGTACCCATCAGTAGTATTGTAACTGCCAATGGTATTGTAGAAGAGCGCATCAAAACCGCTTGCTGTATTGTTGGAGCCCGTTGTATTGTTGTAAAGTGCGAAAGACCCATCGGCCGTGTTAAAACTGCCCGTGGTGTTCCCCCATAGCGCATCTTTCCCAGTGGCGGCGTTGTTTGTACCTGTAGTATTAAAAGTAAGCGCCTCAAAGCCGCAGGCCGAATTCTCAAAACCCGTGGTGTTATTCGCAAGCGCCCAAGCCCCGGCGGCGGTATTGTCCGTACCTGTCGTATTCCTAAAGAGGGCGTTGCGGCCAAAAGCTGTGTTGTTGTAGCCGGTGGTGGGACTAGGACTGTTGTTGATAAGGGCGTTCGTGCCGCCCGCGGTGTTGCCGCTGGCGTCGCTGACATCATTGTTCGGCGGTCCCGCCGAGATTGCCGCACTATTCAATGTCAGCAACACGCTTGTCGTCAGGATTGCTCTATGCACGATTTTATTCATAAATTCCTCCCATGGAGGCTTTATACCTGAGTGAGCTTCGTGACTCTAGCTATAGTGCGCTTATAGTGACATAGTGACTGTGTTGCTTACCGCCTTAGTGGGCCGGGTCACGACCGAGCCCACCAACTGAACGTGTCAGTGAGGATCCTCCGGGTCTTGGCGTGTTTTCTCTATATGTCATCCACGCTACGCGTTGAAGAATGTTTCTGTCACTTTGTGATGCTGGCGGATGAACAGTTCTTCATCTTGTAGAACGATCTCCTTCTTTGCTCCTGACGCCAACATGGCTTGGGTTCTCTCCAGCGTACTGCCGTCTTCCAGTAACGTGTCACGAAAGGAGACCTTGCCGTATTCCTGGCTGAATCGCTCGGCCAGTGTTTGCGCCTTCGGCGAATAGGTCCGGATCTCCCACTGCGTCCGGTTTTCCGCCAACGGCCAAAAAATGTGCGTGAGATACGTTCCCTTCGACATGTAAATGAGACAGTTAGGAAACAGGGCGATACCGTCAAACGACCAATGCGGGTAACGCGTCGGATTCACTCCTTGCGGCAGCTCCTCCGAAGAGAGGTTGTTCTGTTGCAGCACCATAGAGCCGAAGCGCTGCGCCAATGACTCAACCGGTGTGGGCTGCCGGTGAGGATTCGCCGAGAGCGAAATCCGACCGTGCGGGGGAAAGAGTGTAAAGTCGAGCGCATTCGCATAGGGATTTGCTTTATTCGCGTACACACTGCCAATCGTTTTATGATGTAGAGTGGAAATGTGGTACACCTCCTGGAATGCGTCTTTGGCGACTTTCCAGTTGGCGTTCACGTCCGTGCGCCACGAAAAGCAGTTGGTTGAGATCCCCCCAAAGGGATACCCCTTGATGCTTTCTCGCAGTTCTTCTCCCAGGTATTCCTGCAACGTCTGCTTAGGCGCCGGGTCCACATTGATAAAGATGAACCCCTCCCAAGTGTCGACCGCGACTGGAGTCATCCCAAGGGTTTCTTTCTTGAGGCCGAAGAAATTCTGCTCATCAGTAATGTGTCGAAGCGAGCCATCCAGCCCATACGCCCAGCCGTGGAATTTGCATGTGAACACCTGACAGGTCCCTTTGGCGTTCCAAACGAGCTGATTGCCCCGGTGCGAACACATGTTATGAAAGGCGCGAATGACGCTATCTTTGCCGCGAACGACGAGAAGCGAAGTATTACAGATCGTGAGGTCTTTGACAAAATAATCGCCGGGCTGGAGAATCTGTTCCACCCGGCCAACGTTGAGCCATACTTTGCGAAAAATCCGCTCGCGCTCTTTTTCAAAATACTCCCGCGAAATGTACGGCTCGATGGAGATCGGTCCCGTTCCTAGCTCCGGGTAGCGCTCATGCCACTTGTTGTGAGGTGGAGCCTTTGCGACAGCAGCCATGGGTTTCCCTCCTTTAGCTATATTTTACTGTTTAGTCATGGACCGGAATAAACCTGGCGACATCATATCCATCAACGACGCTCGGCTGGCCAAAGTTCTCAACGGCGGGAGCAATCTCGGCCAATGAGAGGGTGAGAAAGAATAGCCTCTGCACGTCGTTTGGAATATTCTCTGGTGGAAACTGCGCCAAACAGGACAGTATCTCTTCCATCCTCGGCATCATGGCGAGATAAAATGTGGTGATCTCGGCCAACGTACTCGCCTGACGTTTGGCGCTGCGCTCGCGTTCGGTGGGTAAGGACCACGCAAGATGTGGTTCGAGATCGTGAAACGGTTGCGGTAACTGACGTTCAGCCATTGGGACATCCCTCCTTGCAAATGTGTTCCCCATACAAGTCTATAAGTCCTAGGGAAGGAACAAACGTAAAGTCGTTATTCCGTCACCGTCGCCATAGATTCGATCTCGCTGCTGATCAACTCGAGTACGGTCCCGTCTGGATCTTTGAAACACACCACGCCGATCTTCGCGCCCCGTGGACCATCCAACTTCTGCAGGGGCGCCACGAACTCCACCTGCTTTGCCTGCAATTCCTGATACACCGCATCAATGTCATCTACCAAGAATGCGATGCGACAGATGCCGATATTATTCAACGTCGAGTAGGGCTGCCCCTGATGGGGCGGATCAATGAACTGCACCAGATCAAGCACTGGGGCGTTTGGGTCAGTCCCCAAGCGCATGAACACCCCACGTAGTTTCTTTACCGGGAGCCCGAGCGCCGCTCCTATGCTGGGCTCGCCGCCGCCAAGCATGAAGTCACTGATTTTGGTGAAACCGATGCTTTCGTAGAAGCGAATCGACCTCTCCATGTCCCGGACACAAATGTTGACGTGAAAAAATCTTCGAAACATATTCGTCCTCCTGAATTATTTCTCTTCTCTAGTGATTTCCCAACAAGCCCAGGAGATTAATGCTGTTACTGGTTTTCGTCTGTGCAGGCCTCACTTCCTGTGCCGGACTCGACGCGCCGACGGGTTCTACCGTCGGTGTCGCTTTCGTCTCAATTGTCGCCCCAGTGAGCGGGATGCTGCGGTCTTCACCGACAAACACGAGATGACCGGCTTGTTCCTGGGTTTGTACGCGGGCGCGGAGTTCTGCGGAGAGTTCAATACGTCGTTCCCCAGGAAATTTTTCTTCCTCTAGAGCGGGGCGGAGAAAGAATTGTTGTGGAGTCGCCGCCTCGGCCTGACTCTTTAGGCTCGTGAGCCGCCACTCACGCAGCATAAACCCCGGCGTAAAAAAGAGCGCTTGATCTATTGCGGACCATGACTGCGGCAGCGTGAGATCTGTGAACATATAAGAAAGGAGGTCAGCGCTGAGGTTCCAATCGACATGAGCCACACTGCTGTAGCCGCGTTCTCCGAGCGTGGGATTAATGAGCCCGCCGAGACGCACGTTTACAAAGATAAGTTTTCCGTCTTGCCCATATTGTTCGATACGCAGCGGGAAGAAGGTGTGTTGATCCAACCAGTACAGGATGTGGGGGGCGTAATAGTTCGGCAGCCAGTCCGGCTTGGCCGTGGCTTCCACCACGTAGCAGCGCACGCCGCCTTCCGGCGTGTACCAGGGGTAGGCTTCACCCATGAGTTTGATGGAACTTGTCGGGACCTCTCGGAACCCGCCCTCGGCGTTCGCCAGCGTGATCGTGGGCCGCGTCAGAGGAAAGCGGACGGTCTGAAATAGCACATCCGTCCCGATCAGTTTCCAAGTGAACTCCCAGGCGTCCCTCCCCACATCATCGTCATAGGTATATGGATAGGCGGGATACTTATCTTGTCGCGGCGGGGCCGGATACCGCCGCACGCGCCGTAGCGCGGAGGAATAACGAAAGGTGTCTTGCTTCTTAGTGAATGTCTGGTCGGTGCGATAGCGAACATAGAGACTCTGATTGCCAAACGCCTCGGGCGGCGCGAGGTATTGTAGTAACGCGGTATAGTAGTTCTCTCCGGGTTTGGCGTAGAGGTATCCAGCCAACCCAGCAGCGACATGATAAGAGATGGACGTGACGCACTTGCCCCAGGTAGGCATGTAGCCGCGCGCGTCGATCGACCCATACGCCTGCACGGTGGACGAGGTCCATCGCCGCCAATAGCTAAACTCCATCGCCCGCAACCCCATCTCTTCTGCGGTGTACGGCGGGGTAAAGGGGAAGGGTTCAGCAGGGAGATAGGAAAACTGTGGATGACGCGGCGTTTCGGTAGAGAAGTCGATGGAGGCGCGTTCTGCTGGCGACAGTTCGGCCACGGTTTTCCAGGTGCGGACAGACGCTGCCCCGGAATCCGCATGTGCGGGAATCCTGGTCAAAAGAGCCGTCGCAGCTCCTCTTGCCAGAAGAGCAATAATCAAGAAGTCTCTCATGTTCGTCCATCGAACGCGAGCTGTAAGACTCCGACAAGCAATAGCGAATCCTTCAGAACGGAACCGGCATGTGGTCATAGAGATCCTATACATTCCCTTGACAACATTGATAATCAACGGCGCTGCTTTTCAGGTCCGCACCACGGACGATCGCAGAGGGTCAGGTATGCTAAATACACTCCCCGCAACATTGCCTCGATCCATACGAAAAGTGTCCTTAGGACATATATTCCCTCAGACTGTTTGTCAAGAACGCGGATTGCTGTACAGGAGGCATGAAGGCTAAAGCGAACCACATGACACACACAACGCACCAACAAATGCTCACGCTGAGCCCTTCAACTTCACTGTGCGTAACTGATCCTGAGCGCCAGAGACCTAGCCTACGACGGCTCTAGAACGCCCTTGGTATGTCAATCTTCCGTGGTTTGATTTAGATTGTCCTTGATCTTTTTGGGGGAGCCAATGTCCATCCTCACACTGCAACTCATCACCGAAAACAAACAGTCCAGAAATCCTTTTCTTGATCTCGGCAATTGCGGGCTCAGCGAAGTCCCAGCCGAAGTTGGCGAACTGGTCTGGCTAGAGTCTCTATTGTAGGCAGATGGGAAGAATGGAATGAACAGACGTGGCAAAAGAAGAGGAGTCGAAATGATGGTTACGGAAATAAGCGCTTGATCGATATCAAGCCGTTGGGTGGACTGACACGTTTGCGGTCGCTCATAATTGAGGAAGCCGCGGACTTCACACCGCTGGCCGGTGTGACCACTCTGCAAAAGCTTTACATCGGGGACGCAACAGGATGCGACCTCACACCGCTCTCTAATCTTACCGCGTTATAACACTCTTTGTTTTAGGATGGGGCAGCGATCTGACGCCGCTGACAGAGCTCACGGCTCTACACACACTGGTACTAGACGTTGGGGGTACGACGATCAGCGATCTGACACCGCTGGCGGTCCTCACGGCTCTACAAGAACTTGTTTTCTGGGGTACGCCGGTCAGCGATCTAACGCCGCTGAAGAGCCTCAGAAGTCTAAAAGCGCTTTATGGCAGGGGCACGCGAGTGAGCGATCTAACTCCACTGACAGACCTCTTGGCTCTGCATACGCTTGATGTTGAGGATACACCGGTCAGCGATCTGACACCGCTGGCAGGGCTCTCGGCTCTGCACACGCTTGATGTCTCACACACGCCGGTCAGCGACCTGACGCCGTTGGCAGGGCTCTCGGCTCTGCACACGCTTGATGTCTCACACACGCCGGTCAGCGACCTTTCCGCATTGGGCCCTATGATCAGTCGGGGTTGCTCAGCTCACTGGGGTTCAAAGACAGGGGAAGATCATGGCATTTATGTTGAAGATTGCCCGTTGACCAATCCACCCCCTGAGATCGTGCAGCAGAGCAATGAGGCCATCCTCAACTACTTCCGCGAACGGGCGCTAGGTGAGGTTGATCACTTATATGAAGCCAAAATGCTAATCCTCGGAGAAGGGGGGGCCGGCAAGACCAGCTTGCTCAGGCGATTGTACCAGCCCGACCTGCCGTTGCCTACGGAAAAAGAGACCACTAAGGGCATCGCAATCTACCGGCACGAATTTATGCCGAAGAACGGACCGCGCTTCCGCCTCAACGTCTGGGACTTCGGGGGGCAGGAGATTTACCATGCTACCCACCAGTTCTTTCTCACTCGTCGCTCACTCTATCTGCTCGTCGATGACACCCGCAAAGACCACAAGTCGGTCTCGGACGAGGGGTTTAAGTATTAGCTGGAGTTGATCGATGTCTTTGGCGGGCACAGCCCGGTGTTGATCTTTCAGAATGAAAAGGGAGGGCGCAGTAAAGCCATCGACCTTGGAGGCATCAAGGGCCGGTACGATAATGTGAAAGAACGCTATGCCGGCAATTTGGAGCACGACGATGCTGCCGACCAGTTGCGCGAGGACCTCGAGTTTTTCGCCGCAAATCTCAGCCATATTGGCGAGGAATTGCCCGCCCGCTGGCTCAAAGTGCGAGCCGACATTGAGGTCCGTGCTGGCGAGGCACCGTACATTTCGCAACAGGAATATTTTGACATCTACAGTCGCCACCTGAAGTTTGACCGCACCAAAGCGTTACACCTGAGTCGGTACTTGCACGACCTGGGCGTGTTCCTGCACTTTCAAGATGATCCGTTGCTGGCGCGCACGGTCATCTTGCAAAACCACTGGGCCACCGAAGCCGTGTTCCGCATCCTCAACGACGAACCAGTGAAGGCGCATCTCGGTCGTTTCAACCACGTCGATTGCGATCGCCTGTGGCACGATTCGGTGTACGTTGATATGCACCCTGAGTTGTTAGCGCTGATGCAGCGCTTCGAATTTTGCTACGAGCTGAAGGACAGCACGACACCTACCTGGCTCGCCCCGCAGTTGTTGCCGCCAGCCAAATCTCAAGGGCTTGTGGGCTGGGGTAAGCCCGAAGATTTGGTGTTGCGTTATCAGTATGACTTTCTGCCCAAGGGGCTCATCAGTCGCTTGACAGTGCGGCTGCATCGCTTTGTCACCGATTCGGAGATGGCGTGGGTAACCGGCGTGCAGTTTGCGTACGACAGGACGATGGTGCTGGTGGAGCTCTTAGCCAATGGCAGCGAGATAGAACTGCGCGCCCGCGGGCGGGAAAAGAAAGCGCTGCTTAGCGTCGTTGCCGCGGATCTTGACGCCTTGAACAACTCATTCCAAGGTCTGCACGGAAAGGTCGACAAGCGTATCCCATGCAACTGTAAACTCTGCCGCACGGCGTCCGAGCCTGAGTTCTTCACGCAGAAAAGATTGCTTCAGCGCAAGGAGGATCACCGCTTGAAAGTGGAATGTCCACGCAGCTACGAAGACGTGGACGTGCTGGAGCTATTGGACGGCATCCCTGTGGGCACGCTGCCGGGCTGGGCAATCAAGCAACAACCTGTAATGTCTCTTCGCACGATTCAGATCTTTCTCGCTTCCTCCGCCGAGCTACGCGAAGACCGGGACGCATTCGATCTCTACTTTCGCCAGCAGAACGACCAACTCGGGAAAGACGGAATCTATCTCAAGATCGTTCGCTGGGAAAACTTCCTTGACGCCATGGCAGACACGCGCTCGCAGGAGGAGGACAACAAGGCTATCCGAAATTGCGATATCTTCGTTTGCCTGTTCTTCACCAAGACGGGCAAGTTCACCGAGGAAGAGTTTGACGTCGCGTTCGGCCAGTTTAAGGCTAGCCGCAAATCACGCATTTACACATTCTTTAAGGATGCTGGTATCAAAACCAGCAGCATACAGGAGGAAGACATCCTCTCATTGCTAGCATTTAAGAAAAAACTGGCCGCGCTGGGGCACTTCCACACCAACTACGAGAGTATCGCAGACTTGAAGCTCCAGTTCCGCGACCAGCTCGACAAGATGCTAGAGGAGAATGACTGACCGTTGAGGATGGCACCATAGCCTGGATGAAGTGAAACGAAATCCAGGAGCAGAAAACTAGATTCCCGCCTGCGGGGGAATGACGAAAAAACGAGCAGTTCGTCATTCCCCCGAAAAAGACCATGCACTGCTGGACAAGCCAGCAGTGGCACACTCTCGTTTTCGTCATCAAGTGTGCAACGCAGTGGCATGACCATTCCGGGCGGGCAACCTAAGGGCCCGGAATCCAGGAGATATAACCTCAGGTAAGCGCCATATTCCCCTGAATACCAACTCTCGTATCAAGTACGGGACAAGCTTCGCTGGCATGACGAAATTTCATCAGCGCGGGGTTACTGCAACACAAACCCTTCATAACCCTTGGCTGCTGCTTCCTGACACTCTTTTCGATACGTTGCCGCGTTGCCTGCGTAGAGGAGAATGGCGCGTTTCTTCCCGGGAATATTCGACCCCATAAACCAGGAGTTCGTATCGTACAAAATCGTGCGAGCAGCGATCCCATCCATGTACCGCACCCAATCCTCTTCCGCCTGCGGCGTGGGGGCAATGCGTGTGAAGCTCTTCTCGCGCATATAGCGGACACAATCGGTAATCCATTCCACAATCATCTCGGCGCAGACGGTGTAGTTGCAGAGCGCCGGGTTTGAGGCAATGAAGAGATTCGGGAACCCCGCGGTTTGCAAGCAAAGGTAAGTGCGCGGCCCATCCGCCCACTTGTCCTTGAACGACCGTCCGCCTTCGCCACGAATATCGATCCGGGTCAATGGCCCAGTCACGGCGTCAAATCCCGTGGCGTAGATGACCACATCGAATTCATATTCCTTGTCACTCGTCTTGATGCCTGTGGGCGTAATGCGCTCGATCGGCGTTTCGCGCACGTCAACCAAAAAGACATTGTCGCGATTGTACGCTTCGTAATATTCGGTCTCCAAGGGAATGCGTTTCGCACCAAACGGATGGTCCTTGGGCGCAAGCTTTTCCGCCACTACTGGATCCTTTACGCGGGCGCGAATCTTGTTGCGGACAAACTCAGCGAAGTCCTCGTTGGCTTCTCTGTTTGTCATGATGTCTTGGAAATTGGCCAACCATTTCGAGAATCCGGGTTGCGCCCACAATTCTTCATATCGCGCCAGCCGCTCTTCCTTTGGGACTTGCAGAGTTTTACGCGAGTCGAAGCTGTGTACAAAGCCAGTGGGGGTTTCACGAATGCGTTTGTGCATTACTGGGTAGTTCGCTTTGAACTGGCGTTGCTCCTCCGAAGTAACCAACGAATTGCGCAACGGCGCGCAGTAATTGGGCGTGCGCTGGAAGACCGTGAGATGTTTGGCTTCCTTAGCGACGATCGGAATAAGCTGCACGGCGGTGGCGCCGGTTCCGATGACCGCCACGCGCTTGCCGGCGAGGTTCACCTGTTCCTTGGGCCAGCGGGAGGTGTGATACGACTCACCTTTAAAGCTGTCTATTCCTTCAAATGGAGGGACATAGCGAGCGGACAAGACGCCGACCGCCGCGACCAAAAATTGCGCCCGTGCGCGTTGCCCATTCTCTAACTCGATCTCCCAGTGATTCGCCTTTTCATCGTAGACTGCTGATTTTACCCGCGAATTGAGCTGGATATCGCGGCGCAGATCAAATTTATCCGCTACATAATTGAGGTAGCGTTCGTTCTCCGGTTGGCCAGAAAAGTGCTCTTTCCAATCCCATTCCTGCAGCAGCTCCTCCGACCAGGAATAGCCGTAGGTTTCACTCTCGGAATCAAAGCGACAGCCAGGGTAACGGTTCCAATACCAGGTGCCCCCTATGCCATCCCCATCTTCGAACACCCGCACCGACAGCCCGAGCTGCCGGAGGCGATACAGTTGATACAAGCCACACACCCCGGCGCCAATGATAATCGCGTCAAAGGCATCAACTGATCCTGTACTGGTTGCGGATGTCTGCGGTAAAGAATTCGCCATAGCTTCCTATCTCCTTTTTTTATCGATGCGTTTTTAAAATCTGCGCTTTGCGTGTGGGCAGTGCTCTACTGTGTCTCAATCGTCCCTAGTGCATCTGCAGGAAACCTGTTGGGGAATATCGTACTCCTCAATGCGGTCAACGCAGAGGTAGGGGCTTGATTAATCAAGCCCTTGCGTGGGTCCGATGAATCGGACCCCTACAGTGGTCTTCCCCAAGAGGTATACTGAAACTGCACTAGGAAACCATCCGGCAGTTCCCGCTGACCGACTCAGTATTTCTTCACTATCGGTTATGAAACCTTCCTTGTCGTTTCTCCCGGAAGGCGGTCACGGCCTCCTGCATGTCTTCGCTGGCGAACGTGGCCATCCCCAAGTACGCATCAGCGTAAGTGATGTCTCCTGCGCGGTTCGTGCTCAAGGCGGCGAAAAACTCCTTCGTGCGCCGTAACGCCATAGGCGGCTTGCTGAGAAGCTTGTCCGCGAAGGCCAGGGTCGCTTCTTGTAACTGGTTGTGTGGAACGACCTGATTGACCAACCCGATGGCGAGCGCCTCCTCTACTGTTATCACGTCGCCGGTCATAACAATTTCCTTAGCTTTCTCCATGCCGATCAGGTTAATGAGTCGCGTGTTCGCCCCCCACATATACGGCATCCCAAGCGTCACCTCTGACAACCACATCCGCGTACCGGCTGCAGCGATACGAAAGTCACAAGCCGTGGCCAGCGCAAACCCGCCGCCGACGGCAAACCCATGGATGGACGCTATGGTCACCTGGTCTAGCCGCTCCCAGTCGTCCATCAACCGCCGGCCCATTTTTTCTAATCGCAGCCTGTCAGTATCGTTTTGTTGGTGTTGATACGCCGGGTCCACCATTTCCGCGAACATTTCTATGTCGCCCCCGGCGCAAAACGCACGGCCAGCGCCGGTCAGAATTACAACCCGCGTCTGTTCATCGTCTTGCAGCTCGTGCGCGATGGCGAGCAGTTCGCCTGTCACTTGTTCATTGATGGGATTGAGCTTCTCGGGGCGGTTGAAGGTCACAGTCGCGATTGGTCCTGAGCGTTCGATAAGAAAGGTCTCATACGGCATGATGGGCTCCGAAACTTTCTCAGCGCGCCCAGTACTGCAAATCTTTGGCGAAGTCGTGAATGGTGATCGCACGCTTGAGATTCAGGTTCGCATCGAGCAGATCATAGATGCGGTCTGAGGAGCCGCGCATGGAGAAGTAGACGATCACACCGTTCTCACCGCCGCCCTCAACATGCAAATCGTCTTCGACCCCGCTGGTGAAAGTCCCGGCTGGTTTGACCACTCTGAGTTTCTCTCCGGTGCTAGTCTGGTCGATAATGTGCAGTTCTCCTTCCAGCACGAGGCTGGTGCACGGCGCGACATGGCGATGATACATACACCGAGCGCCGGGATCGAATTTTACGATCATATCCGCCGTGCGCGCCCCTACGTTAACGTCGAGCAGTTTGTAGTAACAACCTGTGGTAATGAAATCTTTCCAATCCACGTCTTGGGTATCAAAGCGGAAGTTTTTTAGGAGAGTTTGATCATGCATCGTATTAGTCATCGTATCCTCCAATCTTGGGTAACAATCTTGTTGTGTCTCTAGTCTGGCTGCTGCCGATCACGGCGATACCATGTACCGCTGCAGCCCGCGCACCCAGAAGGACGGCAGCCATTTGATCGTTTGCAGACAAGGCGTCAGTTTTGGCATGCGTTCTAAGGCGGTCCGCACCGCCATCGTGCACATCGTCCGACCGAGCCCAGCGCCGATGCAGTAATGAGCGCCTTGCGCGAAGGACAGATGCCGACTCGCTGCTTTCCGGTCGATGTCGAAAGTATCCGGGTTATCGAAAGTGCGCTTGTCACGGTTCGCTGAACCGATGAAAGAGAACACCTGCGAGTTCCCAGGGATTGTAGTTCCAGCGACCTCCACGTCCCTCGTAGCGGTCTGGAAGATAAAGTGCACCGGCGACATATGCCGGAGGGTTTCATCCACGGCGTCAGCCGCCCGTGACGGATCAGCACGCACTACGGCAAGCGCAGCCGGGTTCTCGAACAGCTCATACAGCGTCGAGGTGATCAGGTGTGACGGGGTCTCAGACCCGCCGAACTGCAAGAGAACGATGAGGCTTAACACTTCGGCCTCAGTAAGCATCTGGTCGTCTTCTTCTGCCTGCACCAGCGCCGAGATCAAGTCGCGGCCCGGGTGTATTCGACGGTAGATGATCTGCTCGCGGAAATACTCACGCAGCTCCTGCACGCTCTTGCGGATGCTTGCCAGCTCCTCGTCTGAAAGCGCGCTACGACTCGGGGCCTTCAGCAGATCCATGGTCCACCGCTTGAAGTCTCCTCGCGCGAGGATGGGGTCCACGCCAAGGATTTCTGCGGTCACGCTGACTGGCGCGTACGCAGCGTACTCCGAGACGAAATCAAATGCGCCGCCCTTGGCCATCGCCTCATCCAAAAGCCTGTCGATAATCTTCTGAATGTTGGGTTCCATGGCGCGAATCACCGAGGGGAGGAACGCTTTGTTGGCCAGCTTGCGCAGGTGCGTGTGCTCAGGAGGATCAAGACTGATGATCGAAGGGACCTCCGGCACGGGATCGAACTCACCGAACGCGTTGTTGATAAAGT
>JACXTT010005283.1_pt1 | contig 18824 bp, 11 predicted proteins | sample 9270951 | NCBI WGS metagenome assembly JACXTT01 (sample SAMN15532306, study PRJNA645909) | rock metagenome | isolation source: weathered quartz diorite | place: Puerto Rico | collected 2017-06-21 | reverse complement strand
CTGTTTGGTTTCATCCTTGGCGTCTTACTGTCTTCCCTTCCGCTTTTCTCGCAGACCACGACCGGTCGGATACTAGGTACGGTCACCGATCAGAGCGGGGCGTCCCTCCCCGGCGCGACCGTAACCATACTTGACGTCCAGCGCAGTACTACGCGAGTCTTGTCGACGGATGAAGCGGGCGACTATTTGGCTCCGGATTTGATTCCTGGTACATACAAGGTTCGTACCGAGGCCAAGGGATTCAGAAGCGTCGAACGCCTCAACCTCGAATTGGAAGTTGCGAAAGACTTGCGCATCGACTTCGCCCTTCAGCCGGGACAAATTTCTGAGACCGTCGTCGTAAACGAAGAGATCCCGCTGCTGGACACGACGTCCTCGACTCTGGGCGGGACGCTCAGCAATCAGCAGATCAACGATCTGCCTCTGAACGGCCGCAACTACGAGAATCTGCTTCAGCTGCGTCCAGGCGTGACGCGCTATCCGGGCGGCGGATTCTCGACCACCAGCACCAACGGACTTCGTGCCGAAGACAACGGCTACATCATTGACGGCTTGTTCAACAGCGAACCGTATTCTGGTCAAGGCATTATCAATGGTGCGGGTATTGCGGGAGATTCCGCGACCATCTTGCCAATCGATTCCATTCAGGAATTCAACCTGCAGGAGAATCCGTCGGCGGAATATGGCTGGAAGCCCGGTGCCGTGGTCAACGTTGGCTTGAAGTCGGGCACCAACAGATTGCACGGCACGGCCTTTATTTTTGGCCGCCATGGAGCCATGGACGCGCGCAACTATTTCAACTGCGCTAACAATCCGTGCGCGGTCGGGCAGTCCCCAAGTCCGAAAAATCCCCGGACATTAGAGCAGTTCGGGGGGAGCGTGGGCGGGCCCATCATCAAGGACAAAGCTTTCTTCTTCGGCGCCTACGAGGGCCAGCGCTACGACGTGGGAAACCAGTTCGGGGGTGTGACTAGCCCATCCATGGTCCCGATGCCCGATGCGGCAAACTGTCTGGTCCTTACCACCGGCGACTGTGCCAACAGCATTCCCGACACAATTGCCGATGTGCACGCCGCTTTTCTTGCCGGAGTAATTCCTAACGATGTCAGCCCGACCAGCCTGAAGGTTGCGGGGTGCACCTTCGGTGCATCGGGCGCGGTAGCGTGCGATGGAACCGGATTCCCCACCAATAACAATCCATCCATTAACATCGTCAACGGATTTCCCAACGTCGTAAATGTCAACAATGTGGTGGGCAAAGTCGACGTCCGTCTGAACGAGCGCAACACCGTCAGCGGCATGTATTTTTTCGGTAACAACTCGGGAACGGTCGAGGACTTTCCCGAGCTCCAGTCGAAGTGGCGGTCACACATTCACACCCGGGCGCAGGTAGTGGGGACCAGTTGGACGTGGATTCCGAGTGTACGCTGGGTGAATGAAGCCAGATTCGGGTACAACCGCCTTTACCAACCAACTCTCCCCGGTGATCTTAATACTCCGGCGTCGAGTTACGGTCTCGATACAGGTGTAGCTGCGGGGCCCCTGACCGGGGGATTGCCGCGCATCGGCTTTGGCGGATATTTCTTTCCCGGCCTGGGTGGGTTTAAGTGGCCAAAATTCCAAGGACCCGACACTATCGTCCAATTCATTGACCACATTTCCTATACCGCCGGCAAGCATGCCCTCAAGTTTGGTGGCGAACTACATCGCAACGGTGTGACAGGCGGCGCCTTTGGTAACGCCCGGGGCAGCATCAACTTCCTGGACGGCACTTTTACCGGCCCCACGGGCGTACCTTCTTCGCAGCTGGAAGATTTTTTTGCAGGCGCACCAACGCTAGCTTCTGTGCTTTCCGGCGACCCGACGCGGCATTTGCACAATTGGGCCTACGCGGGCTTCTTCCAGGACGACTGGCGGCTGAGCAGGAGCCTGACGGTCAATTTCGGGGTGCGCTATGAGTTCAACTCAGTGGTCAGGGAAGCCCACAACCTGCTGGGGAACTTTGATCCGAATCTTGGACTGGTGCAAGTGGGCAAGCAGATCAATGCTCCTTACAAACCGGATCACAAGAATTTCGCCCCGCGTTTCGGCTTTGCCTGGGATGTCGGCGGGAGAGGGAATACCGTGGTCCGCGGCGGCGGCAGCCTGATTTACGAAACGGTGAACTGGCAATCGTTCCTGGCCTTCAACAACAGCTTCGGCCTTCCCAGCGTTCCGACCGGAGCTATCATCGATGCTGCGGGAGATACGGCCGGAGGCACGATTACAACCGGCAATCTCAGTCCGTCCCCGGCCAATCCCTGGGACAATGGGCCCATTTTTGGCGATCTTACCAAGACGATTACTTGTGATCCGGTGAACGCACAGCCGTGCGGCATTATGGGCGTGGATCAACGCCTGACCACCCCCTACGTCTGGAATTGGACGCTAAACGTTCAGCATGCGTTCACCCCGAATCTCTCCCTGGAACTCGCCTACGTCGGGAACCGGGGTTCGGATCTAACCGGGATTCGAGACATCAACCAGCCACCCGTGGGTTCGGGCTGGCCGACGGCACTAGTCACGGCCTGCGCAACTTCAGGCTACGATCCCAGTGTTTGCGCTGCTGCCGACGAGCAGGGGCCGCGGCCGTTCAATGCGAAGTTTCCGTACTTAAGCAATATCTTCCAGATGGGAAACGTCTACAAGTCCAACTACAACGGTTTGCAGGCGACTCTCACCGCGCGCACTTACCACGGCTTGAGCATGGTGGCCGGTTATACGTTTTCCCACGCCCTCGATGACGTGGGCGCAAATTGGCACTTTGGCTATGGAGTCGGGTTGCCGCAGGATTCCTACAATCTTGGACGCGAATACGCGAGCAGCGACTTCGATGTTCGGCACCGCCTCACGCTCTCGCTCACTTATGCCATCCCAGGAAAGAAGGGCTTCGGACAGGCACTGGAGGGTTGGGAAATCAACTCCATCGTGACTCTGCAAACTCCGCAATTTTGGGGACCGATTGATCTTGGCACCGACGCCAGCGGTACCGGCCCTCTGCCTGTCAGCCCGCCCGCCAACAGCCCGATTCGCTGGAACTTCTTCGGGAGGCCTTCCGACTTCAAGTCCGGTCCGGCACCGATTCCCTTCTTCGCTGGTGCCTCTAACACGGCATGCGCGGCTCAGGCTCTGACCCTGGACGCGGGCAACCCGCTCGGTCCGGCGACCACGGCTCTCAACCTATTTGGCTGCTACGCCAAGGGAAGTTCCATGATGATTCCACCGGCTTTAGGGCATTTCGGGAATATGAACCGAAACATGTTCCCCGACTCGGGTTTCCGTAATTTCGACTTCTCGCTGGCCAAGAATTGGCATTTTGGCGAGCGATTTCGCGCCCAGTTTCGGGCTGAGTTTTTCAACATTTTCAACCATCCCAACTTCGCCAATCCCTACGGCGGCCAGAATGGGTACGGGCAAAACGATCCTTCGACAGGGTTTTTCGGGTGCGGTTGTGCCACGCCTGACGTCGCGGCAGCCAATCCGGTCGTGGGATCAGGAGGCAGCCGTGCTGTTCAACTGGGCTTGAAGCTTATTTTCTGATCGCTGCCGATAGCTGCCCGAAGCAAACGAAGCGCTAGTGGCACTGCACGGAAATCGTTCGGCAATAGCCTGGCCCAAAACTCCCATCCGAAGGAGCGGAGTCCAGGAGCGGAATCAAAGATGAAATTCAAGCCGCAATTCCCGCTCGCGCTGATCTTGTTGGGGTGCGCATCCACGATAGCAGCTTATGCAATCGCCCAGGAATCTCCAGAACGGACCATCGACGAGATAAAGGCTGAGGCTATCCATCGTGCGGAAAACGGCATGTACCCCCTGATTGGTGTCGACCCGACGGACCTGCGGGAGGCGTTTGCTTCAATCAAGACTCGCGACAAGGATGAATGGGCTAGGGCTTTCATGACGGTAGGCGATCGCTATATGACGGAGGGGAATTCGCTGGCAACAACCGATCCGGTAAAGGCCGACGCAGACTACGTTAGAGCATGGCGGGTGTACTCGTTTGGACGTTGGCCGATACCAGCCTCCCCTGAAAAGCAGCGTGCTTACTCCAAGGCAATCGAGGCGTTCCTGGCCCATTCCCGCTTCTGGAATCCTCCGTTGCAGGTGATTCACATTCCCTTCGAAGGATCTGAAATCATCGGGTATTTGCGGCTTCCTAACAATGTGAATGGTCCCGTCCCTCTGGTGATCGCGGTTAACGGCTTGGACAGCCGGAAGGAAGACCTTTCAGAAAGCTTTTCCGCCATCCTGCCCTACCGCATCGGCTTTTTCGCGGTGGATGGTCCTGGCACCGGTCAGGCACCGATCAAAGTTAGCGAAAGCGCGGACCGGATGCTGTCGCGTGTACTCGACTACCTTCAGACCCGGCCAGAAGTGGACAAGACCAAAATTGCCATGCACGGTGTTAGCTGGGGCGCTTACTGGGCAACCAAGATGTCCATCGTGGAACGTGCTCGCCTGAAAGGAGCGAGCGCCCAGTCGCCGCCAGTTGACAAGTTCTTTCAGAAAGATTTCCTGACCAACTCGCTCTTAGGAAATCGAGAATATCTGTTCGATCAAGTGCCAGCCCTGATGAACATCTTTGAGGGTGTCAAGACCATCGACGATCTGGCAACGGCGCTCTCCAAAATGTCTCTGGTGAACCAAAAACTTCTCGGAAAGCCGAGCACGCCGATGCTGATCCTAGCCGGTGTCCTGGATACTCAGGTTCCGATATCGGACATTTACCTTCTGCTCAACAGCGGTGACGTCCCGAAGGATGCGTGGATCAACCCCCAAGGCGGCCATTTGGGGCGACAGATTAGAGTGTGGCCCGATCCTGTGATCTTTAAGCAAGTGATCATTCCATGGCTGGTGCGCGCCCTGGAAATCCCTCCCGTCAACAGATAGCCACTGAAGCAACCCGCTTCATGGAGAGCGCACTGGGGGGATGCAATCTCTCTAGAGAGCATACGTTGCTCATTTTAGTTCGCTTATGGTAGGGTGTCGTGGCACGTGGTATGACAGCTTGACCAGTAGGCAATTGACCTTGTTCCCTGGCAGGTAAGGATCGAGATATGAGAAACGGATCGCTCGTACCCGCGTCGGGCCAGCCAGTGTACAAGACGGTCCGGACCTCGCGGCTCTACGAACAGATTGTTCAACAAATTGAAGAATCCATCCTAAAGGGTGCCCTCAAGCCGGGAGACCAGCTCCCTGCTGAACGAGATCTGGCTCAACGGTTCGGCGTGAGTCGAACTGCGGTTCGCGAGGCGGTTAAGGCACTGCGCGAGAAGGGGTTGGTCGAGGCTTATTCTGGTCGCGGAACGTTCATCACCGACGGTACTTCCCAGGTCATTCGACAATCGCTCGATCTCATGGCCAGGATTGGCCAGCAAGAAGGATCCGTGCATCTGTCGGAACTACGTCAGATGCTTGAGCCGCAGATTGCTGCCCTGGCCGCCACCCGCATCGAGGAGCAGTTATTGGCAACCATGCGGGAGGCGGTCGTTGTGATGGATCGCAGCCTGCACGATCCCGACGCTTACATCGAGGCAGACCTCGATTTCCATTTGGCCCTAGCGGAGGCGGCGGGAAATCCCCTGATCCTTTCCTTGCTCGACTCGATTGTGGGTCTGCTGCGGGAGCAACGGCGGCGAATTTTCCAAGTCGATGGAGGGCCGGAGCGCGGGCAGTTTCATCACAAGCGGGTGCTGGAAGCGATTGAACAACATGACCCGGAAAAGACGCGTGCGGCAATGCGTGATCATTTGGAACAAGTGCGTGAAGACTCACAGGGTTCTTCGATCGCAAAAAGCCGGTAACTTTGGAGCCGAGTTCTTAGCACGTTGGAGGGCTGAAGGCGGATGGCCAATCTTGGTTTTGTAGGTCTGGGAGTGATGGGCAGCCAGATGGTGAATCGGTTGCTCGAAAAAGGGCACACGGTAACGGGCTACAACCGAACTCAGGCGAAAGCGCAGTGGCTTGTCGACAAGGGGATGCGGTGGGCGGACTCGCCACGTGCCGTAGCTGCTGCGGCAGACGTTACTTTTGCCATGGTCACGAACGCAGCCGCAACCGCTGCTATCGCTGATGGCCCCGATGGACTGCTGGCGGGACTCGATTCCAGCAAGCTCTTCGTGGACATGAGCACGATCAGTCCTGAGGTAAGCCGTGCCCTCGCCGCCAAAGTCAGGGACAAGGGCGCCGATATGATCGACGCACCGGTTTCGGGTAGCGTCATCACGCTGCAGCAGGGAAAGTTGTCAGTAATGGTCGGCGGGAGACGTGAGACTTTTGAGCGTTTGAAACCATTGCTGCTCGATATTGGTCCCAAGGTCACCCATGTGGGTGACAACGGTCTAGCCCTGGCGATGAAGATCGCAGTCAATCTCAGTCTTGCGGTCCAGATGCTGGCTTTCTCCGAAGGGGTACTGCTGGCCGAGAAGAGTGGCATTGGGCGTGCGGTTGCCGTGGACGTTCTTGTCCACAGCGCCGTGGCCTCCCCCATGATTCAATACCGTGGACCGTTTGTTCTTCAACAGCCTGAGGAGGCCTGGTTCGACGTCAACATGATGCAAAAGGACATGTTGCTGGCAATGGACCTAGGACGTCGACTCAACGTCCCCGTGCCCACGACTGCCGTCACCAACGAATTCCTCACCGCAGCGCGCGCAATGGGATGGGAGAAACAGGATTTCGCGATAGTGTTTGATGTCTTGGCCCACATGTCGGGCATACAGGATTGAGCTCGCCGGAAAGCGGCGAGGGGTCGCGAAGAGCAAGCACAGTTTGAATGGATAAGGAGGCGTGTCGTGGCACTTCCAACCTACGGAACCATGGCAGTCGATTGGGAAGCGCGAGTGGACTTTGACCGGCTGCGCCGGGAGCGCCTGGCGCGCACGAAAGAATTGATGGCCAAGTCCGAAATGGGCGCTCTTCTCTGCTTCGACATGAACAACGTGCGCTACCTGACTGCCACTCATATTGGGACCTGGGCACAGGACAAGTGCAATCGCTTTACGCTTCTGCCCCAAAATGATGAACCCATTCTCTGGGATTTTGGATCCGCTGCTCGTCATCACCAGCTGCACTGTCCGTGGCTCGGTGAAGGCCGCTCGAGGGCCGGCATTTCCATGCTGCGAGGCGCCATGACACCGGAGATGGGCCGCGCCGAAGACGTGGCACGGAAAATCCGCATCGAGCTCGAAATGCGGGGCCTGCACAAGGAGCCGCTCGGTATAGATATCATCGAGCCGCCTGTCCTCTTTGCGCTACAGCGTGAGGGCATCCAAGTTATCGACGGTCAGGCCCTCATGTCGGAGGCGCGCGTCATCAAGACGCAGGATGAAATCACCCTGCTCAACATGTCGGCGACCATGGTGGATGCCGCCTACGATGAGCTGTATCGGGCCATGAAGCCGGGTATGCGCGAAAACGAGGCAGTCGGACTGGTAAGCAAGGTGTTGTACGATCTCGGATCTGAGTATGTGGAGGCGGTAAACGCCATCTCCGGCGAGCGCTGCAACCCTCATCCGCACGTCTTCTCCGATCGCATGCTTCGCCCCGGCGATCCGGTCTACTACGACATTCTGCATTCCTACCTGGGATACCGTACGTGCTACTACCGCTGCTTCACCATTGGATATGCCTCGCATGCGATGGTCGATGCGTATAAGCGCTGCCGCGAATATCTGGATGCAGCGATCGAACTTGTGCGCCCAGGCCGGACCACGGCGGAGATCGCATCAGTTTGGCCCAAGGCCGAAGAGTTTGGCTTCCCCAATGAAGAGGCGGCTTTTGCGCTGCAATATGGCCACGGGGTTGGACTGGCAATTTGGGAAAAACCGGTGATCAGCCGGCTGGTCTCCCTTGATCACCCCTGCGAGATCAAGCCAGGCATGGTCTTCGCACTTGAAACCTTCTGGCCGTCCACTGACGGTTGGAGCGCCGCGCGCATTGAGGAGGAAATCGTCGTGACCAAGACCGGCCACGAGGTGATCACTCGTTTCCCGGCGGAGGAATTGCTGGTGGCAGGAAGGCATTATTTCACTGTAAACGGCCCGTTGCCCGCCGTGCGTGAGAGCGAGCTCGAGCCTACCGCCCGTGTGCGACAGATGATCGAGGCGAGTGCAAAAACAGAACAAATCGGAGTTTCAGACTAGACCCTCTTTGCTCCGATTCGATTGCGCCCTTTTTCATCCCGGTACTCCACCCTACTCCGGCTGACGGCAAAGGTCCCCATCTAATGCGTCAGTCGAGCGGTATGCCCGTTTTCGCGGAGATATCGCGCAAATCTTCGACGATTGGCCAGATCAGCGACACACCCTTCTCACGCCGCAATCGTTCCTCCTGCCGTTCTGGATCTCCCGGAATCAGCGGGCCGGTCGTGCCAGGTGCTGGTTTTGTGGCACGAAGGACGCGGACGTAGTCGTCAACCTGACGCTTGAAGGAATCAACGTCCATGAAGCCGGCGATCCGAATCGCCCCAAAGAAATGACCGATTCCTTTACCAACACTACGCTGCGGCATTTCGTTATTGACTGCGAACGACGGCGCAAACGGCCCCCAATTGGCCCCGCTCAGTACGCAACTCAGAATGTCCACCATCATGGCCAAAGCGTAGCCTTTATGTCCTCCACGTTCGCGATCTGAGCCAAGCGGCAACAGGGCTCCCCCTGCCACAATGTCGTCCGGGTTTGTGGTGACCCTCCCGTTATTCCCAATCCCCCAGCCGTAAGGGATCGCTTCTCCCCTCCGCCGGGCCATCTCAATTTTTCCGTACGCGGCAGCGCATGTGGCCATATCAATTACGATGGGTGGTTCTTCCTTGCCGGGGAAGGAGATTGCAATGGGGTTAGTGCCGAGCATGCGCTCGGCACCCCACAAGGGCGCAACCATCTTGCTTGAATTTGTCATCGCCCAGCCGATTAGATCGCGTTCAAGGGCCTCCAGGACATAGTAGCCAGCGATGCCGAAATGGTTGGTATTGCGCACGCTCACCCAACCCGAGCCGGACTTCTCCGCCAAATCCATGGCGATGCGATTTGCCTTCGGGCCCACAACCAAGCCAAGGCCGTTGTCGCCATCGACGGTCGCCGTGCTTAATGTCGAGCACACTACCTTGATCTCGGGCTTGGGATTGATTGTTCCCAGGCTGAGCATGTCGAAGTAGCCATGCAGCCGAGCCACACCGTGCGAGTCAATACCGCGCAGATCCGCGCTGGCAAGCACGTCAGCGGCCTGCATTGCATCGTTCTTGGGCACTCCCAAGTGGAGGAACACGCGAGTGCTAAATTCGCGTAAGGTTTCGATACCAAAAACCGTAGCCTTAATGTCGGCCATGGTTACCCTCGTCTTCCGCGAACCGATCATCTTTCCGACGACTGTCTCCGCTCAAGTGCACTTTCTCCGCATGGGCCACGATCTCTTCCTTTCCCGTTCACTCAACAACCGCCTCACCCAAGACGAGTATCTCCCTGTTTCCTGCACCATCCGGCTACACGGCATCTCGGCGAAAATCTCCATCGTTGTTTTCAAAATTTGCTGCCGCCGTGAACCCAAGACAAAGGTAACAGATCGTACCGGACTCCTTCCCCAGACTGCGACCTGAGCCCGTTTGCGCTCGTGAGGATCATATCGCCCGAGTCTAGTCTGAAAGAATGAGAGTGACTGCACCAGTTGGTCAAGCACTAACGGCCGTGCATCCCAGCGGCGCGGGGTCGTCCGCTCAATCGAGATACTTCAAGTGCGGCCACGACTCAAGAAGACTCAATTTTGGATGTCGGCAGACGAAGATCGTCAAATCCCTTTCGTCGGGTAAGGCATACTGCGAATGGACGTGGGCGGTCGGTAGGACATCGCTGAATAACTTGCCCAGCTCTACCTGGCGAAATCCTATCGCCACCACGACTGCCGTCGGGCGCTTATCCGGTCCCCAGAAACCATACTGATTTTGACCGCACGTCGCCCGGGGCAGACCGTAGCGCCGACCGAAATAGTCGATCGCACTGGCCTCCCCATAGTTGTAGGCCAGGATTGCGGCGGCGCGCCGGTCTTCGGCAGGCAGAGCCTGGTAGACGTTTGCCACCGCCTCTACTTGCTCCTGCCAGCCAAACATGTCCCCAAAAAGCTGGGGAAGATTGTCCTGGGGAACGTTTTCGACGCGGATGGCCTGCACATTCCAGAAGTTCGAGTATCGGATCGCTCCCTTGACCGGAAGAATTGGCATGGCGAGCGGTGCCGCAATCGCTCCGCCAGCGAAGAGAGTCATTACGATAGCAGGCTTGCGCCACTGCCTCGTTTTCAACCACGCCTGCTGCTCCATCCAGACACAGCCCGCGGCCAGGAGCATCACGTAAGCCGGCGCCATGTAATAGATCTTGCCATGGAGCGTGAGCATCTCTGCCAGGACTACCAGATAAGCCCAGCCCAGAACTCTGTAGGTCTTTCCACGCGGGTCCGCAAAGAAGAACCACAACCCGGCCAGCCAGATGGGTGCACAGAACGGGTGAGTTAATAGGCTTTGTTGCCACATGTAGTCCCAGGGCCCTACGGAACAATATTTCGTTCCGATGACCGTGCGCAGCAAGGCCATTGTTGGCCAGCCACGATGCATTTCCCACAACAGATTCGGCAGGACCAGCAGCATCGCGATACCGGTTCCCAGCCAGAACCACTGGCTGAGTAACTGGCGGCGCGCAGAACTCAGGAGTAGCCCGGCAACGATCCCCGAGACAAAGAACAGCATCGAGTGTTTGTTAAGAATGCCCATTCCGGCTATGACGCCGCCCAAAAGCCATAAACGGCGGTTTCCTGCATTGAGGATGCGAAGCACGATCGCAACGCAGCCCATCCAGAAGACAGGTTCAAACGCGTTCATGGAAAGGAAGTTGTCGAAGGCCAAATAGATTGGCGCGAGGAGAACGGTGACCGCTGCAAGAAACTGCGCAAATTTGCCTCCCCCGATTTCACGCGCAATCCAGCCGCCCAGGAACACCTTAGCGGCGCTCGCGAGGGCCGGGAAAAAGCGCAGCGCGAACAAGGAGTCACCCAATAAGGCGCGGGTGACGCGCGACACCACTGCGATTAACGGTGCGTGGTCGACATAGCCCCAAGCGAGATGCTCGCCACAGGCCGCGTAATAGAGTTCATCACGGAAAAAGCCGTAGCGGCTATTGAATAGGAAGTGCAGCAGCGTGGCACTAGCGGCGAGCACATAAACCCATGGGCTCACGCAACTCAACACCGCCTCTGCGGGGTGATTGCCGGCTGGCGCCAGTGTTGTCGGAGAGTTCCGCGCCCGATTGATTTGAATGGCTCGAAACAACCTTGTCTCGCAGAGAAGAGAATTGTTGGGATTGTACCTGAAGGCCTCAGACCACATGAGGGGTTGATCAGCATCCCCCTAAGAGGTACTCTCGGGGCCTCACGCCGATGCCGGCGCTTGCCACGATCGTCGCCACGCTTACAGCCGTGACCTGGTGTTATCTTGCCTTGGCCAGGGGGTTCTTCTGGCGGCTAAAGAGTGCCAGTGTCCGTGGCAGTGACAAAGGGGGATTTTCAGGCTGCGTCGCCGCCGTAGTTCCGGCCCGCGATGAAACAGAAACGATTGGACCGGTAATCACATCCTTACTGAATCAGAGCGTGGCTGTTCCGGTTCTCCTCGTGGATGACGAGAGTACCGACGGTACCGCTGACGTGGCACGGCGTGCCGCAGAAAAAGCAGGCAAGGCCGATGCGCTTATTGTGATTCGGAGCAAGCCCTTGCCGGCGGGGTGGACAGGAAAATTGTGGGCGATGCACCAGGGCATTGAGCGGGCCCGCGCGTTGAATCCTGACTGGCTCATGCTAACGGACGCTGATGTGGTTCACGATGCAGAAACAGTAGCGAATCTGGGGTTCATTGCTTCACAGGGTCATTACGATCTGGTCTCGTTCATGGTCAAGCTGCATTGCGAGAGCCTTCCCGAAAAACTGCTCATTCCCGCCTTCGTTTATTTCTTTTTCATGCTTTACCCGCCAGCCTGGATTCGTGATCCCCGGCGCTCGACCGCGGGCGCGGCTGGGGGATGCGTACTTGTAAGATCAGAAACTCTGGAACGCGCTGGCGGACTGGAAGCCACTCGCGGCGCACTCATCGACGATTGCTCGCTCGCGAGACTCCTGAAACAGCGCGGCGGGCGATTGTGGATAGGATTGACAGATCATAGCCACAGCTTGCGACGATACCAGACCTTCTCCGACATCGAACGCATGGTCTCGCGCACGGCCTTCAACCAGTTGAAGCACTCTTCACTGCTGCTACTGTGCACGATTGCCGGCATGGTGATCACGTATCTGGCACCGCCGTTGCTATTGCTGACTGGCAGCAGACCGGCGTTCCTTATGGGCGCCGCGGCCTGGGCAGCCATGACGATGACGTACTCGACCATGGTGCGCTACTATCGACTGAATCCCGCATGGGCATTGGCCCTGCCGCTGGCAGCTCTGTTTTATCTGGGGGCGACAATTCATTCGGCAGTGAAGTACTGGAAGGGCACGGGTGGCGACTGGAAAGGCAGAGCCCAGGACGCTCGACCACGGCGGGAAGGACACCGATGCCACGAGTGACGCTAAACAATTCACACGAGCCTACCGCCCGAAAATGTGCTAGAAATGCTCACGGATTTCTCCCCACGTCGGAGCCCGGGTTGATTTACCAGGAGAGCAGTCTGTTTTTAACTAGTGACTGTAGATCCTGGGACTGTTGATACACAAACCTTACAATTTCTTCGGCTTCGGCCGAGAGGTGCAGGTCTTCTCGGGTTAACAGTACCTGCAACTTTGCGTGCATGAGAACGGCGGGAGCCCCGTACTCTTGACGAAATCGTCTCAGAGTCTCCGATAAGTCACGAAACTCGCGCTCACGTTTATTTTTCTGCCAGAGCAGCCAGCCAAGAGCCGCACCGAATAAAACGAATAGAATGCGATAAAACAACATCGGACGATGTTGGATCAATTCATCCCCGAAGCTCAGACCCTCCATCTGGGCGTCCATGAACGTATCGAGAACAGCCGCACCGAACCCGAAGAACCCACCATAGAAAATCTCCTTATACTTTTGAAGCATGCTGTGACCCTCCTCGTAGTCATAGAGTCACGAGCACGGAGGCTACACCCACCACCGCTCGTCGTGGAATAGCCTAGAACAATATCAGCAAGCAGCGCAATGAACGCCAAGCCAGTCGCACTCCTTGAATTTGCGGAGTATTCCTCCCCAGGGTCGGCGAGGTCGCTGAGCTCGGCGTCGGTCGTCCCCCCCCGTGAAGGGTGTTAATCGGGGGGTGGTCGAACGTCACATGTCAGAATCAGTATCTAGGACTGCGGCGAGCAACCCTAAAGTGCGTCTGGGACCGGATCAGGCTTCGGAATCGCGGGCATTGTTGGACGACCCGTCGCAATCGTATTCATTTCGAACTCCTAAAGTTAAATTCGGGGCTCTGTGGCCCAATGTTGATCGCGTCTTGTTCGTGCATAGTGGCTCTCACTGAGCACGTTCCACCTGCAGCTTGCCTAGTTTGGCGGCTTCTTCGGGTGTCTTGCCGTCCTGTCGCGCGACAATGTAGGCGGCGTACCACCCCGAGCGATGGTGCTTCGGGGCAGTTGGCTCGTACTCGCCATGATGCTGCTCTGTCTCACGCAAAAGATCTGTCAGCGTCGTGACGTCCAAATTGCTGAGTCCACGTCCGGCAGGCGCGTTGTGATCTCCTGGAACAGCCAGGTGTTGCCATCCGGGTCGCTGAACGTAGCAAAGGAAAAGTAGCTGCGGTGACCGGGGTCCGGCCCACTGACGCGACCGTTGCTTTCGGGACGGAATTGAGCACCCGGTTTCAAAGTATGGAACACCTCAGTGACCTCGACGCCGAGGGCAATGAGCTCTTTGCGAGCAGCTCAACATGGGAAACGATCAGGTAGAGACCTTGGGCAGTGCCCGGCGCGGCGGTCGTTATCTTCGTGCCGAATTGGACCGAGCACCCAGAGCCGCGAGGCGGGAATTGGACGACCCTGGAATCCGTTGTCCAATGGGAAATCTGCATCGAGCCTCCACCCAAGCTTTGAGTAAAACGCTTTCGAGCGATCAACATCCGCGACTGGAATGACGATCACCTCGAGCTTCATGTCCACTTTCGCGGGACTCGCGCCGCTGACCGGTTCACTGTTTATTGCACTTAGAGTTGCCATTCTTTTCTGCGATCTGTTCCCTAAATCGAAAGTTAGAGTCTTTGAAGACTCGTACCAGGCGGCGACGAACTGCTGCAGAGTAAATTCGCTGATACGGTATCCCGGCTCATGATGCGCGTGCCTCTCTCGCTGCGCGGTTACGGGCTTCGATGGCCTTGACCGAGTTTTCAAATGCCTTTTCCAAAACGCGCTTGCCGACGGTCCCGAGGACGATGCCGAGCAGCCGTCCCTTGAGGTTCTTGCCGTCGCGTACCACGACCACGTCAATGTCGGTCAAACCATCAGGACGACGTGTGAAGGTGTAGGTGTGGCCGGACGCGCCTCCCCACGTGTTGGAGTCGGTCGTCGTGAGGACGACGTGTTTCGGATCGGACCAGTCATAGTGCAGGCGTTCCCAGATGCCGCCCGAGCCTTCCGTGACGTCGGCCTGCGACGGGCCACGGTCATGCACCTTGAGGTACTCGTCGGCGCTGTTGCCAAAAAGCTTCGCGCGGCCAGGCCCAAAGTCGGTGAGCCCGGCGACATACTGGTCGGGCGTCGAGGTGGTTGTCTGGTGCAGGTGGATCGTGGACATGGGTGACCCCTTTCGCTTCCCGAGACTCCCGGGATTATGAGTCGAGTTTTGATACTGCTCATACGGCTTCTTTAGTTAGGCGGCGACGAACTGCTGTCCGCCGTCGATGTCATAGGTTGCGCCTGTGAGGGCGGTGTTGGTCATGATGTGTACGGCGAGCGCGGCCACATCCGCCGGCCCGACCACGCGTCCGATGGGAAGGGTGATGCGAAGCTGCTTGCGACGTTTTTCGAGCTGATCGCCCAGCAGTTCCGCGGACAAAGGCGTGTCCACGAATCCCGCAGCGATGAGGTTGACTCGCACGGGCGCAATTTCAAGCGCCAGGTTAGCGGTGAGGGCGGGGAGCGCAGCGGTGACTGCGCTAACGATGCTCATGCCGATCGCTGGGCGTCGACCACCAGTGCCGCCCATGAAGATCAGGGTTCCTCCCGGTCGCACTTTCTTGGCCGCGTTGCGCGCGACGTAGAGTGCCAGCAAGATGTGCTCGCCGATAAGATCGCGAATCTTCGCGAAGTCCATATCGGCGAGGCGTCCGTAGTAAGGCCGACCGGCTGTCACCATCACGTGGTCGATTGTCGGGAGGCCACGGAAGAACCGGCCGAGAGCAACAGGATCCGCGGCGTCGAAGGCCGCGGTATTCAGGGCATCCACCTCACTGGCAGCGTGCTGGAGGCGCTCGGCGTTCCGGCCCGTGAGAATCACTTTGGCCCCTTCTGCACGTGCACGACATGCCGTTTCGAATCCGATGCCAGCGCTACCGCCGATCACAACAACCGTCTGCCCAAGGAGCTCCGGTTCACGGTGGATAGGAGAGGGGCTACTTGCCGTGCTCATGGTTCCTCCGATTCGGTTAGTATACTTCTCGCTACGCTATTAGAACGTCGAAGGCTACGCTCGCCTTGAGGGTGATGCTCGCAATGCTTTTTGTGAAATCCATGTTTCAACACTGCGGCCATGATAGTCGTCGCGCGCGGGAACCCGGTCAACACGCTACAACAATCGCGTCGGCAGCCACGGCACAGAGGGAGCACTTGGACTCGCATTCATCACAGGCCATGAGAAGACGAGCGATGCACGGTAGAAGGTAGACAAGGTAGGATCCTTTCTATTTGCATATATCCGCTTCGAGCCAGAAAACCTCAGGCCCAGAGGGTATTCGGCGTGCAGGACACTGGGACGTTGGGTCGGCCGGAGGGTGTTACGTGACTCAGAGAAGCTGCAAATCAAGGGCGTAAATTTCCTGCGAGCCCACATCACGCAGAATCAGCGGGGAATCGTCGGCAGCGAGACCGCACCAGGTGCCGATGTCGCCGATGGTGAGCCGAATGCCTCGCAGATCGACGACCTTTTCCAGTTTACGGTCGCTTACCCGCACACGATAAATGCTGGTGTCCGTTCCAAAGGAATGGAAGTAGACGTATCTGCTGTCTCTCGACCAATTGGGAAAAGCCCCCGGGATGTGCGCCAGCTCTAGCCATTTCTGGTCCTTGAAGGTGAACAGCATCAAGGCTCCGCCGTCTCCCGCGAGGGCGGCGAGGTAACGCCCGTCGGGTGACCAGTGGGGAGAAAAGATGCCTTCCGACCCGGGCACGGTCGAGATCGCGTGGGTCCTGAGATCGACGATATTCACGCGTATGGTGTGGGTGACCGGGAAGGCGGGTGCCGACCAAAACACGATGGAGTTGCCGTCTGGTGACCAATTCGGATCGCCGACGGCTTTGTCGGGCGAGGGGATTTCCTCGGGTGTGCCACCATCTGCGGAAACGATGTAGTTATTGCCGATACCATTCGGTAGATCGGCACCAAACGTGATCCGTTTCCCATCGGGCGACCAGCGTGGCAGATAGGCATGCATCGGTGGGAAGGTCAATTGCAGCCGCTGCGTTCCATCGTTCTTACTACGCCAGAGACTGCGCTCGGGATAAGAGGTGTACGCCACCCATTTCCCATCCCGGGAGAACTCGACCCCATCCACAGATTCGCCTGAAAGATAGGGCTCAAATCGCCCGGTTTTCTCATCAAGGCGCTGAAGTTCGCCCTTGGGCTGAGAGCCGAGGACAAAAACCTGCTTGCCATCCGTGCTGGGCGCAGGCATGAAATAGCTCACCGGCCCGCTGGTCATCTGAAATGGCGCGGCTTTACGAAACAGGCTACCAGTAGCTGGCATGCCCCACATGTGAGTCTGTCCGTTTCGCGTTGATTGGAAGATAAAGTACTTGCCGTCCAGAGTCCAATTGCCGCAGCAATCTTGCGAGTAGCTGGTCAGGTCGGGTAGCAGTGGATGGAGGTTGCTGCCATCGTCCCGTACCTCCCACAACGAGTTCGCACCGGTTGTGGCGTTCAGCACAGAAAAGCGAATACGCGATCCATCCGGCGACCAGCGTGGCCACCAGACGAGGTCGGGAGCGGAGGCAAGCTTGCGTGATCCTGATCCGTCAGGTTTCGCTAGGTATAGATCGCTGCCATTAGTGACAAGAATTCGCTGTCCATCCTGTGACCAAGTTCCATCATGGCCCACCAGATTGCCTAATCGTCGAGGCGTCCCGGCCGGGAGAGGCAAAATCCAGAGCGGAGCCTCACCTTCTTGGGCGCTGTATGCAGGCACCAGGAGCGCCGAACGGTCACGGGAGATGTCCCCGATGCGGTTGATGGCGAAGGGCGCCGGAATCACAGATGCGGCGCCCCCTACGGTAGAGACCTGCTTCAGTTGAGGCGCCATGAATGGCGACTCCACGTAATAGACTCTGGCGCCATCGGTGACAAGCGCCGTGTAAACGGAAAAGGTAGGCCAGAGCTTGGCTTGGCCGTCGTTGGTAATTTGCGTGTAACCAGAAACCCTCAATGAAGGCGGCGGTGCCACAAAATAAAACATGATTAGGCCAAGGACGGTTAGGAGTGCAGCCACTGCCAAGCCCAGCCAGAAGCGCGGAGCCTTGAGCCTGGACACGGAACTCTCACCCACGCCGCTGAGCTCGGCCTTTCCCGCTTCCCCGGTCTTCTGCCATCGGTCCGAACTTGAATTGACGCTTTTCGGAGTCGCGGTTTGTCCCGACTCTGTATCCCGCTTCAGCCGCTGCAGGTCGGTGCGCAAATCCGCGGCATTCTGGTAGCGGAGATTGCGGTCCTTCTCCAGCGCCTTGGCGATTACGTCTTCCAGCCTTGTTGGAAGCTGGAGATTCAAGTGCGAAGCCGGCACCGGCGTGCGGTTCAGGATCGCCTCGAACACAACACCTGTACTCTCGCCTTCGAAGGCCAACTCTCCGGTGGCCATCTCGTACAACACTGCGCCGAAGGAGAACAGGTCCGTGCGCGCATCCAGTTCCTTGACCCGTACCTGTTCGGGTGACATGTAGGCCACCGTGCCCAGCGCCGTTCCCGGACTGGTAAGGTGCGCATCCACCGTGGCAGTGGGTTGAGCGGTCGCGTCAGCTTCTGAGGCACTGGCCAAGACCCACGCCCTCTTGGCTAACCCGAAGTCCAAAATCTTCGCGTGCCCACGCTTGGTCACAAAAATATTCGCGGGCTTGATGTCGCGGTGCACAATGCCCGCTGCGTGCGCCGCGTCCAAGGCGTCGGCGATCTGAATGGCGAGCGGAAGAAGGCATTCGATTTCGAGCGGACGTCCGCCAATGCGATGCTTCAGGGTCAGCCCGTCCAGAAACTCCATGGCGATGAACGCCCGGCCGTTTTCTTCTCCAATGTCGTGAATGGTGCAGATGTTCGGGTGGTTCAGAGCGGAAGCTGCTTTAGCCTCCCGGCGAAAGCGCTCCAGGGCCTGGCGGTCCTGGGCCATCTCTTCCGGCAGGAACTTGAGAGCTACAAAACGGTCGAGCCGAGTGTCCTCGGCCTTGTAAACGATCCCCATCCCGCCGCCGCCCAGTTTCTCGAGGATGCGGTAATGCGAGATGGTCTGTCCGATCATGGGCAGTTGTGCGACCGCACGGCGGGCCTCATCTTAGGCTGGCAAGTCGGCCAAGTCAAAGGCGATCGCCGGACCCGGTTGCCGCGT
>JACXTT010005282.1_pt1 | contig 18826 bp, 12 predicted proteins | sample 9270951 | NCBI WGS metagenome assembly JACXTT01 (sample SAMN15532306, study PRJNA645909) | rock metagenome | isolation source: weathered quartz diorite | place: Puerto Rico | collected 2017-06-21 | reverse complement strand
ACCAGTGTCATACGTGAATGAGACCATTTCAATCCAACTCTGTGAGATGGTTACCCCTTGCGAGAATTCTTGGTGCTCTTTGTGTCTTTGTGGTGAGTCCTCTTAGGTCATGTATAACAGCCTAAAGACGCTCGACGAATCGCAAACCGCTCTGGATCTTGGCTGTGGCAACGGGAGTTTTGTTTACAATTCGTGGCGCTGCAAGATGATTGGAATCGATATCCTTTTTCTCAATCCAGCAGAGCTACGCCAAGACGGTGATCGGCTCCAATACATTCGATCATCGGCTGATCAAATTCCGCTGGCGGCCGGCTCGATCGATGCGGTAATCTGCCACCACTCCATGGAACATTTTTCTGGTTACGCGCGGACATTGGATGAGATTCACCGTGTCTTGAAACCGGCGGGAATGCTTTGGATCGCTGTCCCCAACGGCTACAGCTTTGACGATGCTCTGTATCGGTTCACAGATGCCGGCCACAGCCACGTCAATCGGTTCCGTCTCGATCGCCTGATCCAAGATATCCAGACTCGAACCGACCTCAAACTGATCCAGTCCTTTGATCTTTTCAGCGGCTTCGTCTATCTGAAAAAACCGTTACCCGGTCTGCCTTCTCTCTTTGGAAGACTGATGAGGGCCATCCCGGACTCTTGGAACCGTGCCTCGGTAATAGCGATTAATGCTGCCACGCGGATGATTGATAAGATGCTGGGTTCGCGTACCAGCCAGTACGGCTGGGCATTAGTCTTCTCGCGGCATGAGGTCAAACTGGAATCACTGCCTTCTTACTTCAACGTCTGCTGGAAATGTGGGTCCGGTCACGGCGCCGAGCACCTGAAGTCAGGATTTGTCAAGTCAGTGCTGGGCATTCCGTTCTTCCGCTGTCCGAGCTGCCAGGCGAAGAGCGTTTTTTTTGATCCTCCTGAGGGACTCACCTGACGGACGAACTCGAGGACTTGATTTTTGGCGGTCTAGTTCTCGCCGGTGCTCTCCACTCAGAGTGGTGAATGTTTGTCACTGAAAGCCATAGGCTTGGAGTTTCTGTTCTACATTTCGGTTGATCGCCTGGCGCAAGCCGAAGGCTTGCCAGACAGTAGACGGGGGTTGAGCGAGGGCCGCTGCACCTCGCGATACCCCCGGTATCGGTGTGAGTAAATTGCGCACCCTGAAAGGGTGCCAGATACGGAAGGATCGGACGGCGTTCCTTGGTGCTGAAAACGATGTGGTAATGGAGGCTGTAGAAGGTTGAACCCATGGTGTCTGGCTCCAATCCTGGCACCCCTTCGGGGTGCATTCTGTCAGCATCTCCAACCGGAGGTCTCCGCGCGGGACCGCGGTCCCGGCGCTACGACCTCCGGCTATTATCTGGCAACCCTCCGGGTTGGCGGCACCGTGTAGTCTTCCAGAGGTGTCGGCGGGTTGTTATCATCGATAATTGTCATTCGTAAATGTAGAGAGTCTACGGCTATGGCCGAAGGCCATGGCCGCGGGTGGCGGGCCCCGCTTCCAACCACCCCGCATTAGGCTTGCGCCTGCGTCGCCCTCCATATCCAAGACGGTGGGCTTGCTTGTCACACTAGGTTCGTCAGATTAGGCTTTCGCTTGCAGAGCTGATGCCAAGAGCCGCGCCGCCAGGAAACAGCGAAATAACCCAGGCACCCGGCGAGTGCCAGAAGCGAAACGGCGGCTCCCCAGGCAAAGTATCTGGGGCGAAAACTGAAGTCTATGCGATGCGTGCCCGCCGGAACAAACACCGACCTGAAAATGCTATCGGCTCGCTGAATTTCCGCAGGCGCTCCGTCTACACGAGCATTCCAGCCGGGATAGTAGACTTCGTTCAGCAGCACGTGTCCGTCGCGGTCCTGATGACTTCGGAACGAGATGGAATTGGCCGAGACGGAAAAGTCATCGAAAGAAAAGCGTGCGGGCTCCGCTGGCGCCGCGGACGGCAAGCCAATCAGCCACAGGGAAAAGATCTGCATCGCGGAGGGGCGTTTTGCGGTGAAGGTAAGCTGCGTCGGTCCCTCAGCGAGGTCAAAGCAACCTAGATCTGTACACCGCCATTTCCGGCATTCCGAGAGAAAAGTACCAGGCAGGTTAACGGGCCCGGAACGCTGCACAGTTTCACCATTCTGGAGTCTGATCTCCAACAATGGAGGAGGCTGCCCCGCCGCTGTGTACTCGACGATGAGGAGATAACGGCCGGGCCGGTCAATGGCTGGGAGATCGTAGCGCAGCCAGTCTCCCTGCTTTGCGCCCCAACCTGCAAACATCAGAATCGGTTGAGCACAGTTCAAGTCGGGTTTGGTAGAGCCGCTTGAAGCAGCGGCGACTCCGCTAGGCTCAATCCTGATAGTGGGCAACTCCTCAGCCATTCTGGTTCCTTCGCGAGGAAGGTCTCCCTTCTCAAAGAGGAGCACCTGACGGCCGTCGAACCAACTCGAACTCATCAGCGCAATCGTCTCTTTATGGCTGGGCAGAACATAAGCCTTCGGATAGAACCAGGCTCGAGAAAGATAGTTCTTATTGCGATAAGTTCGCCACCACCCGAGGTCCTCCAGCTTCAGTTCGAATTTGCTGGCTGGCCCCACCGCTATTTTCTTCTTCAGCACGGAATCAACCGAAACCACATATTTCACACCGAGCATATCCAGCATCGACGAGTCCAGATTCTGGTCTCGGCCGCCGTAAGGCAGGGTGTAACGGGAGGTGCTGATAAAACCTCGAATGTAATCTTCATAACGAAGCAGAGTGATTGGGTTCCAGCCGAGGATACCGGGTATGCGCCACACGTTGGAGCCGTTGCCGCTCCATTGGTCATCAGCAAACGCACCAACACGGAAATCCGCACTATGGTCCGACCGCAGGAATTGGAGCGTTCCAGTTCGCCCGCTGGCCAGATTACGGCTGATGTATCTTCGAGGATCAAAATCCATGCAGTTCAGCATTTGGTTCATGTTGTAGAAGCAGAGCTGAAATAACACAATTCCCAGAAGAGTGCACTGCGCAACGATCGGAGGTATGCTCCTTCGTAGCATTGCCGTGACCACAAGGCTGACAGCCGCAAGAATTGCCAGCATATGATACCAGCCGTAAATCTTTCTAAAATTCAGGACCAGACCGAGCGCGATTGCCGAAAAGAGGAGAACAATCAGGCCGGCAGGCAAGTGTCTTTGAAAACGTTGGGGCAAAGTGCCGTTGAAAAGAGCGTCGGCACCAACGCCTGCCAATAGGCAGAGCGCAAAATTGGTGATATCGAAAAAAGTGGCAGCATTACGAAAAAGGTTGAACACAGGGACGCGATAGAGGACCCCTGCCAGATAACCGTAGCGACCAAGTGCCAACTCAAGCGTCAGCAATACTAGTCCTAGCCAGAAAAAATTGCGGCGACGAAGGGTCTCAATCAAACCCAGTAAGAGCAGCAGACATCCGGGAACTGTGAGGAAGGCGTATTGGAACGTCAGATCGCCCGGGTACCATTTGGGCGCACCGTGCAAGCCCCCAAAAAAATTGGGTAGGAAAAGAGTCCACAAAAACCGCGGCTCGGCGCCAAGCGTTAGGTCCCAATAGGTGAGATAGCTGCGGACGGAGAGTTTCCCCAACTCATAAGTAGGAATGACCTGCACCATCGTCAGAGTCGCTGCAATGCCTCCGATGATAAGAAGAGCAATGATCCACCGGGGCCAGAGTTGGGCCCGAGAGGGGCCGAAGCAAGCTTCGTAAGCAAAATAGAGGAAAAGCAACAGTCCCAGATATACCGAGTGCTGCCAGTGTCCCGCCAGAGTTTGGACCGTAAAAACGAATCCTGCGGCAACTGTGAAAACGGTTTTGCCCTCCAGCAAGCCCCTGCGGGCCAGCAGGAAAACTAACGGGTACCAGGCTATGCTCTCGATTGAAGCAACATGTTCTGTGTGGGCCACCATGGCTCCCCCGAAGAGAAACAGGATCGCACTGAAAAGCGCCGCCATCCTGTTTTGGACAAAACTTCGGGCCAGGTAATACATGAACAGCCCGCCCAGGAAGAAATGCACGATTTCCTCGATCTCGACGAGCTTGTAAGGCAGTTCGGCGAACGGATGCAGGAGTACCAGGAGCCAGGTGAAAGGGTAAAAAATCTGTGCTTCGGGATCGCCAATGATGGGGTATCCGGACAGAACATAAGGATCCCACAGCGGCAGCCGGCCGTGCCTCAATTCTTCATGTACGAAGCTGAGATACGGATAAAAAAAGGAGACCGCGTCCCAGGGGAATATGGCGCGGTTCGTGAAAAGGATCTTCCAGTAAAAGAAAAGAGTCAGCCCCGCCAAGAAAAGAGGCACATGCCATTTCTTGCTGGGGGAGAGTGACATGAAATTCAGCCAACAGTAAGACTGCGGTCAAACCGAAGCTAAAAGGCCGTCAGTATAGCATGAGTTCCGGGCGAGGATGGTTAGCAGGGATCCAGACGTGCGTGGCCATACTCAATGATGTGATTTCGGCGGGGTGGGATGCTTGAAACTATCCACTACTGGTCAATAGATCCTCTGGCAGATGGACAAAAACCGGCGCACATAACACGGAACATGATGAGTGCTAAGACGACTTCTTGCTCCATTGCTGCTCAGGTTTGGCTTTACTAAGCCATGCCTCCAGTGCTTGTCCGCCCTCTGGGGAGGCATCGTAATACACCATATTCAGGCCGGCAAGATCTGCGCATCTCCTCATGCTCACACCGTCAAAGTATTGCAGATGGGCTGGGACATGGGCATAGTTCCATGTCTCCCATGCGGTGAAAGGGTCCGAGAGACTCCAGTTTGTTGGTTTTTGGGGAGCAGTAACGAAAATCCTTCCCCTGCATTCCAGCAGCTGTCGGCAAATCTGCAGCGTGCCAAGGGGATCAGGCAAATGCTCAATGACATGGGTCAACGAGATGATTTGAAACGGGCCGTACTTTCCGATTTCATCCAACTTGTCAGTTAGATCTCCGACAACATAATGATCCACCCACCTACACGCTCCGGCAGTTTCAGACGAAATGTCCTGAACAACCGTGATACTCCGCTTGTTCAGAAACTTCGCAGCTCGAGACATCCAGCTCAACCCGCCCCCGATTTCCAAAACTCGAACTGGTTCGAACATTAGATCCAGGTGCTCCAGAAGGGCAGCCAACCTAAATCCTATCGCTAGCAACGTACGCCTTCCCTTGTAACAAGCACAGGCGTCAAATTGCGGGCTATGAACGTAAATGGCATCAAGTACTTCCTTATTCGGGAGGGGAGACAAATAGATAAGCCCACAATGGGAACACGACACCAGATGATATTTCCTGGGTCCGAAGGGGCTGGAACTCGGCAGGCAGCCCAGCAACTGTCTATCCACCAATTGGGCGTTTCCGCACAGCGGGCAGCTCCTATGGCTGAGCGAATACAGATTGCTTGGTTCCAGCCGCGCGCCCATTGTTTGGTTGTTTGACGCTTTGTTTTGCTGAGGCTCCGCGATCGGCTCAATGCGAAGGTGACTCAGGCGCACAGAGATTCGTCGAATATCGTTACTCTTTCCGCACAGCGACGGCACAAAGGACTCGGCGCTCTCCAAACGAATGGGCACTTCCTGGTGCGGCTGGTCCAGGTACATCTGAACAATTTCCGCGGGCTCTCCTCGCCGGAAAGTGATAGACCTCACCAGCTTTCCACCCGCAAAAATACGCAGGTCGAACGGAAAGCGATCATAGCATTCCGGCTGACCGCATGAGAGCTCAAAATAGATTTCTGCCGGCAAGATTACGGAGGGTACTCGCATGTGGCCGATTGTGCTCATCCAGCGCCAACCGCCCTCATCTGCGAAGAACCCCTCCCAGAAAACAGCGCCGATTCCCCCGTTAAGTATGGTCATTGAAACTAAATCTAGATTTGATCAGAGTCTGTGGTGAAGTTGATGAAAGGAATCCTACGAGGGGGGTTCATTGAGTCCGGCGCAATTGAATGTTTTGGCGACTCCAATTGTCCAACGCGTCCGTCTCCTTGAGGTTGAACTTCTGGAGAGGTATCTTAACCCCGCAACCAAGACTCAAGCTCATGAAATTGCCTTTTGTCGGCACAGATATCATGGGGGGATCGCCAAGTTGTACAGCAGCAGCGCCCTCATAGACTTTAAACCCGCACAACTTTTGGTCCAGCCCTGGGAGGTGAATAATATCGAACCGGTAGAGGCCGACGTCGGAAAGGGTCACGTCGTTTTCGCACTTGGCCAAGCTGCCCATCTCGCCGGTCGCGACGACCGCGGAGCCATCGAGGATCTCAAACCGATTAAAGTTATAGGGGCTATTGGGTATAAATTTGAAAGAAGCGTTTTCACCCAGGAACAGGGAAACGCCCCCAGCAAAAAGGATTTCGGCGCGCCCGCTTTCAGTGCGCACGATGGAATTCGCGTATACGTGAACGGGAGCAGGCGATGGTTCGAGAGGCTGTTCATTGAGGTAGACCTTGCCTTCAATATTACCGACCAGCCCCGTACCCGGAGTGACCTGTTGCCCGAGCGACACCACTGCGTGGAGCGCGAGAAATGAGGTAATCACCACTAATGTTTTTGCTGGCTTCATAAGGATCTGTTTAGCTCATAGCGTCGCACGGTGAGAATGAGAAGTCAATAATGTGCGAACTCGAGTACACGAACTCGGTTAGTGTCATTTTGAGTCTGGAAGACTCACTATTTCTTCGATGAGAATGGGAACTGACCACTACCTCTTCTCAGTGTACCGGTGTCTTTGTGGTGAATAATGGCATCAGACCAGGTGCAACCTCCAAGAGGTGTCAGGATAATTTCTCAAGAATCGCAGCCCGCTCGTTGTATGATTCCAGGCGACATGACCCATTTGATTCTCTAAATCCCGGGCGTTGAAAACCTGTAAGGAGGTCAACATGCCAGTTGGTACTGGAATTCGGGTCTTGGTTTGGGTAGTGACTATGTTTATCGGAACTGCTGTGGCCTTCGGAGTCTTTTCGGTTACAGGTGGCGGAATAGCTGGCGGTTTTCTAGCCGTAGTTGTTGAATTTGTCACCTTGCTGATTGCCTATATCCTGGCTTCCGCAGTCCGCCTGGTTAACCAGTGGCAACGGGCCATTGTGTTGCACCTGGGGAAATATTCCGGCGTCAGAGGCCCCGGACTGTTCTTCATCACCCCTATTCTGCAGACCGTTGCTTACGTGATTGACCTGCGCACCATCACCACTCCCTTCCGTGCAGAACAGACCATCACCTCTGACACCGTTCCTGTAGACGTGGATGCGGTGCTGTTCTGGCGTGTCACGGAGCCCGAGCACGCGGCTCTGGAGGTGGAGAACTATACTGAGGCAGTGGGAATGGCCGCACAGACGGCCTTGCGGGACGTCATCGGGAGATCCACTTTGGCTCAAATTCTCAGTGACAGGCAAACAATTGACAAGAATCTGAGCAACGTCATCGATTCGCGCACTCGGCCCTGGGGCATCCGCGTGGAGTCCGTCGAACTTCGAGACGTTAAGATCCCGCCTGAGCTCCAGGCTGCTATGTCGCGCCAAGCCCAAGCCGAACGGGAACGCCAGGCTCGCGTCATCTTGGGTGAATCGGAGGTACAGATTGCAGAGCGATTCAATGAAGCGGCCAAAGTTTATGTAGATAATCCCACGGCATTGCATCTGCGGGCTATGAATATGTTGTATGAGGGACTCAAGGAACGAGGAGCGCTAATGATAGTCCCTTCCTCAGCACTGGACAGCATGAGCCTGGGAACGATGACTGGTTTAGCGTCACTGCACAAAGGAACGGGACCGCAGGGTGTGTAGAGGCTGGATGGCTCCGTTGGCCTACCGTGCGCTTGTCACACATTCACGATCTGTAGTCCTTCGTATCATCGGTAGCTGGGTCCAGAGGGCCATTCGGAGGGCAGCCTGGGGCAAAGCGAGGACGGCAGTTCCTCGCGACGCCCCAGGTCGACGCCCCATCTTTGTTCCGGCTGCCCCGGGCAGGGGCACAGGAGGCACCATGCCCTCGACGCATACCAGTTTGCATTTCCATTTGATTTTTGCCACCAAGGATCGCTTTCCACTGATCGCCAAAGAATCGCAACCGCGATTGCACGCCTATCTGGGCGGGTTGGTCCGCCATCTTGGCGGAGTGGCGGAGGAGATCAATGGTACGGCTGACCATGTACACCTTCTGGTGGGTCTACGGCCTACTCATTGCCTGGCCGACGTGTTAGAGGATATTAAAGCCACATCGTCCAAGTGGGTTCATGACGAGATCGGCTCTCGTAAGTTTGCCTGGCAGACGGGCTACGGTGGGTTTACGGTCAGTCCATCCCAGCTGGGGACAGTTCGAAAATATATACGTCCGCAGGAAACACATCACCGCAAGAAAACGTTTCAGGAGGAATACCTAGAATTCCTGAACAGGAGCAGTATTGAGTATGATAAGCGTTACCTGTGGTAAGCTCCCTCGCCCCTGCCGGGGCGATTGGGGGGTTATGGAATTGAAATCAGACCTGGGGCGTCGCTACGCTTTGCCCCAGGCTACCCCCCACCGCCCCCTCCGGGGGCACAACGCAGATAGAACTCAACTCAATTGCGGGGCATTGCGGGAGGGAGGATTCCCGGAGGGCGAGTGAGGGGCAGAGCCAAGTGGTAAACCATTCAGACCAGTAAGAGATTAGGATATTAGATCCCTCATGCAATTCACCCCAACTCTCACTGACTTTGTCATCCTGATTGTCTTTGCCCTTCTGTCGCTACTCTCCGGGTGGTTCACCTTTCTGTTTTTTTCTGCCCGCAATGCGAAGCCGAAGGGCTCGTCAGCGCTTTCGGAGAGGATACCGAGCGCGTCGTCAACAGGAAATGAGATAGAACCAACCGCGGCGGATCGCCTGACATTGTTTGAAACGATTCTACTAGTTTTGATCAATACGGTCGCTATCTCTTCACTCGTTCTGCTGCTGGCTGCCCAACTCGGACTTTTTCGATTTCGCCACTGGTGCCTGTTCTTTGTTTTGTACCTGCTTTCAATCATCATTTATCTTTTTTCCTCCGGCCGACTACGGCCCGCCTCGGCCTTGCTCAGCCCGAAGTTAGTGAAGAGCGATTGGGCATTTCTGCCACTGGCGGCCTTAGCCTTGTGGAGTTTCAAACCGCCCTCCGAGGCCATCCACACGCGCGATCCCGGGGGATATGCCAACATCGCTGTGAAAATTTCAGAAGTTGGTCGCCTCAGATTCAAGGACCCCGATTATGAACGATTCAACTCAAATGAGAAGCAGACGCTCTTTTTGCCGTTCTCCCTCGACAAGGTGGCCTACCCGCAGGTGATACCAGGTTTTCATCTGGTTGATCCTGCTTCAGGTGTGCTGACTCCCCGATATTTTCATCTCTTCCCAATCTGGCTGGCACTGGCGTTCAAACTTTGGCGATTTTCCGGTATGTTTCAGCTCAATATCTTTTTTGGTCTCTTAAGTGTGCTGGTGCTGGTTCCACTGGGGCACCGTCTGTTGGGCTCACGGCTCCTTGGGTTCCTCGCTGCTTCGCTGTTGGCGCTGAACCTGGCGCAAATCTGGATTGTCCGAAGTCCGTTCAGTGAGATTCTCACACAATTCTTCATATTGGCAGGGCTCTGGACGCTCTCCCTCGGCATGAGCCAACGACACTCAGGATTCTGCAAACTGGCAGGACTTCTTTTTGGATTGGCATTATTTGTTCGCATCGATTCAGCCCTGGCCGTCGCGGCACTGCTTCTTTTTTCATGCATCACTGTCCTGGGTCGACAGAAAGGAGAACCGTTTCCATTCCCTCTGACCTCATTCCTGATTCCTTTCGCTGGGATGATTGCCTACGCAGCTGTGCACACTTTTTATTTCGCCTACCCTTACGTGGAAACGGTCCTGAACACCTATCACCGACTTCCCCTTTCACTGGCCTCTATCCTTGTTCTGCTTGGTGGCCTGATTAGCCTGACTGTGCCGGCAGTTCGGAACAGTCTTGTGCGCATGGGCGAACATAACAAGAAGGCCCTGGTTATGGCCGGCTATGTCCTTTTATCAGGGCTTTTTGCCTACGGTTATTTTGTTCGGCCTCTGAGGCTCCGTGAGGACGTGATTCCGCTCGCCTTTCCCTTGACCGGGAACGTGCCCTATTACGATGAAATCTCTTTAGTCCGTCTCGGCTGGTACGTCTCTCCTCTTGGAATTCTGCTGGCATACGTGGGCAGTATGATTGCAGTTCATCGCTGGGTTCGATTGGGCGGAAGGCAGCTCGCTCCCTTCCTGCTGACGCTGGCGGTTTTCGCCGGCTTCTATCTTTACCGCTCCGGAGCCTTCCCGGACAATTACTGGGTTATTCGCCGCTATGTTGAAGTCGTGATTCCGGGATTCGCGCTGCTCATCAGCCTGGCTCTAGTGTCGCTCTGGGAAACTTTGGTTCGACACATGGATGGAAACAGAATCTGGATAGGTGCTTCGGCTGCAGTATGTGTTGCTGCTTTTCTTGTGGTCGCGCTCTGGCCACTCAGGACAGCATATTCCTTGTTGAGTCGAAAGGAGTGGCAGAACACCTTCCCGCAATTGGAAAACCTGGCCGGGACCAATCAGGATGCCGACATTCTTTTGCTCGAGCCGGGTCAATTCCAGGATTTCTTTTCCAGCCCTTTGAAGTTTGTGTTTCACAAGACTGTGTACCCACTCGCGAGTGACGAACCCGATGTGGAAGCGTTTGAGAGCTTGATGGAAGAATGGAATCGGCAGGGCAAGAAGGTGAATTTGCTGGCCTCTGAGGAGAGGACCGCTTTGCTAAGTTCCAGGTATGAGTTCGTTCCCATAGAACGTTTTCGCTTCCACACGCAGATCGTGGAGTCTACTTACGAGCACCTTCCTCATTCCATGGAGGATCTGAGATTCACGGTTCAGCTCTATCGCGCGAAAAAAAGGCTGCAGCCTGCAGATCCAACTTCCATTAGCCTGAATCTGGGTTACCATTTCGGTTTCAGTGCTGCGGGTTTCTATAACCTGGAGCTCAGCAACGAATACGAACCGTTTCGATGGGCTGGAGAACGGGCATCCATTCAATTACCAAGGCTGAAAGGCCGGGAGAATGCAGTCCTGCGTATGCGCCTGCGGAGGGAAGTGCCTGGAAAATTGGCCCAGGAACCTATCAAAATATTTTTGAATCACCGTTTGGTTGGAGAGCCCAAGCTGTCTCGCCAATTTGAGGTACTCGAATTTCCCGTTGCCAACGCACTGTTTCGTGGTAGAGACAGGAACACAATTCAATTTTCCTCGAGCACCTATAACCCTGCCCGCTCGGGGATGAGTAATGACACGCGAGAGTTGGGATTCATGGTTCACTCTCTCAAGTTGCAGTTGCTCGCACCGGTGAGTTCTCTGCACCCCTACTTCCTGGATGTCGGAGCTCAGTCCGACGAGGTAGATGGCAAGCTCATTGGCTTTTATGCCAGGGAACCAGCTTCGTTCCGCTGGATTGAGCCCGTGGCCCGCGTGGAGCTGGCCCGGCCCCTCGAACCCGCCTCTGAGCTAAAGCTTTCCCTTCGGGCGCTGAAGGCCTCTCCAATTGCCGGTTTCAAGCAGTTTTTGAGTGTCTCAATCAACGGTAGAATTATCGGTCGGACCGAGCTGGTTGATCATTGGGACGAATTCAGGACGTACGACTTTTCAGTCCCGCGGGCAATGCCCGATTCCCCGAAAACCGTGGTCGAGCTCGAAGTCAATCCGCCCTGGCATCCGGCAAGCAGTGATATCTACACGGATGACTGGAGACCTCTGGGTTGTGCCGTCGACTGGTTGAAGATCTCAGGGAAACAATGACGCGATGAAAATCTGGCGCCGGCTTGCAACCAATTCATTGGAAATTGGGGTTCTCTCGAGTTTTGCCTTCGCGCAGCCACTCTTCGATTTGCTTTCCAAGAATGTCCAGTTCCTTGTGGTGCGCCGGTCGCAGCCGGTAGACATCTTTCTTCTTATTCTAATCTTGTGCCTTCTCCTCCCAGCCACATTGATGGTACTGGAAGTGGCCGCTGCGATCGCAAGCCCAAAGCTGCTGCCATGGCTGCACGGCCTTCTTCTCGCCATGCTTGTCACTATCACGGTTTTGCCGGTATTAAAACGCTTGGGGAGGCTGCCAGGTGCAGGATGGCTGGCTCTGGCGCTTCTAGTCGGTTTGGGATTTGCCCTTGCCCACTGGTTTTTTGGCAGGGTCCGGGCCCTGCTTCTCTGGCTGTCACCCGCAATGCTAATTTTCCCGGCACTGTTTGTCGCAAATTCATCCGTTCGAAAAGTCATCTTCCCCAAGCCACAGCCAACAACGACTTTGCCTCCTCAGGTATCCAGTCCATCCGCTCCGGTGGTCATGGTGATTTTTGATGAATTCCCATTGATTTCGCTCCTGAATGAACATCGGAAAATTGACGACAGTCTCTACCCCAATTTTGCCGCCTTGTCTCAGCAGGCCACCTGGTATCGCAATGCAACCTCCGTCAGTGAGGGAACACTTAATGCTGTTCCAGCTATAGTGGATGGGCAGTACCCACGAACGGAGCTTCAGCGGTTACCCAATGCGGCAGACCATCCTCACTCGCTGTTTAGGCTTCTTGCCAAATCGCACCAGTTTAACGTGGTTGAGGATAGTACTCGACTTTGTCCTGACGACCTTTGTGGAGAACGTGGAGGTGGAGCCCGTCTGGGTGAAAGAATGCGAGCGCTTTTGTCAGATCTGGGAATCATCGATCTGTACGTGGTCTTACCCTCCGATTTAACCATGGGCTTGCCAGAGGTGACTCACTCCTGGAGGGATTTTGCGGCCAGGCTGCAAGGGGGACCAACCGCTTGGTTGGTCTATGACAGATTGAAGAACTGGAACGATCGAGCCATAGCTTTTCGAAACTTCATTAACTCAATCAAACCTACAGCCAAGCCTGGCCTGCATTTCCTACACATTCTCCTCCCTCACGCGATTTGGGAGTTTCTTCCCTCCGGAAAAAGGTACACATTGCCGGAGCAGGGAATCGTCGGCGTCCTGGGACCTAATGATCGTGGCGAAGACCCGAACAAATGGACGGGCGACGGCTGGTTGGTGACACAAGGATATCAGAGGCACCTGCTTCAGGTCGGGCTCATGGATCGTTTAGTGGGAGAACTCATAGACCACCTCAAACAGACCGGGCTCTACGATCACGCGCTGATTGTCATCACCGCCGACCATGGAGCCAGCTTTCGGCCCAATGACTCACGACGATCGGTAACCCGCACGAATTACCCGGATATCATGCTGGTCCCGCTGTTCATAAAATCACCTTACCAGAAAGAGGGGCAGGTCACCGATCGTAACGTGGAGACGATGGACATCCTGCCCACTATGGCCGACATTCTGAAGACTCCGCTGCCCTGGGGGGTGGATGGGTGTTCCACGCTTGACCGCTCTGCGCCCGAAAAAAAACAGAAGCTGATCGTCAGTGACCCTGGAAAGAAGTTTGTATTTGAATCTCACCTGACTGAAAGCAATCAGAGCCTGAAGTATAAGCTCAGTCTTTTTGGTTCGGGTCGTGGTCTCGAAGGCCTCTACCACATTGGTCCACACAATGAATTGATCGGCCGCCGCATTGATTCGTTTCCCGACACTGACGATGCGGCCGTCGAGTGCGATATCGATGGCGATAGCTATTTCAATAATATTGATACCAGTGCCCCTCTGGTCCTCACCCATATCACGGGGCAGGTGCTTCATGCCCAGATGCAGAACTTCAGGCCGCGTCAACTCGCGGTTGCCGCTAACGGGGTGGTCCAGGCAGTGACAGAAAGCTATAGGTCGGGTAACGAGGAAAGGTTTGCCGCTCTCCTCCCAGAGTCGGCATTGCAGCCAGGCCACAATGATGTGGAGGTTTACACCGTTTCTGAATCCGGGCCCGACCTCTCCTTGGCTAAGATCTGGAAGATTACTCTTCCCGAGTATGAGTGGGGAAAGATTGCCAAACTGAATGCGAAAGGGAACGGACTCGTCTACCAGGCGGAGGGCTGGGGAGCGCCTGAGGATGGGTTTACCTGGACGGATGGTAAAAGGGCGCGGCTCGTATTGCCGGTCTCTCCTGTCCAATCATCAGTAAACCTAACCATGAGCTTATGCGGGTATGTGGTGCCCGGGAAAGTGGCGCGCCAAAGGGTCCGGATTTCCATCAACCAGAACTTTGCCGGAGAATGGCTCGTTACTGATCGAGCGTTGCACAAAAAGAACTTGAAGATTCCTCGCGAATTCCTGGCCGGGAGCCCGGAGTTTGCAATCACACTGGAAATGCCGGATGCCGTCTCACCGTCCAGCCTAGGCGTTGGACTCGATGTCCGCCAATTGGCCATCGCTATTGAGTGGATTCGCGCAACCCCGCAATGATACCGCAATATGGTGCCACCCGCGCTCGATACTTTCCTGGTTGAGAATCCACGCAGGTTTTTTCGGTGGCGTGTAGCTCTTTCCTGACGACGGACCCAGGGGAAGAAAATTAGAGTTAACTCCCTCGCCCCTCGCGGGAGAGGGTGCCCGCAGGGCGGGTGAGGGGGCCATCTGGTTTCGCTCTAGGCCAAGTTTTCAGGTTGGCCTTTTCGCTCGGGAAAGGCGAGCCGAACTCACGATGAAACAACTTCTCCTCTGTCTCTTCCTTCTCGCCCCGTACGTTATGTCCCAAACTCCTGCACCGGGCCACATTGTTGTTGATCCCGGACAACGATTCCAAAGGATCGATGGATTCGGACTCAACTTCACTGGGCCCTACTTCCGCGAGGATCAGACAGCCATGTTTGACAAGCTGGTCAATGATCTTGGCGCGACCATGTTTCGGGTGGTTGCCTACCTGGTCTATAGCAACTGGGAGGAGGTTAACGACAACGACGATCCTGCTGTGATGAACTGGGAATATTACAACAACCGTTATTCCGGGCCCATCTTCGAAGCATCCTGGGCCGCGCTACGTCATCTGAACTCGCGCGGAATTCGTCCCATAATCGCGCTTATGGGTCCGGCTCCGGACTGGATGTTAGATGATAAGGCGCCGCCGCCCCGGCATAAGGTTTGCCAGGGGAGTACTTCTCCACCTGGAAAGACTGCTCCACTGGTCCATCTAAACCCTGCGATGTATGAGGAGTTTGCTGAAGAGGTCGTCTCGATGGCCGTGTACGCGCGCACTCAAGCCCATATCGATTTCGAGTATTTCAGTCCATTTAATGAAACGGACTGCTATCCTCCCGAGGGCCCGCGCATCGATCCAGATGAAGTGGGCCCAGTTTTGGCGGTAATTGCGCGACGGCTGAAAAAAGAAGGGTTGGGCGACGTTAAGCTTACCGTGGCCGATCAGGCCGTCATTACGAATGACTACATCAGTCCTATTTGGGGGAACCGGGAACTAATGCAGCAGGTCGGTGCCTTCACCCTGCACACCTATGGGGAGAACTCCGTGGGGCCCCAGGTGGAAAGAGTCAGCGCAAGCGAGTACCGCCAGGTTCCGGTGTGGCTCACCGAGTACGGTGACCTCAACGACCAGGACAAAACAGCGGAAAACGACTGGAAACGCTTTTCACTAGCGGCTAACCGCCGTGCGCTGACCGCTCTAAATGAAGGCGCTAGAGCCTTGTTCTTCTTTAATGCCTTCGACGACTACGAAGAGTGTGCTCGTCGACTGACGTTTTACGGACTATTTAGCAGCGCAAACCACGTCTACTCCCCGAAGAAGCGTTACTACGCAACACGCCAACTCTACCACTTTGTGCGACCCGGATCGCAGCGAATCGCTGCACGGACGGATGTTCCAGGGCTGACGGTTTCAGCCTTTAGGGATGGATCTTCCAATACCCTGGCCATAGTGGGAGTGAAGGAAAGAGGTCCCGGACCAATTCTAGTCTCATTGCCTAGGACGGGCCCCGCACCCGATTCCTGGGAAGTGTATGAGACGAGCCCGACGTTGGATTGCGTGAAAGTTGATACAGTGATCACCAAGGCGGGCGTTGCCCAAATCGACTTGCCCGATGAAGTGATCTTTACGCTGGTTGGTACGATCAAATGATCACTTGCAGAATTTCCACTTCACCTCGCCCTACAGATGCCGCCAGGCCCTATATCGGACCGACGCTGGACGATGGAACGTTTGTAGTACCGGCTTCAGCCGGCGCCACCTGAAGGTGGCACTCCCAGCTCGTGGCTCGGGGGTATGTGGTCGCTCGCCACAGAACTAGCGGCTGCGGATCACGCTTCTGATAAGATCTTGATTGAGAAACTTGATTAGAACGACGCACAATCATTCACATTGTAGGAAGAGAGTGTCACAACCTGCTATCCTGCCTCACAGGACCTGAGCTGATATGACGACAAACATTCTTAAGATTGTTTTCTCGACCTTGCTGATCACAACCGGTGCCGCCGGTCTGAAGTTGACTGCCGTTCTTCCGCCAGTAGAGGAGTCGTCGGCCTCAACCCAAGGTTCAGGCACCCGTCTGCAGGCGCTAGCTGAAATCAACCCGATTGACGTTCATATCCACGTGTTCAAAAAAGATCCGGCATTCCAGGATCTTCTGAAACAGCTTCGACTACGGGTCTTGAATGTATGTGTCGTTGATGATCGTGATCCCTTTTTCAAGGATTTTGAGCGGCAGCGCAATCTTACACTTGATCTGGTCAGGAGTAGTTCGGGACGGGTTAGCTTCTGTACGACGATCAGTCCCTATGATTTCGAAGAGTCGGGCTTCAGCCAAAGGGTGAACCGTCAGCTTAACCAAGATTTTTCAGCAGGGGCAATTGCGGTCAAAATCTACAAGATAATTGGCATGGAAATCAAATCGAAGGCGGGCAAATATTTAATGGCAGATGACCCCGTTTTCGAGCCGATCTACAAGAACATTGCGTCCCATCATAAGACGATCCTAGCCCACTTGGCGGAACCCGATTCTTGCTGGCAGCCTCGAAATCCGTCCAGTCCGGACTACGACTATTATGAAAAGCATCCCGAAGAATACGCCTACCTTCATCCCGAATGGCCGTCGAAAGCCGCTATCCTTGCGGCCCGCGACCACGTATTGGCGATGCATCCAAAGCTGCTTCTGGTTGGTGCACACCTCGGCAGCATGGAAGTAGACGTGAATGACATCGCGCAGCGTTTTGATCGCTACGCCAATTTCGCGGTGGACACTGCTGCTCGCATCCCGTATTTCATGCTTCAGCCGTCCGATAAGGTTCGCGCCTTCCTTATCAAGTATCAGGATCGAGTTCTCTATGGAACAGACTTGGGGCTCATGCCGGAAGATGACGTCGTGAAGACGCTAAAAGAATGGACGAGTACGTACGAACGAGACTGGAAGTATTTCGCAACCGATCAAACGGTCGAGTACAAGGGGCATAAGACGCAGGGTCTGCGCTTGCCAGCGTCGGTTCTGCGCAGGCTCTATCACGATAACGCTGTCCGATGGTTTCCAGGTATTGCTCCACGCCGGTAGTTCCCCAATTTTTCGCTGGGCGCTCTTCCTTTTTCAAAATTCTTCTCATTGTCTGACCTGAATTCCTCGATTCGACCGTTTTGACATCGAGTGTGAGAGGCGCGCTCCGCGTGGCGATTCGGTGTAGAACGTCGCCTCCGGAGGACTCCCTCCACTTTTGCAGAGGGAAATTTGCTGAAGATAATTGTCCAGTATTGGCAGGCAGTTCAGCTGAGTATCCCCTTGGCGTCCGTTTGCTGCCTAGGGATCAAATTGGAGGTGATCTGCAGACAATGCTGGAGATGATACAGGAGGAGATCCGACCGCAGAGGGCTCCGCATTATGACATGCCGGACTTGGAGAGAGGATTGCAGTTCTTCCGTCGGGAAGTTAATTTTGCAGCGCTGACAGACAGGAAAGGTAGACGATTGCCCATGAAGGGAACTTGTGGTGAACTTAGGCAATTCAAATGCCGCGACTGCAGCTCAGCATTCAGCAAGTACTTCAGTCACTTCGAAAAAGCCGAAGGTTTTCGTGTTGTGGAATGTTACCACTGCCAGGGCAGAGCTGACCTCCTTCACGATGGCGCACAGCAGGTTGCTCCTGCGATTGCGGTTTCGGCTTCCCATCAATGAACAGACCAGGCGGTTAGCGAAGGCCATGCGCGAGGGCTGTGCTCAGGCAATGAACGGAAATCTTGGTGGGCAAATTCTGATGGGAGCTTTTCGGTGGAACCATTACTGGCAAACGGTTCAAACACTTACCACATGGGGCATTGGAGCCATGATCAGCTGGGGCTCGGCGATCAATACCTTCGTTCCAGGTGGTACTGAGTGAGTAAGCCAGACATTCCCCCCGATGATCGAGCCTTTGCCGATGAGAGTATCTCCCCCGAGAACCGTGGCCCCCGCGTAAATAACGACATCGTCTTCGATCGTCGGGTGACGCTTCTTGTCGCGAACAATGTTGCCCATTTCGTCCTTCGGAAAGCTTAAGGCGCCCAAAGTCACACCCTGATAGAGCTTCACATTCTCGCCAATTTCAGTTGTCTCTCCAATCACCACGCCGGTCCCATGGTCGATAAAGAAGTTCCTTCCTATCCTCGCTCCCGGATGGATATCGATCCCCGTCTTCGAGTGAGCGAATTCGGTCATGATCCGCGGCAGTAGTGGAATCCCTTGCACGTGAAGCTCGTGGGCGATGCGGTACACCATAATCGCAAAAATGCACGGATAACTGAATATGATCTCATCATAGCCTTTGGCGGCGGGATCACCGTCGTAGGCTGCCTCCACATCGCGGGCCAACAAATTACGTAGCGTGGGAATCTTTTCTAAGAAAGCGACTGCCTGGCTCTCCGCAATGTCTTC
>JACXTT010005281.1_pt1 | contig 18828 bp, 14 predicted proteins | sample 9270951 | NCBI WGS metagenome assembly JACXTT01 (sample SAMN15532306, study PRJNA645909) | rock metagenome | isolation source: weathered quartz diorite | place: Puerto Rico | collected 2017-06-21 | reverse complement strand
ATATTATATGGCTATTTAAAAAGTTGCCATACCCACCGATACATATTTCTCTTGGATTGATGTTTATCAAAAAAATCAATCACCTGTAGAAACGGATTATTTTCAAAAAGCCCGATCGCTTTAGGCCCGACGACAATTTTCATAAATCGATTAGGAAAATCTTGTCGTAAAATATCAATGACAGTGAATGTCAAAATCACATCACCAATATTGGTCAATGAGACGACAAGGATTTTCTTAATTTTTGATTTGTCTAACGGCATCAAGGACATCCTCAACGGTTATCGATTGCATGCAAATATTATCCGGACAGGTTAAGTGATAACAGGGATTTTTATTACAGCCCACCTCATGTTGTAAAATGATGTGGCGGGCAAAGCCGCGCGGGCCTGTGACTTGCGAACGTGTAGGGCCAAAGAGCGCAATGACGTTGGCGCACGCAGCACTTCCCAAATGCATCGGCCCAGAATCCGCGGAGATGACGACATTGACCTTGCTCATCAGCGCCGCCAGTTCTGAAAGGCTCGTTTGTCCGACGAGAACAATGGGCTTTACTTTAAGCGGCTTAATAATATCTTGCACCAAGCTCTCCTCGTCTTTACTGCCCGTAACAATCACCTTTGCTTTATCCTGCATAAGCCGATCGATCAGGCTCGTAAAATTTTCCTTGGGCCAGCGCTTTAAGTTCCAATTGGCCGCCGGATGAATGAGGATTTTTAAATCCTCATTAGCGAAACCTAAATCTTCTAACTTCTTTTTTGTCTTTGAAGCCAAATCCGGAGGGATCCTTAAGATGACCTCGCTTAATTCCAACGGCACATCGAATTGTTTTATTAAATTTTGATATTCATCCAAGCGATGTTTGATTTCCGAAGGCAATGGATATTTATGCGTCAGAAGAAATCCTCTGTTTTTTGTATCATAGCCGACACGGACGGGGATCCCAGCCAAAAAGACGAGTAAGGCCCGCGTTAAAGATTTATGAAGAAGAAACGCTTTTGAAAACCCATAGCTTCTTAGTTTAAAAATTAATTTTAATTTTCCGAAAACAGACTTGTGCTCGCCGTCTTCGTCATAAACGATGACTTCGTCAACAAACGGGAAGCAGGAAAAAATATCTTTAACGCGCGGCGGCGCCAAACACACAACCCAGGCCTTTGGAAATTTCTTTTTTAAATTCCAAAACACCGGCGCTGACATCAAAACGTCCCCGAGCCAGTTGACGTTAACAACGAGGATCCTTTGTGTGTAATATGGATTGATCATAAAAGGCTTTTATATAAATCGATAACTTTATCCGTCATCATATCTAGTGAAAACTTTTCCTCGACTAATTTTCGTGCTTGCTTAGAAACATATTCAGCCAGCGTTTTATCTTTAATCAATCTGATGGCTTGTTTGGCCAATGCCTGGTGGTCCTCAGCGGCAAATAATAATCCAGTTTCGTTCTCCTTAATTAAACTGACGATCCCGCCAACTTGGGCGGCGACGACGGCAACGCCGCACGCCTGCGCCTCGATAATCGACAACCCCAAACCTTCCTGGCGCGAAGGCATGACGAAAATATCAAAGGCGGCCATCATCGAACGTGTTTTATTGACGACGGGAAAAAATTTAACGTGCTCTTCTAATTTTAATGACTGAACGAACCCCTTTAATGCGTCCTCTGTCTTTCCTTCACCAACGATCAATAATTGCACCGAAGGAATCTCTTTGAGAATAAGCGGCATCGCCTTAATAAGAATATCCTGGCCCTTGACGTCTGATAAACGCGCGATCATCCCAATGACGGGTTTGGTTTCTAGCGCTAATTGACGACGAGCAGCGATCCTCTCTTCACCAGTGATCATCGAAAATTCTTGAAGGTTTATCCCGCTTTCAATAAGAACGATCTTCGAAGCATCGATTTTAAAATCATCGCGCAGGTGTTTATACACCGCATCACTTATAGCGATCACTTTCCTGCCCCAGCATGGAAAAATTCTTCTGACTAACCTCGTCTTAAAATAACCATGGCAAGACGTCACCAATGGTACATTCAAGCGTCTATCAAGGATCGTTCCCATCACTTGGCTGATGCGCGTATGGGCATGGATGAGATCAATCCTATTTTCTTTGATGAACTTTGCTAACGGCGATAAGGCCAAATAGATCTTTGGATTGAGTTCTGATTTTGTCTTGATATCTAAAGTCAATAACGTTGCCCCTTCTTTTGTAAATGCCTCTTGCATATTGCCGCCGCTGCTTGCGACAAAAACCTTATGCCCTCTTTTCACCAAAGCCTTGGTTAAAGAAAATATATAGGAGCCAATCCCGCCGGCATTAAGATGCGTTGTCAAAAACAAAACGTTCACGCGTTCTCCTTAAGAATAGACATGACCTTTTTATAAACCTCATCGGGTGTAATATTCTGCATACAATCATGTGTACGGATTTTGCACCGGTCGCTATAACACGGCGCACAGGATAATTTTTTCTCAAACACATGAAGGTCTTTGGACGGCGGAATATGGCGGCGCGCATCCGTCGGGCCAAAAAACGCAATGATCGGCGTATGCATCGCGGCCGCAACATGAAGCGGGGCAGAATCAGGTGTTATAAAAACCTTACACCGCTTCATCAACGCCGCCAATTGCAACACATCCGTCTTACCGACGAGAATCGACGGTTTTGATTTGGCTAACGTTAAAAGACGGTTGGCCATTTCCCTGTCTTTCTCCATGCCCGTTATCACCACACGGATGTTTTTCGCCGAAAGCATATCGCAAAGTTTGGCGATATGCTCGATGGGCCAATTTTTTGTTACCCATTTCTCTGATGCGGCGATATTAATACCGACGACGTTTTTAGCATTGCCTAGCCATTCCGCATCAAGCAGCTGATAGACAAATTCTTCATCGCCTTTGGTCGGCCACAATTCTAAATGCTCTGCCTGCTCATTAAAGGCGATCCCAAGCTGTTCTAAAATTTTAAATTGATGTTTGACCGGCGCCAAATTGTTTTCTGTGTCGGGGATCCCATGCGAAAGCATCCATCCCCATTTTTTGTTGCGATATCCATAACTTTCCCGAGGGAAAAGTAAAAAACTCAACAGATGGCTTTTACGGTTATTCTGAAAATCAATCACCTTATCAAATTGATAGCGGTGAAGTTTTTTAGCCAGACGGACCAATTTAAACCATCCGCGTTCTTTTTGTTTATGATCAAAAACAATAAGACCACTGAGATACGGACAATGACGTAGAATATGCCGCGACTCGCGTCCGATGAGGCAGTAAATTTTGGCTTGTGGGAATTTTTGGTGCAAGGCTTTTAACGCGGCGGTGATCAAAATGATGTCGCCTAACGCGCTTAATTTGACGACGAGAATGTTGATTGACGCTAAAAGTTCCTGGTAAACGGCCAATGTCTGCGAAGCCATATGCTCAAGCGTAAACTGTTCCTTTAATTTTTTTTGCGCATTTTTAACGAGCTCACGGGCCAACGCAGGGTCTTTTAAAATATTTAAGACTTCCGTTGCCATCGTATCAATGTCTTTGGGCAAAACAAGAATGCCCGTCTGGCGATGATCGATAATATCCACGACCCCTCCGACTTGGGTGGCCACGACCGGAACGCCGGCGGCCTGGGCTTCTAAAATCGCGCGGCCAAACGATTCCGGCTCCACCGATGACATGACCAAACAATCCGTTTGCGATAAAAGCTCAGGGACATCAGAACGATTCCCCAAAAATTCCACGTAACTTTTTAAACCTAGCCGATGGACGAGGACCTCCAGCTCTTTTTTATAATCCTGCTTACTGGAAGGCGCATCACCGATGATCCAGATTTTGACAAAAGGCATCTGACGGACAACTTTGGCCATGGCTTTTAAAAAATAATCATGGCCTTTTAAAGCCGTAATCCGTCCGACGATGGAAATGACATATTGTTGTTTATTGGGCTCAATGGTGTGCTGCTTGGTGAATTTAGATAAATCAACACTGCGCGGGATGCAGCGGATGTGGTCCGTCGCTACGTGGTAGACATCAATCATATGCCGGCCGATAGCGCGGCTGGGGACGATCACGAACTTGCTCCAACCCATCACCTGGCTAAAAAAACGGTTACGGTAATATCCGTGGCACGTCGTAATAAACTGCGCGCTCGTCTGACGGCAGGCAAAAAAAGCAACCCAGGCCGGCACGCGGCTTCTGGCATGCACGATATCAATTTTTTCGTCGACAATAATTTTCCTCAACGGCTTAACGGCTCGCCACATCGCCCATAAAGATTTTTTATGCACGGGCAACGCGTAATGCTTGGACCCAGAAGAAACCAATGTCGTAACGAGCTTACCGCCGCTGGAGACAACCACCGAGTGATGCCCGTGTTCGACTAAATATTTAGCAAAGTCAACGGTGCCTGTCTCAACACCGCCGACATTTAACTCTGGAAGAATTTGTAGGATTCTCATCTTTAAATAACTTTCTTGACCGTTTCGTAAATATTTTGAGCGTCATCAAGCCGCTTGGTTTTAATTTTTCCTTTGGCTACATCAAAAACTCGTTGACCGATGTCGCGCACTTCCACGGCACTGACATACCCTTGCGCGTTTAAGTTCTCGATAAAAAATATGTGCTTATTAGATTCCCGATTTCCTTTTCGTAACTGCGGATAAAAGACAATCGTACTTTTCCCGGAAGAAGCAGCTTCTGAAATCATCGAAATGCTGTCACCGGAAACAATGACGATATCAGACAAACCTAAAATCCCTCCAACAGCCTCGGGCACGTCATCTTTTTTCGGGTTGATAAAAAGCGGGCATGAACCCTCTTTTTTAAATTCCCGCGCTATCATCTGTTCAATCTCTTCGGGCGTGCGCCGCGATGTTGTCAAAAGGACATCCGCATTGATCTCTTTGAGAACACCTTGCAGTTGATGGATAAGGATTTTTATTTGATGATCGCTTAAATAAATATTTTTTGAATCGCCGCCGATCAAAAGGCCGATCTTTGCTTTGGAATGGGTCTTTAAATGGGAAAACCTGTTTAACAGAAGCTGGGATTGCTCTTTAAGATATCCATCGGAAATCATATTTAATGCACCATTAGTCACAGCGATATGACGGTCGTCTTTTTTTATTTTTCTCATGTCGTGAATGGGCAGTACGGCCAAATCAAAACGGTCGATATTAAGCATCCCCGGCCTCTGAAGACAAATACTTTTGGCGTTATGGTCTTTGGCTAACAAATAATTGATCCCGGCCGTCGCCGATCCACAGGAGACAATAAAATCTGTTTTAATGTTCATGAGCTCCTCAAACGATTCCTTTTTAAGAAACAGCCTTAACCAGGCCAATCTTCCCTGCATAAAAAACGGATGAGAAAAAAGACTGATGACGGAAAAAAATTTCCCCAACAAATCATTCTTAAATTTGATGTTAATAACCTGGCAGTTCGACTGAATCTCCCGTTCAGAAAGCGCCTTCTTTAGAAGTTCCGCCAATCTTTGTGACTGACGCAGATGCCCCATTTTCCCATCGGAGAGAATAGTAATGTTGCTTTGCTTGGAATATTTCCAAATTTTGTAAAACCACATATATTCCGATGGATATTTTACAATGTAGCGCTCCATCGTTTGGACCACCACATTAAGATTAGTCTCAACATCACGTTCAACATCTGCCGTTTGGGTGAGTTCAAATGGCTTTTGGATGATCAACCGGTGATGGCCATTCTTTTCCCGGATGATAATGCTAAACAATAAAGGCACGTCATATTTAAACGCGATCCGCATCGCACCGACGGACATCGAGGCCTGCCGATTAAAGAATGGGATGAGCGCGCCGTCCTTGCCTCCTTGATCGACCACCATACCGATGACTTCATTGTTCTGAAGGCTTTTAATTAGATCCCTTGTCCCTAAGCCACGCGACAGAACAACGCTTCCACCACAGGAACGGTAAGAATTTAACAGCTCATCTAATTTAGAATATTTGCTTTGCGGATTGACGATGACTTTATAGGGAATGCTCATCATCGCGCACGACAAGCTCGCCAATTCCCAGCTGCCAAAATGCATGGCGAGTAGAATCGCTCCTTTGCCTTTTTTAAGCGCCTCATGGATGTTTTCTTTTCCCTCAACGGTGACAAGCTCATTAAACTTTTCCGGTGTTAAAAGCGGCAAACGAAAAAGATCAATAAAATTTTGCCCGTAATTTTGGAATAATTGTTTGGTGATACGCTTTAGCTCATTCGACGACTTACTTTCAGCAAAAGCCTTTTTTAAATTAGCGTAAGCCAGCGAGCGGTGTCTGACGTCAAAATAATACGCCCACAGACCGATGATCCGGCCGATCCAAAGGGCCGCCGACAAAGGCAAAAAACGCACCAACGCCCCGAAGGCCCTAACGCAAAAGTAAATGATGGACTCTTTCAAAAAGAGCATCCTTTCCTGTGACGATAAGAAGTTTCATTTCAAGAGCCAAGACCACAATGTCGTCATCAAAATGATTCAACAAATCTTTTAATTTCACCTGGTCCTTCTGTGTTGTCACGATAATTTTAATATGGTTGTCTTTTAAATAACGGTTTATCCAGACAACATCGTTAGCGCTGTAAAGATGATGGTCCATAAAAACAAACGTATGGGCGTTATCCGTTTCCAGAAGCTTTAAGGTTTCCGTAAAAGAATCCGGATCACCGATGCTGCAAAACGAAGCGATGCGTTTGCCCAAAATATAATTTAAATCCAAAACTTCTTCTGTCCTTAAATGATGCAATCGTTTTGGCTCATGCTCACTTTCAACAATCAAGGCGTTCGGATTAAACAAATTGATTTTGTTTCGTATCATTTTCAAATTGGACCGGTCCAAATTGGTCTTGGTCAAGACGACCACCGATGCTCTAAACAAAGCATCAACTGGTTCCCGTAAGATCCCGCACGGGATAAGCGCCTCATCCCCCCATGGGTTCGTGACATCAACTAACACAATATCCAAATCCCGATGGAGCTTAAAATGCTGAAAGCCGTCATCTAGAATAAAGATGTCGGCCTTATTGTCTTTAAGAAAATTTTGGCCGCCTTCGTACCGGTTTTTATTGACCACGATAGAGACATCGCCCAAATTATTTTTTAGCATCTGCGATTCATCGCTGAACCCTTCTGTATTTGCCTTACGGTCCGTCATATATCCCCGCGTTAAAATGACGGCTTTAATATTTTTTTCTCTTAACGCCTCGATCAAAATTTCTACAAATGGTGTTTTGCCCACCCCTCCCCATGTGAGATTGCCGACGCTAACCACAGCCATAGGCAATCGTTTCTTTTTGAGGATTCCCCGCTCATAAAAAGTTTTTATAAGCCACAGCCCCAAACCATAAACCAGAGACAGAAGCCACAACGCCATTTTGGCCAACCGTGCGCCCAAACTTTTCCGGTGACCAGTGATCACCTCATAAATAAATTGCTTAATAGGATTCCTATACATATGCCGTGCATAGAACCGTGGCGTACAAAGAAACGAAGAAATGATTTCTAACGTCTTTGTCGTTGCTCCGCCATAACCATGGACGACACGTCGAGCATTTTCCCCCAACGTTTTTAGAATATCCCGACGGCTTAAGGCTTCTTTTATTTTTTCATAGAGCTCTTCGGGCGTTTGGACCTGAATCATGGCCTCTTCTTTAAGCAAAATATCAACAACATCCCGAAAGTTATACGTCAGCGGCCCGACGAAGACAGCTTTGCCCAAACTCGCCGGCTCGATCATGTTCTGCCCGCCGCCGACCTTAAGCGTCTTCCCAATAAAAACAATCGACGCCAATGCGTATAGATTCCTTAGTTCCCCTATTTTATCGACGACAATCACGGCATTTCGGTCAACAGAGACTTCACCGACAGATGAAAATTTCACAGTCGCGTAACCTTTGGCTTCAACTAAGCTTATGACCTCATCGGTTCGTTCTATATGACGACTGGCCAAAATAAGTCTTAACTCAGGATTGTCTTTAAGTAACCTTACGTATATATCCAACAAAATTTCTTCCTCACCAGGATGCGTGCTGCCCCCGATGAGGATGGTTTCTTTAGCAATCGAAAGTCTCTCTAACGCGTTGCGGTCGGGTTGCGGAAGATTATCAAATTTGATATTACCGATCACCTTAACACGTTCGGCCGGCGCTCCCAGCTGTAAAATTCGCTCAGCGTCAAGCTTAGTCTGCATTAAGAAACAATCGACGAAGCTAAGGACAGGCTTCGTCAGAAAACTCACTCTTTTATACCCTTTAAAAGATTTGTCCGAAATGCGGCCGTTGATAATGACAATCGGCACCTGGCCTTTGTGTAAAGCCCCATAAAGGTTCGGCCAGATTTCTGTTTCAGTGGAAATATAAACGCGCGGGTCAATAAGACGGATAAGTGTATGGACAGCCCAACTGAAATCAAGCGGGGCGTAGATGACGGTCGCAACCTGGCTTAAGCGCTCAATGGCAATTTTTTGTCCAGTTTTGGTGACCGTCGAGCAGATGATTTTATAATCAGGATATTGTTTTTTGAAGTTCTCGATCAAGTCAACAATAGCCAGCACTTCCCCAACACTGACGGCATGGATCCAAATATTTTTATCGCCGCGCAATTGCTTTTTAAGATCAAAAGAAATAAATCCCAAGCGCTGCCAAAAGCCCACATGCCATTTCTTCTTAATGGTCAAGGCCGGAATATAGGCCAGAAATAGAATTAAGAAAAATACATCATAAAAAATAAACAAAACCCCATCCTTTCTTTCTAAGCAGATGAGATTATAGTATAAATAAAGTTATTAATACTACATTAATTTATGATTTTACAAAAATTTAAGGACGTTATTAGGCGTGTGGATGGGCTTTATCGTAGACTTTTCTTAAACGATCCGTTGTGACATGGGTATAAATTTGCGTCGTGGAGAGATTGGCATGGCCTAACAGTTCCTGGACAGAGCGAAGGTCTGCCCCACGATTAAGAAGATGGGTGGCGAAGGAATGCCGTAAGACGTGTGGGGAAACGTGTTTGTTTTCGCTGACGAGTTTAATATATTTATGCGTGATGTCGCAGACAGCCCGCGTTGTAATTCTCGTCCCATTTTTATTCAAGAATAAAACATTGGATTTTTTTTTACGCGTGTCCAGATAATGTTTGATGGCATCAACCGCCTTACTGCCAATGGGGACAAGTCTCTCCTTCTTTCCTTTTCCCATGACCCTGACAATATTACTGATTAGATCGACTTGATCGATATTTAATCCAACGAGTTCGCTGACGCGAATCCCAGTGCTGTACAATGTCTCATGCATCGCCCGGTCGCGGCAACCCAACTCTTTATCCTGATTCGGCACTTCAACAAAAGTCACCATTTCATCCTCAGATAAAAAGTTGGGCAACTTTTTATCGAGCTTAGGTGACATCAAAAGTACGGCTGGATTATTTTTGATCAAATTTTCCCGATGAAGGAACTTAAAGAAACTGCGCAGCGCTGAAAGTTTGCGGGCGAGCGTTCTTGGTTTGTGGTTATTTGTTCTTAGCTGGGCGAGGAATTTACGCAAAAAAAGATAATCGACTTTTTCAATCGGAGCATCTCCTAAAAATTTCATAAATTCTTCTAAGTCTAAACGGTAATTGACAAGTGTATGCTTGGAATAATTTTTCTCGATCTCAAGGTAGGATAAAAATTTGTCGAGATACCGGTTCATGATGACCTCGCCAAGAAATTATTCTTCTTCCGGAAGTTCTTTCGTGACATATTTGCACGTCGGGTAATTACTGCAGCCGTAAAACGACCCGCGGGTAGAATGGCGCTTAACAAGCTCACCGCCGCAATTTTCTTCAGGACATTTAATACCGGAGGTGATCGGTTGCGCGTGCTTACATTCCGGGAAACCTGAACAGCTTAAGAATTGCCCGCGTCGTCCCCATTTAATCACCATTTGACGTCCGCATAAAGGACATTTTTTGTCGACAAACGTTTCTGTCTTAACGATATTCTGCTCGGCAAATTCCAATTCTTCTTTAAACGGCTGATAAAATTCTTTGAGCAACTGAACGTATTCTAATTCTCCCTCTTCAATCAAATCCAAACTATCTTCCATTTTAGCCGTAAATCCGACGTCCATGATTTTTGAAAAATATTTGACCAAAAGATCCGAGATCGTGATCCCTAAGTCCGTCGGGCTTAAATAACCTTTTTCGCGAACGATATAATTACGATAGACCAGCGTCTGGATGATAGAAGCATAGGTGCTCGGCCGCCCGATCCCGTCTTCTTCCAAATCTTTAACCAAGCTTGCGTCAGAAAACCTCGGCGGCGGTTTTGTAAAATGCTGTGTTGGTTTCATTTCTTGAACCTTTAGAATATCATTCTCTTTATAAACAGAAAAATCAACTGGAGCCTCTTCTTCTCCATTATCCTTGACCAGTTTTAAAAAGCCATCGAAGACAAGATTCGATCCGGAACTGCCTAACTGATATTGGCCAGCGATAATTTCAATCTTTTTATATTGGTAGACAGCTTGTGTCATTTGACATCCGACAAAACGGTTCCAAATAAGTTCATAAAGTTTATATTGATCGTCGTTTAAAAATTTACGGATCGATTGAGGATCGCGGCTGACATCCGATGGACGAATAGCTTCGTGGGCTTCCTGAGCGCTTTTCTTAGATTTATATTTATTAGGTTCCGACGGCAAATATTTATCGCCGAATTCTTGCTTGATATAATCGCGCACCTTGCTGACTGCTTCTTGGGAAATATTGACAGAATCCGTTCTCATATACGTAATAAGACCGACCGTTTCCCCGCCTTCCAACTCAATCCCTTCATAAAGTTCTTGAGCGATCATCATGGTCTTACTTGCGTTAAATCTTAATTTATTGAAGGCATCTTGTTGGAGCGTACTTGTGATAAACGGTGGATTAGGATTACGCTTAACTTCCCGTTCGCTAATATTGGTGACGAGAAATTTTTGCGCTTTTAAGTCATTAACAATTCTGTTAGCTTCGGACTGGGATTTTAGCTCAGGCTTTTCATCTTTAATCTTTTCAAGGTTAGCCGTCAAAATTTGATCCAGGCCGTCTTTTTTAAGATCAACGGCAACCTGCCAATATTCCTGCGGGACAAACGCCCTGATCGCCGCCTCGCGTTCAACGATCAGACGAAGAGCAACCGACTGAACACGTCCGGCGCTAAGCCGTGACCCAACTTTTTTCCAAAGGATCGGACTAATCTTATAGCCCACGATCCTGTCCAAAATCCGACGGGCAATCTGGGCATCGATGAGCTTTGCGTCAAACTCACGCGGCGATTTAAAAGCTTTTAGAACGGCATCTTTGGTGATCTCCTGAAACGTCACACGATAAATCTTTTTGCCTTCGGCGATATGGTTTTTTAAATTCCAGCCGATCGCTTCCCCCTCGCGGTCAGGGTCTGTGGCAAAGAACACTTCTTTGGCGCTTTTGGTATCTTTTTTCAGCTGGCTTAAAACCTTTTGCTTGCTGCGCACCACAATCAGATCAGGCTGAAAATTATGGTCAATATCAACACCCAACGTTGACTTTGGAAGATCGATGAGGTGTCCCATCGAAGAGACAACCTTGAACTTATCCCCCAAAATTTTGTTAATTGTTTTTACTTTGGTCGGAGATTCGACGATGACGACTGATTTAGCCATATTTAATACCTGATCGTGCGGGTAAAGCTGTCCCTTATTTTATAAATATTTAAAGCCAACTCATATGCCTTCTTCCAAGCAAATAAACTCTTAAAACCGTCGCCTAACATGTTCCCTCCTATCTTGCAACCAAATGTTACCTTGCTACCTGACCCTTGCTACTCTGACAAATTGTCTATCTGGCAATTGTTTAACTATTTTCTTTAATTCTAATTGTAATAAAAGCCCGGATAGACAAGAAACTTCCATACCCGTGTTCTCACACAATTCATCCATGCATACAGACTTTAGACCGATATGATTATAAACAAGTTGTTCGTTTTCGGTTAATTTTTCTAAAATATTTTTTTGATCTTCGTTGATTTGATTTATTTTTAAACCTTCTTTATGCAAACGCATATTGATATCGTCTTTCAAATTCTCCAAGACATCTTCAACGCATGTCACCAAAGCTGCGCCTTGCTTAATTAATTTATGCACGCCACCTGACATCGGGCTATCGATCTTTCCCGGAATGGCAAAAACATCCTTGCCTTGCTCAAGCGCGCAGTCAGCGGTGATCAGCGCCCCGCTTTTTTCGGATGCCTCAACGACCAATACAGCCAACGACAGTCCGCTGATGATCCGATTACGTCGAGGGAAGTTAAACGGCCGAGGTGGATGGGTCAAAGGAAATTCCGAAAGAAGACATCCTTGTTCTGCAATCCTATCCGACAACTCTTTATTCTCCGACGGATAAATTTCCGAAAGCCCACTGCCCAAGACGGCCACCGTCGGCGCCATCGCCTGTAATGCGCCTTGATGGGCGGCTGTATCAATACCTTGAGCCAATCCCGAAATAATGGTTATCCCCATTTCTGATAACTGTTGGGCAAATTGCCGCGCTGTCGTTAACCCATAGATGCTCGCCTTGCGCGAACCCACAATAGCAAGCCCCATCATCTGCTTTAAATCCATTGGCCCTTTTTGATAAAGGACAACCGGCGCATCTGGGATTTGTTTTAAAGATTGCGGATAATCATCGTCCCATAAGGAAAGAACTTTGCTATTTAATTTCTGAAAAGATGCCAATTCTTTTTCTAGGAATTGGTCTTTGGGAAAACGGATGATATTATCAACGACATTTACAGGCAGGATTTGAGATTCGGACAGCTCAAAAGCGGACAAATGAAAAACTTCTTTAGCAGACCCAAACTTTTCAACTAACCTTTGTATCCGCGCATTCCCCAAACCTTCAATGGCATTGAGCGCAATCAACGCATCGTGATCCGTCATGGCAATCTCCCTTTCGTTCGTAAGCAATTATTTACAGCACTCGTAATGATGACAATTTAGCAAAGCATAAATTTCTTTGGCCGTTTGCTTTGGCGTCTTGGCATCCGTATCAACCGTCAGATCCGCCTTTTCATACAAGTCTCTTCGCTGCTTAAGCAGTTGCTTAATCCTCGCCATAGGGTTTTCGACCTGCATGAGCGGCCGTTTTTTATTTAAGCTGACCCTTTTTAAAATCCATTCCGGCGAGGTTTTAAGGTAAATCAATATCCCTGTCTTTTGCAGCCGTTTGATATTAAGCGGGTTTAAAACAATGCCTCCACCCGTGTCGATAATGATATTTTTCTTTTTAGCCAGCTGAGCAACAGCTTTGGTTTCTTGCTGTCGGAAATACGCTTCCCCTTTTTTCTCAAAGATAACCTTGATCTTCATCTTTTCTTTTTTCTGGATGAGATCATCCGTTGAAAAAGTCCGGCGTTTAAAAATTTTGGCAAGTTCACGCGAGGTCAGCGTTTTTCCTGAACCCATAAAGCCGATTAAAACAATATTGATGTTAAGCATAATTTGTCTAATTGATTTTGTTTGGGAATTCTTGGGGGAAACGGCTTTTGTGTGATAAGCGTAGCACCGAATAGTTTTTAAGTCAACCCTTTCGACTCAGCTCAGGGTTGACTCTGAGCGGCGCCCTCATATCTTACAAAAACGCCGTCGAATGAGTCAAATTTCTTTTAAAGATGCGAACACCGACGCATAAGCGCTACTTCCACAACCAATCCGCCTATGATCAAACTAACTTAACACCATCCAAAATTTTTCAAGACCTGAGCATAAAAGCCGTGAACGGAACAAAAATAGCCACCAGGAAAAATATAAAACGATTAATAGACAAACTTGTCTCTGTTCTCGAAGATGAGAAGCTTTGCCCCTGGAGGGATAACCGAAGGGATTTTTTCAAATAAAGCCAGTTCCGTGTTGGCCGTTTGAACAGTTGTGTGGAAAAACTGGAAACTGCAGACCATAAAAATAAAAGAAGCTAGATGGATGATCGTTTTCTTTGACATAGACGTTCTTATTATAGTTTCTAAAATTAAATCAGACTATAAAAAAGTTTTCGTTTTTTATTAAATATTTTATCGTTTAAGGCCGACTAATACATTCCGTAACCGCTCATGATCCAGTGGATAATACGATCGCCAAAAAGTAAGCTGATAAGCGCAGCCAAAATCAAAAACGGGCCGTAAGCGATCGCGCTGTCTTTGGTGCGGATTTTTTCGATGATGCCAAAAACAGCGCCGAAGAACGGCGCCAAAAAAAACGTTAGGATCGCTAATTTCCATCCCAAGAACGCGCCGATCATCGCCATAAGCTTGACGTCTCCCCCACCCATGGTCTCTTTCTTTAACATAAAATCGCCAAGCATGCCCATGATATAAATAATGCCACCGCCGACCAAAAGCCCGATCAAAGAAGTCCCTAAAGACTTTAAATGAAGCAGTATCCATGACCCTGAAGGTTCTGTCACATGGTGCAAGGCGGGAAAAATAAAACTGAAAATAAGCCCGGCGATCATGCCGCCGATGCTTATCTCATCGGGAATAATCCTATGGGCAAAGTCAACGAATGTGGCCACAATAAAGCAGCCTACCATAAACAAATACGGCCACAGGACATCGCTTAATCCATAATAAGAATAGAGAAATAGAAACGAAACGGCTGTGATAAATTCGACGAGCACATAACGGAAAGAAAATTTAGCTTTGCAGGCGCGGCATTTACCGCCCAAAACGAAATAACTCACCAAAGGGATATTATCAAACCAGGCAATCGGCGTTTTGCAGCTGGGGCAATGCGATCCCGGCATGACGATCGATTTCTCCTCGGGCATGCGGACAATACAGACGTTTAAGAAACTTCCAATGAGTGCGCCAAAGCAAAAAATAAATATAGCAATCAATTGATCCATACCTGACCTTCTTTATTTAATGGCCTTTTCTAGAGATTCTCTCATGATTAATTTGGTTTCTTCATCGAGCTGGATGTTGGCCCAGTGCTGAAAAGACAAAATCCCCTGGTAATAAAGCATGCCTAACCCACTGGCGGCCTTTGCCCCTGCCTTTTTAGCCAGACGAAGAAGTTTTGTTTCTTTCGGATTATAAATCAGATCATAAACAAACAGATCGGAATGGATCATTTCCTCCGGGATCAAAAGGTCATCTTCTTTTTTTAGCCCGACGGAGGTTGTGTTAATCAAAACATCCGCGAGCTCGACATTAAGATCATCTGTATCATCGACGAGCTCAATGAGGCTTGTGTCCACCCTTTGCGCAATATCGTTTAACAATTCTTCGGAACGGGCGCGTGTGCGGTTATAAATTTTAATCGATTGTGGCCGTTCAGGGATCATGCAGAGCGTTGTGATAATCGCCCGCGCCGAACCGCCAGCGCCTAGAATCGCCACTCTCTTCTCACCGAAATCAACCTTTAGCTCGGCCATGTGCGCCAAAAATCCCGGTGCGTCGGTATTATAGCCAATTAACTTTCTTTGTTTATTGATGACGATCGTATTGACCGCCATGATCTTCTGAACCAGCGGCGAAAGCACATCACAATATTCCAACGCCTTTTCTTTATAAGGAACAGTGATATTAAGTCCAAAGATCTCTGAATCATCGTCGTGTAGCTTCTTAAAAAAATCTTTTAACTCTTCTTCTTTGAGCGGAAAAAGTTTATAGACGGCATCGACACCTAAGGCCTTGAACGCCGCATTATGCATCAAAGGCGACAGGCTGTGGCTGACAGGATAACCAATAAGACCGTATGTGGCTTTGAGCTCTTCCATATCTGCAATCATCTGTTACTTTCAATCAAACCCGATAACATTTTGGTGATACTCTCCAATTCAAATCTTAACGCTTGATATTTTTCCTCTTTAATAAGTCCCTTACGAAAACATAAATCTAAAATTGGAACACACTCAAAAGCCGATCCTCGCGCAATCCAGAAAAAATTTATCCTATCTTTAACGTGATAGCGTCCATTCCCTTCGGCCATATTGGCTGAGATTGATAGAGCTGCTCGCTGTAATTGATCGACAATATAACCATTTCCTTTGGAAAAATCATCGGTTAGGATGCTTAGGTGCTCCGCAAATTCCAGCGATTTTTGATAGACAATCAGTTTTTCGAAAAGAAACATTCTTTGCCTCCGTATTTATCTCTCCGGGGGCAAAGAGATGGGTTACTTATAAGATTCGAGAAATTTGAGATTAGAAATTTGATTGTCCAATTTCTAATTTCAAATCTCACATTTTAAAAAAACGGGCCAAGTTATGGTTTTGACACGAAGAGTATACCATTAACCTGACCCGTGTTTTTTAAAAAAAAATTATTCTTCTTCGCCGAATATCTCTCTAATTTTTCATTAAAAATAAAGGCGAAGAAGCCCTGCGAAGCCAAAGGCGAAAGCACTTTGGCGTAGCGGGGTTTAGCTCCGAAGAATGAACCCATCCAAAACACAGAAAGGTTCATTTTTTCTTATTCTCGGCTTCTTGAGCGATCACTTTGTTGACGGCGTTGATGTAGGCCTTGGCGGAAGCCTCTAAAATATCCGTCGAGCTCCCATGGGCGATAACGCTTTTGTCTTTGATCTTAACTTTTACGGTGACTTGGCCCATCGCATCCTTACCTTCGGTCACCGCTTGGATGGAATACTCCAATAACTCGCCTTTTAATTTGGTGATGATATCGATTGCCTTATAACAAGCATCGACCGGGCCGTCGCCCGTCGAGCTTTTCTTGTATGTCTTTGCTTTTGATTTAATAACGACGTCGACTTTGGGTTTGACATGGGTCCCGCTTACTGATTTTAAACTGACGAACTCATAGGTTTGAGCGAATTCCCTGGATTGGTCATCGATAATAGCCATCAAATCCTCATCAAAGACTTGTTTCTTTTTATCGGCAACATCTTTGAACCGCTCAAAGGCTTTTTCTAATTCAGCCTCGTTTAAATCAACGCCCAAACTTTTGATCCGCTCACGCAAGGCATGCCGGCCGGAGTGTTTACCTAAGACAACACCTGTTCCCATAAACCCGACATCTTCGGGACGGATGATCTCATACGTCGAGCGCTCCTTTAACACGCCGTCCTGATGAATGCCGGACTCGTGGCGAAACGCATTATTTCCGACGATGGCTTTATTGGGCGGCACGGGAAATCCAGTGAACTTACTGACCAACCGCGAAACGCGGCAGATTTCCTGGGTCTTGATATGTGTGCTGCAATGGTAGATGTCCTGACGTGTCTTTAACGCTATGACAATCTCTTCCATCGACGCATTACCCGCGCGCTCGCCGATGCCGTTGATCGTGCATTCAACTTGCCGCGCGCCGTTTCGCACCGCCGCCAAAGAATTGGCGACGGCAACGCCTAAATCATCATGACAATGGACAGAAATAATGGCCTTATGAATATTAGGGACATTGTTTTTGATGTCAGCGATCAATTGCCCATATTCAATCGGCATGCTGTAGCCGACGGTGTCGGGAATGTTAACCGTTGTCGCCCCAGCATTGATCACCGCTTCGATAATTTTATACAAGAATTCTTTTTCGGAACGTGAGGCGTCTTCAGGTGAGAATTCGATGTTATCGCACTTTTGCCGGGCGTATTTGACGGCATCGATGGCCATCTGCAAAATCTCATCCTGAGATTTCTTTAACTTATGTTCCATATGGATCTTGGAGGTGGCCAAGAACACATGGATGCGCGCCCGTCGGGCATTTTGCAAAGCCTCGTGCGCAGCGTCAATGTCCTTCTTAACAGAACGGGCCAAACCGCAAACAATAGAATTCTTAATGACTTCGGCCACGGCTTTGACCGATTCAAAATCACCTTTAGAGCTTACCGGAAATCCGGCTTCGATAATATCAACGCCCAAACGCTCTAACCCGTGGGCGATCTCTAACTTTTCCTGTTGGTTCATGCTGGCGCCGGGCGCTTGTTCCCCATCGCGTAATGTCGTATCAAAGATCACGACTCTATTTTGATCGTTCATAGGATTACCTCAATTGTCTTAAAGGTCAAAATGGAATTGATGACTATATATAGAGAAAGGGCTCTGGCGGTGGTTCCGCCAAGTATTCTTCTTCGCAAAAGAAATGACATTTCTTTTGCTTCGAAGCAATTATTCTGCCTAAGAATATTGCTGCGAAGCAATACAGACAGCTTTTTTAAGGCTGCGAAGCAGAATAGACGCAGACCGAGCGTCTTCTCTGTATTCGTCATTTGGTTCCATTGAAAGACAATATAATCCATTTGAGTCTCTTATCCTTCGACTACGCCCCTGAGTCTTACTAAGAGCTTCGCTCAGCACCAACTTTTCTATAATTTAATTGTAGTTGGTACCGCACAGCCTTTTCTGGTGCAGTACTGACTACAACTAAAATTAAGGTAAGTCAGTGCAGGATTTCGGGGATAAATTGTTATTAACAGCCCCCCATTTTTTCATCCAGGGCATCATGCCGCGTAATTTGACGCCGACCTCTTCAATCAAATGGTCCTGAGATTCCTGACGATATTTGTTAAAGTTCGGTCTGCCCTTTTTATTTTCGTTGATCCATTCTTTGGCGAATTTGCCGGATTGAACCTCTTTTAAAATCTTCTTCATTTCCTTCTTGGTTTTATCATTGACAATTCTTGGGCCGCGGCTGTAATCACCATATTCAGCCGTATCAGAAACTTTCTTTCTCATCCCGCGGATGCCTTCTTCATAAATAATGTCGACGATGAGTTTGAGCTCATGAAGACATTCAAAGTAAGCGATCTCAGGCTGATATCCAGCTTCAACGAGTGTTTCAAATCCAGCCTTGACCAA
>JACXTT010005280.1_pt1 | contig 18831 bp, 20 predicted proteins | sample 9270951 | NCBI WGS metagenome assembly JACXTT01 (sample SAMN15532306, study PRJNA645909) | rock metagenome | isolation source: weathered quartz diorite | place: Puerto Rico | collected 2017-06-21 | reverse complement strand
CGCGCACGCCGAGCACGCGAACAGGTGCACCACGTCCAGCGCGATCCAGCGGCCGTACCGGCGTCGAGTTGGGGATACCACTGTCATTTACAACGAACCAGGGCCGGAAAGAGTTTTTCTGGCGGGAGATAGGCAGCCGGAGCTAGCGCTGGTCTCCCGACTGCGGCGGGCGGAGGATGGCCACCGCGCCGGCGATGGCGACCGCCCAGACCGGGGCCATGGTGATGATGAAGGGCCGGATAACGTCGCTCACCGAGTTGGCGTCGCGATTGAACACCATGAATACCGCGACTGTGCCGTACGAGAGGGCGAGGAAGCCCACGGCGAGGCCAATCCACCTGTACATGGCCGCAGTCTAACGGCCCGATTGAATGCAATATTTGTCACATGACGGCTGACGGCCGCGTCTACTTCGACCATCCCGGGGTGGCCACCGTCAGCTGGGATCCCGCGCATCGGACCGTCCTGGTCGAGTGGGCGGGCAGCGCGGACTCAGCCCAGTTCTTCGGAGTGCTTGACGCCGAGGTCGCAGCGCTCCACGAGCACAATGGATCGCTCATCCTCGCCGACTGCCGGCGCCAGGGCGTTCTCGACCCCGCCGCCCAGGATCTGGCCGATCGCGACTGGCTGCCCCGTGCGCTCGCGGCCGGCCTCAGGCGATTCGCGGTCGTGCTCCCGGCCAGCCGGGTGGCCGCCATAAACCTGGAGGACCGGCTCAGCCGGCTGCCGGCCGAAAAGCTCGAGATCTGCTACTTCTCGACTGTTGACGAGGCCAGGGCCTGGCTCGCGCAGCCTTTCTTTGAGTAGCCGCCAGACCGACCGCCGCCCTGCAGTCCTGAAGGCGGCGAGCCTAGACTCGCCGGTGCGCAAATCGCCCGCGACTCGCGCACCGGTGCGCGTGGGCGTGGTGCAGGAGGGCTGGCACGGCAACCGCGAGGCGCAGGAGGAAGCGATCGCGGCCGGCATCCGGCTGGCTGCCCAGGAGGGCGCGCGACTCGTGTGCACCCAGGAGCTGACCCTCTCGCCTTACTTCGCGATCAGTCCCGACGGCGGCGGCGAACACTCAGAACCAATTCCCGACGGCCAGACTTCACGCTTCGCGGCCAACCTTGCCGCCGAGACCGGCGCGTACGTCCAGGCCTCGCTGTACGAGCGCGACGGCGGCCGTGGCTTCGACACCGCGATCGTGGCGGCGCCTGATGGACGCATCGTCACCATCACGCGCAAGGTGCACATCCCCGGCGGCAGGGGCTACCACGAGGACGCGTACTTCGAGGCCGGCGCCGCACCCGGCCACGACGACATCACAGATATCGAGCAAGGCCATTTCGCATTTCCGACCTGCTACGACCAGTGGTTCCCAGAGCTCGCGCGGGTCCTCTCCTTGCAGGGCGCTGAGGTGATCGTCTATCCGACCGCGATCGGGTCCGAGCCCGACCACCCAGACTTCGATACGGAGTCCCAATGGGAGCGCGTGATCATCGCCAACGGGATCATGAACGGGACCTTCATGATCGCCGCGAACCGCATCGGCACCGAGGGACCGGTCACGTTCTACGGCAGCTCGTTCATCTCGGATCCGTATGGGCGCAAGCTCGTGCAAGCGCCGCGCGACACGCCGGCCGTCTTGATCGCAGACCTGGACCTCGATCAGCGGCGCGACTGGCTCGATCTGTTCCCTTTGCTGCAGGGCCGGCGACCGGAGGCTTACCGCAGCCTCGTCTAGAGGTGCCGGCGCACTGGCACCGGACCGAACTCCAGCTTGGCGGGCAACTCGACGATCTGGCCGATTCGCTCCGCCTGCTCCGCGACTCCATCGCGCTGCTGCCTGGTCAGCGTGATGTGCGGATCGACGCGGACCAGCAGGCGCTTGCCCGCTGCCTTGCGCTCCCACAGCCCCGCGACTCGTCCGCCCACGAGCAGCACAGCGAACGTCGCCGCGGTCCCAGGTGAGGCGCGCGCGATATCGGACGCGAGATCCATCAGCTGCTCGCGCGGATGCGAACCGACGACGAACACGTCGAAGTGCGGCACCAGCAGCACCGAGTCGGGCGCTGCCTCGGCGTCATTGCCGGCGTCGGAGCTCAAGCACCAGCGCTTGTCGCCTTCGACGTCGACCTCTGCGAGCTCGCCGGACAGCTCCTCGAAAAGCACCCTGACGATCGCTCGATCGAGCGCGAACCAGCGCCCGAACTCCTGCATGGTCGATGGTCCATACGCGTGTAGGAACTTGCGGAGGGCGAAGACGCCTCCGGCCATCGGATCCTCATCGCGCCAGCCGCTCCAGTCCGCGAGCCTGACGAAAGTCGAGCGGCCGCCGTGGCCGGGGCCGTAGCACGCGGCGCCGAGAGCCGCCGCCCAGCCCAGCGCCATCGGCCAGTTCTTGTAAGAGCCGACGAAGCCCTGGTTGTGGGCAACCGCCCAGCCGCCAACTCGCTCCTCCAGACGCGCTTCCAGCTCGGGCCGGTCGATTGGCTCCGGCCCGAGGATCCTGGAGATCGCGTCGATCACGGCCTGCAGCTCGTCGATGTCGATGCCGGCGCCGGCCAGACGTTTCTCCTCGGCTGCGAAACGCAGCCGGTTCGCGGCCATCCACAAGGCTACTTCGCCGGCGGGGAAGACGTGCAGCGTCCCCCGCAATCCCACCGTCTTGACCAGCGTCCGCTGCTTCCACAGCGCTTCGCGCACGTTGCTGCGCGTGATGCCGCTGACCCTCACGCCAAGCATCAGCTCCACGCTCGCTGCGATTTGCGCGTGTGCCCCGCAGATGTCGGACGCGACATCCACCAGACGTCTTGCGGGCGCCGGCTTCAGCAGGTGATGCCGCTCCAGGCGGCGGCCGATCACCTGCGCCCACTTCATGCGTGTTCGACCAGCACTTGCTCCAGGCCGTCCAGCAGCACATCGAGCCCGAACTCGAACTCGGCCGTGTAGCTGTAGCCCGGCTTCATCACATGCTCGACGGCGATCTCGGCGAGGTATGGAAAGGAGTCAGCCGGCGAGTCGCCGAGGATAGTGCTGGCGACATCGGCCGCCTGCTCACCCGTGTCGAACGGCAGGCTTGCCTGCTGCAGGGCGAAGCCATAGATGTAGCTGTCAAGCGCCGAGTAGGCATGCGCGGCCATCGCCACGGAAAAGCCGCTGTTGCGCAGGCAGCGGAGGACCGAGTCGTGGTGGCGGAGGTTCGCCGGCCCAGGGTGCGTCCTCGATTCCATGAGGCCCACGGCCCACCGGTGACGCGTGAGCGCCGCCAGGGCTGACACCGCGCGCTGCCTCATCGCGGTCTTCCACGCAGTTCCTTCACAAACAAGCGCGATCTCGCCGAACACGATGTCCACCAGCCCATCCAGCATGTCGTCCTTGCCGGCCACGTGGTTGTAGAGCGACATTGCCTCCACACCGAGCTCATCGCCCAGCCTGCGCATGCTCAACGCGGCGATGCCGTCTCGGTCGGCGAGCTTCAGCGCAGCCCGCAGGACACGCTCCTGAGTGAGAGGCTTGCGCGCCTTCGTGACCCTGGTCGAAGGTCTGGCCATCGACGTACATGGTAAGCCTTGACAAACTTACAGTGTATGTATTACCCTCACTACATCAGACTTACGCCGTAAGCCAGTTGGGAGGCAAAACCATGATCTCGACCCGGACCCTCGCCCGCACCGGCGGGCTCCTGTATCTCGCGGTTGCGGTGGGCGGCACGTTCAGCGAGCTGTTCGTCCGCTCGAGCGTCAAGGTGGCCGGCGACGCCGCCGCAACCGCCGCCAACATCGTCCAGCACGCGGCGCTGTTCCAGGCCGGCTTCGTCGCCGACCTGGTGGACTTCGTGTGCTTCCTGGGCGCCGGCCTCGTCCTTTACATGTTGCTGAAGGACGTGAACCCGCAGGTCGCTCTGTCGATGCTCGTCGTCAACGCCGTCAGCGTCGCCATGCAGGCTCTGAACATGCTGAACCACCTGGGCGCGCTGCTGGTCGCGACCGACCCGCAGTACACAGGGGGTATGAGCCCGGCAGCTGCGCATGGCCTCGTGCAATTGCTGCTCGAGCTGCATCACCAGGGTTACCTCATCTCCCAGATCTTCTTCGGCCTGTTCCTGCTGCCACTCGGCTACCTCGTATTCAAGTCCGGTTACTTCCCGCGACCACTGGGGATCGCGCTGATGGTTGGCTCCGCCGGCTATATCGCCGACGTGGCCGCGGTCTTCACGAGCCCCGGCTTGGAGTCCGGCGTCGGGCTGTATTTCGCTCTCGCCGGCGGGCTCGCCGAGCTGTCATTCGTCCTCTGGCTCGTGGTCGTGGGGGCGCGGGTCAAGGCATGAGAACCAGACTGTCCGCGCTCTGGCTGTTCGTCTCGCTCAACTATCTGTACTGCGACGTGGTCACCCTGATGGACCCTAGCCTGCTGAGGGGATTCCTCGCCGGCAACGTCGGCGGGATGAACGTCTCGCAGGGCTTCCTCCTCGCAGCCGGCGTCCTGGTTGAAATTCCGATGGCGATGGTCCTGCTGTCACGCGTGCTCGATGGCAGGGCCGCACACTGGGCCAACGTCGGCGCCGCCGGCCTGATGACGCTCGTGCAGGCTGGGTCACTCCTGGCCAAGCCGCCCGCGCTCTACTACCTTTTCTTCAGCGCGATCGAGATCGCGTGCACGGCCGCGATCGCGTGGTACGCCACAATGACGTGGGAGCGGTATGGGAGAGCATCGAACTGAGGGTCGGTCTCGTTTTCGCGGAGGGCGCTTCGGCTGCGGTTGCGGCGGCTTCTTCTTCGTGCTGACGGTCGGCATCCTGCTGGCGATCTTCAACGCGGGGATCGGGATCGGTGTCTCTGTGCGGGTCCCGTTCACGTCGGCCAACGCGACGATCGCGGGATCTGTGGGCGCCAAGGCGAAGGCCATGCAGGCCCTGCCGGACTACACCGAGGGACGCCTGGGCGGCAACCAGAACTTCATCAACAACTCCACGACCATGACCATCGGCCCGGCCGAGGGCGCGGCTGTGATCATCGTCGGCAAGCAGGACGGCGCACCGGCGCTCGACCTGCACATCGATGTTCGGTAGCCTGACAAAGCTGTGATCGCCAACCTGATCGGCTCGAAGTGGGAGACGCCCGACGGCGGGATCTCCACCCTGCCGATCTACAACCCCGCGACGGGCCAGGTCATCGACCAGGTGCCGCTCTCAGGTGCATCCGAGGTCGGTGCTGCGGTCGCCGCGGCCACCGCCGCTTTCCCCAGGTGGTCGCGCACAGCCGTCATGGAGCGGGTGCGCTTGATGTTCGCCTACAAGGCGCTCCTCGAGCAGCACGTGGAGGAGCTGGCGGCGATCATCACCAGGCACCACGGCAAGACGCTCGAAGAGGCCCGCGGCGAGGTGCGCCGTGGCATCGAGGTCGTGGACTTCGCATGCGGTGCGCCAACCCTGCTGCAGGGCCGCACGCTGCGCGACGTTTCAACCGGCGTCGACCAGGACCTCTACAGGTTCCCGGTCGGCGTGTGCGCGGGCATCCCACCCTTCAACTTTCCGGTGATGATCCCGCTCTGGATGTTCCCTCTCGCCGTGGCGGCGGGCAACACGTACGTGCTGAAGCCCTCTGAGCGGACGCCGCTTGGCGGGGTGCGTCTGGCCGAGCTGTTTCTCGAGGCCGGCTTCCCGGAAGGCGTACTGAACGTAGTCCACGGAGCGCGCGACGCGGTCGATGCGCTGCTCACTCACCCCGACGTGCGCGCCATCTCCTTCGTCGGTTCCGAGCCGGTCGCCCGGTACGTCTACACCACCGCTGCCGCCAACGGCAAACGGGTGCAGGCGCTCGGCGGTGCCAAGAACCACATGGTCGTGATGCCCGACGCGGACCCGGAGATCGCGGTGCCGGCCATCCTCAATTCCGCCTTCGGTAACGCCGGCGAGCGCTGCCTGGCGGGCTCGGTCGCGGTGGTGGTCGGGAAGGCTGCAGGCAACCTGATCGAGCCGCTCAAGCACGCTGCCGAAGGCTTGAAGGTCGGGCCGGGGGACGAACCTGGCGTCCAGGTCGGTCCGCTCATCAGGGCCGATCATCGCGACAGGGTCGCGGGCTACGTCGAGAAGGGCCTGGCCGAAGGTGCAAGCCTGCTGGTCGACGGTCGCGGGGAGATGAAGCGCCCTGGCTTTTTCCTCGGCCCCACTGTGCTCGACCACGTGACGGGCGACATGTCGGTCGGGCACGACGAGATATTCGGCCCGTTGCTTTCCGTCTCCCGCGCCGCCACGCTTGACGAGGCGCTCGACCAGGCCAACCACATGGCCCTCGGCAACATGGCCACCATCTTCACCCAGTCCGGCCGCGCCGCCCGCGAGTTTCGCGAGCGGGTCGATGCCGGCATGACCGGCATCAACGTGCCGGTGGCGCAGCCCTTCGCGTTCTTCCCGTTCAGCGGGTGGAAGCGCTCGTTCTACGGCGACCTCCACGTCCACGGCACCGACGGCATCGAGTTCTTCACGCGCAAGAAGGTGGTCGTCACCCGCTGGTAACCAACCGCCGATAGACTGTCGGCGGGTCGCAGTCGGTCTCACTGATTCAAGGAGTCTTGTCCATGCCTAGGGCCAAGCAGCTCACCGTTTCCGCTCCGGACCGCCCTGGATTGCTGGGGGAGCTCGCGTCAGCGCTCGGAGCCAAGAAGGTCAACATCCGCGCGATGCATGCATGGGGCCAGGAAGGGACGGGCATGATCCGCATCGTCGTCGACAAGCACGCCGCGGCCAAGAAGGAGCTGGCGGCGCGCGGGTGGCCTGCGGCCGAGGACGAGGTCCTCGCGGTAACCCTGGCCGACAATCCCGGAGCCCTTGGCAAGCTGGGCAACAAGCTCGGGAAGGCCGGCGTAAACATCCGCTACGCCTACGTCGGCATGGCCGGCAGCGCCCGGAAGGCCAACGTCTACCTGGGCGTCTCGGACATCAAGGCCGCGCTGAAAGCCGCCCGCTAAACAGCCATCAACCCGCCCGCCTGGGCGCTTCTGGGCCTGACCGGCCTGGTCGCCGTCGCGGACTGGGCGGCCGTTGCTCGGTCCATACGCGGGCTGGAGTACGCGGCCAAGCCGGCGGTGATGGTGGGGCTCATCGCCGTCGCGCTGGTTCTCAAGCCGGCCAGCGGCGCCGAGCGCGCGTTTTTCGTGGTGGCGCTGGTGTTGGGCCTCGCGAGCGATGTCTTCCTCATGCTGCCGGACGACATGTTTCTGATGGGCCTGGTGGCGGCGCTTGTCGAGCACGTGGCGTACATCGCGGGCTTTCGCACGCGTGATCTCGAGACCGCCCCACTCGATGTCGCCGCGGTGATCGCGTTGGCTTCGGCCGCCGTTTTTCTGCCGCCGATCCTCCGCGCCGTGCGCAAAGACCAGCCGAAGCTTTTCGTGCCGGTGATCGCGTACGCGGCGGTGTTCGTGGTCATGGTCGCCAGCGCCGGTGGGACCGGATCCTTGGTGGCGATCGCGGGAGCGCTACTTTTCTTTTATTCGGATGCGCTGCTCGCGTGGAACCGTTTCGTCACGCCGCTGTCGTGGGGCAGGCTGGTCAACATCGTCGCGTACCACTCCGGCGAGGCGCTGCTCGTGCTCTCGCTCCTGACGTGACGCCGCAATCGATCTTCGAGCCCGACGGGGATCGCTTCATTCCCACTGAAGCGGCGCTCGGCCCATGGACCGACCAGGCCCTGCACGGTGGCCCGCCGGCGATGCTCATGGCACGCGAGGTCGAGCGCGCGCCGGCCGAGCAGCCGATGTTCGTCGCCCGCCTGACGATCGAGCTGCTGCGGCCGATTGGTCGGATCCCGCTCACCGTGAAGTCGCGCATCGTCAGGCCGGGCAAGCGAGTTCAGCTCGTCGAGGCGTCGCTGTGGAACGGGGACGTGGAGGTGGCGCGCACGACCGCGCTCCGGATCCGGCAGGCGGAAGTCGAGGTGCCGGCAGGCGACATCGAGACGCCGCACGGTCCGCCAGAGTCAGTGCAGGCCTGGAGCGAAGGCTATCGGTCGGGACCGGCCTATCACGTGCTCGGCGTCGAAGCCCGATCGCATATCCAGCCCGGCGGCGCTCGCGGGCCGGGCTGGGCCTGGTTCCGGTTGAAGCTGCCGGTCGTGCCGGGCGAGGAGCCAAGCGGGCTGCAGCGGATCTGCGCTGCCGCTGACTTCCCGAACGGCATCAGCAACGTGGTCGGGCCTCGCGCTCTCACCTATGTCAACCCGGATCTGACCGTCTATGTGCACCGCCTGCCGGTCGGCGAATGGGTGATGGTGGATGCGCACACCTTTCTCGAGCCGCACGGGGCCGGGATCGCGGAAGGCGCGCTCTACGACCGGAACGGCCACCTCGGCCGGAGCATCCAGAGCCTCCTGGTCGAGCCCCGCTAGGGGTTCAGTGCCCCAGACCGGGCTCGCAGCGGTGGTCCTCCCAGGCGCCGTTGCCCTCGAGCAGCTTGCGCATCAGGCGCCGCAGGGAGCTCACCTCCGCGTCGGACAGGTGGGCGGAGAACGTGTCGCCCAGCGCGTCCCCGAACACCCGCCGGGCCTCGGCGAGCACTCCGCGCCCGCGCTCTGTCAGCCGAACGAGTACCACCCGACGGTTCTCCTTTGGCGTCTCCCGGGCGATGAGCTTGTCCTTCTCTAGCCGGTCGGCCATGCGGGTGATGCCGCTCGGGCTGCCGAGCAGCTGATCGGCGATCTCGTTCATGCGCAGCGGCTGATCGGCGGCGAGCTGCAGGCGCCAAAGCAGCTCGAACTCCGGCCACGAAAGGTTGGTCCGCGCCTGGAGGCGCTCCTCAAGCGCGGCCTCGATGACGCGGTTGGTCTGCTGGAGGTTCATCCAGGCGACGACTCGGTCTCGACTCGCTGAGCCGACCTTCACGCTCATGTCCATGAACGGTACCCGCAATCAATTGACAGTGCAACGGTTCTGCCACTACAGTTGCGTATGCAACTATTGAGTGGAGAAGGATTGAGATGAGCGCTGTGACCGACGATTTCACCGTGGCCGCCGCTGACGCCGACCTGAACGCGCTCGCGGAGAAGCTCCGCGAACGCAACTTCGAAGTGGTGATCGTCGACGGCCCGGCAGAGGCCAAGGCGGAGGTGATGTCGAGGATCCCCGAGGGCTCAGAGGTGCACAGCGCCAAGTCCAAGACGCTCGAGGACATCGGCGTCATGAAAGAGCTCATGGAGTCCGGCAAATACGACTTCCTGCGCATCAAGCAGTTCAAGATGGATCGCAACACCCAGGCGCGGGAGATGCGCAAGCTGGTCGCGGCGCCGGACATCGAGCTCGGCAGCGTCCACGCAGTGACCAGGGCAGGGCAGCTTGTAGAGTCGTCCGCGAGCGGCAGTCAGATGGGTCCTTACTCGGGCAGCGCGGGCCAGCTGATCCTGGTCGTGGGCAGCCAGAAAATCGTCCCCGACCTGGACACCGCGATCCGCCGCATCTACAGCCACGTGATGCCGTACGAGGACGCGCGCCTGCGCGAGCAGATGGGCATCGGCACCGAGGTCGCGCGCATCCTGATCATGGAGAGGGACTTCAGGCCTGGCCGCACGACGGTGATCCTGGTCCGGCAACCGGTGGGGGTCTAGCCGCCGGGTCAGTCAGAATGTCTGCTGCAATGGGTCACATCGAACACATCCACATCGCCCCCGCCGAAGGCGCGCCGCTGCAGTCGGTCTCTGAGGTCGAGGCCGTGGCCGGAGTCGGGCTGATCGGCGACCGGTACGCCACATCCGAGCACGACGACGACTACGACGGCGGGCAGGACCTGACCCTGGTCGAGGCCGAGGCCCTCGAGCGCCTGGCTGCGGAAGACGGGATCCAACTCGAGCCTGGCGCCACCCGCCGCAACGTCACCACGCGCGGGATCGCGCTCAACGACCTGGTCGGCAAGACTTTCATGGTCGGCGGCGTGACCGCGAAAGGCATCGAACTGTGCGAGCCCTGCAACCACCTGCAGTCGACGATCGGCAAGCCGATCCTCCGCCCGCTGGCCCACCGGGCCGGACTCCGCGCCCAGCTCCTCACCAGCGGCCCGATCCGGGTCGGCGACCGCGTGGAAGCGATCACCGGGGAGGCGATCCGGCGCTAACCCCGACAAGTTCGGGCGTAGAGATCCGTTGACCCGAGGATGAGGCGAAGTGCCGACCGCATCGCTGCGGTGGCTGCGGCCGCTCTCCTGTTCGCGATGGTGCTGCTCCCGGCGCGCGTGGCCCAGGTGCACGCCGCAGCCGGATTGCCCACCGACCGCCTCCATTTCGGGCTCGCCAACGGTCCGTCCGACCTCGGCTGGATGACGTCCAGCCTGGTGCCCTGGCGTTACCGCTACCAGTACCTGTCGGCCGGCGTGAACACAGGCCATGGCTGGGAGACCTGGAACAGCCCGACCGGCCAGTTCGCCGCCTGGTACATGAGCAACAGCACCGCCGGCGGCGCGGCGAGCTACATCCCGGTCTTCACCTACTACGAGCTGCTGCAGTCCAACCCGTCGGTCGGAGCGACCGAGCTCGACCGCGACTACAGCAACCTGCAGAACCGATCGACGATGAACGCCTACTACGGCAATTTCAAGCTGCTGATGTCACTGGCCAACACGTACGGCAAGACGGTGATCGTCCACGTCGAGCCCGACTTCTGGGGCTACATGCAGCACGTGGCTGCGACGCACGGCTGGACGTCGGCCTCGCAGGTGCCCGCGAGCGTCGCGAGCTCGGGCTACGCGGGTGTCACCGGTTACGCCAACAACCTGCAGGGTTTCGCATGCGGGCTGATGCACCTGCGCGATACCTACGACCCGGCCGGCAATGTGCTGCTCGCAATCCACGCCTCGATGTGGTCGGCCGGATTCGATGTGGCCAGCAACACCGACCCCGCGCTCAACACCGTCGGGCAGGCCGACCTCACAAGCTCTTTCCTGAGCAGCGCGTGCATGGCGGGCAATCCATACGGCGGCCGCACGTGGGACCTCGTGTTCAACGACGTCGACGACCACGACGCAGGCTGGTGGGAGAAGCAAGGGGTGACCAACCACTGGTGGGATCCGACGAACACGAACTTTCCCAACTTCGCACGTTACATCAGCTGGGTTTCAGAGCTGCGCATGAAGACCGGCCGCCCGCAGGTCGCATGGCAGGTGCCGGTCGGCAACCAGTACTTCTTGACGATGAACAACACGTGCGGCCACTACCAGGACAACGTGGCCCAGTACATCCTCGAGCACGCAGCCAACTTCAAGGCCGCCGGCATGATCGCGGTCCTGTTCGGCGCGGGCAACGCATGCCAGACCACCTACAACGATGCGATGGGCGACGGCATCACCAACAACGGCGGTCTTACGACCACTGACCTGGCGGGTTTCTGCAACGCGTGCAACATCCACGCTTCAACCTCGTCCGACGACGATGGAGGATTTCTCCGGCTCTTCGTAGGTCAGTACTACTCCGGGCGCTGGGGGGCCATGCAGAGCACGCCCGCACCGAGCCCGCCGCCACGCGGCGTCACCCAGACCTCACCGGCGCCGCCACCGCCGCGCTAGGCACAGGTCAGCACTCGGCCAGCGGCAGCCTGAGCGCAAACGCTGAGCCGCCCGGTCCGGACCACAGCAGCAGCAGGTCACCGCCCTGCCGGCGCGCGAGCTCGCGCGACAGGTACAGCCCCATTCCCGTGCCGGTTACGTGCTGCATCTCCTCGCGCTCGAAGCGCGTGTAGCGGTTGAACAGCCGGACCTGGTCCTCGACGTTGATGCCGATGCCCTGATCGGCGATCGTCACCTGGCCGAACCCGGCCATCCCCTCGATCGTGACGGTCACGTCGCCGCCACTAGGCGAGAACTTGACTGCATTCGACAGCAGGTTGCCGAGGATGATGCGAATGCGATCCTCATCGCCGATCACGTTCAGTTCCTGCTGGTAGGGCTCGAAAACGATGCTGTGGGTCGGGTCGTCGAGCGCCTTGGTGATCCCCACGGCCTGCTCGGTCAGTGTCCCGAGGTCGAGGCGCTCGGCGCGCATCTGGAGACTGCCTTCCTCGAGGCGTGCGACCTCGACCATCTGATCGACGAGCCGGCTCATCTCTCGCGACTTGGCCTCGAGCGCAGGGAGCGATTTCGACTCGAGGGCGCGGCGGCCCTTGTCATCGAGGTCGCGATACAGCGACAGGTAGCCTCGCAGTACGGTCAAAGGGCTGCGCAACTCATGGGCCACCAGGTTCAAGAAGGTGGACTTTGAACGCTCCAGCTCGAGCAGCCGCTCCCGTTCCAACTGCCTTTCCGTTACGTCGCGTGTCACCTTGGCAAATCCGGTAAGGCTGCCAGCCGAGTCGCGCAGCGGCGTGATGACCACGCTGGCGAAGAACCTCGACCCGTCCTTCCGCACCCGCCAGCCCTCGTCCACGAAGTGACCCGCGGTCGTGGCTTCGAGCAGCGCGCGCGCCGGTTTGCCCCAGGCGAGATCCTCCGCTGTGTAGAACAGGGAAAAATTACGTCCCACAATCTCCTCGGCGGTGTAGCCCTTGATCCGTTTGGCGCCCTCGTTCCATGTGGTGACCTGCCCATTGGTATCGAGCAGGAAGATGGCGTAGTCCTTGACGCTCTCGACCAGCAGGCGGAAGCGCTCGGCCAGGTTGACCTGGCCCGTCACCTCCCGATTGACCTCCAGGATGGTGCTGGTCTCGGAGTCGAGCACCCACCGCCCGTCGACGTGTGCCTCCGTGCCGTCCTTCCGGCGCTGGATCAGGCGCCCGATCCAGAGGCCGGTGCGCTCCACCTCCTCGTAGGCCGTTGCGTTTGACTCGGGGAACCTCGTTTGCAGCAAGTCGCCGGAAACCCGTCCGATGGCCTCCTCCCACGTGTATCCGTACATTCGGTGGGCTCCCGCGTTCCAATAAGTGATCGCATGAGTACTCGCCTCGATCGTGAAGATCGCGTCAAAAGCAAGATCCAGCAGCTTGGCCGGGTCGGTCCCCTTCGCCCTGGCGCCCATGTTCCTCAGCGTACCCGCGAATACGACGCGCCCTTCAGGGGCCAGCCGGACCGCAACACGCGCGCCGACCGCATCCTGTTCATCGAAGACGATCGTTTCATCGCCGACATGTACGGCCTACGCCTGGAGGCCGACGGCTGGAACGTCGACGCGGTCGCCGATGGAGAGACGGGCGTGCGCCAGGCCATTGCCGACCCACCTGCGCTGATTCTCCTGGACATTCTGCTGCCGAGGCTGGACGGGATCGAGGTCCTCCGCCGGCTGCGCGCCAACGAGAGCACCCAGAACGTCCCGGTGCTCATCGTGTCCAACGCGGCCGGCCTTTCCGGGCGCGAGGCCGAAGCGCGGTCGCTCGGCATCGTCGACTGGCTCGTGAAGGCGAATACGACGCCCGCGAAACTGGCCGATCGCGTCACGCGCATCCTGGGGATCTAACGCCGAGGTGCGTCACAAGGTGCAAGGCATCGATCCGCTCCGTGCCACGTTCATGCTTTTCATCGCGGTCGGGCTGATCATGATCACCAGCTTCTTCTACGAGAACTCGCTGGCTGTCAACGAGCAGCATCGGCTCGACCAGGCGTGGCGCACCCAGGTGCAGGTGCCCGTGACAATCGCACCCACGATCGACCCGAGCCTGAAGCGCCCTGTCAATGGCGTGGACTTCGCGCTTGTGATCCCACGCCTCGGCTATTTCGCCGCTGTGCGGGAGGGCGTCGCCAGCACGATCCTCTACAGCGGGCCCGGCCACTACTCCGACACGCCGTGGCCAGGCGATCAGGGAATGGTCGGCGTGGCGGCTCACAACGTGTACTGGATCAACTTTCCGCAGCTGAAACCTGGAGACGAGATCGACATTCAGACGCGCTATGGCGAGTACAGGTACCACATGACGGGGAGCCGCATCGTGAACCCAGACGACCGGACAGCCCTGGTCCCGAACGAGCCGGGATATCACCTCACCCTGACCACCTGCTGGCCTTTGTGGGCGGGCGCGTTCGCCACCCAGCGCTACATCATCTTCAGCGACCAGTTCTGGCCGGCGCCTTACAAGCGCGGCTACACCTAGAGCGTTCACAACACGAAATAGAACGTCGCGCCTTCTCCGACCACGCCCTCGGCCCAGATCCGTCCACCATGCCGGTTGATGATCCGCTGCGCCGTTGCCAGCCCGATCCCTTCACCCGGAAACTCGCTCTGGCTGTGGAGCCGCTGGAACGCGCCGAACAATCGGTGCGCGGAAATCATGTCGAAACCCACTCCGTTGTCGCGCACGAAGAACCGTGTCTCTCCGCGGACCATCTCCTCCTTGCCGATCGCGATGACCCCAAGCTTCTGGTGGCGCGTGAACTTCCAGGCGTTGCTGATGAGGTTGCGGATCAGGATCTCGACCATGTGGGGGTCACCAATCACGATCAGCTGATCTTGAATCTGGGCCTCCACAGCCCGGTCGGGATCCTTGTCGCGGAACTGCTGGATGACCTTCATCGACACCCCGCTCAGGTCGATCTCCTCGCGGCTCATGTCGTTGCGGGTGATGCTGAATATCAGTTGCAGCCCGTCGAACAGCTCCCCGATCTGCCGGCTCGCCTGGCGTATGCGGAGGATCTGGTCGCGGACCGACGGTTCGAGGCCCTTGCCCTCGCCATCGAGCAGCGCCCTCGTCAAGCCGTCGATGGTCTTGAAGGGCTCGCGCACGTCCTGGCCGAGGAAGTGGCTGAAGGAGTCGAGCTCACGGTTGATCGCGGTCAGCGCAGTGGTGCGTTCCTGGACCAGGCCCTGCAGCTGCTTGCGGTAGCGCTTCAGCTCGTACTGGCTCCGGTAGAGCTCGACGAACACCTGGACCTTGGCGCGCAGGATCACCGGCACGATGGGGGAGAAGACGAAGTCCACCGCGCCAAGGTCGTAGCCCCGACCCATGTCTGTCTGGGCCTGGTCGAGGGCCGTGACGAAGATGATCGGCGTCAGCTCGGACGCGGGCCGCTGGCGGATGAGCTCGGCGGTCTCGAAGCCGTTCATGATTGGCATACGAACGTCCAGGAGGATGACCGCGTAGTCCTCTTTGAGCAGGCTCCGCAGGGCGTCCGCGCCAGAGTGCGCCTCAACGATGTTCTCGCCCAGCGGCTCGAGGACGCTGCGCAGCGCGACCAGCTTCGCCGGGTCGTCGTCGACGATCAGGATGCCGACGCCGGTCTCGGTCCTGGCTTCGGACGTCGGGGAGGTACGCCTGGCTTTCATGGTCGCCCCCGGGGCGTTACCGGCCCGCCCCGCTCGTGAGCCACGCATGGATCATGGACAGCAGGTGCGTGCTGTTCACCGGTTTCGCGATGTAATCCGATGCACCTGCCTCGATGCATTTCTCGCGATCACCCTTCATCGCCTTCGCGGTGAGGGCCACGATGGGCTGGTCTTTGAAAGTCGGCAGCTCACGCATGCGTCGCATGGTGACGTAGCCATCCATCTCCGGCATCATCACGTCCACGAGAGCGATGTCGATGTCGCTCTCCTCGTGCGCCAGGCGGATTGCGTCCAGCCCGCTATCGACTGAGATGACAGTCATGCCGTGACGCTCGAGCGTCGCGGTCAACGCAAAGATGTTGCGGATGTCGTCGTCGACCACGAGCACCTTCTTGCCGCTGAGCGACGCGTGGCCCTGATGCTTGCCATTCGCGGCCGAACCCGCAGCCACCGGTGCCGGCTTCGCCAGCATCTGCATGATCTCCTCACGCAGCCGCTCGGGCGAGCGCACCTCCTTGATCACGATGGTCCTGGTGGCGCGCGCGAGGCGCTGCTCATCGCGGCGGGAGATGTCCCTCGCCGAGTAGACGACGAGTGGCGTAGAGCGGAGGGAGGCAGTGCGACGTACGTGGTCGACGACCTCCCAACCGCTCAGGCCTGGAAGCCCCAAGTCGATGACGACGCAATCAAACCGCCGCTCGGTCAAAAGGGCGATCGCTTCTTCACCGTCGACCGCCGCGACCGCCTCGGCCCCGAGTGGTCCGACCGTTGCGAGGGTGTGCCGCATCTGGTCCTCGTCGCCGACGACCAAAACGCTCTTGGCGATCGGCTGTCCTTCGACAAGAACCACCTCGGTCGGCTGGCGCCGGCCCGGTATGGCGGGCTCCCGCGTCGTGCCGGTCCGAGGTGCGGCCACGAGGATCGCGTCGGCGACGACGACATCGAGGGGCTCGCGCTCGGTTGGCGGCCCAGGTTCCGAGCTCTCGTCCGGGAAGTCGGCCGCCCGACGCCTTGGCGTCATGGCGCGCCCCGCCGGAAGGAAGACAGTAAATACGCTGCCCTTACCGGGCTCGCTCTCGACGGTGATCTCGCCGCCAAGCAGGCCGACGAGGTCCCGGCAGATCGACAGTCCCAGGCCCGTGCCGCCGTACTTGCGGCTGGTTGTGCCGTCGGCTTGCGCGAAAGCCTCGAAGATCGAGCGCTGCATTTCATACGGGATTCCGATCCCGGTATCGGTGACGCTCAGCGCGACGACGCCCTCCGCGGCGTCGAGGCTCTCCCGCATCCAACCCGACGTGGCTGGCGCTGCCCGAAACTCGATGTGGCCCACCTCGGTGAACTTGAAAGCGTTGCTCAGCAGGTTGTTGAGAATCTGCTGCAGGCGCTGCGGGTCGGTCTGGATCGACTTTGGCATGGCCGGGTCGAGCTCGATGGTGAAGGCGAGCTTGGTGACATTGGCGACATGGCGGAACGTGCGCTCGAGCAGAGGCTCGAGCTCGGCCACTGGCCAGTCACTGAATTCCAGTGCCACCGTGCCCGACTCGATCTTGGAGATGTCCAGGATGTCGTTGATCAGCTTGAGCAGGTCGCTGCCGGATGACCTGATGATCGTCGCGTACTCGACTTGCTTCGGCAACAGGTTCCCGTCTGGGTTTTCGGCGAGCTCCTGGGCGAGGATGAGGAGGCTGTTGAGGGGCGTTCGCAGCTCGTGTGACATGTTGGCGAGGAACTCCGATTTGTAGCGCGACGTGACCGCGAGCTGCTCGGCCTTTTCCTCGAGCAGATTCTTGGCATCCTCCACCTCGGCGCGCTTCTGCTCTATCTCGGCGTTTTGCTGCGCGAGCAGGTTGGCCTTCTCCTCGAGCTCGGCGTTATTGTGTTGCAGCTGGTCCTGCTGGCTCTGTAGCTCATTGGCCAGCGATTGGGATTGATGGAGCAGTCCCTCCGTTCGGCTGCTGGCCTCGATGTTGTTGAGCACGACCCCGATGCTGTCGGTCAGCTGGTCAAGGAAGTCCAGGTGTGTAGAGCTGAACGGCTGGAAGGAGGCGAGCTCGAGCACTGCCCGCACCTCGCCCTCAAAGAGCACAGGGAGGATGACGATGTTGAGCGGCGTCGCCTCGCCCAGGCCGGACGCGATGCGCACGTAGTCCGGAGGCACGTTGGTCAGCAGAATTCGCCTCTTTTCGACTGCGCACTGCCCTACGAGACCCTCCCCCAGGCGGAACTCACGTGACAGGCCGCGCCGCGGCTTGTAGGCATAGCCGGCGTGGAACACCAGGTACGGCTCGACTCCGGTGGGGTTGACCATTCCGTAGAAAGCGCCGTGCTCGGCATTCACCAGTGGCGCGAGCTCGGACATGATCATCCGCGACACGGTCATCAGGTCGCGCTGGCCCTGGAGCATGCGGCTGAAGCGCGCAATGTTCGTCTTGAGCCAGTCCTGCTCCTTGGTTTTCTGTGTGGTCTCACGCAGGTTGAGGATCATCTCGTTGATCTTGTCCTTGAGGACCGCGACCTCTCCGCTCGCCTCGACGCCGATGGATCGCGTCAGGTCACCTTCTGTCACAGCCGTGGCCACATCGGCGATGGCGCGGACCTGGGTGGTCAGCGTGCCCGAAAGGCGGTTCACGTTATCGGTGAGGTCGCGCCACGTGCCGGCAGCGCCGGGCACGCTGGCCTGGCCACCCAGGCGGCCTTCAACACCGACCTCACGGGCGACGGTGCTCACCTGGTCGGCAAAGGTGGCCAGTGTGTCGGTCATGCTGTTGATGGTGTCGGCGAGCTCGGCGATCTCGCCTTTGGCCTCGAGCACAAGCTCGCCTTCCAGGTCGCCGTTGGCGACCGCGGTGACCACGCGGGCGATGCCCCGGACCTGGGCGGTGAGGTTGCTGGCCATCGTGTTCACGTTGTCGGTGAGGTCTTTCCAGACGCCGCCGACGCCTTCCACGTCGGCCTGACCGCCCAATTTGCCTTCGGTGCCCACCTCGCGGGCCACGCGCGTCACCTCGTTGGCGAAAGCGTTGAGCTGGTCGACCATCGTGTTGATCGTGTTCTTGAGCTCGAGGATCTCGCCGCGAACGTCGACGGTGATCTTCTTGGACAGGTCGCCCTGCTGCACCGCAGTGGTGACCTCGGCGATGTTGCGCACCTGGTCGGTGAGGTTCAAGGCCATGGTGTTGACGTTGTCGGTGAGGTCCTCCCATACGCCCGCCACGCCCTGCACCTCGGCCTGCCCGCCCAGTTTGCCTTCGGTGCCCACCTCACGCGCGACTCGAGTCACCTCGTAGGCGAAGGCGTTGAGCTGGTCGACCATCAGATTGATCGTGTTCTTGAGCTCGAGGATCTCGCCCTGGACGTCGACAGTGATCTTCTTCGAAAGGTCGCCCTGCTGGACCGCGGTCGTGACCTCGGCGATGTTGCGGACCTGGCTGGTCAGGTTGCCGGCCATGAAGTTCACGTTGTCGGTCAGGTCTTTCCAGACGCCGCCGACGCCTTCCACGTCGGCCTGACCGCCCAATTTGCCTTCGGTGCCCACCTCACGGGCCACGCGCGTCACCTCGTTGGCGAAAGCGTTGAGCTGGTCGACCATCGTGTTGATGGTGTTCTTGAGCTCGAGGATCTCGCC
>JACXTT010005279.1_pt1 | contig 18835 bp, 15 predicted proteins | sample 9270951 | NCBI WGS metagenome assembly JACXTT01 (sample SAMN15532306, study PRJNA645909) | rock metagenome | isolation source: weathered quartz diorite | place: Puerto Rico | collected 2017-06-21 | reverse complement strand
CGGTAAAAATTCTCGTGCACGACCACAGGCCGGTCGCGGTAGTAGATCTCGCGGTAACGGGGCGCGTAGGTGTTGTAGTACCAGTTATCCTGCACGAAGTACACGGGGCGGCCGCAGGCGTGGTAGTAGGCGCAGTGGCGCGCCCAGTGGCGGCGGTGGCCTTCCGGCACGCGCAGATAAACGGGGGCGCCCACCACGCGCTGCTCGATGATGACGGGCTGCGGATAGTACACGGCCGGCGGCGGGAAGCCGCCGATGTTGAGCTGGCCGTAAAAACCCGGCTGGCCCACGCTCAGGTTCACGCTGGTCTGGGCGGACGCCGGGGCGGCCCCGCAGAGACCCAGGGCCAGGGTGGCGCCGAGGGCAAGCAGCGCAGACTTGGAGGGCTTGAAAAAGCGGAGCGTCGAGGTATGCATGGTGGTCCTTGATGAGGTTGGCAAATCACTGCCGTCACGATGGAACCACTGTAGCAGATTCCCCGGCCGCGTCTGTACGCCAGGACACTAATCTTACTGTTCTTACATGTTGTAACAACCATGCTCACATGGCCTTGAACAGGGCCATGAAGGGCTGGCTGACGGCCAGGGTCTCGGGCCGGTTCTTCAGTTTCAGTACGCCCCGGCCCGTCTCGTCGCGGCTGACGGCGGCAATCGCCCTGACGTTGACGATGGTCGAGCGGTGAATCTGCTTGAAGACGTTCGCATCGAGCACCTCCAGCAACTCGCGGATGGGTTTGCGCAGCAGGGCTTCGCCGGCCGCCGTCATCACCACCGTGTACTTGGAATCGGCCTGAAAATACGCCACGTCCTCCACCAGGATCAGGCGCGTTTCCATGCCGGCGCTGGCGGTCAGCCACACCAGGGGCGGCGGCTTGGCGGCCAGCGCCGGCAGCGGCGCCAGGCGCGCAAACTGGGCCAGCAGCGCGGCCAGGCGATCGCTCTCGCCCGGGGCATCCGGCGCGGCTGCCCGCTGGCGCAGGCGCGCCACCGTGGCCGCCAGGCGCGCTGCATCGACCGGTTTCAACAGATAGTCGACCGCACCCCGTTCGAAGGCGTCGATGGCGTATTGATCGTAGGCGGTGACGAACACCACCCGGGTGCGGGGGCTGCAATCGGCCAGCGCCGCCGCTACTTCCAGGCCCGTCAGGCCCGGCATGCGGATATCGAGGAAGGCCACGTCGGGCTGGTGCAGGGCGATCGCTTCCAGGGCCGCGCCGCCGTCGTCGCAGGCCGCGACGATCTCGAGCTCCGGCCAGGCCCGCGCCAGCTGCTGCACCAGCTCTTCGCGCAGCAGGGTCTCGTCTTCGGCGATCACGCACTTCATGCCGCGCTCTCCATCTTGCGCTCGACTGCCAGCGGCACCGTGATGGTGGCCGCAACGCCATGGGGGAAATTGGCGACGATGCGGAAGTGCGCACGCTCGCCATACGCCAGCTGCAGCCGTTCGCGCACATTGGCCAGGCCGATGCCACCGCCGTCCTGCGCCGCACGTGGCATGCCGCCATCGAAACCGCGGCCGTCGTCGGCCACCGTCACGGCCAGCGCGCTCTCGCCGCCCGCCTGCACTTCACGGGCCAGTATCCACACCGTGCCGCCGCCGCTCTGGGGTTCCAGCCCGTGCTTGATGGCGTTTTCCACCAGGGTCTGCAGCATCATGGGCGGAAAGGCGACGGGGCGCAGCGAAGCCGGCACGTCGACCTGGAAGCGCAGCCGCGCACCCATGCGGATGGCCAGGATATCGAGGTAGGCGCGGGCCCGTTCCAGCTCCACGTCCAGGGTCGACAGGGCGTCGCCGGTGCGGGGCAGCGAATGGCGCAGATAGGTGATCAGGTTGCCCAGCATGGTGTCGGCGCGGGCCGGATCGCTGCGGGTGAGCAGCTGGGCGCTGGCCAGGGTGTTGTACAAAAAATGGGGCTCCACCTGGGCGTGCAGCAGGCTCAGTTTGGCCACCGTCAGCTCCTTTTCGGTCGCGCTCTGGCGGGCCGCCGCCTTCTCGCCCCGGCGCTGTTCGGCCACCCGGCGCGCAATCGCCCGCGACAGCGCCTCCGCATTTTCCAGGTTGGTGCCGTAGTCGATAAAGAACCAGTCGGTCCACGCGGCCCGCTGCGGTTCGCAGATCAACGTGACGCTGCCCGCATCCGCATTTGGCGTGACCGTCATCGTCACCTGATTGCGCAGGCTGTGCAGGCAGGCCAGGGTTTTCCACGGCACCGTGTCGCCTGGGTAGGGATTCAGGCGCGAGATGCGCACCCGGCTTTGCAGGCTGTCGCGCGCCGATTCGACCTCGATCACGCCGGGCAGTTCGCGCATCGCCGCCTCCACCAGATCGAAGGCCTCGCCTGCCTCCAGCGGCAGCTCCAGCTGGCGGCGCTGGCGGCGCGACAAGGCCGCGGCGGTGACCCGGCCGGCGATCAGGCGCACCCGGTTCACATGCGAAAACGCCCCCGTGATGGTGATGATGACAAGGGTCACCCCGAACACCACGAACACGCCGCCGTTGTCCTGGTGGCGGAACAACACTTCGTGAGCGGGGATGGCCACTGCCAGGAACAGCACGAACCAGGCGAGGGTCAGGCGAAGTATGAAAACGAAACTGGCAAACATGGTAGGTCCTTGCGTCGTGAAGATGGCCCAACCTTAGCAAGCGCGCCGCAACCGCCCTGCCCCTATCCGATGAAACGGCCATGGCGCCGACGAAGCCGGAAAAACCCGGCGTTAGTTTGTACACGCAGGGCAACGCTCGCCAGCAAATCAAGCAAATGATGATATGCAACAAATCGCCGTGCGGCAAGTACTTGCAGACTGGCAAGGTCGTGCGGGAACTCTCCCGCTCCACCCCAGCCCAAGGAGAAGCGTATGTCCCGTTCTTTCACCCCCGCCCGTCCTGTCACCGCCCCGTTCCTGTCCGGCATGCGTCTCGCATTTGCCGCCAGCCTGCTGGCCGCTGCCGCACTGGGTGCGCCGGGTGCCTTCGCTGCCGTCGCCACGGCCAGCGCCAGCAGCACCGTGGTGGCGCCCATCGCCATCATCAAAGGCGCCGACCTCGCCTTCGGCAAATTTGCCGCCACCACGGGCGGCGCGCTGACCGTCAGCACCAGCGGCGCGCGTTCCATCACGGGCGGCGTGGTGTTGATGGCAGGCGGCGCCAGCACGGCGGCCCGTTTCGACGTCACCGGCGAGACCGACGCCACTTACAGCATCGCCCTGGGCGGCAGCACCACCCTGGTCTCGGGCGGCAATTCGATGCCCTTTGCCACCGTCAGCGACCTGACGGGCGCCAACAGCACCAGCGGCAATGTCGCCAGCGGCACCCTGACCGGCGGCGCCCAGTCGATCTACGTGGGCGGCGTGCTGACCGTGGCCGCAGCCCAGCCGGCCGGCACCTACACCGGCAGCGTGACGGCGACGGTCGAGTACAACTGAGGCAATCCATGGCCGCCGACCTGGCCCCCTTGCAGCGCGACCGCAAGGCCGGCACCCGCCGTGCCCTGCCCTGGGCGCGTGGCAGGCGGGGCGGGCATCCGCGACTGACGGTGCTGGTGCTGCTGGCGCTGGTGCTGCTGGCCGGCGCACTCAGTCCCAGCGCGGCGCGCGCCCAGGCCAGCCCGGGCGCCATCACCGTGCGGCCCCTGCGCAGCCTGGACTTCGGCCGCTTCGCCGTCGCGCCCGGCGCCGGCGGCAGCATCACCATCAGCGCGCAGGGCTTGCGCAGCAGCGCCGGCGGCGTGGTGATGCTGGCGTCGAATGGCGCGGGCGCTGCCGGTTTCAATGTCAGCGGCGCCGGCCAGGCCATCTCGATTTCCCTGCCCGCCGACCGCAGCGTGCAACTGAGCGCCGGCAGCGGAGAGCGCATGCTGCTGACGCGATTCCAGGCGGCGCCTGGCACTCTCGCCGTGCTGCCCGACGGCGGCTTGCAGCTCACCGTCGGCGCGACACTCGAAGTCGCGCCCGGCCAGCGCGCCGGCAGCTACAGCGGCAGCTTTTCCCTGACCCTGAATTACGAATAAGCGTCCGTTTCGATAACATTCAAGCGGCCGCGCCACCCCGGCACCAGACCGCGCACGAGGAGATCGTCATGCAGCTGCGTTACTGGATTGCCGTCCTGGTTTTATTCTGCTGCGCCGCCGGCGCCGCCCGCGCCGACCTGATGCTGCACCCCACCCGCATCGTGTTCGACAAGGCCACCCGCAGCGCGCAGGTGGAGTTGATCAACAACGGCAGCGAGCCGGCCACCTACCGCCTGCGCCTGGTCAACCGGCGCATGGGCGAGACGGGCGAATTCAAGGCCGTCGACGCGCCCCAGCCGGGCGAGCTGTTCGCCGAGCCGTTGCTGCGCTTTTCTCCCCGCCAGGTGACGGTGCCGCCCGGTGGCGCGCAGACGGTGCGCCTGATGCTGAAAAAAGACGCCGAACTGGCGCCCGGCGAATACCGCTCACACCTGCAGTTCGACCGGGTCGCCGAGCCAGCCCCCGTCACCACTGCCGACGCTGCAACATCGAAGGAAATCGGCATCGTGCTCAGCGCCCTGGTGGGCGCCTCGATGCCCATCATCGTGCGCCAGGGTCCCGTCAGCGCCCAGGTCGCGTTGACGGAGCTGCACCTTGACGGCGCCGCCCTGTCGCTGCTGTTCCAACGCAGCGGCACCGCCTCGGTCTACGGCGACCTTGCCGTGACCTTCACTCCCCGCGGCGGCGCTCCGGTGGCCGTGGGCGGCATGGGCGGCGTCGCCGTCTACGTGCCCAATCCCCGTCGCCGCGCCGTGCTGCCTTTGACCCCGCCGGCCGGCGTGGCGCTCAAGGACGGCCGCCTGGCCGTGGTCTACCGCGAGCGGCCCGACCAGGGCGGTGCCGTGCTGGCCCGCGCCGACCTCGAAGTTCCTTGAGTAGCCCCACCCTTCGCCATGCCCCCGGCGGCGCGGCAGTGCTGTCTGGCCTTGCTGCTGGCCCTGTGCCTGTACCCTTTTGCGCAGGCCCGCCAGGCTGACGCCGACACATCGCTGCTGCTGGAAGTGCGGCTGCGCCAGCACCAGCTGGCCGAGGCCATCACGGCCTGGCCGGTGGACGGCGACCTGGCCCTGCCGCTCGGTGAGCTGGCCCGCCTGCTCACCCTCGCCATCAAGACCGATCCGGCCGCCGGCACCGCCAGCGGCTACCTTCTCGACGAATCCCACCCTTTCAGCCTGGACGCACGCACCGGCGAACTGCTGATCGACGGCCGCCGCGAGCAGATTTCTCCCGCCCTGCTGCGACGCGAAGGCGACGACCTCTACGTGCCGCGGCGACTGTTGAGCCGCTGGCTGCCGGTCGACCTGCAGCTGGACCTGTCGGCGCTGGTGCTGGAAGTGCAGCCGCGGCTGCGCCTGCCGCTGGAAGCAGCGCTGGCGCGGCGGGCCCGCATGCCGGCTGCGGCGGGCGCGCGGCCCGATCCCGGTTATCCCCGCCTCGACCTGCCCTACCGCCTGGCCAGCGCGCCCTTTGTCGACCAGTCGCTGGGGATCGATGCGCAGCGCGAGCGGGCACACGGCCAGGCCAGCGCTCTCACCTACAGTGCCTACGCCACCGCCGATCTGCTGGGGATGCAGGCCGCCATGTTTGCCAGCCTGCGCCGCCAGCGCAGCAGCGATGTTGGTGTCAATGCCGACATCACGGCGGCCAGTCTGCGCATGACCCTGGGCCGCCAGGATGACGCGGGCAATCTGCTCGGCGCCATGCACGCCCGCACCGCCTTGCTGGGTAACGTGCCGGTGGCCGCTGTGGACCACATCAGCCACACCGCCACCGCCGGCTACGGGGTCCTGGTCAGCAACCACGTGCTGGGCCAGCCGTTCGGCTTCGAGCGCCAGAGTCTGGACGGCGAACTGCCCCAGGGCTGGGACGTGGAGTTGTTTTATAACGGCGCCCTGATCGCCATGCAGCAGACCGGCGCCGACGGCCGCTACCATTTCGACGAACTGCCGCTGGCCTACGGCAGCAATGAATTCCGGCTGGTCTTTCATGGACCCCTGGGCCAGTTGCGCAGCGAGCGGCGCAGTGTGCTGCTGGACCAGAGCGCGCTGGCGCCGGGGACACTGAGCTACCTGGCCGCCCTGCAGCGCGATACCAACCACGATGGCCGCCTGCGCGCGCTGGCCCGCTTCGACGCAGGCATCAATCGCCATCTCAGCGCCAGCGCGGCCCTGGTGCGCCTGCCCGCCGATGCGCTTGCGGCGCCAATGAGCTACCTCGATGTGGGACTGCATGCCTGGTGGGCCAACCTGGCCGGGGGCGCCAGCCTGATCCGCGCCAGCGATGGCGGCCAGCTGGGCGAGCTGTCGTTTAAAACGCGGCTCGATGGCTGGTCGCTGGGCGCCAGCCACGCGGTGCTGGACCACTTCAGCAGCGACATCTACCGCCCCGTCGCCGATCCCGTCAAAGGGCGCGACGAAGTGCGCATCGACGGCGTGCCGGGCATCGGGAACACCGCACCGGCGGACGCCGCCCCCATCCCCGCCCTGCTGTTCCCCGTCTCGTTTCAACTGCGGCGCGATACCCTGGTGTCGCAGCGCCAGCTGCTGGACGCCCAGCTGCGCCTGGCCTACTTCAGGCAGGGCACGGCGCTGAGCAACCAGCTGCGCTGGCAATCGCAGCCGGGCCAGCGCGCCGTCGACGGCATTTTTTCGCTCTCCCGCCGGGTGGCCGGCTACGGCCTGTCCGGCCAGCTCCAATATACCGTGCTGCCACGGCGCGCCTTGAGCAGCGTGAGCCTCAATGCCGACACCAGCCTGGGCGCGGGCGCGCTGGCCACCGCCGGTGTCACGCGCGATCTGGGCGGTGCCGGCGGCTACCGTGTCAGCGCGGGATACAACCGCAGCATCGGCGCGGGCCGGCTGGCCCTGGGCGCCAGCGCGTTTTATTCCAGCCGGGGCGATGCGGCCAAGGGCGTGGGCGTGGGCCTGCGCCTGTTCACCGCGGCCGGCTTCGAGCCTCGCCAGGGCAGCTGGCACGCCAGCGCCCAGCCCATGGCCGCCGCCGGCGCCGCCGCCGTGCGGGTCTACCTGGACCGCAACGGCAACGGCGTGTTCGACGCCGGCGACACGCCCATCGAACAGGCGGCCCTGCTGATCAACGGTGCGCGCCAGCCCGTGCGCACCGGCCCTGACGGCATCGCCCTGCTGGAGCGCCTGCCGCCCAATCTGCCGGTCGATCTGGCGGTGGACGGCGACACCCTGAGCGATCCCCAGTGGAGCGCGGCCGGCAAGGGCGTGCGGCTGGTGGCGCGGCCGGGCGTGGTGGCGGTGATCGACCTGGCGGTGGCCGTCAGCGGCGAGGTGGAGGGCCAGATCTGGCTGCCGGGCCCCGGCCGCCGCCCCGCTGCCGGGGTCACCGTCCAATTGCTGGCGGCGGACGGCAAAATCGCCGCCAGCACCGTCAGCGGCATCGAGGGCGATTACCTGTTCCCCACCGTGCCGGCAGGTGCATGGCGCCTGCGCGCCGCGGGCGGCGCAGGGTCGGCCGAACGCGCCCTGCGCATGGGTCTCGATGGCGCAGCGCTGACGGCACAGGACCTGGTGCTGGCGCGCGCCGCCAGTTTGCCGCCGGGCTTACCATGACGGCGTCGATTCATTCAGGAGACCGCCATGCCCAACGCCAGGCTGTTCGTCCTTGTCGCCTTGCTGCTGGCCCTCGCCGGCTGCAAGGAAAAGCAAAATCCCATCAAGCCCACCGTCGCGGTCACCGCCGGCACCTGAACCGCCAACCGGCGCAGCGTGTAAACTACGGCCTGTCGTTAATTTGAAGGCCGTCCATGTCGCTTGCCGCATCGTTTTCTGCTTTAGGTTTGATCGATCCCCTCGTGCGCACCCTCGAAGCGCTGGGCTACCGCACGCCCACGCCCGTGCAGGCCCAGGCCATTCCCGCCGTGCTGGCCGCGCGCGACGTGATGGCGGCGGCGCAGACGGGCACCGGCAAGACGGCCGCCTTTGCGCTGCCGATCCTGCAGATGCTGACCATGGCCGGCCAGGTGCGGCCCAACTGCGTGCGCGCCCTGGTGCTGGTGCCCACCCGCGAACTGGCCGAACAGGTGCACGAGAGTTTCAAAAGCTACGGCGCCGCCCTGCCCCTGCGCACGGCGGTCGCGTACGGAGGCGTGAGCATCAATCCCCAGATGATGAAACTGCGCAAAGGGCTCGACGTGCTGGTCGCGACGCCGGGCCGCCTGCTGGACCTGCAGCGTCAGAACGCCGTCAAGTTCGAACAGGTGGAGACGCTGGTACTGGACGAAGCGGACCGCATGCTGGACCTGGGCTTCGCGCGCGAGCTGGACGCCGTGTTCGCGGCCCTGCCGGCGCGCCGCCGCACCCTGCTGTTTTCGGCCACCTTCTCCGACGCCATCCGCGCCATGGCCGACCGCCTGCTGGCCGACCCCGTGCAGATCGCCGTCAGCCCGCCCAACACCACCGTCAAGGCGATCGACCAGTGGCTGGTCCCGGTCGACAAGAAGCGCAAGCCCGAACTGTTCATGCACCTCTTGAAAACGCGGGGCTGGAACCAGGTGCTGGTGTTCGTCAAGACCCGCAAGGGCGTCGACCAGCTGGTCGAGACCCTGGAAGCGCGCGGTATTGCGGCCGACGCCATCCACGGCGACAAGCCCCAGCCAGCGCGCCTGCGCGCCCTCAACCGATTCAAGGCAGGCGAAGCGCGCATCCTGGTGGCCACCGACGTGGCGGCGCGGGGCCTGGACATCGACGACCTGCCCCTGGTCGTCAATTTCGACCTGCCCATCGTGGCGGAAGACTACGTGCACCGCACCGGCCGCACCGGCCGCGCCGGCGCCTCCGGCGAAGCGGTCTCGCTGGTCTGCGCCGACGAGGTGGTGCAGCTGGCCGCCATCGAGGGGCTGACCAGGCAGACCATCAAGCGCATCGAGCAGCCCGGCTTTGCGCCCGAACACCGCGTGCCCGTCACCGACACCCGTGGCGAGATCGTCAAGAAACCGAAGAAGCCGAAACGGCCGAAGACGGCAGCGAGCGCCCCGGTGGTACAGGAAGACGTGCGCTTCAGGCCCCGCTGAAGTCTGTGCCGTGCTACGCCCCCGGCCCGCCTTGCTTACACTGGTGGTTTAGCGAGCACATATCAAGGCCATGACAGCAGCGGACAAGGACGGCGGCGCCGGTCAAAAGACAGACCAGGGCGCGGCCACCAAAAAAGTGATTTACGCGGCCATCGCCGCCAACCTGGGCATCGCCGCTGCCAAGTTCATCGTCGCCGCCATCACCGGCAGCGCGGCCATGATGGCGGAGGGTATCCATTCGGCGGTCGACACGGGCAACGAGCTTTTGCTGCTGATCGGCGAGAAGCGCAGTCAGCACGCGCCCGACGCCAAGCACCCTTTCGGCTACGGCAAATCGGTGTATTTTTGGGCCCTGATCGTGGCCCTGTCCGTGTTCTCGCTGGGCGGCGGCCTGTCCATCAACCACGGTGTGCACGGTTTTCTCGAACCGGAGCCGCTGCAAGACCCCATGTGGAACTACGTCGTGCTGGGCGTGGCCTTTCTGTTCGAGGGCTACAGCTGGAACGTGTCCCGCAAGAGCCTCAACAAATACCGCAAGCCGGGCGACAATCTGTATCAGGCGGTCCGCGCCAGCAAGGACGCCTCCGTGTTCACCGTGTTTATCGAGGACAGCGCGGCCCTGCTGGGGGTGCTGGTGGCGGCATGCGGGATCGCCCTGGCCCAGTTCACGGGCGAACCGCGCTGGGACCCGGCCGCCTCCGTCGTTATCGGCCTGCTGCTGGTGGGCGCCGCCTTTACTCTCGCGCGCGAGACGGGCGCCCTGCTGGTGGGCGAAGGCATGAGCAAGGAGGCGGTCAACCGGCTGCGCGAGGTGATCAACGCCGATGCCGCCATCGACACCGTCACCCGCGTGGCCACCATGCAGCTGGGTCCCGACGAAATCCTCGTCACCGCGGCCGTGCAATTCAAGCGGGGCATGACGATCGACCAGGTGGAGCAGGCGATTGAACGGCTGGAGGCGGCCGTGCACGCGCATAACCAATCAATTCATACGATTTACTTCGAATCGGCGGCGCTGCGTTCATCGTGGCAGGTCGCGGAACAAAAGGCGGCGCAGGAGCAGCAGCCGCAAGAGCGCGCCGATCCCTCCTAGCGCTGCATCGGCAAGGCGCCGAACGCGGGCGAGCGGCTGCCCAGTTCACGCACCACCCCGTTGGCGAGCGCGGCGCCGTGCGCCTTCAAAATGGTCGATTCGATCGGCTCGTCGTAGCCAAGGCGACGGAACAAATCGGCTTCCGCGATCTCGCTGACCAGCACCGAGGCATGCACGTTCGGCCCCACCAGCATGGGCGACCCGACAAAGCGCAGGCGGAATTTTTTATCGAGCACGAAGATGCCGCCCACCAGCGCGTCCACGCCCACATCAAAAATCACCTTGTCGATCACGGCGACGGCGCGCGCCGCGACCAGCGACTGGGAGCGGGGCTTGCGGCTGAACAGCTGGGACAACAGGGGCATCGGAACTCCGCACGGTCGAGGGGTATGTCAATCGGACAACTCTAAACCATGCGGGAATGATGCTCAAGGAAAACAATAGTTTCAAAATGATTAGTCCGTGACGCCGTTGTTACGGCGACACGGCGTGAACCGCCTAATTGCTGTCCGGCGGCGGGGCAGATGGCGGCGGCGGCGGCGGCGGCGGCGGCGCCTGTAGCGACTCCTGGCGGAACTGGCGCTCGATCTGCTGCCGCTCGTACTGCTGCTGGCGGTCGATCTCCTGCTGGCGCTCCTCGCGGATCTGGCGGTCCACTTCGGCATCGCGCACGGCCCGTTCATAGCGCTCGCTGCGGTCCTGCGTCGGCGGTACCGCCAGCTGGCCGCTATCCTGTTCTTCCGCCGACGACGGCGCGGCATCGCGTCCCTGGCCTCCGTTGGCGCCGTCCTGCTCCATGTCGCCGCCTTCTTCCATCACTTCTTCGGCCGGCTCGCCGTGCGGTGCGGCCACGCGCGGCGGCGCTCCCGGGAACTGGGCGCTGGCGTCGATCTTGCCGTTGTCGATGGCGGTCTTGAAAAAGTCGCCCACCAGCAGCACGGCGTTGTGGCCGCCCTGGCCCCAGTAACTGCTGCGCATGGTGACCCGGTTGTCGTTGAAACCCACCCAGGCGCCCGCCACCAGGTTCGGGTGCATCAGGATGAACCAGCCGTCGGTGTTGTTCTGGGTGGTGCCGGTCTTGCCGGCGACGTCGCCGGTGATACCGAAGCGGGTGCGGATCGCCGTGCCCGTGCCCCGGTTGACGACCCCGCGCATCATGTCGATCAGCGTGACGGCGCTGGCCTGGCTCATGGCGCGGGCCGGCGCAGCTGTGGCGAAGCGGGCCAGCTCCTTGCCATCGCGGTCGGTGATGTGGGTGATGAAAATCGGCTTCCTGTATTCACCCTGGGCCGCGATGCTGGCGTAGGCGTTGACCATCTCCAGCAGGGTGACGGGACTGGTGCCCAGTGCCAGCGAAGGCACCGGCTGCAGTTTGCTCTGGTTGACGCCCAGTGCCTTGGCCAGGTTGACGATGGCCGGCAGGCCGGTGTCCTGCATCACCTGGGCGGTGATGGTATTTTTCGAAAATACCAGGCCGTCGCGCATGGTCATGGTCTCGCCGGTGGTGCCGGTCATGTCGGTGGGGCGCCAGGTGGTGCCGTCGCCCGCCTTGATGTTCATGACGGCGTCGCGGTAAGGGTGATCGGGCGTCAATCCCTTTTCGAGGGCGGCGCCGTACACGAAGGGCTTGAAGGTCGATCCCGGCTGGCGGGTGGCGCGCGCGACGTGGTCGAACTGGTCGCGCTGGAAATCGCGGCTGCCGACCCAGGCGCGCACGGCGCCGCTGGCCGGATCGATGGCCACAAACCCCGCTTCCAGGCGCGATTTGACGGCGTGCAGGCTGGCGATGAAGGCGCGGTCGGCCTTGAGCTTTTTCAGCACGTCGGCCGGCGCCTCGCGCGCCTCCACGGCCTTCCTGTATTCGCCGCTCTCGCGAATAAATGCATCGGCCAGGGCGGCGTGCGAGGCCCAGAAATACTGGAAAGGTTTGACGCTGGACCGGGCCTGGACGTAGCCGGCCAGGTTGGCCGCGCCCGAGACGCCAGCGCCGCTCCACTCGACGTCGGCCACCGCCTGCAAGGCCGTGGCCTGGCGCTCCACCGCCGCCACCGCCGCCTGCTGCAGCGCGTAGTCCAGCGTCGTGTGCACCACCAGGCCATCGAGCTGCAGGTTGTAGTCGTTTTCATCGGCCCAGTCGATCAGCCATTTACGCACGTAGGCCGTGAAGTGGCTGTCGGTGCCGGGACGCTCGGCCGGGCGCGTGAAGTGCACGCGCAAGGGGCGCTTCGACAGCTGCCTGAAACGGGCGTCGTCGATCAGGCCCGCTTTCACCATCTGGCCCAGCACCACGTTGCGGCGCTCCAGCGAGCGTTGGGGATTGGTGACAGGGTTGTAGTAATTGGTCCCCTTGAGCATGCCGACCAGGGTGGCCGATTCGAGGATGTCGAGTTTGGCGGCCGGCTTGTCGAAGTAGGTGCGGGCCGCCATCTCGATGCCGAAGGTGTTGTACAGGAAGGGCACCGTGTTCAGGTAGGCTTCCAGGATCTCGTCCTTGCTGTAGGTCGCCTCGATCTTCAGGGCCGTGATCAGTTCCTTCAGCTTGCGATTAAGGTTGCGCGAGCGGCCGATATCTTCGGGGAACATATTGCGGGCCAGCTGCTGGGTGATGGTGGAGCCGCCCTGGGCGTCACCCTTGATACTGTAGAACATGGCGCCGGCGGTGCGCTTGAAGTCGATGCCGTGGTGCTCGCGGAAGCGCTTGTCTTCGGTGGCGATCAGGGCGTTGATGACGTTGGGCGAAATCTGCGCCAGCTTGACCCGTTCCTGCAAGCCCTGGTCGAAACTGGCCAGCTCCTTGCCGTCTTCGGCGACGATGACGGACGCCCGCGCGGCGCGCGCCTGCTTCAGATCCTTGATGCCGGGGGTGACCGGAATCAGAATCAGCACATACACCAGCAGCAGTGCGCACAGGGCCATGAAACCCCACAGACCGATCAGCACCACGCGGCGCCACGGACTTTGCCGCATCAGGTAGCCGCGCGCGTGGACGTAGCGGTCTTCGGCGCGGTCGCGGGTTCCGTGCAGGGCGGTGGCCAGGCGTGCGCGCAGGCGCTTCCAGAGTTCGTTCACGGTGCTTGTTCCAATATTAATAATTAATCCTGGCGGCAAGTATATCCGAGCAGCGTAAAACCCCTTGTTCAGGCCGTGCACGCCCCACCGCGCTTTTTTGCCGGGCCGGCGGGCCCTGTGATAAATTGCATGGTTTTCAACACTGTCACCGATACTCACGCCGCCCATGCACTTCGTTCAACGAGCCCACTTTGCCGCGCTGGCAGCTCTTACGCTGGCCCTGACGGGCTGCGCTTCCTTTTCTGCCCCGCCACGCGATGAAGCCTTCGTCGTCCTCGGCGAAAACGGCGCCGCCATTGCCCGCGTCATCAGCAGCGCCGCGGCCTGCCCCGCCATCAGCATCGACGGCGTGGCGCGGCCCATGAGCGTGCGCGCCGTGCCCGGCACCGACGCATTGCGCGCCACCGTCTCGCCGCCTGCCAACTCCAAGCCCAGCGCTTTCCCGGTGCTGACCTGCGAGGCCGCCATTCCGGCCAACGCCCAGCAGGCCGCCATCGGCGCCCAGGTGCTGGCGCTGCCGAAAGCGACCCCGCGCCGCATCGTCGTCATCGGCGACACGGGCTGCCGCCTGAAAGACAATGGCGACTACCAGGACTGCAACCGCCCTGCCGCCTTCCCGTTTGCCGCCATTGCCCGCCAGGCGGCCGACTGGCATCCCGACCTGGTGGTGCACGTGGGCGACTATCACTACCGCGAAAACGCCTGTCCGGCCGACCGGCCCGGCTGCAAGGACAGCCCCTGGGGCTATGGCTGGGATGCCTGGCAGGCCGACTTCTTCGGCCCCGCCGCGCCCCTGCTGCGCGCCGCGCCCTGGGTGGTCGCGCGCGGCAACCACGAATCCTGCGCCCGCGCCGGCCAGGGCTGGTGGCGCTTCCTCGATCCCCGTCCGCTGGCGGCGGGACGCGATTGCAAGCGCAAGGAAGACGACGGCAATGGCGACTTCAGCGACCCCTACGCCGTGCCGCTGGGCGGCGGCGCCCAGCTGATCGTGCTGGACACTTCGGCCACCACGTACAAAGGCCTGGCGCCGCTCGACCCCCGCATGGCCAAATTCGCCGATATGTACCGCAAGATGGCGGCATTGAGCGCCCAGGCGCCCCACACCATCGTGGTCGACCACCATCCCATCCTGGCTTTTGGCGCCCTGCGCGACAAGGCCGGCCTGGTCACCCTGTTCGATGGCGACAAGGGTTTGCAGGATGCCTTCGGCGCCGTCGATCCCAAGCTGCTGCCCTCGAACGTGCAGGTGCTGCTGTCCGGCCACGTGCACCTGTGGGAGCAGGTCAGCTTCAGTAACGCCTATCCCACCCAGTTCGTCAGCGGCTTTTCCGGCACGGCCGAAGACATCGTGCCCCTGCCGGAAGAACTGCCGGAAGGCGCCCAGCCCGCGCCCGGCGCCATCGTCGACGCCCTCAGTTCCTGGGTCGACGGTTTCGGCTTCATGACGATGGAGCGCACTGCAGTCGACGGCTGGGACGTCAAGGTGTGGGACCTGGACGGCCAGATCCGCAACCGCTGCAGCATCAGCGGCAGCAAATCGAAATGCGAGAAGAAGCAGGTGCACTGAGGCCGGGCGGACTGCAAGGGGGCTGCGCTTGGTGTACCATTTCCGTTCCATGGACACCGGATTGACCAGCATGCCCGATCAAGCAAGCAGCATCGCCCTCGACACCCGCGCCCACGCCCTGCGCGCCGCCGCGCGGGTCGCCGCCATCGAACCGTTTCACGTGATGGAAGTGGTGAAGGCGGCCGGTGAACTGGCGAGGAACGGCGTGGACGTCATCAGCATGAGCGTGGGCGAACCGGATTTCACGGCCACCGAGGGCGTGGCCGAAGCGGCCATCGCCGCCATCCGTGCCGGCGCCACCCAGTACACCGATGCGCTGGGCCTGGGCCCGTTGCGCAGCGCAATCGCCGCCCATTACCAGCGCGCGTATGGCATCGAGATCGACGCGCGCCGCATCGTCGTCACCGCCGGCGCTTCGGCCGGCCTGCTGCTGGCCTGCGCCGCGATGGTGGGCGTCGGCGACGAAGTGCTGATGCCGGACCCCTGCTATCCCTGCAACCGCCATTTCGTCACGGCCTTCGGCGGCACCCCGGTGCTGCTGGCGTCCAGTCCCGAAAAAAGGTATCAACTCACTGCCGACGACGTCGCCGAACATTGGGGCGACCGGACCCGCGGCGTGATCGTGGCCTCGCCCTCCAACCCCACCGGCACCTCGATGAGTTCCGCCCAGTTGCAAACGATGCTGGCGGCCGTGCATGCGCGCGGCGGCGTGTCGATCGTCGACGAGATCTATCAGGGCCTGTCCTTCGATGGCGCACCGGAGACAGCGTTACGGTTCGATGGCGACGTCATCACCGTCAACAGCTTTTCCAAATACTTCAACATGACCGGCTGGCGCCTTGGCTGGCTGGTGGTGCCCGATTCGCTCGTGCCCGTGTTTGAAAAGCTGGCGCAGAACCTGTTCATCTGCCCATCCACCATCGCCCAGTACGCGGCGCTGGCCTGTTTTGAACCGGCCTCGCTGGCCGTGTACGAACAGCGCCGGCTCGAATTCAAGCGCCGCCGCGATTACCTGGTGCCGGCCCTGCGCGCGCTGGGCTTTTCGATTCCCGTCATGCCGGACGGCGCCTTCTACGTGTACGCCGACATCAGCGGCCTCGATCATCCGGACCGCGGCGACAGCGCCGCCTTCTGCATGACGGTGCTGCGCGAGACAGGCGTGGCGATCGTGCCGGGCGCCGATTTCGGCGTGGCCGCGCCCGAGCGCCACGTGCGCTTTTCGTATGCCACTTCGCTGGCGCGCATCGAGCAGGCGGTGGCACGTCTGGCGGCGATGCTGGGACAGGGGTAAAAACACGGTGCTAACATAGCCGCATGTGCGCCAACTACACCCCCTCGAAACTCGACGCCATCAGCCAGCACCGCTCGCTGGAGCGGGCCCTGTTCGACTATCCGGCCGAAGCTTTTCCCGGTTATCTGGCGCCGATCCTGCGCGAATCGCACGACGTGGCCGGCGAGATCGAAGTGGCGCCGGCCATGTTCGGCATGGTGCCCCACTGGGCCGATCCCAAGCTGGCCCGCCAGACTTACAACGCCCGCACCGAAACGGTGGCCACCAAGCCCTCGTTTCGCAATGCCTGGAAACGCAACCAATTTTGCGTGGTCCCGGCCGAGAATTTTTTCGAGCCCTGCTATGAAACCGGCAAGCCGGTCCGCTGGCGCATCGCCAGCGCGGACGGCGCGGCGCTGGGCATCGCCGGCATCTGGGACTGGAAGGCGGCCGGGCCGGACGGCCTGCCCCTGCTGTCGTTTTCCATGTTGACCATCAACGCGGACGGCCATCCCCTGATGCAGCGCTTTCACAAGCCGGACGACGAAAAGCGCATGCTGGTGCTGCTCGATCCCGGCCAATACCAGGGCTGGCTGGAAGGCGCGCTGGTGAACGATGCTGCCGTGTATCGCCCCTGGGACGCTGAACGCCTGCAAGCGGCGGCCGATCCCATGCCGCCGCGCGGCAAACCCAGGGCGGCCCCGGCGCCATCGCTGTTCTAGCGGTCTTTCAGGAAAATTTAGTTTTCCGGCTGGAATTGTCACGCATTCTCACCGAAGTGGGGTAGCATACAGTTGCGTTCAATCCATGCTCTGCCCCTTGACGCCCATCGTTTCGACGATGCTTGACCTGCAGTCTGTTGTCCAAGCGCCCAGCCATGACGAAAGACGCCCTCCCCGCCAGTGCCCTGAGCCGGCTGACCCGCCCCCATCTACGCCGTTCCCCGGCGCGCTTGGCCGGCCTGTTTTTGCTGCTGGTGTGCGTGTCGCTGACGGCCGTGCAGGGCTGGAGCATTTATAGCGCCCGCCGCGCCGCCCTGGACGAATCGCGCATCGCCACCATCAATATGGCACGCGCCATGGCCGACCATGCGGAAGGCGTGTTCGACCAGGTCGACAGCGTGCTGGCCGGGGTGGTCGAGCAGGTCCAGCACGGCGGCCTGGACCGCGAACGGCCCCGCCTGGAACAGTACCTGAAGGAGATGGCGGCTCACGCGGGCGCCGTGCAAGACTTGTTCATCTACGACGCCCAGGGCCGCTGGATCCTCAATTCCCTGGAGCGGGAGCCGCCTGGCGCACCGCTCAACAATGCGGACCGCGACTATTTCAATTACCACCGCAGCCACACCGAGCTGGTCAGCCGGGTCGGCCTACCCGTGCGCAGCCGCTCGTTGGGCGTGCTCATCATTCCCGTCTCGCGCCGCCTGCAGCACGCCGACGGCAGTTTCGCCGGCGTCGCGCTGGCCACCGTGGCCTACGATTATTTCAGCAATTATTATGAGCGCTTCGACATCGGCGCCGAGGGCGTCATCATGGTCGGCAACGACGACGGTCGCCTCATCATGCGCCGCCCCCTGGCCGACCACGACCTGGAAGCGGGTGTACGGACGGAGACGGTGCTGACCCTGCTGCGCCAGCAGGGGCCGGCGGGCAGCATGGACGTCACCGGCCGCGACGGAATCGCCCGCCATTTTGCATACGAGCATTTGCGCAACTATCCCCTCCTGGTGGGGGTGGGCCTGTCGCAGCGCGAAGTGCTGGCACGCTGGCGCCGCTCGGCCTGGCTGGGCGGTGCCGGCGCCGGCGCGCTGCTGCTGGCGCTGGTGCTGCTGGGCGGTGCGATGATCCGCCAGCTGGTGCTGCGCGACCGCCTGCAACAGGCCCTGCGCACGGCCAAGCGCGAACTGGAAGCGAGCAACGAATCGCTGCGCGCGATGGCCCTGTCGGACGGCCTTACGGGCTTGCCGAACCGCCGCCATTTCGACCAGCGGCTGGAACAGGAATTCAAGCGCGCCATGCGCGACGGCGCCTCGCTGGCCCTGATCATGCTCGACGTCGACTATTTCAAACGTTACAACGACCAGTATGGCCACGTGGCCGGCGACGCCTGCCTGCAAGCGGTGGCCAAGGCCATCGCCACCAGCCTGCGCCGCCCGGCCGACCTGGCCGCCCGTTTCGGCGGCGAAGAGTTCGCCATCCTGTTGCCCGACACGGGCCGCGACGGCGCCATCGCCGTCGCCGAGGCCGCCCGCCACGCCCTGGCCACCCGCGCCATCGACCACGCCGGCAACCCCGGTCGCCTGGTCACCCTCAGTGCCGGGGTCGCCGTCACCCGCCCCCAGCGCGGGCAGCTGGCGCGCCAGCTGGTGCAGGCCGCCGACGAAGGCTTGTACGAAGCCAAGGGGCAGGGGCGCAATCGGGTGGTGGCGGTGGGGGACGGTCAGGGCGTGACGTGACTGCAGCGCTGAACGAAAGGCAGGGTCTGGCACTGGTGCCTGATCGGGTTTTGCACGCGGTAGGTGAGGTGCCAGCGCCGCGGCATACACCGGGTCAGGCGGCGAGCGCCAGACCCTGTCTGATCAGGTGGCGGCGGTGAGCAAGCCAGTGAAAACAGCGGGGACTGGCACGAGCGCTTCGCGACTTCGTTTTGGCCGCTGTCAGGTCGCGCGACGCTGCCTTATATCTTTAATTCCATGTAAATTATCTCTGCAGGCATGCCAGTCCGTTTTGCCTGAGGGAGCAAATCCCGTGGGACAGCTTTCGACGGCATGCCTGATTCTTAGTTAACCC
>JACXTT010005278.1_pt1 | contig 18838 bp, 13 predicted proteins | sample 9270951 | NCBI WGS metagenome assembly JACXTT01 (sample SAMN15532306, study PRJNA645909) | rock metagenome | isolation source: weathered quartz diorite | place: Puerto Rico | collected 2017-06-21 | reverse complement strand
AATTACCGGTGCGCAGGGAGGAGTTTGGGGATAGCCCGCTGTTGAAGGCCAAGATCGCGGGATCCACGGAGGTTCAGGGCGCAATTGATGATGTGAAATGGACCGAGACCCTTGGGTGGGTCATCCGTTTCGTCTGTTCCGCACGCGTACTTCATGACCGCCGACTGGCTCGAAGGCGCGCTCCCGGTTGGCGTACCGTGCGGATGCGGAACCTCCAATAGCTTGGCCAGCGGAAGGTCATCCCTGTCGTCGAACTCGGTAAAGCGCTGCGGCCGGCGTTTCGCCGGATCTTTTGTGGCGCCGAGAAAACAGCGTACGAGACGGCTTCGGTAAAACGCATTCAAGCTGAATTCATTGATGTCGACCCGTCCGGCGAAGAGCGCCAAGAGCGCGGCGCAAATTCCCAGCACCACCCAGGTCAGACTCTGCCACGCAAGGTGGAGGCGGGACAATTGATACCAGTACTCCCTGACTTCGACGCCGGCTTCGCCATTCAACAGGATGATCGAGTGGACCGCATAGGAAACCAGCAGCAGGAGACCGATGATGAAGACAAAAGGAGCAGCAGCAGCCAGGACTTCCTTCGCAAGTACGGATTTCGTTTTGTCGCCCTTTCCGCCCGTCGATCCCGAATTTCCCGCCAGCAGCCCGGCGCCCGTGGTCGCAACCCATCCTCCAATCAGCGAATACTTCGCAGCCACGGTTGCCATGAGCAGCATCGTCCAATAAGGGCCATAAACCGTGGCCACTTCAACCAGCATCCATGCGAGGCCGTAAATGCCCAGCCATGCACCCAGGCGGCTCCACCATTCCCGCGACCCTTCGGTGGACTGGCGGCCCAGCATCCCGATCAGAACCACGATCGAGAGCGAGATTGCATAGAGAACCATGGGTGGTCCCCACACATAGGCTCGCCAATCGCCTTCCGGCCCGCCCCGCCAGCTTTGGAAGATCAGGACGACGGCGCAAAGCAACCCATACAGGGCCGCGCAGGATGCCATGGAACCAACGGCCACAGCGGTTACACCCCAACCGGACCGCAGCTTCTGAACCGAGCTGATGGCGAGCAGAAGCAGGCAGGCGAATGCCACTGTGAGCGGAAACGGCCATTTCGACCATGCGTCCACAAGCAACTTGCCGTAGGTCTCGTCGTCTTTGAAGGCGTTTCCAGCCTCCCACCACAGGATCGCGGCAATCAGCGCGGAAGCAACCATCATAGGGAGGACAACCGATAGCTGCGTCCAAGCCTGGTTGTAGTTGATCTCTTTCGGAGGGCGCCCATCGATGATTTTGAGACGGTTGCCGAGCCGAACCGACCAGCCAATGACTTGCGAGATGAAAGGCAACAGCAACGATCCCCCCGCGACGACAAGGGCGGCTGCGAAGCCAGACCACCAGGTCAACTTGGCGTTGGGCGCGAACGGGTCGAAGAAACCAAACAGCCAAAGGATCCAAACCAGGCCCAGCAACGGGCCGCCGGTAACAAGGCCAATCCATCCGTTCGTGGCTTGCAGCAGGCCGATGTTGTCGCGGTTCCGGCTGACGCGCCACTGATTGCCTGCGATTCCCGCGACCGCCAGAGTCAGGAGTGCAATGGTCAGCCAGCGCAAGCTGCCCGTGTATTGCCAGCCTTGAAACACCGGGTACAGCGCACGGGGGACGATCAGGGCGCAGGCGATGGCGAGGATGACGGTCGCCTGCACGAGGAGCGTATTCCGGATCCAAACCATGGCCATTGCCCAGGTGTCGGCGCTGAAAACGCCAACGATCGGCGCCAGGTAGTTCGAATACCGGCGCAGGTGCTTGATGGATTCTTCCCATGGCCGCGCTTTCGCGAGCCAGTCTGCCTGACGGTGACAGTTGGCGCTCAGCCAGGCGCCGATGTAACCGCCACCGGAAACAGTAGAGAGGTAATCGATTCGTTCCAGCAGTTCGAGTTCTTTAAGGGCCTCGAGCACACCGAGGTTGAAGGTCGCGCTACGAATCCCGCCGCCCGAAAAAGCCAGGCCGACGAGGTCGTCTTCTTTGGCGCCAGGCCGTTTGTTCCGGATCGCGCTGAGTTCGCGGGCCTTGACGGACGCGGAAGTTCTTAAAGAGTCTGACGCCTCTGGCATTGGATTTCCCTCGCTACGCAACATTCATTTTCGAAAACCTGCTTTCTTTGTAAAGCGCATTTCGATCCGCGGAAGTGACATTGCTCGAAAAGCCAGCGGCGTCCCCCTATTTGGACTTCAGGATTTGTACGGAGCTCGAGTTGATGCGGTCGGGAAACACGATGTGCCTGCCATTGGGCGATGGAACCGCGAAAGTCGCCTTCGCGGTTTCGAGCAGTCTTTGGGTGCGTCCGTCGAGGGCGGTGTGCAGCAACACGCCTCCCGAGGCGGCGGCCGCGGACACGAACAACCACTTGCCGTCAGCGGCCCAGGCGACCGAACTTAGGTTCCGGAAGCCGCCGTCCAAATCGATCGTCCGGTGATCCGCTCCCGCCACGGCGTCGAGCGCGATGAGCCGGATTTGCGCCGATTTCGGATCGTGGTTCGGACTCGCCACGGTCTTTCCATCGGGCGATAGATCCCAATCAAAGAACAATTGCGGCGTGATCGTCGTCCTCGCCAAGACCCGGCCTTTGCCATGCAGGGGATCGAGTTCGCGGTAGACGAACTCATCGCCTTCGGTGGAGCGGACGACGCAACGGGAACCGACCGACAGGCCACATCGGAACTCGTCGGGCGTCTCGCCGTTCCGAAAAATCAACTCCGCCCTTGCGCCGCCGGAGCCCGCACCCTGCCGCAACCGCATGAGCTCGGCGTTCCCATGCGTGGCCTTTCGGCGAAACAGAAGCCATTCCCCGTCCGGCGTCATGTGTGGCAGGATCGTGGCGTCTTTCGGATCCGTATAAAGCACACTGGTGTTGCGATGCTCGAGCCCGGCCTGGAAAAGCTGATAGACGTCTTTGTTGCTGCGATTCGATTCGAACAGCACGATTTTGCTGTCTCGCGTCCAGGCATGCGGATAATCTTCGGAGCGCCCGAAGGTCAACTGCTGGATGTTCGCCAATGAGACGCCAGATGCCGTATCGATCAGGTCGGCGGACTTCAAATTCGTATACGCGGAGGCGCCCACCAGCGCCATCACCGATCCATCCCGGGACGAGGAAAAGCTCGAGTACAGCGAATCCCAGGCGTAGGGCATGGCGCGCCGGGATTGGCCCAGAAACTCTCCGGTGCGGGGATCGGTGCGGATCTCGATCAACTCGCCGCCATGCGAGTTCGCAGGATACGCCCACGGCAGACACAGGATCCGCCCATTGTCCAAAACGGTTCCCGAGTACATGGGCAAGCCGGCGACGCTCGCCACGATTTGCCCGCTTTCCACATCAACGGTCTCAAACGTCTGATAGGTGTCGATGCTCGGCGAAGCGCCCGCCTGGCGCAGCATCATGAACGAGAGCCGCCTGCCGTCGAGCGACCAGACCATGGACGAGAAGGTGGTGTTGACGCCTCCGGCCCGCACGTTTCGTTGGCCGCTGCCATCGCGATTCGCAACCCAGATCAGGCTGCCGTCGGCGCTCGCAAGGGCGATCCGGCCGCCGTCGGGAGAGGGCGCGGCGTCGCGTCCCTTCGAAAAGACGGGAGGGGGCGCTTCTGCCGCATCCATGGATAGCACCCAAATGGCGGGCGCGCTGTCCGATCCCAAACTGCCGCTGACCAAAAGTTCCCGCTGATTGGTGAGCCAGGCGATCCGGTTGACTTGCAGGCCGCGCGGAGTGGCAAGTGGAGTGGGTTCGCCGCCTGTCAAAGGTCTGATCGAAACCGGCCCGTCGAGCGGCGCATAGGCCAGCAACTTTCCATCCGGTGAGATCGCGGCGGCGCTCACCCCCGCGGCGGGCATGTGCGCAACCGGTTCAAGCAGGAGCGGCTGCGGACGAAACAGCCGCCCCGTGTAAGTCCACCAAAGCAACACGGCGACAGCCAAGACCGTCAGTGCGGCGCCGATGCGCAGGAACATGCCGCTGAATGCTGCCCCCGGGCGAACTTCGAGCGGCGCGAGTTCGATCTTCGTCAGCCGCTGCTCGACCTCTTTCGCGGTGGGCCGTTTCGCTGGATCTTTGGCGAGCATCGCGCGCAACAGTTCGGATAAATCGCGGCGTACGTCGTGACGAAGCGGCGCTGGTTCGGCATGGGCAATCGCGTGAGCCGTGTCGATGGGCGAGGGCGAACCAAAGGGATGACGCCCGTCGAGGAGTTCCCACAGCACGGCGCCAAGTGAGAAGATGTCGCTCGCGGGTCCAGACGATTCCCCTCGAGTCTGTTCCGGCGACATGTAGTTCAGAGTGCCGACGAGCATGCCGGAAACGCTCGACGATCCCCCCTCGAGGCGGCGGGCAAGTCCAAAGTCCAATACTTTGATGGCGCCATCGGGTCTCTCCATGATGTTCTCTGGCTTGATGTCGCGATGTACAATGCCGCGCTCGTGGGTCACGGCGAGGGCTTGCGCGATTTGCCGCCCCCAAACTGCCACGCGGCCGCCGGGCTGCGGAACGCGGCAGTATTCCCGGAGCGATTGGCCCTCGACCAGTTCCATGGCCAGGGCGATTTCCGGGCCGTTGCGCACGATCTCGTAGACGGTGACGATGTAGGGATGGTTCAGGGCGGAAGCGGCCTTGGCCTCCTGCATCAGACGTTCGGCAGGGTTCCGCTGCAGTGCGCCATCCACCGCGATGACTTTTAACGCCACCATGCGATCCAATTCCGTATCGCAAGCCGCATACACCTGCCCCATGCCGCCCCGCCCGAGCAGGCCGGTGATTCGGTATTTGCCGATACGCGCGCCGAGCCGTGATTCGCCTGCATCACTTGGCGCTCGATCGAGTCCGGCTTCGTCAGCGTCGCGCAGCAACTCGAGAACAATCGGCATCACCTCCGGATCGGCGGCCGATTCCCGGGCGACAAACGGGATGCGCTCGTCATCCGGCAAATCCAGGGCCCGCTCAAAGAGAGAATAGGCGGATCGCCAGAGATTGGCGTCGCGCTCAGCGGAAGCGGATGTGACCGGCCCGTCTATGAAATGGTCCTCCCGGCAATCCTAAGATTGTACGGTGAATCTTCAACCCGGCGAAGTGCGGGTGATAATAAGTGAAGTCTCTCGCCACGTTCGGAATGCAAACGCCACCCGCAGAAGTCTCGGAACTGATGGACCGCCTGCGCCAGGGCAGCAAGCAAGCCGCCGGCCAACTGGTCGCATTGTTCTATGCGGAACTTCGCCGCCTGGCCCATGCGCAGATGCGCGGGGAACGCCAGCAGAACACCTGGCAGCCCACCGTACTCGTCAATCAGTTGTATCTGGAACTGCTCAAAATCAAAGCCCTGCGCAAGTATGGCGAAACAGCGGAAGATGACCGCAAGGCGTTTTTTGGTTTGGCCGCGCACCTGATGCGAAGACTCCTGATTCACCATTCCCGGCCCCTCGCCAAGAAGATGGAGATGACGGAGATCGGCGAAAGCATCGAAGCCCAGGGGCCGGCCGAGGACGATCTGGCGATCGTCGAAAGCCTGCTGCTCGGATTGGAACGCGTAGACCCCCAGTTCCGTGCGGTGGCGGAACTGAAGGTGCTCGAAGGCTTGACGATGGAAGAAATTGCCGGGCAATTGAACATTCCTTTACGGACCGTGTACCGCCGCTGGACCTTCGCCCGCCGTTGGCTTGCCGAACACATGTCGCCTGACGGCGCCGAAAAATAGCGCCATCTCCGCCTTATCAGAGTAAGGGCGATTCCCGATGGAATCCCTGCCACGCTTCACAAAAGTTTTTTCTGGCGCCAGTTAAGCGCGCTTCAACGCGCTTGCCATGTTGTGCAAAGCCAGTTCGAGAGTCTTGCGCGAGGTGGCGATGTTCATGCGCATGCGGCCTTCTCCGCCGAGGCCGTACGAACTTCCGGCATTGATCTGGACTTTGGCTTCCTTGACGAAAAAGTCCTGCACGATCATTTCCGGCGTGACGGCGCTCGTATTCGAAGCGCGCTTGCGATTCATTTCCGCTGCACGCTCCGCCGCGCCGATTTTGGCGATCACTCCGCTGACATCCAGCCAGGCGAGAAAGGTTCCCTCCGCTTTCTTGTACTGGATGAGCGGCGCCTTCTCGCGCACGAACTTCTCGACAAACTCGTGGTTGCCGTCGATGTAGGTCAACAGATGATTGAGCCAGTCCTCGCCGGCGGTCAATGCGGCCCGCGCGGCGATCATTCCCAGCGTATTAACGTCCCCGTTGTGTCCCGTCGCCGCGATGCGGGACATGTATTCCGCGTTGTCCGAGAACATCCAGCCGCACTTCAGGGCCGACAGGCTGAACGATTTGCTGGCGGATTTGAAGGTCACGCTGTTCATCGCGATGCGACGGTCGCTGAGCAGACAATACGGATTGTACTTTTGACCATTCCTGACGAAGTCGCAGTGAATCTCGTCCACCAGCACCACCACGCCACGCCGGGTGCACAAATCCCCGATGGCGGTCAGCTCGTCAGTCGACCAGACGTTGCCGGTGGGGTTATTCGGATTGCAGACGATGATCGACTTGGTCTCGGTGCTGATGTGGCGGTCGAGCAGATCGAGATCGGCCTGGTAGCGGCCATCGACAATCTTCATCGGAACTTGTTCCGGCTTGCAGCTCGCCGCTGCGATGTCGCCGAAGAACCCGTCGTAAGCCGGCGTGAGCAGCAGCACCTTGCTGCCGGGGGGCGAAAACGCGCGCAGCGCGCTGACGATGCTCGGATGGACGCCGGTGGACAGAAGCATTCGTTCCGGATGGATCTCGATTCCATAACGATGCTTGTTCCACGCGATGATCGCTTCGGGAAACGACCGCGGCATTTCGAGATAGCCCCAGTTTTCGTGCTTCAACCGTTCGGCGAGCGCCTTGGTGATCACCGGCGCAGCGCGAAAGTCCATGTCCGAGATGCCCATTCCTGCGACGATGGCGTCCTTACCGTAGCGCTTCGCCTGCGCGTCCCACTTGACGCTGTCGGTTCCGAAACGGTTGTAGGGCGTATCGAAGTCATACTTCCCCTCTTTCCCGCCTCCGGTCGCGGCTGCCGCGGTCAACAACGGGAGATTCGCGCCGGTCAACGCGATGGCGCCACCGCCGGCGTTGCCCAGAAACGTTCTTCGATTCGATCGGTTTTTGCCAGTCCAATGGGGGTCTCTCTGCATTGGATCATTAGATCATGCGGCCCGGATCGCCGTCCGCAGGCGTCATCGCACAAGTTTTCCCTTGACATGCCGCCGGGGTGGGCATTAAATCAGGATTGTCGGCAAGCACTGAAGGAGTTTTATCATGCGCTTGACCCGTCTCTCCGCCCAGCAACCTCCGGTTCCAATCGAGAATCGAAGCGACCAATTCACAATTCCAACCCTTCCACAAACGAGCCGAAGGCCCTTGTCGCGCCGCCAGTTCGCGGCTGTGACGACCGGCTTCGGCGCCGCCTTGTGGTCGCCCGCGTTTGGAGCGCCCAAGGGCGCATTCGCGCCGGTTCCGATTCCCGGTGGAACCCCAATTCTCGGAGGGGGCTACCACGTATTTGGCCCCGCGGCGATCGATCCGATCGACGCCGAACCGGCGACAATCACCAATTTCAACGGCGTCGTTGGTCTGGCATACATAAGCGGAATGGTGACTCAAACCAACACCAAGACCGGACAAACGGCGCGGTACCCATTTCGAGACTCGGACATGCGATTCATGCAAGGAGAATTCCGCGGGACCGACAGCCGCATCCATCAGGCGACCTTCGCCTTGATTTGAGTGGACGTCTATATGCCCGGTTCGGGCGTACAGATTCGCGACCTCAATCCAACCACATTTCCTCCGGTTGGTCTCTTCTGGACATCCCAGATCAGCGATGACGGCGTCGAGGCTCAACCTGGCGCGGGGAATGCTGTTTTGCGGGCGTCTAATGTGCCGATTCTCGACTATGGAAACATTGAAAATGCGTTGTTCGGCGGAGGTCCGCCGGCGACGCCCGGCCTCGTGTCCTTCCGTGTGCGCTGGAGTGGCGTGCAGCAAAGGATCAACGTCTCGAATACCGATCCGATCTACGGCGGCTTTGGCGGTGAATTCGTTCGCAACGCCGCGCAAATGGAATGGACGGCAACCGTTGGCGATTTCAGGTTTGAGTCTGACCCGCTGGAGACCTCCTCCAGCGGCTTCGCGGAAATCGGCCACGAGCGGAATGGGGTGTTCTTCCGCTAAATCTCTCTCCAGCCGGAGGTCACCTGGCGTTGGGAAGCAAACCCTTTTCAACAAGCACAGGTGGTCTGCGGCCACGGGTGACCTGCTCATAGGCGTACGCCCAACTGAGCAGGTCCCCGTCTTTCCACGGCCGCGCCGAGAATTCCAGACCGAAGGGAAGGCCGCTGGGGTAGAACCCGCCGGGAACCACAATCGCGGGCACTCCCAGCATGTTGACCCAACCGGTGAGGCTGTGTGGACCCTCGCTGAGCTTGCCATCCTGCGGCATCGTCTCGTCCGGCGGAGGCATCTGGATCGCCGGGTAGACGTAGCCGTCGAGCTTCAACCGGTCGAGCGTTTCGACGTACGCTTCGAGCGCTTTGCCCCTTGGTATGGTCACATTGGCGCCCGCTTGCAGATCGCTCTCGAAGATCGCCTGGGGCAATACGGGACGGTCCTTACGCGCGTTCGCATCCGCGCCGCCGATGATCGTGGGCGGTAGAGGCGATCCAACGGTTTTGCGGTATTCTTCAGCCGAATGATATTGGGCGGGACCGTATTCCGCGAGGAACTTTTCTGTGCCTTCCCGAACGTAGGGAAAGGTGCCGATGCGAGCGGACGTGACCGCGAAACTGTCCGGAAGGATCGTTTTGTCGAAGACGATGGCGGCGCCCGCCGCGCGCAACCCTTCGAGCGCCTTCATGAAGGCCTCGCGCGTTTCGGGCCGCAACGGCAGCCGGGCAGCCTCCGTGTCTGCTTTGACGTGAGCGGCGGTTGCCGGCGCGGGGATGCCCTGAAACGGAATGCCGGCGCCTTCGAGAATGAATGCGGGTACCCCGAACCGCTTCCCCTCGAGTGAGTCCGCCTTCAGGTTCGCCGCATACGGGCCGGGTTGGGCCTTCGCAGCGGACCCGATCGTGCGCGGATCTCGGGCATCCTCGCCAGCCATGACATCCAGGGCAATGGCCGCATCGGTGACGTTGCGGGCGATCGGTCCGGTATTGTCCAGCAGCCAGTCTAGCGGCGCGATGCCCGCGATGCTCACCAGGCCACGCGTGGGAAAGACGCCGACGAGGGAACTTGTGGCGGCAGGCATCCGGATCGAGTTCCCAGTGTCGGTTCCATTGCCGAGCAGCGCGAAGTTCGAGGTGACCGATGTGACCGTGCCTCCGGAAGAACCGCCGGGGCTGAAGCGCACATCGTAGGCATTTCCGGTGCGTCCGAATGCCGTGCTGCGATTGGTGTCGCTCGCCGCGAAATCCGGCATGTTGGTGTGCCCGAGTATCACGGCGCCGGACGCCCGCAATTTGGCGACGATCGCAGCGTCTTTCGGCGCGATCAACTCGTGGCCGGGGATCATGTAGCCTTTCCAGCCGTCTGTTGTGATCAGTCCCTTGATGCTGGTGTTCGCCTTGATGACAATCGGAACACCCCACATTGGGCTGCGCGAAAAATCGGGAATGCCGGTTTTTAGTTCGGCGTCCTCGCGGGCGGCAGTGGCGAACGCGCCTGCCGTGTCGACATTTTGCACCGCGCGGTAGATGCCGTTGTACTTCTCGATGCGCGCGATGTGCCAGCGAACGACGGCTGTCACGGTGTATTTGCGGGTCTTGTAGAGTTCGCGCAATTGCGGGATCGTGATTTCGAGAAGGTCACGGTCCATCGCCTCCCGTGAACCGGCGGCCGCGGAGGGCGGAGGCGCCGCGCAGCCGGCGGTCAGGATGGCAAGAATGAGTAGTGCGAAACAACTGGCTGGCGTCTTCATGGTGTTCCTCTGGCCGTCTTTCATGGTAAGCGGCTTCAAAAAGAGTATGACGAGGCTTCGATTCTTCCATCGCATGCAATGAGTCGCACAATTGCAACATTCATGTACACTGAAAAGACATAGGTTCGTCAGCTAGCGGGGTTCAAATGCTGCTCTACGCTCCGATCCATTCGCCTGTCTGGATTCCATCCGGACGCACCCGCGCCACGCAAAGCGCGAACGGCCAAGGTCGGCCCCACTCAAATCGTTGTCTTTAGGGAGGAATTATGAAGCTCAAGCTTCTTGCAATCGCCGCGCTCATGGTTTTACTGAGCGCGGTGAGTTACTCACAAACATTTCGAGGCGGCATCGCCGGAACCATCGTGGACGCCTCCGGCGGCGCCATCGCAGGCGCCACCGTGCAAGCCTCGAATCCGGCCACCGGCCTGAAGCGTGAAACGCAGACCACCTCGGCCGGCGAGTTCAATTTTCAGGATCTGCCGCCGGGCCTTTATGACGTCACCGTCACGCAAGCCGGGTTCGACCGCATCCGCTACGAAAAAGTGGCGGTGGAAGTTGGCAAGGTCAGCACCGTCAAGGCCACGTTGAAGGTCGCATCGCAGACGCAGACGGTGGAAGTCGCCGCGGCCGCGGTCACCATCGACAGCGAAACCTCGACCATCAACCAGGTGATTCCGAACAAGGCCGTGCAGGACATGCCCCTCAACGGACGTGATTTCACGCAGCTCGTGAAACTCGCCCCCGGCGTCAACGGCGCTGGCTCCATCAACGGCACGCGCACGATGCAGAACAACTGGCAGATTGACGGCGCCGACAACAACGACGCGTGGCACAACGCCGCGGCTGTAAACCAGGGCGGCGTGTCGGGTGTGGCCGGAACTCTTCTGCCCATCGACGCAATCGACCAGTTTTCCGTGCAGACCAACGCCAACGCCGAAGCGGGACGCAATGGCGGCGGATCGATCAACATGGTGATCAAGTCGGGCACGAACCAGATTCACGGGTCGCTGTACTACTTCAACCGCAACGATGCTTTGGCGGCCAACACTCCGTTTGCGCCCGCCGGGTCCTCGAAGCCGAAGCTGAAGAACAATCAGTTCGGCGGCTCGGTTGGCGGCGCGATCATCAAAGACAAACTGTTCTACTTCGCCACCTACGAGCGCCAGAAGTTCATTGTCGGCAACGGCAACAGCAACACCGAACCTTCGGACGCGTGGGTGCAGCAGGCGCAGGCTGTCATGAATCGCTACGGCGTGCCGGTCAACCCGGTTTCGACGGCGCTGCTTTCGTTCTGGCCCCAGCGCGGACGCACCGGCCCCGCCACCACCAACAATTTCTTCAGCAGCGACAACAGCAACAACTACAGCGACAATGGCATCGCCAAGATCGACTACGTGATCAACTCGAAGAACAATCTGGCGTTCCGCTGGTTCGCCGGCACCGGCGCGCAGACCGCTCCGGTCGGTTCCGCATTCGTCGATTACTACCAGGTCGCGCCAAGCCGCATGCAGAACTACTCGCTGGTTCTCAATAGCGTGATCACCAACAAGCTGGTAAGCCAGACGCTGTTCGGCGTGAACTACTTCAAGCAGACGTTCAACGACTTCAACACCGGTTTCAACCCGGTCGCCGCCGGGCTCAACACGGGCGTAACGAACCCGGGCTTGACCGGCTCGCCCGACATCGCCATCAGCGGCTTTGACGAAATCGGCCTCACGCCCCCACTCGGACGCATCGACACCACCGGCCACATTACGGAGACCGCTTCGTACACGTCCGGCAAGCATCAACTGCGCTTTGGCGGCGAATACCGCCGCGCCGTTCTCGATGTTTTCTATCAGCGCAACGCTCGCGGAACCTTCTCGTTCGACGGCACGCAGGGCCCCTGGGCCAACGACGCCACCGTGTCGAACAATCTGAAGAGCCTTTCGGACTTCCTGGCTGGAAAAGTCTCGAGTTCGACGATTCAGGTCGGCCAGATGCAGGACGTTTACTACATGAACTCCTGGTCGTGGTTCGTCGCGGACACCTATAAGTTGAACCGTAAGTTGACCTTGAACTACGGCGTCCGTCACGAGTACTTCGGACCGTTCTACGATCACGACAACCGCTTCAGCGTATTTCTGCCGAACAAGGGCATCACGTTCCTCAACGAAGGATTGGGTTCGCTCTATCCGAAGCGCTACAACAATTTCGCCCCGCGCTTTGGCTTTGCCTACTCGCCGAACGACAACGGCAAGCTGGTGGTCCGCGGCAACTACGGCATCTACTACGACGCGCCGAGCCTGAACGGCTTTGGCGACAACCGTCCGCCGAATTCGGGCGCCACGGGAATCATCTACAATCCCGCCGGCCCGAGCCCGATCTTCTCGACGACGAGCTCCAACTACACGATCGTCGCCGGTCAGCCGGTGTTCGGTAATCCGAAACTGCCGCCGCCGCCTTACGGCGTGTTCTCGGTGGATCAGGGATTCAAGAACGCATCGATTCAGAACTTCTCGCTCAACACGCAATACCAGGTGACCAGCGGCATCGTCGCCGAAGTTGGCTACATCGGCAGCCTGGGACACCACCTGTTGTCCACGCTCGACATCAATCAGCCGGCCACCTCGACCCTGGGCACTGCAGCCACCCGCGCGGCGCAGAATCTGACCCGTCCGTTCTATTCGCAGTTCCCCACCCTAGCGACCATCAATCAGGTCTCGACCGGCGTGAACTCGCACTACCACGGCCTGGTCGCGAGCATTCGTACGCAGGCGTTCCACGGCATCACGGCCAAGTTCAACTACACGCTGGGGCACGCAATGGATGACGCTTCGGCGATCCGCGGCACCAACCCCACCGACAGCCGTAACCTCAAGTTCGACTACGGCGACGCCGGATTCGACGTTCGCCACACTTTCACCAGCTACGTGACCTACGAAGTCCCGTCCTCCAAGATTGGACCGAAGTGGCTCACCGGTGGCTGGCAGCTCAACTCCCTGATGTCGTTCTACACTGGCCTCCCCCTTACCGTGACTGCCGGCCGCAACGTCAGCGGAACCTTCGAAGGCCGCGATCGCGTCGATACGGCGGGTGCGGCTTATACGAACAGCAGCGCAATCACCAGCGGTTACGTGCAGTGGCTGCTCCCCGGCGGCTTTGCGTTTCCTGCCAACGGAACCTTTGGCAACGAGATCCGGAATTCACTGCGCGGACCCAAGTTTGCCTCGGTCGATTTCTCGGTCTTCAAGACCACGTCGATCACCGAACGTTTGAAGGCGCAGTTGCGCGTTGAGATGTTCAACCTGTTCAACCGCACGAATCTGGCTGGTCCGAACACGAATCTGTCCTCGGGCAGCTTCGGCCGCATCAGCACCACCATCGGCGATGCGAATGGCGCGCGCGGCATCGGCGCCGGCGAACCGTTCAACGTCCAGCTTGGCATTAAGCTGCTGTTTTAGGTCGCAGATCGCAATCGAAACAATCGGGGCTCGAATGGCGGAAACGCCGTTCGAGCCCCGATTGCGTTACTTCTGCAGGGTGCGGACGTGCGCCACAAGCGCCATCACCTGCTCGGGCATGAGCACTCCGGGGTCCAAACGGGACGCCTCTCGGCCAGGGCTGCGAACTAAGGCTCTTGACGCAATTTGCTGCTATGACTTGCGCCTTAACGCTGAGGATTCTTACCGTTGCGCCGCCCCGGCGCGGCCCATGATCGGCCAGACGTCCACGATCTCGCCGCCGCGAGCCACGTAATAGCGGTCGTAGCAATTGGTGCTCATGTCCAGGTTCGAGCAGTAGATCTCCAGCCGGTCGCCGAGTTGCGGCTCGCGCGTGACGTCGCCTTCCTTCCAAAGCAGAGCGCCATATTCCGCGCCCTGATTGCCCACGGATACCCAAGGCATCCCCTTTACCTGATCGGTTGGCCTCGCCATGGCTTTGTTGCCATAGTCGATCGCCGCGCGGCCCGGATGCCGCTTGCTGTCCACGGTGGTCAGCACCGTCAGGGATCCGCCAAAATCGGAGTAGATCCCATCGCTCTCACGCGTGCCGAGAGGGAAGTAACTGGTGTCCATGAAAACGTAGGACCCGCACTGCAATTCAGTCAGGCCGTAATCCTTGTCGATGTTGTAGGTCCCTGTCGAGCCGCCGGTGACGATCTTCACCTCGAGCCCCGCCCGCTTCGACAAATGCAAAGTCTCCTGCAGGCCCGTCAGATCGTCCGCGGAGATCCGCTTGCGTTCCTGCCAGCCCTTGGTGTGCGACGCCGTCGCCGAATAGGCCATGAAGCCTTCGAAGCGCAGCCTCTTGGAGGAGGCGACGCGCCACGCCAATTCCAAGGCCGCGGCGCCGCCCTCGATTCCCTGCCTCGCGATGCCGGCGTATAGTGCGACAATCACCCGGCAGTGGGCGTCCGCCGCTTCGGCCGCCTGTTCCACCCAGTCGACAACCTGCGGATCGTCGACCGTAAACAGGAACGTCGCATCTCTCTTGGCCAGCGCGATCGTACGGGCGATGTTGTTGCGACTCACCGGCTGCTTGGTCCACAGAACGTTTTCGATGCCCGCGTTCGACATCAGCTCGGATTCGGCAATGGTCGCGGTCGTGATCCCGATTGCGCCGAGAGCCACCTGGCGCCTGGCAATATCGACACTTTTGTGAACCTTGGCGTGCGGCCGCAGGCCGATGCCCACGGACTTGGTGTAGTCCGCCATGGTTTGCAGGTTGCGCTCGAGAATATCGAGGTCCACCAGCATCGCGGGTGTGGGCAGCACGTCTTTGGTGATGCCGCGAAAGTCGCGCCGCGCAATGCGGGATTCAAACTCTTGCCAGGGATACTCGTTCATCGCGGATAAACGCAAGTCTACCCTAGTAGCGACTCCCGCTTCCGTTGCAGGAACCTGCGGACGGCGGGATCCCGCTCGAGACCGATCGCCATTTTGTAGGCTTCGCTGGCCTCTTGGACGGCGCCGGTTCTTGCCAGGAGTTCCGCACGCGCGGCCCAGTAGGGTTGATACCCGGCGAGACGGGCGTCGGAGGCCAGCGCCTGCAGCGCCGCGTAGCCGGCCTCGGTTCCCTGGGCTTCCGCGATGGCGAGTGCGCGGTTGATCGCCACTACCGGCGAACCTCCCGCCAGGGCGAAGAGCGCGTCGTACAACTGCACGACCTCCGGCCAATTGCTTTGTCCGGTTCGGCAGCGGAACACATGCGCCGATTGCAGCGCAGCTTCGATTTGAAAACGCCCGGCGGCCCGGAGAGCGCTGGCGCGGCGGATCAGCGACTCGGCTTCCATAATCATAGGCTGGTCCCAGCGCAGTGGGTCCTGTTCCGCAAGCGGCACATATTCGCCTCCTCCGCTTTCCGCATTTCGCCGGGCGAGCCGGCGCGCCTCGGTATGCAAGAGCAAGGCGAGGAGCCCCAATGCCTCGGCCTCGGCCGGCAACAATTCGACGACGAGCCTCGCTAGAAAGATCGCCTCCACGGCGAGGTCCCGGCGCACGGCATCGGTTCCGCCAGGATCGGTCCAGCCTTCGGAATAGGCGGCGTAGATGGCGTCGAGCACCGCGTCGAGCCTCGACGGCAGTTCCTCGCGATCCGGCACGCGGAAAGGGATGCCCGCGTCCCGCAGCTTGTTTTTTGCCCGCACCAGCCGCTTCCCCATCGCCGCCGGCGACGTCAGAAACGCAGATGCGATGGACTTCGCGTCAAGCCCCAACACAGCCTGCAGCATCAGCGGCGCCCGGATGCTCGCTTCGATGGCGGGATGCGCACAGGCGAACAGCAGACCGAGCCGGTGGTCCGGAATCTCCTGGGCCGTTTCCGCGGAAGCCTGCGAAACGGTGACACTCGCCAGTTCTTCGAGCCCGGAGGACTCGCCGCGGCGCTGCTTCGCGCGATAGGCGTCGATCAGCTTGCGGCGAGCCACCGTCAGGAGCCATGCCTCCGGATTGGCCGGACAGCCCTGCACCGGCCACATCGACAGAGCGGAGGCGAAGGCTTCAGACAGTGCGTCTTCCGCGGCGTCGATGTCCCGCGTGCCCGCCGCGAGAAAGGCGATGAGCCTTCCGTAGCTACGGCGCGCGACGCCGGCGGTTATGTCATTTACGCTGGCGCTGGTTGGTAGCACAGCAGAACGTTCCCATTGCCGAAGGCTCGCGACTTGGTCAAACGCAAGCCCAGGCGCCCGGGGATGCCCTCGAACATCGTCCGGCCCTTGCCGAGCACAATCGGATTCACGACGACCTGGAACTCGTCGATCAAACCCGCCGCCGCCATGCTCGCCGTGAGCTTGCCGCTGCCCAAAATCGCCACATCTGGCGCACCCGGTTCCTGTTTGATGAGGCGCATTTGTTCCACCGCCTCGCCTTTGACCAGCCTGGTGTTGGACCATGAAGCCTGGTCCAGCGTTCGCGAGAACACCAGCTTGCGCAGGCTGTTCATGCGATCGGCGAGCGCAGCGTCCCGGCTCGCCGCAATCGGCGACGGCCAGAAGCCCGCCATCATTTCATAGGTCAGGCGGCCGAACGCCAAGGCGCCATTGCCGCTGGCGTTCTCCGCAACGAACGCGTTCCATTCCGCGTCCTGTTTGGTTGCGTGCGCCCAATGCATGTCATTGTTCTCGTCGACGAAATAACCGTCGATCGACACGTGATTGAAGACAATCAGTCGAGCCATTTCTTACGCCTCCTTTCCTTGTAATTCCGCCACGATGTCGCTGAGGCTACTGGGATGCAGCGGGCGCACTTCGACAACGCCGTGCAACGCAGTTGGGCAGCGGGCGGCCCATGCGATGGCGGCGTCGAGGTCCGCCACGTCGATGATATGAAAGCCGCCGAGTTGTTCTTTGGTGTCGGCGTAAGGTCCGTCGAGCACCTGCGTCTTGCCGCTGACCACGCGCACGGTGGTAGCCGAGGCCGTTGGCTGCAAGCCAGCGGAGTTGACCATCACGCCCGCAGCCTTCATCGCTTCGACATAGGCTTGGTAAGCGCCGAGCCAACGGATTTGGTCGTCTTTCGCGAGTTCCGGCCATCCGGATTCCTGCACGTAGTCCATCAGAATGTATCGCATCTACGATCTCCTTTTCTCTTGTTTTTCGTATCGCCTGACACTATCATGACGATGGCTCCTGAGTGTATTTGGACATGTTGCGAGCGATTTGCCGGAATTTGCCTGACTGGTAGGTAAAAGCGCCAAGGTGGTTGTTTTCGACCATCTTAAAGAGTGCTAATGTTACTTTACAATCAACGAGATACAGCAGCAACACGCCATTGGCGCCACACGTGCAATCAACGTTGCGAGGACTAGCGACATTATGAAAAAACAGTTACTCATCCTGACCCTGCTGGGCGCCGGAATGGCGTTCGGCCAGATTTCAGTAGGCATCCGCATCGGCCCGCCGCCGCCTCCACGGGTGGTTCGCGTGCTGCCACGGACGCCGGGACCCGGATATGTCTGGATCGATGGTTATTGGTACGCCGAAGGCCGGCGCTGGCGCTGGCACGATGGGTACTGGACGCGACCTCCATTTGCCGGAGCGCGCTGGATTGCGCCGCGCCATGACGGCCGCGAATTCTTCGGAGGCTATTGGGACGGGGACCGCGGGCGTTTCGAGCACGATCATCGCTGGGATCGCGACCGGCGCAACCGCGACTACCGCCCCGATCGGGATCGCGACCATCACTAGTCCGATCTGAAGAAGCGCATCCAAAATGCCGATTTCCGGAAAGGTGCGATTCTTCCTCCTTCAAGCCGTCGCTACAGCGATTCTTGCCACCGGGCAGGTAGTGACTGTAGATACGGGCAACCATGCATCGTTGTGGATTCGAGTGGAAGAATCCGGCAGGCAAAACGCGTCTCTTGCCCTGCGGCGCCCGGCGCCGGCCGGGTTGCCTGAAGCCTTCGCGGAGGCTGTCGGCTGCCGCGCGGCCAACCTGGAAAAACCGGTATCCGGCGCATATCGCCCCGAGGTCAATTGCGCCCCGCAGTGGACCCGCTCGGGATTGTCTGTGACGGCGCGCTGGCCGCTTTCCCATTTGAACCAGCCGCTCAACGCCGCTGGAGTACGCGGGATCGATCTCTACATCGAGCAATCCTCCGGACGCGGCAGCAATTCGCGGATCATCACCCCTGGCGCGATGGATTCGACGCGGCATCTTTCGGGCTGGACCCACCACGCCTCGATGGACGCCGGAGCCATCGAAGATGTGGCGCTCGAAACGGCCTTCCCCGCGCGCAACCCCTGGGTGTTGCTGTTCGGAGCCATTGCCGCTCTTCTTTCACCGCTCCTGCTGGTTCCGGTTCGTCCGGAACTCCCATCGGTGCAAGCCAGCGTTCGATGGCTGAGCCTGATCGTGGGAACCGGTTGGCTGTGGACCCTGCTCTATACGAGCGCACCTGCGCTGCTCACTGCCTTGGCTGCATCGACGGGGCAAGTTCCGCCGGGACCGTGGATCGCCTGGGCAGCGGCCGTGACGACCGCCTTGCCGACGGCCGCGGCGGTATGGCTCGGATCCTCGATTCTGCGAGCAAAATACGGACGCTTTCTCACTCCACAGCAGGTTGTAACGCGGCATAGGCAGTTGATCTGGGGAGGCATCGCCTGCTCCGGGATGCTGGTGTTGCTCGTGGCGCTGCTAACGATGCCTGGAGGCGACCTGTTGATTCCTTTGGTGACGGTGGGAATGGGAGGGCTCGGCGCGGGGCTGATCCAACGCCTTCGCGCGGCGCGCGCTGCGTTGCGGCCCATGCAGGAAGGTCCACTGCTCGAACGGGTCCGGCAACTCGCGGCAAAGGCCGGGGCGCCGTTCAAAGGGTTGCAGTTGATTTGCCGCGACTCCGATACGCCTGCTGCTTTCGCACGGCACGACG
>JACXTT010005277.1_pt1 | contig 18839 bp, 20 predicted proteins | sample 9270951 | NCBI WGS metagenome assembly JACXTT01 (sample SAMN15532306, study PRJNA645909) | rock metagenome | isolation source: weathered quartz diorite | place: Puerto Rico | collected 2017-06-21 | reverse complement strand
CCGCGCCGACCGCGATCAGCAAGCCGCCGGAGGTCTGCGGATCGAACGCGATCTCCGCGCGCATCGCGGGAACCGCGGATGCGACCGATACGCGGCTCTCGAGGTAGGCGCGATTGCGCTTGCTGCCTCCGGTCAGATGACCCGCCGCCGCGAGCTCCTCCGCGGCGGGCAGGAGCGGTAACCCGGGCCCGGCGATCGCGATCATGACGCCGCTTCCGTGTGCCATCTCGTGGGCGTGGCCGAGCAGCCCGAAGCCCGTCACGTCGGTTGCGGCGTGCACGGAGAACGGACGCATCACTTCCGCGGCGTCGCGGTTCAGCGCGCTCATCGAAGCGACCGCGGCATGATAAGGGGCGTCGTCGAGGGCCTGGTGCTTGAGCGCAGTCGTGACGATGCCCGTGCCGAGCGGCTTCGTCAGCAGGACGACGTCGCCGGGCAGCGCGCCGACGTTGCGCACGATCCGCCGCGGGTCGACGATTCCCGTGACGGCCATCCCGTACTTGATCTCGGGGTCGTCCACCGAGTGCCCGCCGACCACGACGACCCCCGCCTCCGCCGCCTTCTCTCCGCCACCGCGCAGGATCTCGCCGAGGATCTCCTTGTCGAGCCCTTTCTGCGGGAAGCAGACGATGTTCATCGCCGTCCGCGGCTCGCCGCCCATCGCGTAGACGTCGGACAGCGAGTTCGCCGCCGAGATCGCGCCGAACGTGTAGGGGTCGTCGACGATCGGAGTGAAGAAGTCGACCGTGTTGACGATCGCGAGGTCGTCACGTAGGCGAAAGACGCCGGCGTCGTCGGAAGTGGCCACTCCGACGAGCAGATCGGGATGCGTCGACTGCGGCAGCCGACTGAGAATCTCGGCCAGGTCCGCCGGACCCAGCTTCGCCGCTCAACCCGCGCCGCGCACCTTTTCCGTCAATCGGATGCGGGGCTTGCCGTCGCGCGGCTCGTCGTTCGCCATGACGGTGCGCACCTTATCACCGGCCGCCCGTCGTGACACGCGTCGCGGCGTGTTCGGCGAAGGTCCGGTCAGCGCGACGGCAGCAGCCGAGCCCGGCGCGGCAGACTCGGATCGAAGATCGCGACGAGGGCGTCGAAGACGCGCCCTGCGGTCGCCTGCATCGCGCGGATGCGTTGTCGCGTCTCCGCGCGGATGGCCTCCGGCGTGAGCTCGCCGCCGAGCGCATCGACTTCTTCGAGGTGTGCGGGGACCTCGAGCCAGCGCTCGACCAGCGGTTCGTCGACCTCAAGGTGGAACTGGAATCCGTAGACGTTCGTACCGACGCGGAAGGCTTGATACGCGCAGCGTTCGGAGCTCGCGAGGTGGACGGCGCCCGGGGGCAGATCGAAGACGTCGCGGTGCCACTGGAAGAGGCGATGCCGATCGCCGAGCTGGCCGAGGAGCGGATCGTCGAGGCCGGCGGCGGTCAACGCGACGTCGTGCCAACCGATCTCCTTTCGCTCCGCCGTCCGCACCTTCGCGCCGAGCGTCTTGGCGATGAGCTGGGCGCCGAGGCAAACGCCCAGTACGGGGAGCCCGCGGCCCATCGCGTCGCGGAGCAGATCGACTTCGGTCGCGAGGTGCGGATGTCGCTCGACCTCGTCGACGTTCATGGGCCCGCCGAGCACCACGAGGCCGTCGTACCCGTCGAGCGTCGGGCGCGCGCGCGGATCGCGGCCGAAGTTCACGTAGCGGATGCGAAAGCCGCTGTCGCGGAGCTTGGGGTCGAGCGTTCCGAGCGGCTCGTACGGGACGTGTTGGCAGACCAGGAGCTTCGGCACGGTCGAAGAGGAGTATGCCCACCCCGAGAAGCGGCTTCCAGCACGGATCCGCGGGGCCGATTTTTGACTTGACAGCGTTCAGTGAATGACGTTAAGAAAATCTCCGTGCCGCGCCGCCCGTTCACCGAAGACGAAATCGAAGCCACGCGGGTGAAGCTCCGCGCCTCCGCACTGCGGGTCTTCGAGCGCGACGGCTACGGCGCGGCGACCATGCGCTCGATCGCGCGCGAGGCCGGCTTCAGCGCCGCGGCGCCGTACCTCTACTTCGCGAGCAAGGAAGATCTGCTGACGGCGATCCGCGCGGAGGGCTTCCGGGGACTCGCCGAGGCGCTCGAGGCCGCCGTGACGAGCGCGAACAATCCCGTGGCCCAGCTTCGCGGCGTGCTGCAGAGCTACATCCGCTACGGCGTCCAGCGCCCGGAGCTCTACCGGCTGATGTTCTCGCTGCGACAGGGCGATTCGGCCGCGGCGCCGCTCGTGCGCGTCCCGCGCGAGCGATCCTTCGGCGTCGCGCGCCTGCTCTGCCGTCGCCTGGCCGCCGCCGGTCTTGGCGAGGGCGATGCGAACGAGCTCGCGCACCTCCTCTGGTCGAATGCGCACGGCCTCGTGTCGCTGCATCTCGCGAACCAGCTCGATCTCGGCGCCGACTTCGAATCGCTGGTCGACCCGCTGGTCGACCATTGGGCGCGCTCGGTCGGAGCCGCACCCAAGCGTGCCGTGCGCGCCACGCACCGCGCCGCACGCACGAAGACACGCTCCGAAAGGACACGACGATGATCGACCGAAAGACGACGGAGACGCGCTTCGACGGCCCGTGGATCCAGGGCCGCGATGCGACGCTTCCTCCCTGGATCACGTCCGCCGCTCGCCCCGACGAGCGCCCGCGCTACGATTCGGTGGTGATCCGCGGCAACGGCGTCGGCGCGCTGACGCTCGCCGGGCGTCTCGCCAGGAGCCCCGCGTTCGCCGGGAAAGTGGTCGTCGCCGCACCGCGCCCCGTCGAGAGCCGGAAGCTCGTGAACGGGTGCACGTTGCGCGCCCGCTCGCTCGACTACTACGCAGCCGCATTCGCGACGACGCGCCAGAACGTGGTCGAGACCCTGTTCGGCCCACGCCATCGCGAGGCCGAGGTGCACCGTCAGTTCGGCTCGATGTCTCGCTCGCTGGGCGGCGGCGAGTTCGTGATCGAGAACTGCGAGACCTGGATGGACGCGAAGCACTCGGACGGCCGTCCGATCGCCTACGGCATTCGCAACGGAAGGCTGGTGGGAGCGCTCGCCGATTTGCTGGCGCCGCTGTCGCATCAGTGGATACCCGAGCTGCCGAAGAGTCTGGAGGATTGCCGTCGCCTGGCGCCGGGCAAGAACCCGATCGTGCTGAACGCCACGCACGAATCGCTCGAGGGCGTTCCGCCGAAGGCCGCTCCCACGCACTTCGTGGTGGCCTCTCAGATGACGTTCACGGCGCCGCGGCGGCGCGCGGTCGGCCTCGTCGCCGACCACGGCAGCTTCGTCAGCGCGGTGCCGCGCGAAGGAGCGCTCGATACCGGCGTCTACTATCCGTTCGTCGATCCGCTCTCGCCGCTCGCCGAATACTACGGGATCTTCTATCGCATCGTGACGCCGGGACCGGGCTTCGACAAGGCGGCGGAGCTCGCGCGGCTCCGCGACACGGTCGTCGGCGTCGGCCGCGCGTTCGGGTTGGAGCCGCACGACGAGCACGAGACGGGGGCGACCGCGATGGTGCCGTGCAGCCCGTGGCACGACGACGTGAATCGCCATCGAGGCTACGTCGACTTCGAGGCGATCTACGGAGCGGGCACGCCGATCATCACCGGCTGCGGCATGTCGCGCGCCGGAGTCGCCGGCTACGTCGCCGCCGAGGCGATCTTGCACGGCGCCGATCCGGTCGCGCTCACCAACGCCGCGCTGATCCGTTGGCGGCGCCTGAACCGCGCGTTCGCGACCTGCATGACCACGCTCTCGACGCCCGTCGCCGCGCTCGTGCGGCGCTTTCCTGGTCTCGCGCTCAACTTCGTGGTCGACTGGAACGACACGTGGGCGGGCGTGGCGGGCGCACCGGTGGCGGCGATGCCGCGGGCCGCGTGACGCCGATTCCATCGAACCCTGGGGAGGGACGAATGAAGACGAAGTACGATTCGCTGCTGATCGCGCACGGAGCGATCATCCTGTTTCTCGGACTGACGAGCGGGTTCTTCTTCCTGTTCAGCCTGCTCGGCGAGATCTCGCTCTGGCCGATCCCGGGATCCATCAAGTTCCAGATGCCCGCGGACGATCGCGCCTGGCGCGCGGCGCACGTGGGCAACATCCTGAACGCCCTCATGCTGATCGGATCCGGGCTCGCGCTCACGCGCGTGCGCCTCAGCGAGGCGCAGCAGAAATGGGTCTACTGGGGGTTGCTGATCGCCGGTTACGGCAACTTCGGCTTCTACATCGGGTCGGCGCTCGGCGCGACCGGCCGCGGGCTCAGCTTCGGCCCGAACCGCTTCGGCGGCGGCGACCTGCTGAGCACGTTCACGTTCCTCGTCGCCTACCCGGGCGCGATCACGGCGCCGATCGCGATGATCCTGCTCGCGCGCGGCGGCTTCGCCGCCGCACGCGAAGGCTAGCCGGCCGCGCTCACATTCCGGCGCGGGCGCTCGGGCGAGCCGAGACCGCGCCGTGCCAGCGGCGGAGGTTCGCGCAGCTCTCCGGAATCGGCTGCCGGGCGACCGCCGAGGCGAAGTCCACGGCGCAGAGCGTGGTCGCATCGGCGATGGTGAAGCGGTCGCCCGCCACGTACTCGTGCTTCGCGAGCTCCGCGTCGAACTTCGGGAAGAAGAGCGCGAGGCGCGCCTTGCCGCGCTCGATCAGCGCGGGGATTTGCGCCAGTGGCTCGCGTGCGCCGGGCACGCCGCGATTCGCGAACAGCGGGTGCTTGTTGCGGAAGACCTCGGCCGCGGCGACCAGTCCCTCCTCGTAGGCGCGTCGCTCCCACATGTCGACGAGCGCGCGCTCGCGGGCGTCGCGCCCGAGCAGGTTCGGCTCGGGATGGAGCTCCTCGAGAAAGCGGCAGATCGCCATCGCCTCGCCGATCTGCGTGCCGTCGTCGAGCTCGAGCATCGGAACCGTCGCTTGCGGGTAGTGCGCGAGGTACTCGGACTTCAGCGTGGCGTTGTCGCCGCCGACGTCCTCCTGCGCGATTTCGAGGCCCTTCTCCGCGAGGAAGATCTGGAGGCGGCGGGGGTTCGGTGCCTTGTTCCAGACGTAGAGCTTCACGGGGTCAGGACGCCTTCGCTTCGCCCGCGCTCTTCTCGGCCGCGGCTTTCGCCACGAGCTCCTTCCGCAGCGCGCGCATGTCCTCGCGCCGCGCGATCTTCGCGCGCCGCTTCTTGTGGTAGCGTCCCTTGTCTCCGGCCTTCAGTCCCATGGTCGTCTCCTCTCGGCTTCAAGCCGTCGCGTACGTGTCGTGCAGGTAGCTCGCGATGTCTCGAGATTCGAACATCGCGCGGTCGTGATTCGGGTCGACGAGGTACGGCACCATCATCTTGCCGCTTCTCGCGCGGAACGCGTCGCGCTTCGGGCTGCCCTTCGCGACGTTGCGTAACGTGTAAGGAATCTCGAGCTCGCAAAGTGCCTCACGCGCGATCCGGCAATACGGCGAGGCCTCGAAGCTCCAGAGCTCGAGCGGTTTCTCGGGCGCGTGCGAACGCTTGTAGAACGTGCCGGCGCCGAGGCGTGCGGCGCTCGCCGCCATCTCGGTCGCGAGCGTGACCGGACCGAGCCGCAGCGGCACGGCCGGCGCCGAGGTTCCGTAACGCTCGAACAGGTAGCGGATGATGTCGTCCGACTCGTACATCTCGACGCCCGTGTTGGGATCGACGAGGTACGGGAACATCTCCCGGCCGCCGCGGCGAACGACCTCGGGCCGGAACGTCGGACCGCCCTTCGGGCACGGACGGATCTCGGCGTCGAGGTCGAGGATCGACAGTGCCTCGCGGACCTTGCGGCAGAACGGACAGGCCTCGAATTCATAGAGCACGAGCGTCTTCGCGGGACGCGGCCCGACCCGCCCGACGAACGCACCGGTGCCGAGCCGGGCGAGCGTCGCGAGAAAGGACGAGGTCACGTCGAGGGCGCGAAGCATGTCAGCCGCGTAGATTCGCTCATTCCCGCGAGCGAAGCCAGCCCGCCTTTCCTCGTGCTTCGCATCGAAGGGCCCGCGAATCCGGAATAACATTCAAGATTATAGTTCTCTTTACCGGAACCTGTGGTAGTGATTCCCACGGAAGAGGGCTGCGACGATGGAACAGAACGGTCACTCGCTTCGCAACGAGAAGCGAACGATCCGGGATCAGCGGCGGGGACGGCGTTTCCCGCATTTCGTCTCGGTGATGATTCGGCCACGGAAGGACGGGCGGGCGCAGCAGGTCGGGCAGTCGGTGGACTTCAGCCTCGCGGGCGCGAAGGTGAGGGTGGAGGGCGAGCGGTTGCCGGGGCGCGTGTTTCGTGTCTTTCTTCACGAGCTCGACCCGCCGCAAGTCTGCGGAGTGGGTGAGATTCGTTGGGAGCGTAGGATGCCGTACGCGTGCGAGTTCGGGTTGACGTTCAGGACGACCACGAACTTCTATCGCGACTTCATTCGCGATCTACGCGAGGCGAGCCGCGAGCGGGCGATCCAGTCGAATTCGTGAAACCGGCGATGGCGGCCGTCGAGAGGCGGCGTCTCGAAGAGCTTCGTTCGCACGAGCGCTTGCTCGAGCAGGTCGGCATCGATGCGATCGCCGGCGTCGACGAGGTCGGGATGGGCCCGCTCGCCGGTCCCGTGGTGGCCGCCGCCGTGATCCTCCCGGCTGCGCCGCTGATCGAGGATCTCGACGACTCCAAGGCTCTGACGCGCGCGGTGCGTGAGCGGGTCGACGAAGAGATCCGCGCGGTCGCGCACGCGATCGGGATCGGCGTCGCGACCGTCGCCGAGATCGACGCGATCAACATCTACCAAGCGGGATTGCTGGCGATGCAGCGAGCGGTCGCGGATCTGCCGCTGCCGCCGCGGCACGTGCTCGTCGACGCACGGACGATCCCGGGCCTGACGACGCCGCAGCTCGCGTTCATCAAGGGAGACGCGCGCGTCTATTCGATCGCGGCGGCCTCCGTCGTCGCCAAGGTCTACCGCGATCGGCTGATGACCGCGCTCGAGTCCGAGCATCCCGGATACGGGTTCGCAGGCCACTGCGGCTATGCCACGGCCGCGCACCGGGAAGCCATCCAGCGCCTCGGCCCGTGCCCCGCACACCGCCGATCGTTCGCGCTCGGCTGACCTCGTACCCGCGCCCGCCGGCACGCCTGTTCCGCTCGGCGCCCGGCTTCGATATCTTCGGCCGCCGCAGAGGAGATCCGTCATGGCCGACGTGTTGATGCCGAAGCTCAGCGACACCATGGAGGAGGGGAAGATCCTCCGCTGGCTCAAGAAGCCCGGCGATCGCATCGCCAAGGGCGACGTGCTCGCGGAGGTCGAGACGGACAAGGCCGACATGGAGCTCGAGGCCGAGGCATCCGGGGTTCTGTCGAAGATCCTCGTGGAGGCAGGCGGGTCGGTCGCGGTCGGGCAGAAGATCGCGGTGCTCGGAGCCGCGGGCTCGGCGCCCGCCGCCGATGCGGACGGGGCCGGAGAGGCCCCGCCGAAGCCGAAGGCCGCGGTCGCGGTGGCGCGCGAAGCGAAGCGCGAGACCGACGCGGAAGACGGGCCCGAAGAGCGAGAGGAGAACGTCGCGGCGAAGTCCGTCGAGACCAAACGCCCGAGCGCGAAGCCGTCCACGCTCCGCACGGTGCCGCCGCCGATCGGCCGCCCGGCCGCAAAGCCTGCCCCTGCCGCGGCCGAGCGCCCGAAGGCTCCCGCCGCGCGCCCGGCGCCCCGCAGCGCCGGACGCGAGGAGCTCTCGAAGATCCGCCGCACGGTCGCCCGACGAATGGCCGAGAGCAAGCGCGAAGCCCCGCATTTCTACATGACCGCGGAAGCGGACATGGCGGAGTGCGTGCGTCTGAAGGCGAGCCTCGCGAGCGCGCGGCCCGACGTTGCGATCAGCTACACGCACTTGCTGCTTCGTGCCGTCGCGATCGCGCTCGAAGAGCATCCCCGGATCAACGCACGGTTCGCCGAAGGCGACGCCGTCGAATTCTCCGAAGGCATCCACCTCGGCATCGCCGTCGCACTCGACGAAGGACTGATCGTCCCGGTGCTCCACGATTGCGGCGCGAAGGACGTCTTCGCGATCGCGACGGAAGGACGCGCGCTCGTCGAGCGCGTGCGTGCCGGGAAGCCCGAGGGGAGCGATCTCTCCGGCGGCACGTTCACGGTGTCGAATCTCGGCATGTATCCCATCGAGGAGTTCGCGGCGGTCATCAACCCGCCGCAGGCGGCGGTGCTCGCCACGGGCGCGCTCGTCGAGCGCGCGGTCGTGCGCGACGGCGCCATCGTGGCGCGGCCGACGATGCGCATGACGCTCTCGTCCGATCACCGCGTGATCGACGGTGCCGAGGCCGCGCAGTTCCTGGCGACGCTGAAGGCTCTGCTCGAGAATCCGATTCGGTTGGTGCTATGACGCTGGCGGTCGCCGACTCCGCATCCCGTCGCGTCGAGCTCGTCGACCTCGGTCGGTTGGAGTTCGGAGAGGCGCTGGCGCGCCAGGAGCGGGAGCTCGCGGCGGTGCAGGCAGGCGGCAGCGAGAAGCTGCTGCTGGTGGAGCACCCTCCGGTCTATACGATCGGGCGCGGCGGCGCGGATGCGAACCTGCTCGGCGCCCCGCAGCGCCTCGGCGTCCCGCTGTTCCGCATCGGGCGCGGCGGAGACGCGACGTTCCACGGGCCCGGTCAGCTCGTCGCCTACCCCATCCTCGCGCTCGACCGCGAGGGACGCGACCTCCATCGTTATCTTCGCCGCCTCGAGGACGTGATCGTCGAAACGCTCCGCGCGTTCGGGCTCCGCGGTGCGCGGGTCGCCGGGAAGACGGGCGTGTGGGTGGGCGATCCGGACCACCCGTCGCCTGCATCGCGAAAGATCGCCTCGATCGGCGTCGGCGTCCGCCGCTGGGTCACGATCCACGGCCTCGCGCTGAACGTCTCGACCGACCTCGACTACTTCCGCGCGATCGTTCCGTGCGGAATCGACGGCGTCGCGATGACCTCGATCGAGCGCGAAACGGGACGCGAGGCCTCGCTCGCGGAGGTTTCCGACGTGCTCGCGGACGCGTTCGCGAGCGTCTTTTCCGTCGCCGTCGAGAAGCCGTCACGGGGAGCCGTGCCGCGGCGCGGTCGCAGCTACGCGGGGCGCATCTCGCGGGCCGATCCGGGCGTGAGCGACGAGCGGAAACCGCCGTGGCTCCGCGCGCGCATTCCGTCCGGAGCCGAGTACTTGCGCACCAAGGGGATCCTCGACGGCCTCGGACTGACCACCGTCTGCCAGGAAGCGATGTGCCCGAACCTCGCGGAGTGCTGGGCGCACTCGACCGCCACGTTCATGCTCATGGGCGAGTCGTGCACGCGCAGCTGCGGCTTCTGTGCCGTGAAGCACGGCGCGCCGCTGCGGCTCGATCCGCTCGAGCCCGAGCGCGTGGCGGCCGCGGCGGCGAAGCTCGGCCTGCGGCACGTGGTCGTCACCTCGGTGAATCGCGACGACCTCCCGGACGGCGGCTCGGCGCACTTCGCGGCCACCGCGCGGGCGATCAAGGCGCGTGTCCCCGACTGCAAGGTCGAGCTGCTCGTCCCCGATTTCCAGGGCTCGGAATCCGCGCTCGCGACGGTGATGGAATCGCCGGTCGACGTGCTCGATCACAACACCGAGACCGTCCCGCGCCTCTATCCGACCGTGCGGCCCGGATCGAAGTACGGGCGCTCGCTCGAGCTCTTGCGGCGCGCGAAGGCGATGAAGCCGTCGGTGCTGGTGAAGAGCGGGCTCATGGCGGGGCTCGGCGAGACGGACGACGAGCTCGTCGAGGTGTTTCGCGATCTCCGCGCGGCGGACTGCGACATCCTCACGCTCGGCCAGTATCTGCGGCCGACGAAAGAGCATTTGCCGGTCCGTCGCTTCGTCTCGCCCGCGGACTTCGCGCTGCTTCGCGACCGGGCCCGCGCGCTCGGATTCCACCACGTCGAGGCGGCGCCGCTCGTCCGGTCGAGCTATCACGCCTGGGAGCACGTCGAGCGCGACGAGCGCTGACGGGCGCGGACATGGCGACCGCGGCGGTCCGGGCGGAGGTCCTTCGCAAGCTTCTCCGCGCCGGCGCGCGGACGCGCGTCGAGCGGTTGATCGACCGCCTGCACCCGCCGGACATCGCCGAGATCCTCCCCGTACTGGATCCGACCGAGCTCCGGCCCGTGGTCGACATCCTATTCTCCGCGCAGCGGGCCGCGCGCACGCTGCGCGAGCTGCCCCGGGAAGTGCTGCCCGGCGTGCTCGAGCTTCTCGACGACGGCCAGATCGCGCAGATGGTCGTACGGATCCCGCCGGACGACGCCGTCGGCTTTCTCGAGGTGCTGCCGGAAGAGCGACGCGAGCAGATCGCGTCCGCGTTGCCGGACTCTCACCGGAGCGAGCTCCAGCGCCTGCTCTCCTACCCGGAGTCGAGCGCCGCGAACCGCATGACGACGCGCGTGCTCGCGGTCCCGGAGTCGACGACCGCGCAGGAGGCCATCGACGCCATCCGCCGTCACACCGAAGAAGAGGTCGAGCAGATCTTCTACCTCTACGTGACGGACGACGCGGGTCGGCTGCGCGGCGTCGTGCCGATCCGGAAGCTCGTGACCTGCCCGCCGACGCGGCCGATCGCGGACGTGATGATCCACGATCCGGTCGCCGTGAGGGCGACCGCGGATCAGGAGGAAGCCGCCCAGCTCGCCGGCAAGTACAACCTGCTCGCGGTCCCCGTCGTCGACGACGACCGCCGGCTCCTCGGGGTCATCACGATCGACGACGTGATCGACGTGATCAAGGAAGAGGCGACCGAGGACATGTACCGCATGGTCGGCCTGATCGAGGAGGAGCACATCTACACGCCGCTCCCTCGGGTGGTCGGCCGGCGGCTTCCCTGGATGGTCGTCAATCTGCTGACCGCGTTCCTGGCGTCGTGGGTGGTCGGTCTCTTCGAGTCGTCGATCCACAAGGTATCGGTGCTCGCGGTCTTCATGCCGATCGTCGCCGGAATGGGGGGCAACGGCGGGACGCAGACGCTGACCGTGATCACGCGGGGCATCGCGCTCGGGGAGATCGGCCTGGAGGCCGGCATGCGGGCGATGCTCCGGGAGATGCTCGTCGGCTTGGCGATCGGTCTCGCGACGGGCCTGCTCACCGCGGTTGGCGCCTACGCTTGGCGGGGGTCCGCGGCTCTCGGGCTCGTGCTGCTTCTCGCGATGATCGTGAACATGGTGATCGCCGGGCTCTCGGGGGCGGCGGTTCCCTTGGTTTTACGAGCGCTTAAACAGGATCCGGCGCTCGGTTCCGGGGTCATCGTCACGACCTTCACGGACGTCTTCGGCTTCCTCTCGTTCCTGGGTCTGGCGACGCTATTGATCCGGTATTTGACGTGATTTTTCGGGGGCAATGAATTGCGGAAGCGAAAAAAATGCCATAAGAGTCTCCCGTTCCGGGTGTCCTCCGAAAGGTGACGACGATCATGAAGCTCTACGATTACCCACAGTGCCCCTTTGGCCAGAAGGTACGGATCGTGCTGGCAGAAAAGGAGCTGACGTACGAGCTCGTGAACGTCGACCTGCGCCGCGGCGAGCAGAAGCGCCCCGAGTTCCTGAGGATGAACCCGTTCGGCAAAGTTCCGGTGCTGATCGACGAGGACATCGTCATCTACGACTCGACCACCATCAACGAGTATCTCGAGGATGAGTATCCGCACCCGCGGCTCATGCCTGAGGATTCGCAAGGTCGTGCGCGCACTCGGCAATTCGAAGACTACGCAGATTTGGCGTTCATCTTGCCGGTGGGCGTGCTGATGAACGAGATCCGCAAGCCCGAGGCCGAGCGTGACGCGGAGCGCGTCAAGCGCAGCCGCGACGAGATCGAGCGCGCGCTGGTGTACGTGAACGCGCAGCTCGGCGAGCAGCCGTTCCTGGGCGGCGACTTCTCGGTCGCCGATGCCGCGTTCGCCCCGCGCATGATGGTGCTACGAGCGGTCGGCATCGAGCTGAAGCCGCAGTGGGAGCCGCTGAAGCGCTGGATCGATCGGTTGGCCGAGCGCGCCAGTGTGCAGAAGCTCGAGGGTCTGGAAGGCTGGCGTTGAGCGTTCGCAGCTAACGCTGCGTGTCACTCCGAAGGGCCGAGGCGAGTCGAATCGCCTCGGCCCTTCGCGTTTCCGGAATCAGAACCCCTTCACCTTCGGGGCGTGGTTGTAGATGTGGTACGTGCCGAAGAAGCCGACCGCCACGACCAGCGTGAGGAGCAGCGGGTTCGCGGCCCACGGCGAGTGCTGGCTCAGCATCATGAACATCAGCGGCACCGACATGTAGGTGTTGTGCTTGGAGCGGCTGCCGGCGACCGCCACCAAGGCGGGATCCGGTGCCTGGCCGTTCTTGATCGCCGTGATGATCTGCTGCTGGTTCGGCCAGATCCGGAACCAGACGTTGAACGCCATGGTGCTGCCGAACATCGCACCGAGGTGGATCGCGTAGCCCTTGTAGCTGAAGCCACCGACGAAGTCCGCGAGCGTGACGAACACGCCGGCCGCGATGATCCCGGCGTAGAACTGCATCTGCGGATCGGTGATGACGCCGGTCAGCGCGTCGTAGAGGAACACCGCGGCGAACGTCACGAGGATCATGACGATCGTGCCGATGCCCCATCCGTTTCCGGGCTCGAGCACCTGGCCGCCATGATAGTAGACCATCATCAGCAGCAGGGCGCCGGTCACCCACGTGATCGCCGCGCCCCAGCGGAACCAGTAGAGCGCGCGAGGACGGAGCTCGGGAATCACCTTCTTCTTGGTCTCGGCATCGAGCGTGGCCTCGAAGTTCCCTTGCACCCAGTTGAAGAAATAGAGGTGACCGATCCAGGCGATGCCCGCGACCAGGTGGAACCACCGGAAGATCGACTCGATGAAGTTCATCACGAACATGATCGCCCTCACTCGATCGGCTCTCCGCGCACCGAGCGGGCGCAGAGTGCACGTGGGAAGTCGCGCATCCCTTATGCACGGCTCCCGGACGTGTCAAGGTAAACGGTCGGCGTGCCGGCGCGTTGCCGATCCCACTTGCTTCTGCGATAGTGAATCGCTCGCGGAACGGAGCTGAAATGGCGCTGCCGGGCATTCTTCCGCTCTTCCCACTGCCGAACGTCGTCCTGTTCCCGCAGGTCCTGTTGCCGCTCCACATCTTCGAGCCGCGCTACCGCCAGATGGTGCGTGACGCCCTCGCCAGCGACGAGCTGATCGGAATGATCCTGCTGCGCGGGCTCGAGGGTGATCCGGCCGGGCGCGACGTCTATTCGATCGGCTGCGCCGGTCGCATCATCCGCAAGGTCGATCTGCCGGACGGGCGCTCGAACATCCTGCTCCAGGGCGTGCGCGAGTTCGTGGCGCGCGAGCAGCACTTCGACAAGCCCTATCGCACCGCCGCGGTCTCGTGGCGCGAACCGGAGAAGGACTTCCGCCTCGGCGAGCCTCTGCGTACGCGCCTCTCGGGATGCATCCGCCGCTTCGTCGGCAACGAGAAGGAGAGCGAGCCGAGCCTGCGCATCCTCTCCGACCCGGCCGTCAGCGACGAGACCCTGGTCAATCTGTTCGCGTTCGCGCTCGACTTCCCGATCGCCGAGAAGCAGGCGCTGCTCGACGCTCCGAATGCCGGAGCACGGGCCGAACGGCTGGTCGAGACGCTCGAGTTCCACAACCTCGAGCGCGAGTTCGGATCCGGCGGCGAGGCGACGAAGCAGCGCTGGCAGTGAGCCGCCGCGCGAACGGCTTGACGCCCACCCGTCCGCCGCTATAGTCCGCGGCAGTTTCGACCGGAGCCAGCGACACCATGAAGCGCATCGAAGAGATGACGTTCGCAGAGCGGATCTACCTTCCGGAGATCCTGCGCGGCCTGGTCGTCACCGGCTACCGCTTCTGGCGGAACCTGTTCCTGAACATCGCGCACTTCTTCGGCCTGCTGAAGGACCGGCGCTCGATGGTCACGGTGCAGTATCCCGACGAGCGCAAGCGCTACGGCGACCACTATCGCGGCAGCCATCGTCTGACGCTGAAGGAAGACGGGGCGGTCCGCTGCACGTCGTGCTTCCTCTGTGCGACCGCGTGCCCGGCGAACTGCATCTACATCGAGGCCGCCGAGAGCCCGGATGCCACGGTCGAGAAGTACCCGGCGCGCTACGAGATCGACACGCTCCGCTGCATCTACTGCGGCTACTGCGTCGAGGCTTGCCCCTGCGACGCGATCCGCATGGATACCTACGTCCATCCCCGCATCTGGGGCTATTCGCGGCTCGACTTCGTCGAGACCAAGGAAGTCCTGATGGAGCGCTCGCGCGTGATCGCCGAGCGCGGCCGCGGCGCGCTGATGGACGACATGATCAAGAGCTACCGCTAGCGGCTCGGGATCATCGACCCGCGAGACCTGGCGTGCTCGGGCGTGGGTCGAATGGGGGCGTTTCTCGCCGTCATTGCGTGACGCTCGGAGCGGCGTAATATGGGCCGACTAAGGAGCTGACCATGGCCAAGACGTTCAAGGAGATCATGGCGGAGGCTCGGAAGCTCGTCCCCGAGCTGTCGCCGAACGAAGTCAAGCAGAAGCTCGACGCCGGCGCGAAGCCGGTGCTGCTCGACGTGCGGGAGAAGGAAGAGTACCGCGACGGCCACCTGCCGAACGCGGTGTCGATGCCGCGCGGCTTTCTCGAGCTCCGCGTCGAGGAAGCGATCCCCGATCACTCGACCCCGATCATCGCCTACTGTGCCGGCGGGACGCGCTCGCTGGTCGCGGCACGTACGCTTCGCGAGATGGGCTACGAGAACGTCACCTCGATGTCCGGCGGATTCACCGGCTGGAAGAACGGCGGGCTTCCGTTCTCGGTCGATCGGCAGTGGACGCAGGAGCAGGCGACTCGCTACAGCCGCCATTTCTTGCTGCCCGAGGTCGGAGAGATCGGGCAGGCGAAGCTACTCGACGCCAAGGTGCTGCTGATCGGAGCCGGCGGGCTCGGCTCGCCGACGGCGTTCTACCTCGCGGCCGCCGGCGTCGGCACGATCGGCCTCGTCGATCACGACACCGTCGACCTCTCGAACCTGCAGCGGCAGATCCTGCACACCAACGACCGCGTCGGCATGCCGAAGGTCGACTCCGCCGAGCTCACGCTGAAGGCGCTGAACCCGGACGTGAAGATCGTCAAGTTCCAGGAGCGCCTGTCGTCGGAGAACGTGCGGCGGATCTTCGAAGGCTTCGACATCATCGTGAACGGGTGCGACAACTTCCCGACCCGCTACCTCACGAACGACGCCTGCGTGTTCATGAAGAAGCCGCTCGTCGACGGCTCGATCTTCCAGTTCGAGGGCCAGGCGAGCGTGTTCGTGCCGTTCCAGGGGCCGTGCTACCGCTGCCTCTTCCCCGAGCCGCCTCCTCCGGGAGCGGCGCCGTCCTGCGCCGAGGCCGGCGTGCTCGGCGTGCTGCCCGGCCTCGTCGGCTGCGTGCAGGCCCTCGAGACGATCAAGCTGATCCTCGGCCAGGGAAAGCCGCTGATCGGCCGCATCATCCAGTTCGACACGATGTCGATGGACGTGCGGGTGCTGAAGCTCCGCCGCGACCCGAACTGCGTCGTGTGCGGCGATCACCCGACGGTGACCGACCTGATCGACTACGAGGGATTCTGCAGCGGCATCCCGTCGTCGAACGGGAACGGCGCCGATCATTCCGCGCACGGGGCGAACGCCCCGGCGCACGCCTGACGCGCCTCGACGCAGGAGCCAAAACGGGCGGCGGAGGGTCTCTCCGTCGCCCGTCGTCGTCTCAGCTCTTCGGCTGAAGCCCTTGCAGCGCGCTCATCGCCTGCTCGAAGAGCGAGCCCGCGAGATTCCCCGTCGGCATCTGCCCGTTCGGGGTCAACCGATCGACGAGGTGAGGCAAGATCTGCGCGAGCTGGGGTACGAGGGCGCTCACGTCGATGCCCGCGCTGGCCGCGAGCTGCTTCACCTTGTCGTTGCCGAGCACGCGCGTGATCTCGTCCGCGGAGATCGGCAGGTTCTGGCCGGTCCCGACCCACGAGTCGACGATCTCGCCGAGCCCGTGATTGCGGAAGCGCTCGACTAGTCCTTGTAGACCCCCGCTCTGCGCGTCGACCAGCAGCTTGCCGATCTCGGCCGCGAGCGGCGACGAACCGCCGCCGAGCGCGGCTCCGAGTTGATTCTGGAGATCGTCGAACATGCCCACGATCGTTCCTCCCCGTGCTGCGAACGGTACGCGATCCTGCCGTTCTGCGCCAGACGGGACGCCCCGTCAGCCGCGCTTGCGCAACGTCGCGTAGTGGAGCGGCCTTCCCTCCACGCGGTACTTGCTCTCGAAGTTCGTGAGCGGGCGTCCCGCGGGCGTCGGCGCCTCGTGACGCTCGATCACGAACGGCTGCGTGCCGAGCTCCTCGAGCATCGTCGCGAAGCGATCCCTCACGTCGGTCGCGAGGTGCAGGATGCCGCCGGGCTCGAGCGTGCGATGGAGCTCGCTCGCGAAGCTCGCCTGCACGAGCCTTCGCTTGTGGTGCTTCCGCTTCCACCACGGGTCGGGAAAATAGACGTGGTACGCGCGCACGCTGGCGTCCGGCACGAAGCGCCCGACGATCAGCGCCGCGTCGGCGCAGAGCACTCGCGCGTTCGGCACGACGTTCCGCGCGAGCCGTCCCTCGATCCATCGCACCCAGCGCGGCTGGTTCTCGATGCCGAGCACGGAGAGCTCCGGATGCGCGCGCGCGTAGGCGACGAGGAACGATCCCTTTCCGCAGCCGACCTCGATCTCCACGGGCCGTGCGGCTCCGAAGAGCGTTTGCCAGTCGATTTCGGGATGATCCGAGAACATCACGGGAAGAAGCGCGTGGCTCTATCACGCGCGTGCGCGGCGTGAAAATCCGCGCTCCGCGCGCGATTGCGAGATCGGCGTGAAATGTTCTTGCAATCGAATTCGGCCTGGATTACATCACCCCCCCTCGATTCGTCCCCGACAGCAGAATCCACGCACGCGGATGGTCATTCGGCTCCCCGTTCCCGGCTTCCTCGAAGGAAGCCGAGGCGGGATCAGTGGACATTCTGTGGACGAGACTGTGGACGGCACGCGCAACTGCCGGAATGCGCTGCACGAGTACGGGTTATCCCCAGTTGTGGACGGCGGTCGAGAAGGAGGTGCAGTGGAGCTCCAGGAGCTTTGGCGACGCGGCGTGGCGCGACTCGAAGGCAAGGTGTCGACGACCGATCTCGGCTTCTGGGTGAGCGCGATACGCCCGCTCGAGCTCCGCGAAGATCGGCTGCTCGCGGAGGTGCCGAGCGCGCTGCACGCCGAGCAGATCCGCCTGCGCTGCGACCGCGCGATCCGGGTCGCCCTCGAGGAGATCCGCGGCACGGCCACCGATCTCGCGATCCGCGTGAACAAGACGCTCGCGGACGCTGCGCCGGCCGCGGAAGCGCCCGAGCCGCGCGCGGCCGAGCCCTGCACGTTCGCGAGCTTCGTCGTGGGATCCAGCAACGCCTTCGCGCACGCCAGTGCGCTCGCGGTCGCCGACGGCGATTACACGGGCCGCAATCCTCTCTTCCTGTACGGTGGCGTCGGCCTCGGCAAGACGCACCTGCTGCGCGCGATCGCGAACCGCGTCGCCAATGATTCCCGTCGACGCGCCGCGCTGATGCCCGCCGAGACGTTCGCGAACGAGCTCATCCGTGCGATCACCACGAGCTCGACCGAGGCGTTCCGCGCGCGCATGCGCCGAGTCGACGTGCTCATCGTCGACGACATCCAGTTCCTCGCCCGCAAGGAGCGCATGCAGGAGGAGTTCTTCAATACCTTCGACGCGCTCCACGCCGGCGGGCGCCAGATCGTACTGGCGAGCGATCAGCCGCCGCGCTCGATCGACGGGCTCGAGCAGCGACTCATCAATCGATTCGAATCCGGGCTGATCGCCGAGATCAAGCCGCCCGAGGTCCCGCTCCGCTTCGCGATCCTCATGCAGAAGGCGAAGAGCCTGCGCTTCGATCTGCCGATCGACGTGGCGCAGTGGGTGGCGAGCCGAATCGTCGCGAGCGTGCGCGAGCTCGAAGGAGCGCTCCATCGGTTGATCGCCGCCTGCCAATGGAGCGGGCGTACGCCCGACCTCGGCTTCGCGAGCGACGTGCTCCGTCCGTTGCTGCGGAGCGCGCCGCCGCACACCATCGAGCAGGTGCAGCGATTGGTGGCGGAGAGCTTCCAGGTCACGCCGGAGGAGCTGGTGCGGCAGGGCCGGACGTCGCGCCTGCGGATCCCGCGCCAGGTCGCGATGTACCTCGCCCGCCGTCGCACCAAGGCCACGTACGCGGAGATCGCGGAAGGGTTCGGTGGGCGGGATCATTCGACGGTGATGCACGCGGTGAAGACCGTCGAGGCCCGCACCCGCGCCCAACCCGAGTTCGCGAGCTTGGTCGAGCAGATCGCCGACAAGCTGCGCTAGTGCGGGCGACGATCGGGCGATCGGCGCTCGCCTGGGCGCTCGCGGCGGTGCTGGCCGCCGGCTCGCTCGCACACGCCGACGAGGTGAAGCTCCGCGTGCTCAAGCGGAAGCGCGTCCTCCAGGTGCTGATCGACGGCAAGGAAGTGCGGCGCTTCCGCGTCTCGCTGGGCTTCCAGCCGCGCGGACCGAAGCTGTTGCGCGGCGACGGCAAGACGCCGATCGGAACCTATACGGTCTTCGAAAAGCGTCCGAGCGGGCGCTTTCGCTGGTTCCTCGCGCTCAACTATCCCGCGACCACCGACGCCGATCGTGCGCTTCGCGCCGGGATCATCTCCGATGACACGTGGACCGAGATCCTGCTCGCGGATCGCGATCACCGCGCGCCGCCGTGGGAC